>Ga0070734_10001775_pt1 | contig 29326 bp, 23 predicted proteins | sample Coa_R1_8_FD_66444 | JGI IMG/M metagenome (GOLD analysis project Ga0070734, IMG submission 66444) | Surface soil microbial communities from Centralia Pennsylvania, which are recovering from an underground coalmine fire - Coalmine... | ecosystem: Environmental > Terrestrial > Soil > Unclassified ... | reverse complement strand
GGCCACCAGGAACGTCTGCTGGGTCACATCGGCCGCGGCGTCGGGCGTGAGCCCGCGGCGGCGCATGGTGCGCCAGACCATCGCGTGGTGGGCGTTGAACATCCGCGCCAGGCGCGCCCGGTCAGCCTCGGGCCGCGCCGGCGGGGCCGCGGGAGCTTCTTCGCCGCTCCTGGCGTGAATCAACCGCAATCGCCCCAACATCGCCTACGCCATTATGCCTGGGGTGGGGTGGTTCGATCACGGAAAGCGCACCCCGAACCCGACGCCCGCCGTCACGGTCACTGCCGCCGTGCGGTGAAAGACCGTCGGGGAGAACGAGTACGAATCCCGGATCAATGACGCGCCGCCCCCGACCCGCGCCGAGAGCTCGAACAGCCGCCCGAGCGCGGCGGAGAGCAGCACCGCGGCGCCGGCGACGGCGTAGGGGCGCGTGGCCGCGGCGGGAGAGTAGGTCTCGGTGCCGCTGGCCGCGAGCCGCCCGTAGAGGCCGGTCGCGCAGAGGCGCGCCGCGAACGCCGAGGCGTGCGCGCGGAGAGCGCAGGCATCGAGCGTCAGCGCATCCAGCGTGAAGGCGGCCGTCCCGCCGGACTCGAGCAGGCCGCTCTGCCAGGCGTGCGTCCCCCGCAGGAAGGCGGCGGGTGACCAGAGCGCGTCGCGGTCCAGCGCGGCGAAGAGGTAGAGGGAGGCGCCGGGGAGCGTGGCCGGCGCCGGACCGGTCACCGCCTCGACGGCGCCGCCGCCACCGAAGCTGAGCTCCGAGGCCACGCGCGCCGCGGGCGCAGGCGGCGCCACGGCGACCTCGCCCGCCGGCTCGGGCGCCGGGGGCGGCGCCGGGCGCCCGGGGGCCGGCTGCGCCTCGGTCGTTCGATCGCCGGGCGACGCGACGGCCGCCGATTCTCCGGGCCGGTCGGCCCCGCTCGCGCCGGCGGAAGGTGGGGAAGAGACCGCGGGGGACGCAGGCGAGGTCACGGGCGCCGGACCGGCCGAGCCCGGGGCGCGCCCTGCGGCCGACGTCGGATCGAGCGTGAGGGCGATGATGAGCGCGATGGCGTCGGTCGCCTCCGCGCACGACGGGGCCGAGAGCCTGCGGACCGAGGTCTTGCCGCCCGGCTCGGCGATCACCAGCTCGCCGACGGCGCCTCCCCGCGGCCCCGGCGCGATCACGGCCCGGAGGATGGGCCCGGCGCCGTCTTCCTCGAAGCGGATGCGGCGCGAGCGGGCGGCGACGCGCGCGGCCAGCTCTTCTCGGGTGGTGCAGTCGGGGAGGGCGTGGATCTCCAGGCGGGCGGTGGCGGTCGGGAGCTCGCTGGCGGCTGCGACCCCCGTCACGCCCAGGCCCAGGACGGCGACCAGCGGGGCAAGCACAGCCAGAAGCGCACTGCGAGCCGAGACGACGCGTGCCAGGCGCACCCCGGGCGATGTTAGCATCGGGCGATGCGGCCCGGCGTCTCCATCGCCCGCGCGGGGTGCCTCGTGGCGGCGCTGGCGCCGTGCGCCGCGGGCTGCGGCAAGACCCTGGCGCTCGGCTCGAGCTCGCCGATCCCTTACGCCTTCGACACGCCGGTGATGGTCGCCGAGCTGGCCTCGCCGTCGCGCACCGACAACCCGACGCTGACCGCCGACCTGCTGGAGATCTACTTCACCACCGACCGGGTGAGCGGGAACGGCGACGTCTGGTTCGCCACCCGCGCCTCGCCCAGCGGACCGTTCGGGGCGCCGGCGCCGGTGTCGGCGGTCAACGGCGATTCGTTCGAGACCAGCTCGGCGATCTCTGCCGACGGGCTGACGCTCTGGTTCGGCTCGGATCGCGCCGGCGGCATCGGACAGGAAGACGTCTGGGTGTCGCAGCGCCCGTCGCGCGCGGGGGCCTGGTCGACCCCGGTCAACGTGGTGGAGCTCAACACCGCCGACGACGACATCCCGCGTCCCCCGGGCCAGCACCAGCTGGTGATGCCGATGGCGTCGACCAAGATGACCGCCAACAACCCGGCGGCCGGCAACTACCAGACCTACCTGGCGCCGCGCGCGAACGCGGGGGCACCGTTCATGGCGCCGGTGGCGATCCCCGAGCTCGACTTCACCGACCGCAGCACCGTCGACGGCTTCCTGACCGACGACGGGCTGACGATGTTCTACTCCTCGGCGCCGGTGACGGAGCCGGCCGACGCCGCGGTCGCCGTGCCCGACGGCGGAAGGCTGGCGGACGCGGGAAAGGTCGACGCAGGGGCGCCGAACTCGGACCTCTACGTCGCCTTTCGGCGCTCGACGGACGAGCAGATCTGGCTGACGCAGCCGCTCGGCGATCTCAACACGCCCGCGGACGAGAAGGACCCCTGGCTGTCGCCCGACGGGACGACGCTCTACTTCACCTCGAACCGAAGCGGCGTGCTCAACATCTACACCGCCCAGGTCAAGCCGCGCTGACCGGTCCGCGCCGTGAATCTCAGCTCCCGGGCGGCGTCCAGCCACCAAGGACGTTCGCCGGCGTCATCAACGTCGCCGCCTGGGAATCGGAGATCTGGGTCGAGCCCGACAGGCGCTTGCTGACGTCGACCGCGGTCCCCGAGGTGGTCACGCTCTTGTACTCCCAGAACCGGAGCGACGAGGTGGCCGTCCCGCCGGTGAGAGTCCAGCCGACCGGGGCGATGTTGTTCGTCATCTGACAGTTCACGTAGGCCACCATGCTGCCCGGATAGGCCGAGGCGTCGATGCGTGCGAGGGCGATGCCGGTCGACACCGAGTCCGAGGTGAGCTTGCAGTTGTTGAAGACGTAGCCGTAGGCCCCCACCGCGTTGCGGGACTGCACGATGACGCCGCCCGAGCGGTTGATGGTGCGGATCTCGCAGCTGTCGAAGTAGACGGCGCCGCCGCCCCACACGTAGTCGACGTTGCCCTCGATGAGGTCGTTCTTGGCGTAGATGGTGCCGTCCCAGAGCAGCGTGTCCTGGTAGCTGATGATCGTCGAGTTGGTGACCACGCACTTGCTGCAGCTCTCGATGCGCGCGGCCTCGGCCTGCGAGCCTCCCTGCGGCGTCTGATTGTAGATGGTGAGGCTGTCGATGGTCAGACCGTTGGTGCTGTCGGCGCCGAACAGCGCGCGCCCCTTCGTGCTGGGGTTGAGGTTGTTGTTGTTGACGCCCTCGATCACCGTCCCGGTCTCGCTGGCGCCCTGGATGGTCACGTTCTGCTTCGATTTGAAGTAGACGATCTCGTGATAGGTGCCGCTGGCGATCGAGACGGTGGTGGCCGTGGTGTTGTTCGCCGGGATGAAGTCGAGCGCCCCCTGCAGCGAGCAGAACGGCGCCGAGCCGTCGAGCGCCACGCCGATCGCCGTCTTGTTGGTCGGCGCGGCCGCGGCGGTGGTGAACCGCCAGGCGGTGGTACCGCTGACGACGAACGCCGCCCCGCCGGGCGCCTTGATGGCGCCCGAGGCGACGTTCACGTAGTAGGTCGTGTTGTAGCCGAGCGGCTTCGACGGGAGGTAGACGACGACGGTGTTGCCGTCGACGTAGACCGGACGTTGCACGTTGAAGGTCATGCCGCCGTTCGTGGTGCTGTACGTGCTGGCGCCGACGTCGACCGTCGAGACGGCCGTGCCGCTCGAATTGAAGACCTGGATGAGGCCCGAGGTCCCGATGCTCGGCGCGCCCGAGAAGGTGACGCGGAGCTGGGGATCGGGGCAGACGTTGGTGCCGCCCGGCGGCGGGTAGACCGAGCTGGCGTTGCCGGGCGCGTTCCCCGAGCCGCCCGTCCCGGTCGTTCCGCCGGCGCCCGTCGTGCCCGACGATCCACCTTGCCCTGTGGTTCCGCCGGTGGCGGTGGTCCCGCCGGAGCCCGTCGCGCCCCCCTTGCCGCCGGCGCCCGTCGTGCCCGACGATCCACCTTGTCCGGTGGTCCCGCCGGTGGCGGTGGTTCCACCGGAGCCCGTCGCGCCCCCCTTGCCTGAGGAGCCGGCCGCGCCGCCCGAACCGGTGACACCGCCCGAGCCGGTCGTGCCGCCCGTCGAGACGGTGCCGCCTGTCCCGGTCGCTCCGCCGGAGCCCGTCGCCCCGCCCGTGCTGGCGCCGCCCGAGCCGGTCGTGCCACCGGTGCTGGCGCCGCCCGAGCCGGTGACGCCCGACGATCCACCCTGGCCGGTCGCCCCGCCCGCGCCGGTGCTTCCACCTTGGCCGGTCGCGCCGCCGCTCGAGGAGCCGCCGTTGCCGGACGCGTCTTCGGGCGAGCTCTCGCTGTTGGCGCAGGCGGCGAGCGCCAGCGCGGCGCCGAGGACGGTGATCAATTGCAGATTCTTCATTGCGGTCCCGCTCCTGCCTGGACGGCGGCTTGGACGCCCGAGGCGGCGTCGGTGGTGTACGAGTAAGGCGGCGAGAAGCCGGTGCCGGTGGCGGTCGTGGTGCCGCTCGTGTTGGTGAAGATGTTGTTCTTGGCCAGCATGTCGCCGCCCGACGTGACCTGAAGCGGGCCCGCCACGCCGCTGTAGACCGTGCTCTCGACCAGCAGGTGCGCGCCGGCGCCGGCGTTCGTGCAGTAGCTGTTTCCCTTGGCGGTGAAGAGGTCGTTGAAGAGGTGGACCTTGCCGGCGCGCGAGCGGGGCATCCGCTGGTTGACGTTGTCGGCCCACCAATCGTGGTGCCAGGTGATGTTCAGGTGGCCGGTGTCGATCGAGAGGTTGTCAGCGGCGCCGATCAGGTTCGAGAACCGGTGGCCCTCGGCGCCCGTCGAGTCGCTGCCGGTGGGGTCGGTGCGCGAGGTGTAGTGGAACTTGGTCCACGACACGGTCACGTAGTCCGAGCCGTTGGTGATGTCCAGGTTCCCGTCGGTGCCGTCGGAGATGTCGCAGTGGTCGAACCAGACGTGGTGCGAGGCGCCGTTGACCGTCACCGCGTCGTTGCCCGACGAGCAACCGACCGACGAGTCGTAGTCGGGATCGAGCGCGCAGTTCCCCACGCCGTAGCCGACGATCTTGATGTTGCGGATGATGACGTTCGAGGACCCGCTCAGCGTGAGGTTGCCGTGGATCTCGGCGCCGCACAGGCCGACGATCGTCTTGTTCGAGCCGACCTTGATCTTGCCGGCGCCGAGCACGCCCTTGACGTAGATGACCGCGGCGCTGGTCCCGCCGACCGCGGAGGCCAGCGCGGATTCGCTGGTCACGGTCTGCGGCGTGGCGTTGCCGCCGCCGGTGGTGGTGCTGACGCCCATCCCGGAGACCGACGCCCACCCGACCAGGGCGCTGGCCGCCGGCGGCGTGGTGCAGCTGGAACCGCCGCCCGTTCCGGTCGTTCCGCCAGTTCCCGTGGTCCCGCCAGTTCCCGCGGTCCCGCCGGTTCCGGTGGTTCCGCTCCCCGCGGCGCCACCCTTGCCGGTGCTCCCCGCGGCGCCGCCGGCAGCGCCACCCTTGCCGGTGCTGCCACCCGTGGCGGACCCGCCGGTTCCGGTGGTCCCGCCGCTGGCGCCGCCGCCGCTCCCCGTGGTGCCGCCGCTGGCGCTGCCGCCGTTCCCCATCGTGCCGCCGCTCCCGATGGTGCCGCCGCTGGCCGAGCCACCGCTCCCGGTGGTGCCGCCGGTGGCCGAGCCGCCCGTCCCGGTTCCCCCCTTGCCGCCCGTCGCGGAGTCGCCCGTTCCTGTGGCGCCGCCGGTGGCGCTACCGCCGCTCCCGGTGCTCCCGCCGGTGCTGGCCGCCCCGCCCGTTCCCGAGCTGGCTCCCGCGTCCGGCTCGTCGACGGCGGATGACTGGCAGGCGCACGCGAGCATGCAAGCAAGCAGGGTCGCGCGAAGGGGGGGCTGACGCATCCGGCTAGACCTCCAACCGTGGCGCGCAGGTACGCCACGCCCCTCAATGTCGGTTGGGCCGTGCGTCGATCACGAAATCGCCCCGCCCCCAAACAAGGAAGAAGCCGGGGCGATCTCGGGAAGTTGCGTCGCTCAGCCGCGCGCGCGCCGGCGCCGGGCCGCCACCACCAACCCGAGGCCCAGCAGGCCCAGCGTTCCGAGCGGAGCCCCGGGCGTGTCGCCGGCGAGGCCGCAGCTGCAGCCCGAGCTCGCGCCGTTGGTGTCGCCGGCGGTGCCGGCGGTGCCGGAGCCGCTGCCGCCGGAGCCGTTGCCGCCCTGACCGGTGGTGCCGCCGCTCCCGTTGCCGCCGGTGCCGGTCGTGGTGCCGCCGGCGCCGGTGGTGCCGCCGCTCCCCGTCGTGCCGCCGGTGGAGACCGCGCCGCCCGCGCCCGTCGTCGCGCCACCGCTTCCGGGGTTGCCGGCGGTGCCGGTCGTCCCGCCGGTGCTGCCACCGCTGCCGGTGGTGCCGCCAGTGCCCGTCGTGCCGCCCGCGCCGGTCGCGCCCCCGGATCCCGTGGCGCCACCTTTGCCGGTGGTGCCGCCGCTGCCGGCGGCGCCGCCCGAGCCGGTGGTGCCGCCCGTGCCGGTGGTGCCGCCGCTGCCGGTGGTGCCACCGGTTCCCGTCGTCCCGCCCGAGCCGGTGGTGCCGCCCGAACCGGTGCCGGTTCCGCCCACGCCCACCGTGAAGGCGAACGCGTTCTTCGACTGAACACCGGCCGACGAGACGTAGAGGCTGTAGCTTCCGCTCGGCAAGCTGGCCGGCGTGGTGAACTGGCAGGTCTGTGGCGTGGTCCCGACCTGCGGACCCATCAGGCTGAAGTTGGACGACCGGCAGAAGTAGACGTTCCCCGAGGTGTCCTTGAGCCAGACGATCGGGTAGTTCTCGGCCATCGTCATGTCGTCGCCCTCGTCGCCGCCGTTAATGAGGCCCGAGAGCTGCGTCCCGGTCAGGGTGTACGTCTTGCTGGTGCTGTCGTAGGTCACCGAGGTGACGGTGGGGCGCCAGGCGTCCTGCGGCGGACCGTCGGGGGTGTAGAGCCAGTCGCTGCTGCTGCCGGTGGTCATGAGCTGGCCGTTCGGGAGATTGAGGTAGCTCACCGGATACTCTCCGTTGCCGGGCGGGTTGATCGCCGTGAACGTGTTGGTCGTCGGGTCGAACTCGATCAACATGTCGATCGCCTGACCGAACGGGTGCGTCGCCACCATCACCTTGCCGTTGGTCTCGGTGACGGTGTACTCGTCCTCGCACTCGTTGCCCGGCGTGCCGTCCAGCGGGCCGGTCTTGTAGGGCATGTCCGGTCCCAGGGTCCAGGTGCCGGGGGTCGACGCCGTGGCGCCCGGTGTGTAGATGGCCGTGGTGCCGAGGCCGTACGCCAGCACGCGCCCGTCGAACATCAGCGAGACGCCGGCGTTGTCGCCGAACTGATAGGTCCCCGGGTAGCCCGAGGCGGAGGTCAGCGTGACCGACAGCCCGGACGGCAGCGCGCCGGTCTTGATCCACTTGTTCGCGGTCGGGTCATAGATCGACGCCGACGTCGGGGCGACGGCCAGCACGCCGCCGTTCTGCAGCGTCGACCAGGAGTTCTCGTCGCCGTTGGGGTTCGTGTTGGCCGGTCCGGTGGACCAGGTGTTGGTGGTCGGATCGAAGATCTGCGTCTGGCTGCCGGTGCGCGTGCTGTCGAGGATCCGCCCGTCGGGCAGGGTGGCGCTGCCGGTGTCGCCGATGTCGTACGGCGCGTCGGGCTCGATCGTCCAGGTGTTGGCCTGCGGATCGTAGATCTCGGTGTTCTTGAACAGCGGCGAGCCGCCCGCCGGGTTGGTGCAGTTCGCCGAGCAGGCGGCGACGTTGTCGTGCGCCGGCCAGACGTAGAGGAACTCGCCGCCCGCTTCGAAGAAGCGCCCATCCTTGAGCACGTGCTCCTGCGCCCCGCCGCGCGAGAAGTTGCTGCTGGCCACGGTCTGCCAGGTGCCGTTCTGGTAGCTGCCGGTCTTGTCGGGCGTCAGGATGACCCAGTGGTTGAGCGCGTTGCCGTGCGACAGGACGCGACCGTCGGTGAGCAGCCAGAGCCCGAACGCCGGGCCGTTGTTGGTGGCGCTGGCGGGGGCCTTCACCCAGGTCCCCATGGCGTGCGCCGGGACGGTGAAGGCGACGGTGGCGACGAACCAGGACAGCGAGATCCAGAAGCGCGAGACTGGGGGACGTTCGTGCATGGGGGTCCTCGGCCGGAAGTGACAACCCCGCGAGGGCACAGCTCAACAAATACGGTGGCTTCAGCCGCGACCGACCAGCCGTGACTCCGCTCACGCGGCGACGCGCGGGAACGGGCCGGCGTCACCAATCGACCAGCGCGCGACCCTTCTCAGAGGCGTGGCGACACTAATCGACCGGTGCAGCCCTCGTTACTGCGGCGCGTCCGGTTCCGCCGACGGCTTCGGAATTCGTGATCTGATGATGGCGTTCGCTGCATTCACCGGCGCCCCGAACAAGCCCCCCTGTCTGTCCATTCGGAGGTCCCCCCATGTCTAGCTCGCTTCTCTCTGGTCGATTTCTTCGTGCCTTTGGCCCGCTCGGGCTGAGCCTGCTCCTCGCGGCGGGATGCGCCCAGGGCGCCGGAACCGGTGACACCGGCAGCGGCGGCAGCAGCGACACCGGCGGGTCGACCGGGAACGGCGGCTCGACGGGCAACGGCGGCTCGACCGGGAGCGGCGGCTCGACGGGCAGCGGCGGCTCGACCGGGAGCGGCGGGTCGACCGCGACCGGCGGCTCGACCGGGAGCGGCGGGACCGTCGCGACCGGCGGCACCACGGGCTCGGGCGGCACCACGGGCAAGGGCGGCGCGACGGGCAGCGGCGGCGCCACCGGCAGCGGCGGGACGACCGCGACCGGCGGCAGCACGGGCTCGGGCGGCTCGACCGGGAGCGGCGGGACGACCGCGACGGGCGGGACGACCGGCAAGGGCGGGACGACGGGTAGCGGCGGGACGACCGCGACGGGCGGGACCACGGGCACGGGCGGGACGACCGGCAAAGGCGGGACCACCGGCACGGGCGGGACGACCGGCACGGGCGGGACGACCGGCACGGGCGGCTCCGCCACCGGCGGGTCGACCGGGACCGGCGGGACGAGCAGCACCGGGACCTGCGGCGCCGGCGACAGCAACCTGCCGGCCGAACCGTCGTTGCCGGGCACCGTCTGCACGACGCTGTCGGCCAACCAGAACGTGTCCGCGACCGGCGTGGCGAGCGAGTCGACCTCCAGCACCTCGACGATCCAGTCGGCGCTCAGCGGTTGCGGCTCCGGCAAGGCGGTCAAGCTGGTCACGAGCGGCTCGAACAACGCCTTTCTCACCGGCCCGATCACGATCCCCTCGGGCGTCACGCTGTGGGTCGACACGGGCGTCACGCTGTACGGCACGCGCGATCCGAACGTCTATAACGGCGCCAGCGCGCTCATCAAGATCTCGGGCTCGAACTCCGGCATCGTCGGCGGCGGCACCATCGACGGGCAAGGCGGCGAGCCGAAGGTCGGCAGCTCGTCGTCGTTCTGGGACGACAACGGCAACGGCGGCTCGAGCCCGGCGCTGATCCAGGCCAGCGGCGCCACCAACGTCACGCTCTACCAGATCACCCTGCACAACTCGCCGATGTTCCACGTCAAGATGGGCGCGGCCGGGTTCGTCGCCTGGGGCGTCACCATCAAGACGCCGTCGAAGTCGACCAACAGCGCCGGCACCGCGCTCAGCTACACGAGCGCGCACAACACCGACGGCATCGATCCCGGCGAGGCGGCCAGCAACGGCTACATCGTCTGCAGCAAGATCAGCGACGGCGACGACCACATCGCTATCAAGGGGTCGAGCTCGACGGGCGTCACCAACCTGACCATCGCGCACAACCACCTCGAGGCCGGCCACGGCATCTCCATCGGCAGCGAGTTCACGGGAGGCGTCTCGGGGATCAAGGTCTACGACATCTCGATCGACCAGACCAACACCGGCACCGGCGGCGGCAGCTCGAACGGGCTGCGCATCAAGTCCGACTCGAGCCGCGGCGGTCTGGTGAACAACGTCACCTACAGCGACATCTGCATGAAGGGGGTGGCGAACCCGATCTTCCTGACGCCGACCTACTCGTCCTCCACCGGCAGCGACATCCCCCACTACACGAACATCACCTTCTCGAACATCCACGTGCTCTCGGGCGGGAACTCGCCGACGGTGACCCTCGACGGGTACAGCTCGTCGTACATCAACAGCGTCACGCTCGACAACGTCATCTTCGACCCGACGCCGAAGGTGACCGCGTCGTACACCAACGTGACGCTGGGGCCGGGCGCCGTCAGCTTCACGCCCTCGGGGACCGGCGTCACCGTCACCAACAAGGTCTCCGGCTCCTCCACGCCGAACCCCTGCACGAACAAGTTCGTCAGCTTCTAGCGGCCCCTCAGTCGCCGGCGGGCGAGAAGGTGAACGGGTAGGAGACCATCGCCAGCCCGCCGCGCTCGGGGGCGGGGAACGCCCAGCGCTTGATGGCGCCAACGACGCACGCCTCGACCGAGATCTCGTGGAGCGTCGAGCTCTGCACCACGGCCGCCAGAACCTGGCCGGTCGGCGCGATGGTGAACTGCGTGACCAGGCGCCCCTCCAGGCTCGGGCGCCGCGCGAGCGACTGCTGATAGCAGTACTTCACCTCGTTGAGGTGGCGGCGGACGACGCGGCGGATGATCTCCTTGTCCAGCGTCCCGCGAACGCTCGCGTTGCCGATGATCGGATCGGGCACGGTCGCCCGGCGGGCGTGCAGCGGGCCGGCGCCGTGGCCGTAGCCACCCGGTCCGGCGCCGCGCCCCTGGCCGAAGTTTCCGATCGTCCCCAGCGTCGCGAGCCCGATCGTCCCTTCGCCCTGGCCGCCGCCGCCAGCGCCGCTGCCGAGCGCGCTCAGCCCGCCCGCGCCGAACGCCGCGCCGGGGTTGGCGGCGATCAGGTTGCCGGTCACCGACGCCGCATCGGCCCCCATGGCCGGTCCGTCGTCCAGCACCGCCGCCAGCGCGCTGGTGCGGGGGCCGTCGAGCATCGCCAGGATGCTGTTGTCGCGGATCCGCGCCGCCAGCGCGCGGACGTCCTCCGGGCGCGCGTGTCCCGCGATCGCCATCCGGTGGTCCGTGGCGTGCGAGGTTCGATCGCCGGCCGCTCCCGCGGGGCGACGAGCCGCCGCCGCGCCGCCGCCCGCGCTGGCCGTCCTCGCCAGGTCGCGCGCGCGATCGATCGTGGGGGCGGTGATCTGCAGCGGTACGACGAGAGCGCGCGCCAGTCGGCCGTCGGCGTCCATCGTGTCGAGCGAGAGCGCGCGCGGATCGGACGGGACGAGGTGGGCGATCAGCATGATGAAGCCGACCACCAGCGCCACCAGCAGGAGGTACCGGGCGCCGACCCGCCAGTCGGACGCCAGGAAGGGGCGGGGGACGGCCGCCGCCGGCTCGGCCGCGTGAATGTCGAACGCCACCTCGCCGCAGGGCAGATGCAGCCGCCCGCCCGGCGGCAAGCGGAGGGGCGCCTCCGCCCGGCCGGCGTCGGGGCGGAGCTCGAGCGACTGCACCGCCGTCTCGAGCCGCGGGCGCATCGCCGCGGTCAGGTGGAGCAGGAAGCCGCCGGGCGCCGGCTCGAGCAGGACGTGGCGGCGCGGCGTGGCCGGCGTCTCGGCCTCGGGGAGCCAGGCGGGGTTCACCGGTGCGTCGCAGCCGCGCGCGTTGCCGATCGCGAACGCGCGCGGCTCGTCGGCGCGCAGCAGGCGGCTCTGCAGCGTGACGCCGCGGAAGCTCGCCTCGACCAGCACGGCGGGCGCGGCGAGGCGCAGCGGGGCCGAGACGGCCGAGGCAGCGACGGCGGGATCGAAGTCGGACGTGGCCGCGTCGGCGGCGAACGGGGCGGGGGGCGGCGCCTTGGGCGGGGCGAGGCGAAGATCGGCGGGCTGCATGGGTGTCCTCCTGATCGAAGGACACGCCGATCGCCGCCCAGTTCCGGAGGAACTTTTGGCGCGCGCCGGTGTCGAGGCGCTACTGGAAGTCTTGCACGGCGGTGATCTGGCCGTTCACCGTGGCCATCCCGCAGGCGACCATCGTGTAGCTGGTGTTGGTCATGTTGATGAAGTGGCCGTACGTCTCGAAGCAGGTCCCGGTGCAGGGGTTGGTGGGCGGCGGCCCCTCGTCGAACATCTTTTGCAGGCACCCGCTCACCACCTGGGTCTCCGACGGCCAGCCCGGGCACTCGTCCTGGGCGAACCCCTGCGGCGAGCAGATCTTGGCCATGAATCCGGCGTGCGCGCCGTTGGCGGGATCGTAGGCGGCGTCCTGGTCCGCGCAGGCCTCGCCGGCGTTCCAGCGCTGCAGCGGCGGCAGGCAGACGCAGGCGCGGAACTGGTTCACGCGGGCGACGCAGTCGGCGTAGTAGTCACCCGTGTTGGGCGCCGTCGGCATGCAGGCGTAGTCGGGCGTGCAGCTGCCGCCGCTTCCGCCGTTCCCCGTGGCGCCGGAGCCGCCGGTGCCCGTCCCCGCGCCGGGCGCGGTCGCGCCGCAGCCGAGGGCGGCGATCGAAACGATCAGGAACCCGACCAGCCGCCGTTTCACACGGTAAAAGATAGCACCATGTCCGCGTCGACCGGCTTACCGCTCGAACCCCGTTCGCCCCCGTCCGCTCCCGTCGATGCGCGCGCCGCGCAGTTCCGCCTCTACTGGGCGGGGCAGGGGATCTCGTCGCTCGGCGACGCGTTCGCGTTCGTGGCGATGCCGCTCCTGGTCCTCGACGTGACCGGGTCGGTGGCCAGCATGGGCCTCGTCAGCGCGACGGGCGTGGGCGCGATGGTGGTGGCCGGCCTGTTCTCGGGCGCGATCGTCGACCGCTCGAACCGGCGTCGCCTCATGATCGCGTGCGACGTCGGCCGCTCGCTCGCCTACGGCCTGGTGCCGGTCTGCTGGGCGCTGGGCCTGCGCTCGCTGGCGCTCATCTTCGTCACCACCGCGGTGGGCGGTCTGCTCGGCAACCTGTTCCAGGTCGCCTACGTCGCGGCGCTGCCCGAGCTCGTCGGCCGCGAGCGGCTGCAGCGCGCGAACAGCCAGATGGCCGCCACGCAGGCGCTGGCCTACGTGCTGGGGCCGCTGTGCGCTGGCGCGGTGGCCGCGCACACCGGGCCGGCCACGGCGCTGGCGATCGACGCGCTGACGTTCGTCTTCTCGGCGGCGAGCATCGTCGCCATCGACTTCGGCGCGTTGCCGGCGGGTGGCGCCCACTCCGATCGCTCGGCTTCGGCGGGGCTGCGCTACCTGTTTCGGCACCCGCTCATGCGGCCGATGACGATCCTGATCATCGCGCTCGGCCTGACCAGCAACGTGGGGCTGTCGGCGGGGATCGTCGACCTCATCATCTTTCACCTCAAGCGCGATCTCGTCGCCGGCGACCGCGCCGTCGGGCTGGTCCTGGGCGTGGCCTCGATCGGCGCCGTGCTGGCCGCGGCCCTGGCGCCTCGGCTGCGCCGGCGGCTCGGCTTCGGGGCCTGCTTCCTCGGCGGCACGATGTTGCAGGCGGTCGGTCTGCTCGCCATCGGCCTTCTGCATGCTGCCGCCGTCGTCGCGGCCGGCGCGCTGCTCTGGGCCGGCGGCTTGATGCTCCGCTCGGTCGCCTCGCAGGCGCTGCGGCAGGAGATCACGCCGCCGGAGATGCTCGGCCGCGCCGCCGCCGCCTACGTGACGCTGGCGTTCGCGACCAGCGCCCTCGGCACCACGCTGGTCACGCGCGCCGGCGCCCACTGGGGGGCGACGGCCGCGCTGACCGCGATTGGCGTCTCGGTGTTGCTGGTCGTCTTGGCGGGCGCGCTGACGCCCGTTCGACGCCGCTACGAGGGGTTACCGGAGGAGTCGCAGGTGTAGTACTGCTTGTAGGTGCTGTCGGCGCCGGTGACGTTGCCCTTGTAGGCGCAGGTCGGGCGGCAGCAGTCCTGCATCGTCGTCGTCGTGTAGCCCGACGTGAACCCCTTGCCGTTGGCCGAGTTCATGTCGACGGCGGTGGGGTCGGCGGCCGGCAGCCCCTGCGAGTTGAGCTTGCAGCCGGTGACGCGCGTCAGGTTGGCCGGGCACTCGATCCGCTTGGCCAGCACGTTCCAGTTCAGGTGGTAGAGATTCTGCACCTGGTTGGTCTCCTCGCAGGAGACCTGGGTCGTGCTCTGCACCGAGGCGTTGCTCGACTTGATCATCTCGCAGTCGCTGGCGATGGCGCTCTGGCAGGACATCGTCGCGATCGTCGTCGAGCTGTACATGTTGTTGTTCGCGCACTGGCTGACGGTGAGCGCGCGGATGCCACCGTTGTTCGGCTGCCCGATGCTGGGGTAGGTGTTCATGTACTGCGCGTTGCAGCCGGCGGTGTTGGCCCCCTCGCCGCCGTCGCCCATGAAGATGTCGAAGTTCTTGCCGCCGCCGGCGCCGGTGTTGAACGCCTGGACGATCATCGGCTTGGGCGTCGCCACCCCGCTGACGCTGTCGCGGGGCGAGGTGAAGATCAGCTGGTAGCACTGGCAGCAGGCGTTGCTGCCCGACTCGGTGTCGAGCGTGCTGTCCTTGTCGTGGCCGACCACGCCGTAGACGAACTGCGGGTTGGTCGGCGAGGCGAAGTCGTCGGTCTCGGCGACCTTCATCTCGGGGCTGAAGACCATGTCGCGCGCGCACATGAAGGCCGGGCCGCCGTTGCAACCGCTGCCGACGGTGTCGCCGGTGTTGGGGCCGTTGATCTTGTAGCTCGGGCAGGCGCTGCACGAGCCGCCACAGTCGACGCCCGTCTCGGAGCCGTTCTGCATGTCGTCCGCGCAGGACGAGGTGCCCGAGCCGCCGGAGCCAGTGCCGCCCGTCGCCGTGCCGCCGGCGCTTCCGCCGGAGCCGGCGCCGCCGTTGGCGCCGCCCGTGCCGCTTCCCGCGGCGCCGCCAGTCGCGCCACCGGAGCCGTTCCCGCCGGAGCCGGTGCCGCCGCTTCCGCCCTTGGCGCCGCCGGTTCCGGTGCCGCCCGAGCCGGTGCCGCCGGTTCCGGTGCCGCCGCCTCCGCCTTTGGCGCCGCCCGTGCCGGTGTTGCCGCCCGTCGCGGTGTTGCCGCCCGTCGCGGTGTTACCGCCGGTCGCGGTGTTGCCGCCGGACGCGGTGTTGCCGCCGGACGCGGTGTTGCCGCCCGTTGCGCTGTTTCCGCCGCTTCCACTTCCGCCGGAACCGTTGCTTCCGCCGGTGCCGTTGTCGCTGCTCATGCCGGCGCAACCAGGAACGCTCAAGGCGAACAGAGCTGCCGCACAGAGCCCTACTAAGCGAATCCGATTTTCCATGAACTCACCTCGATGCTAAATGAGGAGGGGGGGGCCGGGACTGTACGCACATTCCGTCGGTGACGCCAAGGTCGATCACGTCGTCGACGGTGCGAAGACGACGCGCGACGACTACGGTTGCGCGGGACAGGCGGTCGTCGAGGTCGTGCTCGCGCAGGTCCAGTGCGTGTGCGGTCCGTCGGTCACGCCGTGCAGCGGCTCCTGACAGCAGAGCTCTCCCGTGACGCACGCCGGAGAGCACTGGGTCGGATCGGGGCCGCCGCTTCCGCCTTGACCGGTCACGCCGCCGGCGCCGGTCACGCCGCCGGCGCCGGTCGCGCCGCCGTGTCCGCCGCTCGTGCCGCCGCTTCCGCTCGCTCCGCCAGCCGCGCCGCCGGTCGCCCCGCTGCCGCCCTTTCCGCCGCCGCCCTCACCGCCGTTTCCGCCGGAGGCGCTGCCGCCGGAGCCCTTGCCGCCCGAACCGCTGCCGCCCGAGCCGTCACCGCCGGAGCCCTTGCCGCCCGAACCGCTGCCGCCCGAGCCGTTGCCGCCGGAGCCGTCACCGCCGGAGCCCTTGCCGCCCGAGCCGCTGCCGCCCGAGCCGTTGCCGCCCGAGCCGTTGCCGCCGGAGGCGCTGCCGCCCGAGCCGGAATGGCCGGCGGGCCCGCTTCCTCCCGTTCCAGTCTGACCGCCGCTTCCGCCCCCGTCGCTCGTCGAGGAGATGTTGCCGCAGGCCACGAAGAGAGTCGCTCCGAGCAGCGTCGCCAGGAGTCCGGCGCGGCGAATCGCACGACGTTCCGAGGTCATCGAAAAATCCTACAGCAGGATCGTCCGGCAGGATATTGCCGGCCGCCGCGCGGCACATGGAGGCGTCACCTCTCCGACGGGGCGCGCGGCCGGCGTGAGCCGTTTTCGGCGAGCCAGAAGACCCTTGTGGGAGGGTCCGAATGCCGCGTTCCTGTCTCTCACGTTGCTGCTTCTCGCTTCTCCCGATCGCGCTCGGCGCGGCAGGTCTCGCCTGCGGCAGCAACACCGGACCGACGATCACCGGCACGGGCGGCGGCGGCTCTGCCTCGGGCGGATCGCCCGGAAGCGGCAGCGGCGGAACCGGAGCGGGAACCGCCGGGCAGAGCGGCTCGACGGGCGGCGCTGCGGGCGCCGGCGCGGCTGGCGGCGCGGCCGGAAGCGGGGTGGGTGGCAATGGGACCGGGGGCGGCGCGGCGGGGAGCGGCGGCGCGGGCACCGGCGGCAATCCGTGCGCCATGATCGACGCGACGCTGCCGAAGGAGCCGACGATCCCCGCGGCCTGCACGACCCTGATGGCCAGCTTCGCCGTCACGGCCGGCACGCCGCCCAGCGAGTCGAGCCTCGACACCGCGCGCCTCCAGACGGCGCTCAACGGCTGCGGTCAGGGACAAGCGGTGCGCCTGGTGACGGACGGCACGAGCAACGGCTTCATCTCCGGCCCGCTCACCTTGCCGACGGGGGTCTCGCTGTGGGTCGACAGCGGCGTCACGCTGTTCGGCACGCGCGATCCGAACGTGTACGGGCAGTCGACGGCGCTCCTCAGCGTGCGCGGCGCGAATTCGGGGATCTACGGCCTGGGCGCGATCGACGGGCAGGGGGGCGAGCCGCAGATCGGTGGGACGCAGTCGTCGTGGGACATCAACGGCGCGGGGGGCGACAACCCGGCGCTCGTCCAGGTGCTCGGCGCCACGAACTTCACGCTCTACAAGATCACGCTGAACAACGCGCCCAAGTTCCACGTCAAGCTCGACGCCAACGGCTTCGTGGTCTGGGGGATCACTATCAAGACGCCCTCGGCCGCGATGAACAGCGTCGGCACCAAGCTGACGCCGTCGAGCGCGCACAACACCGACGGCGTCGATCCGGGCGAGAGCGCCACGAACGGCTTCATCGTCTACAGCCAGATCAGCGACGGCGACGACCACATCGCCATCAAGGGCGGCACCACCGTCAAGAACCTGACCATCGCGCACAACCACTTCGAGGCGGGTCACGGGATGTCGATCGGCAGCGAGACGAACGGCGGTGTCTCGAACGTCACCGTCTGCGATCTGTCGATCGACGGGACCAACACGGGCCTCTCGGGCGGCAGCTCGAACGGCATCCGCATCAAGTCCGACCCCAGCCGCGGCGGCCTGGTGCAGAACGTCTTCTACGGGGACGTCTGCACGCGCGCCATCACGAACCCCATCATCCTGACGCCCAAGTACTCGTCGGCCACCGGGACCGAATACCCCCAGTACACCGGGATCACCATCCAGAACTTCCGCTCGATGAGCACGTCGACCACGCCGAAGCTGACGCTCCTCGGCTACGACGCCGCCCACATGCTCGGCCTGACGCTGGACAACGTGGTCGTCGACGACATCACGTCGGCCAACATCTCGTCCAGCTACGCCAACATCACATTGGGGCCGGGCGCCGTGAACTTCACGCCCTCGGGCACCAGCGTCAACGTGACCGACCAGACCACTGGCACCTCGACGCCCAACGACTGCGCGAACAAGTGGGTGACGTTCTAGCGCCCGCGGCGCCGCAACCGTCGCCAGATTGGCAACGGACGAGCCGCCCCGGCGGCTGATCGGCCCACCAGTCCGGGCTCCGCGGGCGGCGCGGCGCTGGCACCGGCGTTGCTCACCTCCCGGGCATGGTCGGCTTCATCGCGGCAAGGCACCGGTTCGGCGCGACCGTCCTCGCGCTCGCCCTGGCCGTCGGGGCGATGCTCGGGGGCGCCGGGTGGGTGCGGGCGGCGGAGCGCGAAGCGACGGGCAGCACCTGCGCGCGGCTCCCGTCCGGAAAGCGCATCGTGAAGCTGAACCTCAAGCCGGAGACGGAGGTGGCCGACCTGGTCGCCTGGATCTCTTCGATCACCTGCAAGCAGTTCATCGTCCCCGACGTGCCCGCCACCCGCGCCAAGGTGACGGTGGTGGCCCCGACCTTGATAACGGTCGGCGAGGCGTACCGGCTCTTCCTCGACGCCCTCGACTCCGTCGGCCTGACGGTCTATCGGAGCGGCGCGTTTCTGCGCATCGTCGAGGCCCGCAACGCGAAGAGCTCGCCGGTCCCGGTCATCGGGTTCGACGGCGGCTAGCCGGTCGGGTGAGCGGGGCAGGCGCGCGAGCGGGTCAGGCGCGCTAGCGGGTCAGGATCGAATAGAAGACAACCAGCATCACCACGAGGCCGCCGCCGGCCACGATCGCGGCGCCGAGCTCGAGGAGCCGATGCTTGCGCGCCCGCTGCCAGGCCTGCGTTTCTAGATCCGACACCGAGACCTGCATTGTTCCTCGAAGGATTGTCTCGACGGGTCAAGGCGTGATCTTGAGCGCGCGCGACGGCCGGTCCGGAAATGAAAAAAGCCCCGGAGATCGCTCCCCGGGGCTCTTTGAAACCGCGATCCGGTGACCCGGACCAGCGGAAGGAGTTACTCGGCCTTCTTGTCGTCGGCCTTCTTGTCGTCGCCCTTCTTGGCCTTCTTGCCCTTCTTCTCCTTCTTGGCCGGCGCGTCGGCGGCCGGGGCGTCCTCGGCGTGGGCGATGGTCCAGCTGGTCGGGAGGAGGACGGCGAGGGCGAGGAAGACAACGCGGGTGAGCTTCATGTGAATATCTCCTTGGATGATTGGACGGGGGAACCGTCCGAGTGCACCACACCGAAGCAGGGGTCGTGCCAGGCGGGTCATGGATCACTACGGCGTGAAGCCCCCGGAATTCACGGGGTTTTGGCCGTGGTTCCAGGGGCTTGAGCTGGGCCGTGTGGCGATCTGGTCAGGCCTACGTGCGACTGTGTAGAACTTCACCCCACTGCGGCTGGCGGCGCCGCGGGCGGTGGGGCGGATTCGCCGGCCAGCCACTCGGTCGTCGCCGGATCGGCGCGCAAGAGGTTGATGTAGAGCCAGACGAACGCGATGAAGATCAGCAGCGTCGAGTCCTGGAAGTGCCGGTCGAGGTCTGGATCGAGCGAGGCCCAGTAGCCACCGATGCAGAGCGTGAGCAGCGGCGCCGCGACCTTCAGGAAGGGGACGCGCAGCGGGATCGAGCTGCCGTCCGCCGCGTCGTCCGCCGTCCGTCCAACGTCCACGAGCAGCGCGAGCAGGAAGATGAAGTGGCTGTAGTAGTTCGAGGGGTTGGAGATGACGAGCACCAGCGGCATCGCCAGCACCATCGCCTGGTGTAGCGGCCGGCGCCGTGCCAGCCAGAGCACGCAGCCGATGCAGAGAATCACGAGCGCAACGTAGATGACGGCACGCGCCTGCAGCACCGCGCCCGCCGCGTTGTCCGCGCCGGCCACCAGCGCCCGCAGGCTGATCTCGTTGACGCCGACGTCGCGGTTGAGCAGCGTGACCTTGCGGAACCAGCTCACCCAGGCGCCGACGCCATAAAGGGCGGCGGTGAAGCCGACCATCACCACCACGGTCACCGCGGCGCTGACCACCACCCGCACGGTGTCTCGGTGCGCGTCCAGCCAGGGGCGCAGCGCCGGCCGGGTGCGGTTCCGCCACCACTGCTCGCCGAACGACCAGAGCGCCGGCAGCATCACGCCCAGCAGCGCCACCGCCGGGAAGAAGCGGATCAGCGCCGCCAGCGCCAGGAAGATCCCCGCCGCGTTCCAGCGCCGGAGCTTCAGCATTGCGGCGCCGAACCCCAGGTAGGCGAGCCAGTCGTGCCGCAGCGTCGCGCCGCTCCAGTTGGTGCCGAACATGTAGAGGTCGTTGGCGCCGAACACCGCCATCGCCAGCAACATCGGCCAGAGGCCGAACGCCCGCCAGAGCGCGACCGCCATCAGCAGCAGGAGCAGCCCGTCGACGAGGCCGGTCGCGACCAGCAGCTGCTCGGACGCCTCGCCGTGCGCCATCAGCAGCCGGCCGAAGAAGACCCACACGGGCGTGGCGTTGGCCCCGTGATCGGTGAGGGTGGAAAGGTATTCCGGGCCCTGCACATCCATGAAGAAGTTCATGTCCTTCTTGAACTCTTGCCAGCGCTCGGGCGTGAACCGGTCCTTGACCGCGCGGATCTCGTCCTCGATGTCGTGGACGCGGCGCACGCGGTGGTCGGCGAGGCTCCGCACCTCGACCATCCCCATCGAGTCGAGCGAGCCTCCGCGACGGTCCTCGGCGTAGGCCAGCACGCTGCCCAGGTAGACGCCGTCGTACCCCAGCTCCTTGAAGTACTTGGCGAAGGGCTGGTAGACCCGCAAATCGTTGGTGTGGACGAACTCGGGGCGGTTGTGTTGGTGGTCCCAGAACTGCGGCCGCCCCAGGTTGTAGAAGGCCAGGAACGCCATCACCGCGCTCAGCGCCAGCGCGCCGGTGATCACCCCGGGCTGCGCGGGCCAGCGCCGGCCCGGGACGGCCACCCGGATGGCGGTGCCCAGCGCGATGGCGGCCGCGGCGGCCCGGACGAACGCCACCTCGCGTCCGCCCAGCGGCCAGCCGTTCGAGATGGCCTCCAGCACCACCGCCAGCGCCGCCAGGGGCAGCAGCGTCACGAGCGCGATCCACCAGCGCCGCGACCCGGACCGGGTGAGCAGCAGGAGCACGCCAAAGGCGGCGACCAGGTAGAGCAGGGACGAGCGGATCCAGGCGGCCTGGCTCTCGCCGGCGATCCGGTGCAGGGCCGGGGGCATCACGGCCGGGCGCTGCGAGAAGAGCTGCAGCTCCGAGACCGAGTAGGCGGAGTCGCCGCCACGCACGCCCAGTCGGATCCAGCGTCCGTGCCCGTGCAGCCGGTCGGACCAGCGCTCGCGCATCCCCGCCTCCGGTCGAGGCTCGGCGGTCCAGAGCGGGGTGAAGGTCGCGTGGTCGTCCGAGACCGACACGTCGTACGCGTCATTGTTGTCTCCCTGCAGGTAGGCGGCGGTGATCGGGACGCTTTGCCCCAGGTCGAACTCCGCGTAGGCGCGGTCCGAGCCGAAGATGGCGGCGACGGAGGTGTTCCACTCCTCGCCGTCGTAGGCGGCGCGGCCGTCGGTGAGGGCGCGGACGTTCCCCACCCCGGGCGAGCTGGTCGGGCGGAGCCCGGCGAGGAGGTTGTCGTCGGCGCGGGCCGGGCCGGCGGCCGTCGCCAGCGTGCCGAGCACGACGCCGAGGAGCAGGGCGACGGGCAGGGTGGGGCAGCGCCGTCGGCGCAGGAGAGGGAGCGCAGGAGTGGTGGGCATCGGGTCGGTCCTTGTGCTGCCGGGGCTGGCGCGGGGCGGCGCCCACTCTACCCCAGAGCGCCCTGCCGAGAAGCCCCACCGAGCGCGCGCGCCGCGGGGCCAAGGTCGAGGTCCCGGCGAGCCTCCAGCCGTCGGGGGCAACGGTCCAGGCAGCGAAAAGAACTTGCGGCGGCCCGCGGCAAGCGTGCTAGTTTTTCTGTGCCTTCGTCTCCGTCCTCGTCGTCGCCGCCGGCATTTGTGGCCGGGACGTCCTTCGGTGACCGGATTGTTTGAGGGTTCTGCAGACGGCAGCTCCGTCGGTCACTGAAGCAAACGAGGAAGAAATGGGAACGAGACTCTACGTTGGAAATCTGCCCTACAGCGTCACCGAGCTTGATCTGCGCGAGCTGTTCGCCGCGCTCGGCACCGTGACGGACGCCAAGATCATCACCGATCGCGAGACGGGCCGCCCGCGCGGCTTCGGCTTCATCGAGATGGCGACCGACGAGGAGGCCAAGAAGGCGATCGATGAGCTCAACGGCCGTGACGTCCAGGGGCGCCAGGTCGCCGTGAAGGAGGCCGAGGATCGCCGTGGCGGCGGTGGCGGCGGTGGGGGCGGCTTCGGTGGCGGCGGTCGTGGCGGCGGCGGTGGCTACGGCGGCGGCGGCGGTGGCCGCGGCGGCGGCGGCGGTGGCTACGGCGGCGGCGGTGGTGGCCGCGGCGGCGGTGGCGGCGGCCGGCAGCGCTGGTAGCCCGACCGCGACGACGCGCGGCCGGACCTCTGGTCTCGGCCGCGTAACCCGAGAAGCCCGCCCACAAGGCGGGCTTTTCTCATTTCTGGACCGAGGAACCTTCGCATGTCCGAGACGCTTCTCCTCTACACCGACTTCGTCTGTCCGTTCTGCTTCATCGCCGAGCAGAGCACCGTGCCCCGCCTCCTGGCCGAGTTCGACCTGACGCTCGACTGGCGCGGCTTCGAGCTGCACCCGAGCACGCCCCGCGGCGGCGTCTCGCTGTCGCGGCTCTTCCCGGGCGTGCCGCTGCCGACGCTGCACGAGCGGACGCGCCAGTTCGGCGCGCGCTTCGGCGTCGCCGACTTCTCGCCCCCCGACTTCTTGCACAACACCCGCCGCGCGCTGGCCGTCGCCGAGCTGGCGCGCGATCACGGCCGGCTCGAGCCGTTCCGTTCCGCCGCCTTCGAGGCGCACTGGCGGCAGGGGAAGAACCTGGAGGACGACGGCGATCTGGGCGACGTCGCGGTCGCCGCCGGGCTGCCCCGCGAGGCGGCGCTGGCGGCCGCCGACGATCCGGCGATGCTGGCGCGGGTCGACGACAAGCAGGCCGAGGCGCGCGCGGCCGGCGTCAGCGGCATCCCGACCTTCATCATCGCCGGCCAAGAGGTGGTCGGCTGCCAGCCCTACGAGGCTCTGGCCGCCGCCGCCGCGCGCGCCGGCGTCCCCCGTCGCGGCGCCGCGCGCTAGGTCAGGGCGCGCCGACGCGGCTGAAGATCATGCCGTTCTCGGCCACCACGTAGACCGCGCCGTCGGTGGTCTCCCAGACGCCGGTCAGCTTCCCGACCGCGGCGGGCGCGCTCCAGACGGTGGACCAGAACTGGCCCCCGAAGTGGAGCACCTGGCCCGAGCTGGCGTCTCCCGCTACCGCCCAGACGTCGTCGGCGGCGCTCCCGCCCAGCGCGGTGAGGCCGGCGCTCCCGCCGCTGTCGACGGTGCTCCACGCCGCGCCGTCGAAGTGGAGCAGCTGCGGCTTGCGCGCCACGGCGACCCACACGTCGTTCGGTCCGCTGGCCCAGACGGCGCCCAGATCGTCGGTGGTGCCGCTCTCGGCCGCGGTCCAGGCGGTCCCGTCCCAGTGTAGCAGCGCGCCGCTGCCGCCCGCGGCCCAGACGTCGTCGGCCGCGCTCCCCCAGACCCCGCTCAGGAAGACCGTCGTCGGCGCGTCGACGGGAGACCAGGCCTGCCCGTCGAAGTGGGCGACGGTGTCGGCGACCGGTCCGGTGATGACGCTGATCTGCCCGACGGCCCAGACGTCGGTCGGCGTGTGACACCAGAGCGCGTTCATCGACGACGGCCCCAGGTTCGGCGCCGCGTTGCTGACGGGCGTGTAGATGTTCGCGATGCCGTCGATCGTCCAGGCGCCGCCGCCATAGTGCCCGATGAACCCGGTCCCGTCGCCCGAGGCGAGCGCCGCCCCGACCGCCCACACGTCGCCCGACCCGAAGCCGCACAGGCCGGTGGCGGGGATGGCCGCGCCCCCCGGATCGTGCCGCCACCCGCGGCCGTCGAAGTGAAGCGGCCCCGACGTCCAGACGTCGCCGTCGTCCGCGCCCCAGACGGCCGCCAGAGGTCCGGTCGAGCCGTCGGTCAGCACGGTCCACGCCGTCCCGTCGCCGTGCACGATCGTCCCCGCCGGCCCGATCGCCCAGAGGTCGCCGGCGCCGCTGCCCGACAGCGCGACCAGCGGGTTCGTCGTGCCGGTGTCGACCGCCGTCCAGGCCGCGCCGTCGAAGTGGAGCGTGCCGCCGGCCTTGGTCGTCGCCCACACGTCGCCGGCGCCAGAGCCCCAGAGCGCCGTCACGGTGCCGATGATCGGCGTCGACGCAAACGCGCCGTTCGTTCCGCGGATGATCTGCTGCGGGGCCCCGAACCAGACGTCGCCCGCGCCGTCGGTCCAGACCGAGGTGAGAGCGAAGCCGCTGCCGGCGAGCGCGGCCGCCGTCCAGCTGGTTCCATCCCAGTGGAGCGCCAGCGGGGTGGCGGCGCCCGTCGCCCCGTCGACCGCGCCGCCGACGGTCCAGACGTCCGCGGCTCCGTGGCCAGAGACGGCGGCCAGGGTGACGGCGCCGGCTGGCAGCCCCGGGCCGCAGCAAGCGACGCCGGTCCAGGCGGTGCCGTCCCAGTGCAGCGTCGCGGGCACGCCGCCCGCCGCGCCGACGGCCCAGACGTCGCCGGGCCCGCTCCCCCACACGGCGCCGAGGTCGACGCCCGCGGCGGCGGGCGCGGGAACGGCCGCCCAGGCGGTGCCGTCGAAGTGGACGATCGTTCCGCCGGCGCCGACGGCCCAGACGTCGCGGGCGCCGCCGGCCCACAGGCCCGCGAGCGGGCTGGGGCCCGCCGCGAACGTGGTCCAGCCCTGGCCGTCGAAGTGCCGCGCCGTGACCTCCTGGAAGTCGCTCTCCGTGATCCAAACGTCGTCGGGCGCCGTCGCCCACACCGCCTCGAACGGGGGATCGAGCAGGCAGAACCCGGCGGAGGTCGCGGCGCAGGCGAGGGGGCCCGCGTCGCCACGCGCGCCGCCGCCGTCGGGACGCGACGCAGCGTCGGCGCGCGCCCCGCCATCCGTCGGCGCCGCCGCGGTGCCGTCGCACGCGGCGAAGAGAAGGATCGCGGCCCAGACCACCATTCGCATCGAAGGTGGCATCCTACGGCAGGCAATGCCCGGCGCGAGAGGCGGCAAAAAACTGCTGCCCGGTCGGTGTTGCAATCCCCCACTTCGGGGCGGATTCTCACGAGAGTCGGTACGATGTTCCGGACGACATTCGGATTTTGGAGGGCTTCCCATGCGTCTACCCGAGGCGACCAGAGTGAAGGCCAAGCTGGGCGCGTCGGCTGCGCGGCGCCGCGCGGTCCGCGCGTCGATCGTGCTCGGCGGCCTGCTCGGTGCGGTGGCGCCCGGAACGGCGCGCGCGCACATCAAGATGACGGCGCCGGCGGACTGGATCATGACCAACAGCGAGGGGGATCCGCAGAAGATCACTCCCTGCGGCGTCGACTCGACGGTGACGTACACGCCCACCAACGTGGTCACCACCGTCCACGGCGGTGACCAGGTTGTCGTCAGCTGGACCGAGACGATCCCGCACGACGGTCACTTCCGGATCGCGCTGGCGATCAACTCGCGCGACGAGCTGACCGACCCGATGGTGACCCAGAGCGAGACGACCTCTGCCGGGACGGAGGCGGTGGCTGTCGCCATCTCGTCCAGCTACCCGGTCCTGGCCGACAATCTGTTCCCGCACCTGGCGGCAAACACTGCGGCGGGCACGAAGTACACCTACACCGTCACCATCCCGAACACTCCGTGCACCAAGTGCACGCTGCAGCTGCTGCAGTTCATGGCCAACCACCCGCTCGACCCGTCGTACTTCTATCACCAGTGCGCCGACTTCCAGATCCTCGCGGCAGGCGCGGGCGGCGGTGGCGGCAGCACCGCCAGCGGCGGCCATGGCGGCGCGGGGAGCGGCGGCACGGGCAGCGGTGGGACGACGGGAAGCGGCGGCGGCACGGGGAGCGGCGGGGCGACGGGCGGCGGCGGCAAGGGGAGCGGCGGGACGACGGGGAGCGGTGGCACGGGCAGCGGTGGGACGACGGGGAGCGGCGGCACGGGCAGCGGTGGGACCACCCTGGCCGGCACCGGCGGCAACGGCGCGGGCGGCGCGACCGGCGGCGGCGGCACCACCGGCAACGGCGGCGCGACCGGGAGCGGTGGCACCACCGGGAAGGGCGGCGCGACCGGCAACACGGACACGGGGACGGGGGGCTCGACGGCCGAGAGCGGGAACAGCGGCTGCAGCTGCTCGGCGGGGGGCTCCGGCGGTTCGTTCGGTCTCGGCGCGCTGATCTTGTGCTCGCTCTTCTTCCGGGGGATGCTGGTCATACGACGGGGCCGACGCCCCGGACGATGACGCACGATCTCTGGGAGACAATTCTTCGGATGGTGGTGGCCGTCGCGGCCGGCGGCCTCATCGGCTGGGATCGCCAGCGCGCGGGGCAGCCGGCCGGCCTGCGCACGCACATGCTGGTGGCGCTCGGCGCGGGCCTGGTCGTCTCCATTCCCCCGGGCGGCGGGCTGGCCGAGGTGAGTCGGGCGGTTCAGGGCGTGGCGGCGGGGATCGGGTTCCTCTGCGCTGGCGAGATCCTCCACCTCGGGGCCCAGGGCCACGAGCGGGTGAGAGGATTGACCTCCGCCGCCTCGCTCTGGGTGACGGCGGCGGTGGGGATGGTGTCGTCGGTCGGCTCGTGGCGCTTCGTGCTGATCGGGACCATCGGCACGCTGTTCATCCTCATCGTGATGCGGCCGATCGAGCTGTTTCTCTGCCCGCCGCCTTCTCCCGCTCCACCCGATTCGCCGCGCTAGTCGGTCTTGCCTCCCGTACCGGGCGCGGCGACGCTATCCTGCGTCGGATGCCACCCGCTCCCTCCAAGCGCTGCTTCTGGGCCGGCGAGGATCCGATGATGATCGCCTACCACGACGAGGAGTGGGGTGTCCCCATTCGCGACGATCGCCGCTGGTACGAGAAGCTGCTGCTCGACGGCGCGCAGGCCGGTCTCTCCTGGTCGACGATCCTGCGCAAGCGGGAAGGGTACCGTCGCGCGTTCGCCGGATTCGATCCGGTCAAGGTGGCGCGGTTCACGGAGCGCGACGTGACCCGGCTGATGAACGACGCCGGGATCGTCCGGAACCGCCTGAAGATCCGCTCGGCCATCGGCAACGCGCGCGCCTTCCTCGCTTTGCAGAAGCAGGAGGGCTCGTTCGATGCCTTCCTCTGGCGCTTCGTGGGCGGCAAGCCGATCCGCGGCAAGGTGCGCGGGCGCGGCGACATCCTGGCCCGGACGCCGGTGTCGGACGCGCTGTCGAAAGAGCTGCGCGCGCGGGGGTTCAACTTCGTGGGGTCGACGATCATCTACGCCTTCATGCAGGCGGGCGGGCTGGTCAACGACCACACCGCGGGGTGCTTCCGCCGCACGCAGGTCGACGCGCTCTGGCGCGCGGCCCGGACGGCTCGATGACCGGCCGAACCAGGCCGCTCGCCGACGTGGCCGTGCTGGGCGTCTGCCTGTTCGCCAGCGCCTGTTCGGGCGGCGGCAGCCCGGGCTCGGGGACGGGCGGAACGGGCGGGGGCAACTCCGATCCCGCGGTCACGCTGGGAGACATGCAGACCCTGCTCCCCGACGGAAACGCGCTCGGCCTCTCGTACTTCCCAGACGAGGGGACGTCGATCCTCAGCACGGATCCCTTCCGGATCATGCTCACCGACGGGGCGAAGAAGGCGTCTGTGGTGGTCACGGCCTCCACGACCAGCGCGCCGCTGATGAACCTCGCCCAGGCCACGACCGTGGTCTCGCCGGGGGCGACCGCCGACTTCGACAACGGCTACGCCGGGATCAGCGCCGTTTACCGCCACACCGACGGCATCTACTACGGCTTCTATCACGCCGAGGATCAGGTCGGCACCGGCACGATCCCCGGGACCAGCATCCCCGGGTTCTACGCGCGCATCGGCATCGCCACCTCGCCGGACGGGACGACCTGGACCAAGGGCGGCTACGTCATCGAGAGCTTCGTTCCCAAGCGGACCCCCAACGGGACCACCGTGCAGTACGACCAGGGGACGGCCGAGCCCGGCGCCGTCGCCTCGGCCGACGGAAAGTGGCTCTATCTCTATTACACCGAGCACTCGCGCGTCGATCCGGCGGGCGGGGCGCGGCCGGTCCTGATTTGCATGGCGCGCGCCGACCTGGGGGCCTGGCCGCCGGTGTTGTCGACGACCGCGGGGCCGGTCACCGGGTTCAAGAAGTACTACCAGGGGGACTTCTCGACCGACGGCATCGACGGCGAGGACTCGCCGGTCGTCTCGCCGCCGACCGGCGCCTCGAACGCGCTCGAAGGGCACGTCGCGTATTCGAGCGCGCTCTCCAAGTACGTGATGGTCTACGGCGTCGACGCCTGGGGCGAACGCGCCGCCTCGCCGCCCGTGGCGGCGGTGAGCGGCCTCTACCTGGCCTTCTCTCCGACGACGCGATCGCCTGGCGCACTTCGAGCACGCCGCTCATCACGACTTCGGCGTGGCCCAGCCGGGGCTGAGCGTCTCGTGGGAGGGCTCGCTCCTCTGGGACACCGGCGACGACACGCAGGGCTGGCTGGTCTACGGCTACAGCCCGGACTGGTCGACGCCGCCCCACTACCTGGTAGGGCGGCGGCTGGCGCTCAGCGCGCGCTGAGCGCGCCGGCCCTGGTTCAGGGCATCAGCTTGACGGAGGCGCAGACCCCCTGCGTGCAGGAGGCGGCCTGGCAGTTCGATACCGGGGCGCCGCAGGTGGTGGCGGGCGCCGCCGGGCAGGCGCCGGCGAAGACCTGGATCAGGTCGAAGTCGGCCGACCCGGCGCTGAAGTTCTCGTCCTTGACCACGATGTCGCTGGTGCCCGCGTCGGCCGTGAACGGCTTGGCGAACCAGGCCCAGTTGCCGTCGGGAACGACCGGCGTGACCACGTCGTTCGGGTACCCGGTGTTGTAGCCGGTCAGGCCGATGAGCCAGTGCTCGGTCCCCAGGTTGCCCTGCGCGTCCGAGTCCTGGATGCCGAGGAACGGGATCGAGTCGGTCGTCCCCCGGATCCAGGCGGTCAGGCAGTAGGTGGCGCCCGCGCTCACCGGGACGACGGGCGAGAAGACGCGACCGCCCGAGGCGGCGACCGTCTCTTCCTGGTAGGTGCCGCAGGCCGAGCCGTCGCTGGTGAGGTTGATGGCGCTGCCGTCGTGCGTGGTCCAGCCGTCGGTCCCCGACTCCCAGCTCTCGGTGAAGACCGTGGCCTGGCAGGAGGGGAGGCAGGCGTGCCCGCAGCTGCCGCAGTTGTTGACGTCATCGAGGACCGAGGTCTCGCAGCCGTTGGCGGCGTTGCCGTCGCAGTCGCTGAACCCGCTGGTGCACATCGGCGCGCCGCAGACGCCGCTCGAGCAGGTCCCGGAGGCGTTGTCGAGGCTGCAGCTCGTGCCGTCGGGCGCGGCGGCGGTCGCGCACCCGTTCACCGGGTCGCACACGCCGACGGTGCAGGGATCGGTGGCAGCGCAGGTCGGCGCCGCGCCGGGGGTGCACACGCCGGCCTGGCAGGTCTCTTCGCCGTTGCAGGCGTTGCCGTCCGAGCAGGAGGTCCCGTCGGGCAGCGGCATCATGCCGCACGATCCGGTCGACGGGTCGCACATCCCGGCCACGTGGCAGGCG
>Ga0070734_10001773_pt1 | contig 29343 bp, 33 predicted proteins | sample Coa_R1_8_FD_66444 | JGI IMG/M metagenome (GOLD analysis project Ga0070734, IMG submission 66444) | Surface soil microbial communities from Centralia Pennsylvania, which are recovering from an underground coalmine fire - Coalmine... | ecosystem: Environmental > Terrestrial > Soil > Unclassified ... | reverse complement strand
ATGGACGGCACGGTGCCTCCCTGATAAGTGCGTGATCGGCGATAGGCATTCGAACGGCGCAACCGCCCGTTCGGTACGCGTTTTGCCTGAACGGGGAATTGATTTCAGAAGGAGAAGACATGTCGCAACAACGCAGTATCAGTCGCGTGGTGAACGTTCCTCCAGTGTCACCTGGATTCGTCGGTCGGGGACATCTGGCTGCGCCTGTCGTGTCTCCAGAGAACTTCGAGATGAACGATCCCTTCATCTTGTTGATGGACGATCATCTTGACATTGGCGACCGGCCAGTGGGTGGTCCTCACCCGCATGCAGGTTTTGAAACCGTGACTCTCATTCTCGACGGCGCGATCTTTGACCGCGATGAGGGCGGCACGCTCAACGCCGGCGAAGTGCAATGGATGACAGCGGGCAGCGGAATTATTCACAGCGAAGACGTGAGGACCAAAGGAAAGGTTCGCCTGCTTCAGCTGTGGCTTACGTTGCCTAAGAGCAGACGCTGGATTGTCCCCGACTTTCAAACGATTGATGTAGATGAGGTTCCGGTGCGCCGCGAAAACGGCGCTGAGATTCGAGTTTATAGCGGTTCCTCGGCCGGCCTTCAGTCAGGCACGCGAAACCATGTACCGGTCACGATAGCCGAGATCAAATTAGAGCCACGCGCCTCTGCCGAGTTGGACATTCCTGCATCTTACAACGGCTTTGCGTTCGTCATTGATGGTTCGGTTCGAATCGGCAACACCGAGCTGAACACAGGGCAGGTCGGTTGGCTCGATCGGCCGACTCACAGCGGTCCGAGCGCGTTGCGTGTGATCGCCGGCGAATCCGGAGCGCGGCTCGTCTTATATGCGGGACAACCCCAGGGAGACCCAATCGTATCCTATGGCCCATTTATTGGAGACTCGAAGCAAGACATTGCCAGGCTCTTTGCTGAGTATCAGTCAGGAAGATTTCCTCGCCTAAGCGAATTGAAAAAGCAGCAGGTCTAACTTTTTCGACGTTCCACTGCTTGCGACGCCGCGCAAGCTCCGAGACGGGGGATACACCAATCCGGCTTGTCGGCGCGCCGACTCGGAACGTGCGCAGCGCAGACATTATTCGTAAAGCCAGGGCTTGTAGCAAATCTCGATGTTGTATCCGTCCGGGTCGCCGATGTTTGCCGCGAAGTAGTCGGCACGCCATTCGGGCCGAAGGCTCGGTTCCTTGTTTGAAGTTGCTCCCGCGTCTATCGCTGCCTTATAGCTCGCTCTGACAGCGTCCGCGCTCTTGGCGGTGAATGCGACGTAAAGGTCTTTGGCGACTTCGCCATTCTTCAGCCAGAAACCCGGATTGCTATCGATCGCGAAACCATGCAGTTGATCGAACTTGTAGGGCATGTCGATGCCAAGCGGCTCAAGCATCTTCTTGTAAAATTCGCTCGACCGTTTCAGGTCAGAGACGGGGAGATAAATATGGTCAATCATGGCTTTCCTCTTTTCATTTCACTGTGCCAGCCCCGATCAAGGCTCTGCTAAATCCTGAACCGGGCCAGCCGTGGGTGATGATCAGCGGCAGCGTGTTCCTGAAGGCGCTTTACTTGTTGCCGCCGTTTGCAAAGATGATTTCTCCCGTGAGCCACCCCGCATCATCGGAGGCAAGAAATGTAGCCACGCGCGCGATGTCCTCAGGTTGGCCGACGCGGCCCAGCGACGTACTCGCGATTATCTGCTTCTTAAACTCCGTTCCCATGACACCCGCCGCGTACGCACCCTCCGTTTCGGTTCCACCGGGATTGAGAGCGTTAACGCGGATTTTTCTGGGCCCGAACTCTTTTGAGAGCACGCGCGTCAAGCCATTGACAGCGCTCTTTGACGCCACGTAGATCGAAAGGGTCGGGTAGGCAGCGACACTGGCCGTCGATGCGATGTTGATTATGCTGCCGCCTTCCGCCCCGAAGACCGGCAAAGCGGCTTCAATCATGAGGAACGTGCCGAGCACGTTCGTGTTGAACTGCCGGTGAAATTCCTGCTCGCTGAACTGCTCGAATGGCGCAAACGAGAAGACGCCAGCGTTGTTCACGAGCACATCAAGGCGCCCGAAGGCTTTTTTCGCTTCCGCGACGAGGCGTTGCGCGTCGGACCTCTGCGCCACGTCGCCTTGCACGGCGACAGCCCGCCCGCCTTTGCCGGTGATCTCGCGCACCGCCCGCTCCGCGCCCGCTTGATCGCGCGCGTAATTCACGATCACCGCGGCACCTTCCGCGGCGAAAGCCTTTGCAATACCTGCTCCTATTCCTTTTGAAGCGCCTGTTACTATCGCAACCTTATTGTCGAGCCGTTTCATGATGGGTTCCTTTCTTCCATACGATTTGCCACGCTGACCGTTTCACCCGCCCGTAAATGGACCGTGTAATATGAAACCGCCAGTTTCGTTTCTACATTGCAATAGATGCTTGTCAAAATAAAACGAAACAGTTATTTTCGTAAGTGGAGCCGTGGTGATGAAAGGACCTAAAACCAAGATCGCACCAAGACCCCGCGGTCGGCCAAGGAGTGAGCACGCGCGGCAGGAAATCTTGGGGGCCGCTTACAAGCTGCTGAGAGACAAAGGTTTCAACGCCGTCGGCTCACACGAGATAGCACAGGCAGCCGGCGTGAGCAGCGCCACGCTATACCGCTGGTGGAAGTCGAAGGAAGAAATCCTGTTTGACGCCTGCTTTGAACGCATGAAACCTATTCTTGCGATTCCTGAGACCGGTTCTGGCTTGACGCGGCTTCGCCGCTACGTCCTGCGTGCGGCTGAGTTCCTGGTATCAGAAGAGGGTGCGGTCATGGCTCGCGTTTTTACTGGTATCCACGAGGATAAGCGACTCCGGCAGGCGTTCTTGGAGAGATATGTCAAGCACAGACGTCAGATCCAACGCAGAATCATCGAAGACGCTATTGCGTCCTGCGAACTGAAGTCGACGACGGATCCAGAGCTGCTGATCGACGCGCTTACTGGACCCCTGTTCTTCCGATGGCTGCAGGGACACGCTCCGCTTGATAAAGGCTTTGCTAAAAGCATCCTTGACAGAGTGATTCCCGCCTTTCAGCCACACTGATTAAGCTCCGACACATTCGGAGCCGAATCAGTACCGAGCAACTCCGCGATCTCTGCAAAACAAGCTAGTTCGCGGATTCTTGGCAAACAGGAACTTATCCAGAGATGCCCTTGTGAAAAGTCGGAGAACATCGAGCGGGTCGGCAGCTCAGAAGCAAATCTGATCTGGGTTAGTAACGATAAGTCTTAGGGCTGTATCTGGAGCGCCCGCTGCACAACCGGTCGCGGGTGCATGATCTCGGGCGGGCACTTCAGATACAGCCCGTTTGTGGCCAATCAATAAATTTCTACAGTTCGATAACCACAAACCCGTTTATGAGGACTGATCCCCCATTTGCCTCACCGGGGAATGCCAGCGACTCGCGAACGGCCTGATAGAGCTAGAAGGAAGCTTCATGACCAAAGTCATGGGCGACCGCAGTCGGCGGTGGACTAGAATCAGGAGCGTAAAAGGAACAATGACATGAGCCGGGCGAGAGTGCGTCCCATCATCCTCAATACGCTCGTAGCGACGGCATCTACGAATGTCGCGTGGAGTTACTTGAATTGGCGCTACAAGCTCGATGTCGACCCGATTTACGTGTGTCCTTGGGTACTGATTGTAACTCTGTGGTATGGCTATCGAGCGCAAAGGCTGGGACTAAATGCGGCTTACCACGGTAGAGTTGCGGATGATCTTCTCTTCATTCGTGTGGCCGTCTTTCCTTTTCTGGGTGCGGTTGTATTGCCGCTGTTGAACTTCGCCATAAGCCCCCAAGCTCCGCAAAAGAGCTTAGCCGTTATCATCGTGGCCTCAGGTGCGTCGTGGTACTTGTACAACTTAGTCGCCATTTTTTCGAAGCACGTATTAAAAATCCCTCAGTAGGTACGTGCTCGACTTCCTGAAAGCAGCGGGCAGCGGCAATGTCAGATTCCATTTCAAGGCGAAGCATGCTCCGGGCAAGTTCCGGACTGATCAAACCTCAGACGCGGACCGCGACTATAACTATCGGTACATCGTGATGCCCATGCGATCCTGATCCGCTCCCCGGCTGTATTCCGATCCCCAAAGCTACAACCGCAAATTCTTCGTTACCATCGCTCCCGCGTCTCGCATCGTCTGGCAGGTCCTACTTTGGGTGATCGAAATCCAGTAGAACCTTGCCACCACGCTGGTAGTGCTGGATTGCTTCTTTAATTTGAGACGGCTTGTATGTTGCGGTGATTGGGAGGCTCAATTTTCCGGAGGCGACTACTTGCGTCGCCTCAGTCAGCGCCGCACGCATTCTGGGCAGAAACTCTTCGTAGTACATCCAGAAACCGTGGATGTGCAATCTCTTGCCGATGAGGTCGCCTTGCGGCAGGTGAATCGGCAAACCACTCAGCCAAGCATAGCTCACGAAATGAGCGCCCGGCGAGAGCGCGCCTGCGATCGTCGCTGCCGATGGACCACCTACAGCATCAAGACCGAGAAATATTGGCATTCCGCCGGTTGCACTCTGAATCTGCTTTGGGAGTTCCGGCGATTCGACGCCGACGAAATCAAAATCCAGCTTTTCAAGTTCTGGAATAAGCTCGGACCGCCTGACAATACCAATGACGTTAAGATCGCGCGATTTTGCGACCGCGATCAGGCATCTCGCAATCTGGGAATTTGCCGCATTTAACACAATCCAGTCTTTAGGCTTTAGCTTCACAAATTCGTCCAAGAGAAGAACTGCCGTCGCAGGATTGATGTTCAACATCGAGGCTGTCTTGGCGTCGACTGAAGGAGGAACGACGAAAAGACCGTCGGCCGGAGCAAGGACTTTTTCAGCCCAGGTGAATGTTCGAAACGGGATCGTAACCCGGTCGCCCAACTTGACACTGGTAACTCCCCGCCCGATTGCCTCGACGATCCCTGCACCTTCACCTCCAATGACACAAGGAGGCTGCGGTTTTAGAAAGTACACTCCGTTCGCCAAAAGGAGGTCGCTGTAGTCAACCGGCGCATACTCCATGCGCACAAGGGCTTCGCCTGCGGAGGGCTTGTTTGGTTCTGGAACTTCGACCATCTGCAGGTTCTGGGCGGGATTGCCGTACGCCGTGAGATGAATGGCTTTCATCGATGACGTTCTCCTTCCTCAAACAAATTGCGCCCTGCGAGAGGACCGCCTGCTTACCATCAGGCTCAAACAACGGCCCCCCATCTAACACTGAGGCACGACTCAGACTTGCGCAAAACCGCCGTCCACAAAAATTTCAGCCCCGGTGATATAGCTGCTCTTGCCCTTCGTAATGAATTTTCTCACCGACAACGGACTTCGGAAATTCCCACCGTGGGTTCCTACCAAGACTCACGGACCTCTCCGTCGACCTTGACCTTGACACGTGCCGCAGGCAGACACAGTTTCACTATCTTGCAACCCTCAGGGTTCGTGAAGCGCTTTATTGATCTTGTCGGCGTCGAAGCCAACAATTACTGCGCCATCAATGACGATCACCGGGGTGGTCATATAGCCGAGCTTCTTGAGATCGGCCAAAGCGCTGGCGTCTTGCGCTATGTCCCTCTCTTGGAAGCTTAATCCCTTTTGCGAAAGATACTCTTTCGCTTGGTTGCAGAACATTCACCCGTGCTGAGAATAAACGACGATGCTCTTCGTCATTGTCCACCCCCTAACGAGTTTGCGCCGCTCGCCAGCAGGCGCTGAACAGCATCCTTCGCTCCGCCAAGCACGTCGCGGACCGGACTGTCCGAATAAACCGGCTTCGGTGGAGCATCCTGCCAAAGAGTTCCCGGCGCATATACGGCGATATGGTCCCATACCACGGTTGAGCGATTGTGTTCTCCGAGCAGGTGAGACAACGCTCGTTTTCTGTCCCAATACTGCGCCGCCCGGACATCCGAAATGCGCGCCAGCGCAGCGGTCGAAGGAGCAGCAAAATCGGTCGGTAATACCGGCTCCCAAATAACAAAGACCCGAACATCCTGGCTGTTGATCTCTCGCAGCAATTGTCCCGTTGCAGAGGCCCCCTGCAAACAAACGGCTCAAGTGGGCGACAGCATTACAACGACACGGATGGAGGATGCTGAAGTATTAAACGCGGTCTTCAGAGGCGTAAGGTCGTACGAAGAAAAACTGACCAGAGGCTGCTGTCCCTTCGGGACCGAATGTCCGCCGTATAGGTAATACACCGCTCCGAATACCACCAGAACAACCACGGCCAGAAGGATTCGCTTTCGATTCATGATTTACCTGCCAAAAGATCGGCCACCAGGTTCGCGATGACCTGTGGGAAGAAGATAAACACGAACACGACAATCGCCGAGAACCACAGAAGAAAAGTGCTGACCCGGCTTGGCCTGCAATCGCATTGCTTCGCTCGCCAAGACCTGTAGAAGCCAAAGGCAATCAGCAGCACCGACAGAAGGAGCAGGTATGGTCGCAACTGGAGAACAAAGGCCGAGGCGCCCGCTGTTCCGGCGGCGAACAGAAAAGGTAGCAGCGGCAGGCAGCAACTGGAGGCAGCAATCACGCTGCCGAGCGCAGCCAGACTGGCGACAACGGTGCTCTTTGAGCCGGGTTTATTTGCTGTCCGATTTTCTTCCACTTGAGACATGTTGGTTGCCATTCGAGGCGTTCCTGCGATCCAGCTTCGTGAGCAGCGGGCAGCAGTCCTCATGCTTGACTTCCCGTTTCAGGCGCAGCTCGCGATCGCAATTGCGGAGCGCCCTTCCAAGCTCCGCTTCCAGCCGAGCAAGGTTCTTGATCTTCTCGCGCACATCTGCCAGCTTGCTTTTGAGCATCGCTTGAACTTCGGAGCAATCGTGATGTTTTTGGCGCAGCGCCAACAATTCCTTCACTTCGGTCAGAGAGAACCCCAACTCCTGGGCATGGCGGACAAATTGGAGTTCATGAATCTGATCTCCATCGAACAGGCGATAGCCGCCGGCGCTCCGGCTCGGACTCTTAATGAGTCCAACTTTCTGGTAGAACCGGATCGTGTCCACACTGATACCGGCCTGCTTCGCAGCTTTTCCGATCTGAACAGCTTCAGCCATATAACAATTAAGGATAAACCCTGGAGCTATGTCCAGAGTCAAGCCGAATCCGACGCTGCCACATGCGGCTTAGCATGGGTGAAAACGTCAGGTGAACACTTTCGCTCTCGTGGCGGCGACTACGCGAGGACCGACCTCACTCGTATCTGAGCGCTTCCATCGGGCTTAAACCAGCGGCTTTTCGGGACGGCAAAACCGCAAAGGCGAGATTGAGCGCGACCGCGGCAGCAAAGGCAACAGCCGCAACGCCTCGCTCGAAGACAATGGGCATTCCGACCGAGTCGCTGATCAGCCGAGAAGCCGGCCATGAGACTGCGATACCGCCGAGACTGCCGGTCAGCACGAGCGCCGCAGTTTCAACTAGTACTTGAAAGAAGATATCCTGACGAGTCGCGCCCAGGGCCCGGCGGGTGCCGATTTCCCGCGTCCTTTCTTTTACCGCAATCCTGGTAATGGCGATGATCCCAAGACCCGAGACCGACAGCGCACTCGCCGCAATCCATCGCAGGAAGAAATTAAGCCGGCTGGAGGTTGCCAGTTGGGTGTCCAGCAGAGTCTTCTGGTTCTGGATCTGAAAGTCATCGGACTGGTTCGGTCGTACGTGATGCAAGCCATGCAACAGCGACCTTCTACCCCAATGTGGGGGTCGTGACGAAGTATTCATTCGATGGGAGCAGCGCCGAGCGACTGCGGCCGCTCGGAATTGAAGTTGTGCGCGACGAAGTGACCGGGCTTGTTCTCGAAGCACAGTTCCTGATGGACTAACATCGGATTGCCGGTGACTTGGGCGCTATCCGAGCTATCAACGCTTGGCGGCCACGATCACGACGAACATCAGCGGCAAATAAATGATCGAAGCGGTTAGAAGGCGCCGAGCCGCGATCCGGGACGGAAAGAACGCAAATCGGCTCGCCGCGCACAGAAAGACTGCACCTATCAAAAAGGCTGAAGTTGAAGACACTGGGCCCAATCCGTTTCGGAGTGTCGGGGCTATGCCCAACGGAACTAAGACCGCGGAACGAAGCAGTGCTTCCCACCTAACAAGTGCACCCCCAAATGCATCCGATGGCATTACTTTATAGCCTGCGCGTGCATAGTCTTCACGATACATCCAAGCAATCGCTGCAAAATGTGGAATCTGCCAGAGAACGACGATTGCGAATAACACCCACGCGTCGGGTTCGAGGCTTCCACGGACTGCTGCCCAGCCGATCAATGGGGGTAGGGCCCCGAAAATGGCACCAATGAAGGTCGCAAGACGAGTTTTCCGTTTCATTGGCGTGTACAGGAACAAGTAGCCGAGGAGTGAAATGGCGGCCAACAGCGACGCCAGGCGACTGGTCGAAATCGTGAGGTAGACCAGGCCAACAAGAGAGCTCAGCCACCCAAAATAGGATGCGCTGGAAGCTTTGATCCTTCCCACTACCAGAGGCCGACTCTGCGTTCGCCGCATTTGCGAGTCATACGGTTTCTCCATGACTTGGTTCAACGCGGCGGCTCCGGAAGCGACGAGAGCCGTACCTGCCACCGTGTGAAGGAGCGTAAGCCAGGAAAAACGCTCAGGATCTGACGCCATCCAAAAGCCGCCTGCTGTTGTGATGGCAATCAGGAAATTGATCTCGGGTTTTGTAAGCGACCAGTAGTCGGACAAGGCTCGAAATGACGTGAGCCACCAAGTTTTCGAGCGGCGAGCGTGCGAACCTAACTCAAGCCTCTGGGCAGCTGGATGGGCGACCGGGTCCACCGTCATTGTAAATCTTCGAGGCATCGTATATCTCCTATTTGCTTCAGCCCTGCCTGTGGTACTGTTTCCAGCTTCATTTTGATAGGCCTATCTACTTGCCACGTGACCAGCGCAGCTGAATCAGCTTCGCTCGCAGAAAGTGGAGGGAATTCAGTGGCGTACGCTGATCTCGCTCCACGTTGGAATGTGTCGCCGCCCGGGGAAAGAAGCTTCACTGTGATGAATGCCGCGGGCAGAAGCATGATTACGGTTACACAAACCCACATAGACGCCCCAGCGCACTGTTGATCCTCAAGAGCTGTCATACCGAGATGCACGGATGTCGTTTGGTAATTGACGTAGAGGACGCGGTCGGAAAATGAAAGAAAGGCGGACACGACATCACATGGCAGAGTAGCGGCGAACAAATACAAAGGTATTGACCAACGAGGCCACAGGCGTGCGGCGGGCCATGGCTCGATAACGGGCCACCAAAAGAGGAAGCCCGAAGCAACGAACGTCGCGAGTTCCGCAGCATGAACGACAGGAGACCGCAGTGCCCAAGCAAATGCCATCGGAACGTGCCACCAAATGATCGTTGCCGCAGCACCAGTCCAGCAAAGATCGGGACGCGTTAGGACGTGCCCCAGACTCTGCAGCCAAATACCCTGGGGTGAGCTTTTCAGACTCCCCCAAATATGCGGAGGCATGATCCTTTTGAAAACCAGCAGAGGGTCGCCGAGGAGGATTAGTGCCGGTCCAACCGTCATCGTCAGAAGGTGTTGCACCATATGGACGGTCAACAGTTCGACGTGATGTCTCGAAAGAGGCGATCCTAGAGCAATCCAGAGCAAGACAACTCCGGAAAGAAATGCACCACATGCCCCTCTCGAAACTCGGTTGTCGCTCTTTCGCATCGTGAACCATAAACCCAGGTAAGTCGCGCAGATCAACAGCAGTACAGCATTGAATATCGAGCCGGCTGCGGTGGTTGCTTCGAGATGACTGTGAGCGTTCATTTCGATCGGCGCTCGGTTCCGACAGTAGCGTTGGGCCGTATGTTGTTCGCTGTGGAACGTGACGCATCTTGCGCCGCCGGTTGACCATCAGGCCGAAGCGTCTCAAGGAACGCAACCAGTGCGGCGGTTTCCGGCGCGCTGAGATTCTTCCCATAGGCGGGCATGTTCCCGCCTCCTTGAATCACTTGCCGAATCAACTGGTCGCGAGTGAGGCGAACTGCCACGGCTCTTAGATCGGGTCCCCTTTTTCCTCCGCCATCCCCGAGTGAGTGGCAGTTGTGGCACTGCTTGAGCTGAAAAACCAACGCTCCCTGTCTCTGCAGTGAAGAGCGCTTCTCAAGCAATGGGTAAGGAATCGGGACTCCGCTCCACGCGTCCATACGCGGACTCCACGGTGCAGTCTGCGCCAAGCGAGTAAAGGTGCCAAGAGCAACCGAAACAAGCAGGATGATCAGAACCGCAATAGGTCTTCTCTTCCAGCTCTTCTCTCCCTCGCCGAAGACGAACGGAAGAACCAGCAGGGCACCAATGGCGATGACAGGTCCAATCAGAAGGGCAGGAGTCTCCATCCACGGGGGAAGAAAGGAAAGGACGGCGTAGAGCCACAAGAAGAAAAAATCCGGCCGCGGAGCGGTTTGAATGATTGTCGGATCGGGAGGTCCAGAGGGACCGAAGGGACCGAAATACAGCGCACACGCGGCAACGGAAAGCAGAATCAGAGCCGAGAAAAACAAATCCTTCCATACCGCACCGGGCACAAAGGGCAAACCGTCCTTGTGAGTCAGTTCACGGTACTCGGTCAGATAGGTGCTCTTGCGAACAATACGGCCCGGCATCGGCCACTCGTTGATTCCCAATTTCAACACCATCAGGACGTGCAACCCGACAAAAGCTATCAACAGCCCTGGAATGACGAAAACGTGCAATGCGAAGAATCGCGACAGCGTTGTCCCCGCGATGATGGGACCTCCGAGCATCAGGCTTACGATCGGGCGGCCAATCCAAGGGACCCTGCTTGCAACTGAAGCCCCAATACCCAAACCCCAATAGGCGTCTTGATCAAAGCGCAACACTTGACCCGTGAACGCCATTCCCAGAGTCATCAGCAGCAAAAAGACACCCACGATCCAGGTCAATTCTCGTGGATATTTGTGTGCACCGAAGAGGAACACCTGCACCATGTGAATCAAGACGATCGCGACCATGAAGTTTGAGCCCCATCCGTGGAGCGCTCGAAGAAACCAACCGAGAACAATCTGATGATTAAGCGTTTGCAGACTTGTCCAGGCCTCGCCAGCTGAAGGCACATACACTAGCGCCAGCAGAATGCCTGTTACGACTTGGAGCAGCAGAACCACCATGGCAGCGCTACCGAAAACGTAGAACCAGCTTGCCGTATTGCGGGGCACAGGGTGCTCAGCTGCTTCGCGGACCGTGGCAGCAATTTGGACTCGTGCATCAAGCCACTGTCCCAGTGACCGCATCAAGCGCATGGCTGAATCTCCTTAACCAGGCTGGAAGCACGGATGCCGGGTGTCGGAAGTTCACGGCTCTGGATGAACAGTTTTCCGTCCTCGACACGATAGGAATACTCGAACAGTCCTCGTTCAGGAGGGCCCGAAGCGCGGGAACCGTCCAGATAGTAAGCTCCGCCGTGACAAGGGCACATAAAGAGACCCGATTGCGGAAACCATCTGACCGGGCAGCCAAGGTGAGCGCAATTGATCGCGAAAACTTGGAACTTACTATCACCAATATTGCGAACCCAACACGGAATCTCGGCGGTCGCGCCGTCCCAGGAATTCACAATGGGATTGCGAAACTTTGCAAGGCGCGTCTCTCCAGCCGGGAATTGCTCTAATTCACCCAGCGAGACCCATTCCGCGTAATTCCCCTTATTACTTCCGGCAACCGGGGAAAGCAGATACTTGATGATCGGGACGCCCAACAGCGTCGCCACCGCGCCGTTGAGGACAACACCGATTTTCATCAAAAAATTGCGTCTCGTCGCTTCGTTATGAGTGCTCATTTCGCCCCACCACTTTCGTTTGGACTGACTCCTGCCGACCCATCGGTGAATGAGGATCGTTTAGAACCGAGCCAGGCAATCACATCGCTGATTTCTTGGTCACTCATCGGCTGACCCGAAACATTGCCGCGCCAATCTGGTGCGCCCAGTTCGGGGCGGCCAACTATGACCAAGGTTCGAAGCTCCTGATCGCTTACCAGTGAAAGGAAAGAAGGATCCACAATGGAACTTGCTGACTTTCCGCCCGCACCATCCCCGCCGTGACAGGATGAGCAATATCGCTGAAAGGCAAAGAGGCCTCGCGCAGCATCGCCCGTCGTAGGTGCGACTCGGCTTGGAACAGTAACTCCTTGCAACTGATTAGGACGTGCCCAACGCTGTCGGATACCGCGCACGAGAATTTCAACCTGTTCACGCGTGAGCATCCCACCCGCACTTTGGCCGAAAGCCGGCATGGCAGTCCCACGAATTCCTTTTTCGATGGCACTATGAAGAACAAGATCGTCGGTAATCGCCAGATAAGTAGGATCGTTAATTGCCAATGCCGCGCCACCTCTCCCATCCTGTCCGTGGCACCCGCCACAATTCCGAGTGTAAAGAACCTGAAAATCTGCGATTCGATTAGGAATCTCCGCTGTCTCTATCGAACGCTTGGGAAACGCGGGAGCATTACAGCTGGAAACTCCAACGAGAGTTACCAGCAACGCCAAGCCTTTCCCAATAAGAACTTTCATTCCTTGTCTCCGCTCGCTCGGTGACTTCCATAACCCGGGGCTTCTACCCCGGCTCTCAATGCCAGGGGTAGTGGTTGCTTGATGCGAATTGTTGAATGACGGAGAACCACGACCCCAGCGGCGACTCCGAACCCAATCTGCGAAACAACGAACCACATCCAATCGATCTGTTGACTAAGTAGCGGGTTGATAAGAGCCAGGACACTGTGGATCAGCCCGGTCCACAGCACGGGCGCGACGAGCCCGCCCAAGACGATGGGGCGTCGCGGAAACATCGGTAACATGGCTCCATACAAGAGGCCTACCAGCAGCGACGTCACAACGTGGATTCCAATTGCGATCAGAAAACTCGTGAGATGGAACTCCCGAAGAGAGAGGGTTGCTAACCGTACGGACTCTCCATATACCGTCGCCGCAAGCAGGTTGACGGGATACCACACACTTCCTTGCCGGATCACGCCATAAGTGCAGGCTAGTACTGCCATCGCTATGCATCCCGCAAACCCGCCTCTCACTCCTGAGGAAACGGGATAGATTTCTAGGGGAAGAACCGCCCGGGCGAGCTCCGGTGCTAGTTCCAGCCGGTCCACGATCCTCGTTCCGCCTTGAACCTCGGCTGGACGAACCTCAACCAGGATTTCTTCTACCCTCTCGCGAGGGAAAATGTCTCGGAACCAGCCGATCGTCGCGATCGCGAAAATGAGGATGCCAAGGGAACTAATTGCAAGGCTGGTGACGAGACCGGTACCAATCAAGCTGACCCCGAACGCTAATGTGATTGGCCAAACGGATGGAGCGGGGAGTACCACCCGCAGTCTCTCGTCACTTTGCCTTGCCACTTGCGTCACTGCGATCACCCTTCCTCTCTTCCGTTACACGCCTAAGACATAAACCACGGTAAACACAACTACCCAGACCCCATCGACGAAGTGCCAATAGAGCGAGAAAATATCGAGCCGCTCCGCATGCGACTGGCGGATTGCGGAAGCAAGGCTTGCACGGGCGGTCACGGCGATCACCAGCAAGCCGACAGTCACGTGGAACGCATGAAGCCCCACCAACGAGAAGTATGTGGTTCCGAAAAGGTTTGTACTGATGGTTAAACCTTCGTGCCGAATCAAAATCGTCCACTCATGTGCAGTTCCGGCGAGGAATGCCAGGCCCAGGATGAGCGTGGCGAACCACCAGACGTTGAACCAAAACGTCTTGGCGCTGGCCAGGGCCTTTACGGCTGCGTGGATTGTTAAGCTACTCACGATCAGACAGGTACTCATAAAAATCGGGAGATGGAGGACCTCGCGAGGAGTGGGTCCGGAGAGACTCTTACCGGCGTAAAAGAGATACGCAACCACGAAAATCGTGAAGACAGCAGCTTCCGCCGCAATGAAGCAGATCATTCCCACTCGGCCGCGGGAGGGGAGTCTCCGAGAAGGAACGAGATCAACGATCTCCGCTGTGGTATTGCTCATTGCCGTCTCCATGTCATTCGTAATGCCAGTCCGGGTCTTCGGGGTGCTTCTGATCCCACAACGGTCGCCGGCTTCGTACCGTCGGGGTCTGCGCGAAGTTGTAGCTTGGAGGGGGAGAATCAGTGGACCATTCCAGGGTCCAAGCATCCCAGGGGTCGCGTCCAGCGTGGGCTCCCCTGAAGTACGACGACGCAAGGTTGAAGACAAACACGAGGACACCGGCTACTTGAAATAGTGCTCCTAATGAAATGATCAAGTTCCAGTCCTCCCATCCACGTCCCGGTTCGTAGGTATAAATGCGACGCGGCATTCCAAGCAGGCCGGGTATGTGCATGAAATCGAAAGTCAGATGGAACCCAATGAGGAAGAGCCAGAAGTGCCACTGGGCCAGCTTCTCGCTATAACTACGGCCAGTCATTTTCGGAAAGTAGTAATAAAACGCGGCGAAGATAGTAAACAGAATTCCGCCAACGATGACGTAGTGGAAGTGGGCAACGACGAAATAGGAATTGCCCAATTGCCAGTCGAACGGTGATGCAGCCAGCATGATTCCAGTCAGACCGGCAATCAAGAACTGAAATAAGAAGGCAATGCAAAACAGCATTGGCGCCTTGAAAATCAACTTCCCACCCCACATTGTGCCGATCCAATTGAAGATCTTGATGCCAGTGGGAATTCCGACCAGCATGGTGGCGAAAGTGAAGAAGCTGTTCGCATAAGAGACCATGCCAACAGTAAACATGTGATGGGCCCAGACGCTGAAACTCACAAACCCAATGCACACCGTGGCAGCAACCATCACCGGGTATCCGAAGATCGGCTTTCGCGAGAACACCGGAATGATTTCCGATGCAAACGCAAAGCAGGGGATGATCAGGATGTAGACCTCCGGATGACCAAAAATCCAAAAGAAGTGCATCCAGAGAACCGCGGAGCCTCCCGCTTGGGTGTCAAAGAAATGTCCTCCCAAATAGCGGTCGATGCAAAGCATGATCTGCGCCACAGTAAGAGGGGAGATAGCCAGGATCACCATGCCGCCCAAAACCAGGTTCAACCATGCGAACAATGGCATTTTTCCTAAGGTCATGCCCGGGCATCGCATGCAGACTATGGTGGCGACGAAATTTATTCCGGTTCCAATGCTGCCTATCCCGGACAACAACAGCGACAGGGTCCAAAAGTCCGTACTGTGTCCTTGTGAGAAAGCGCGGGATGTGAGCGGTGCGTATGCAAACCACCCGACATCGGGAGCGCTTCCCGCGCCGTACAAACCTCCACCGCCGACAAAGCTGAAGTAGAGCAACAATCCCGCGAACGCTGTAATCCAGAAGCTGAATGCGTTCAGCCGGGGAAAAGCCATGTCTCGCGCGCCGATCATGAGCGGGATTAGATATGTGCCGAAACCGAGCAGAATGGGCATAGCCACGGAGAAGATCATGGTGGTTCCGTGCATCGTGAACATGCGGTTGAACACTTGGGGCGATACGAAAGTGCTGTGTGGGACCGCCAGCTGAATGCGGATGACTAAGGCTTCAATGCCGCCAAAAACCAAAAACAGCAGGCCAAGGCAGATATAGAGAATTCCCAATCGCTTGTGATCGACTGTAGTTACCCACTCGTGGAGGCGTTCGCTGATTGGCTGTCTCCCCTCTTGTTGCCTTTCCAGAGGGTATGTTCCAGCCACTATTGCTTCGTTCGAAATAATCACCGTAGCGTCTCCAGATAAGCGACGACAGAGTCCAGATCCTCGTCGCTTAACTTCATTACCGGCATCAGCGATCCCGGCTTGATCGCCTCAGGATCCTGGATCCACCGTTTCAGATTTTCATGCGTGTTGCTTGCAGCTCCGGATGCGATGGTGTCGCGAGACATGAAATGGCTGAGGTCCGGACCAAATACTCCTTTTGCAGGCGTTCCGGACACCGAATGACAGTTCATACAAGCTGCTTTCAGAAAGACGCGCCGTCCTGCCGCCACCCGCGGGTCGTTGACTGCTTGCCGTTGTTGTTGGCTGGCCCAGTCTTCAAACCCGTCGTGTTCGTCCACGTAAACCCGCAAAAGCATTTTGGCGTGTTGAGTGCCGCAGTATTGTGCGCACTGGCCCAAATAGATTCCGGGTTTGTGTGGATCTATCCAGGTCTGGTTTATACGGTTCGGAATCAGATCCACCTTGCCGCCGAGTTGCGGTACCCAGAAGCTGTGATCAGTGTCCGCGGACAAGAGGGTGATCGATGTCGGTCTGGGCTGCGATGCATCGCTGAGTGGAACGTGGAGTTCGTTGGCAGTGACGATTCCCAGTTTCGGATAACGGAATTCCCACCAAAACTGATGTCCTACAGCCACTACTTCGAGGGCATTGGGCGGCATTTTGGCGTCCTGAATCGCATGGATGACCCTCGCTGTAGAAAAGAAAAGGATCAGCACAACCAGTGTGGGAAGAACAGTCCATGCCAATTCGATCTGATTGCTGCCGAACACCTGCGGGGGCTCGTGATCGTTGTCCTCAGCCCGTTTGCGATACTTCAAGATTGTGTAGATCAGGAGCGTGACAACCACCACAAAAATGATGCCGGTGACCTTTAGAACCAGAATCGAGAGGTCGAAAATCGAGTGAGCCGGGGTGGATTGCGGATGGAACATATCGGGACTGTGGAGCGCTCGGGTCTGCGCGATAAGCGCTGGTGTCCCCAGTGCACTGACCAGGCAGAAACTCGCAAAGAGACTTAACAATTGCCGCGAGATACCAGTCATTTCCTTACCCCGACAGCAATGGGCAGTTCTAGGTCCCTATTCGGTTTGGAAAGAGGAATGTGATTCACGATCAACCGAACTCCTGTCTGCCGCGTCACAAAACTCCAGATCCATTGCAGAAGAACGGTAAGGCGCAAACTGCTAGTCGTGAGGAACTGCAAATGAACCAGTGCCCACGCCAGCCAGGCGACGATCCCGCTCACCCTGACGCTACCGGTCTGAAGGATTGCGAACCCCGCACCGACAACCGCCATATTTCCTTTATCGAAGTAGCGGAATGGCTTGGTGGAGGGCTTACCAAGCAAGACTTGAGCGATGCGCCGACCTGCAAATTGGCCTTGTTGAATCGCCACCTGGGCGACCCCTGGTAGTGGCTTTCCGTCCTGTTGGAGCGACGCTGTATCGCCGATTACGTATATGTCTGGATGTTCGGGAACGGTGAGATCGTCCTGTATGCGAACGCGGCCGGCGCGGTCAGTGTCCACCTTCAGCCATTTGCCAGCTGGAGACGGAGCCACTCCCGCAGTCCAGATGACGGCCTTGCTTGCGATGCGTTCCCCGCCAACGATTACTCCGTCCGCGTCAATTTGATCAACGCTATGGCCCAGCCGCACTTCGACACCAAGCTTTTCGAGCCGGCGTCTGGCTGTCTCGGAGAGTTCCGAAGCAAAAGTGCCCAAAACGCGAGGCGCCATGTCAACCAGCACGATGCGGGCTGCGGCGGGATTGATACGGCGAAACTCGGTTTTCAACGTGCTGCGAACAAGCAGCGCGAGCGCTCCGGCGAGTTCGACACCAGTTGGGCCGGCCCCAACCAAGACAAAGGTCAGAAGATCCTGGTGCCGGCTCGGATCTTCTTCTGCTTCTGCCTGTTCAAACGCCTGCAGCACCTTATTGCGGATACGTACCGCATCCGCCAGCCCTTTCAGGCCGGGCGCAAACTCTGCGAAGTCATCGTGGCCAAAGTAACTGTGCGTGACTCCCGTTGCGATAACCAGGATGTCGTAGCGGACCGGAACATCCTTCCGGTCCTCATTGCTGACGTAGACACACTTTGCATCCTTATCGATTCCAGTGACTTCTCCAAGGATTACGTTCGCGTTTCGCTGATTCTTCAGAAGCGCTCGGATCGGTAATGCGATTTGAGCAGGAGAAAGCACGGTTGTCGCTACCTGATAGAGCAGTGGCTGAAAGAGGTTGTGATTCGCCCGATCAATCACTAAAACCTCCGCGTCTGCGTGCCGTAACGCCTTAGCCGCAGCGAGCCCTGCAAAGCCGGCGCCCACAATTACGATTCTTTTCATTGATTGCCTCACTTCGCTGTTCTGCCTAAGGCGTTTGTGACTTAACCATGGCTCGTATATCTCGGTTCTCAAAAACCAAGCCCTGGTGCTCCTGTGCTTGTCGCAATACAACATCCAACATTGCCCGGGCCAAGTCGTCGGCGCGAATTACCTGGTTCGGGAAAAGCACCTGAAACACCGGATAGACGGCGCGTAACATCCGGTAGCTAAAGTTCGGTTCCTTCCGTGGCTCCACGGGATAGATATACGCGGGCCGGAAAAGGTAAACGCGCGGGAACCCGGCCACGAGTAGTGCCTTCTCGGCCTGTCCCTTGTAGCGTGCGAAAGCAAGCCGGCTTCGTCCCGTCGGGTCGGCGCCGTTTCCGCTCAAAAACGAGAACGCGGTGTCAGGACTGCTGCCACGGAGAACCCGCGCGAACTCGATCGTGTAGTCGGCGGTTATGGCGCGGAGTTCCGCGTCCGACACTGATCCGGTGTAGGTTCCCAGGCAATAGACCGCCACATCCTGAAGGGAGAGCACATCTGCAAGTACCGAACAGCCTGCGAAGTTTTGATGCAGAACCTCTTTCAGCTTGGAGTGCGAGATGCCAAGCTTCTTACGCCCGATCGAAGTCACGTTTTCGACGGCGGGGTTATCGAGCGCGTAGCGAAGGGCGTATCCGCCGACCATTCCGGTCGCGCCAATGATGACCAAGCGCCTTGGGCCGAGATTGGGAAGGGTCATCGATCCTCCTCTGTGGCGTAGTCCGACGACTCGCTCCTGAACCTACCTACGAGAAAGGCAACTGTAATTGCTATGTAGAGAACTCCGGTCATCCCTTCCAGTGCGGTTACTATGCGGGCTGGCCCGCTAAGCGGCACTATATCGCCGTACCCAACCGTAGAGAGCGTGATCAGGCTGAAATAGAGCAGCTCGGTCTGACGGTCGGTTGGGCCGCTTCCCGTCTGGATTGAACCCGGAGAGAAACTGTCTATCGCAAGATAAATCGCCGCCCATAACAACCCAAGTAGCAGATAGATGTTGACAGCGGTGTAGAGCTCCGCCCGAGCGACAGCACGAGAATTCCTGAGATATGAGAAAAGATCGGTGGCCGTGAGTGCGAAGAACGCAGCCAGAAATGCCCATCGAAATCCAGTCAGTGTTCGGCTGCGGAAAGTATTGCCCGCCACGACAAAGATCACATTGCCTGACGCCAACAGAACCGACAGCCACACCCACCCTTTGATCTGCGACAACCGGACAATGGATAAGACTATGGGTATGAACGTGACTGCCGCGAGCATCAGTCGACCCCAATTGCCATGGTTCAACACCGGAGTCAATAGAATGGCCAATAATAAGGATAGGAGGAGGAACAAGTCCGGCCGCGATTGAAGGATCGCATTCGATGCATCCGAAGGTACCCTGTTGGTCGCTGTCATCACAGGACGTGCTCCTCGATCCAGTCAACATAGAGCAGCCGTTCCGCAAACAACCACGCGCCGTCTGTCTTTACGAATGTGTCGTAATACCGGAGCGCCGCGATCATGGGCTTTCGCTTTGCACCCTCGATGGCGAGGTGATGTGCGAGGCAGTACGCTTCACCAGCGCCTTTCTCTGCTGTCAGGCTGAGAAGGGTACTCTGTCCGACGAAGTGCATCGTGGCGGCGTACTTGTTGAGATCCGCAAACACCGGAGCAAGCGCCTGGCGCGAGTGCAGCTCCTGTGAAGGCTTGGGATCGGCGGCGTTCATGTAGACCACAAAGTGAGTGTCTGCGGTAAAGAGAGACATCTGGCCGTTCGCATCGCGACGATCGGCGCAGTGCGCATAGGCCTCAACGAGCTCGCGTATGGCGAGTCGATCGGCGGCTTCGTTGGGAGAGATACTCACGTGCTTGCTCATGAACGCGTCCTCTCGTTCGTTTCGTTCGGCCAATAGGGGTCAGTCATTTCGCCTCAGGCGTGTGCCTCTGCCTCGACAGCTTTACCCCGATGAGCGCGCAGCCGCATAAGCCCCACCAGCAATTCGTTCTCTTCCTGCGCGAGTTGTTCTATCGAGTGATCTCCAGCCTCCTGTAGAACACCCTCGGTGATTGTTTTCTTGAGTTCCGGCGTGACATCAGGATCGCCGAGGTTCTTAAATCCTGCAGCCATCGGTTCCATGAGGTGTTCCATAAAGTGTTTTATCCCGCCGGCGCCGCCGCCCAAGTGCCATTGCAGACTTGGTCCCATAATCCCCCAACGAAGACCAGGGCCATGGGTCACTAGATCGTCCGCATCGGCAACGCTCAATACACCCTGCTGGATCAGATACAAGACCTCCCGGTACAGGGCAACCTGAAGCCGGTTCCCGACATGTCCGGGAAGTTCCTTGTGCAAAAGAATTGGTTTCTTGCCAATGGACGCGTAGAACGTGATAGCCCGTTCAATCGCTTCGGGCGATGTCTTCGTTCCGCCCACGACTTCAACCAATGGGATGATATGGGGTGGATTGAACGGATGCCCGACGAGGATGCGCTCGGCGTGCTTGCACTTCGCTTGCATGACGCTTGGCGTTATTCCCGATGAACTCGATGCAATGATCGAATCCGGAGGTGTGGCATCATCGATTTCGGAGAAGAGCTTGACCTTGAATTCCGGTCTCTCGGGAGCGTTCTCCTGAACGAAATCCGAATTCGCAAGGGCGTCCTGCATGTTCGCGGCAAAGCTCAGGCGGTCGCGCGATGCGCCAGGCGTAAGCCCGATGGCCGTGAGTAACTCCCAAGCATCGTCAACGTACTTGCGCAAGTTTTCTTCGGCGTTCGGCGCCGGGTCGGCGGCAACCACGTCGAACCCGCGAGCAAGATACTGTGCCGCCCAGCTCGCGCCGATAACACCTGTACCGACAATAGTGATCTGGCGAATAGGTTTCTTGAACGACATAAATCAATTCTCCTTCGAAGGTATTTCTGCGTAGGCGATTCCGGTCAGGTTTCCCAGTACGGCAAGCAGATTCTTTTTCTCTGACCCGTCAAGACAGGCCGAGTAAACTGAGCCGGCGAGATCGGTCATGAACATGCGATTTCCCGCAACATCCAGCGCAATACCGATTCCCTCCATCAAATGGTCGAAGACGATTTCCGGCTCCTCAGGTTTGGCATCGATCGATGCACGATTCACGGTATTGCCTCGCGGGGGATCGCCGCGATCGGTCCAATAGAGGACTCGGTTCTCCAGGTCCAGTTCCAGGTCGATCGGCTCAGGCAGCCGGTCAAAGAACACTTCAATATCGCTGCGGTTGGCGGCGGTTTCGCCCTTTGGAATCTCAATCCCCGCGCTGCAGATTTTCCCTTCTCCAGCGTTATCCGGGCCTTTTTGCGTCCAGTAGATTCGCTGGCGCTTGGGATCGACTGTGATTCCGACGCACCATTTCCTTAAGTCGCGACCGGGGCGTGCATCGCCTTGGCTGGTATCAACCAGAGTCTCGACTTGCGAACCATCCAGATTCGCGCGCATGACGCGCATCCCTTCGCGATCTGACCAATACAGCTTTCCGTTGTCCTTATCGAGATGGAGTTGCTTTGGCGTGAAAGTGCCGCCCTCGGGGACTATCGTTTTGCGATTTCCTCCGTCGAGATTCGCGCGCTCGATGAATCCTTGATTCAGATTAGGAATGCCCATGTTGGTCCAGAAGATGTGACCCCGTTCGTCGTCGACGACGATGCCATCGGGCAGGTGCGCTAAATCCTTCACTATGACCTTTCGGTCGGAGCCATCAGGATTGACCGTCAAAATGCGACCGCCGCTTAAGTCGAGAATGAATAAGAGGCCGCTTGTCTTGGCGCTCACCTTTGGTCTTGCGTTTGAAAGTATTGCCGAGCTCATAACCCCTCCTGTGCATGATGTTGTCCTACGCCTCACTTGCTCGCCGTTTCAGCACGCCGAAGTTCCGGTACGGCGCCACTGGCGCGAAAGGCCTCGATCGCTGTCAGATCAAAACCGAGTTCCTTGAGAATCTGCTCGTTATGTTCGCCGATCTCCGGAGCTCGCTTGGCAGTCACTTTGCTCACACCGTGCACCTGAATCGGGCTGCTGATCGTTGAAGTCATCTGGCTGCCGGCACCTTCGAGTGGAACGATGACGTCATTCGCTCGCAGCTGGGGATCGTTGATTACTTCTTGTGGGTTCCGCACGGCGCCGAACGTGACGTTGAGGCCCGCGAAGATCTCGTACCAATGAGCCATTGGATGGGCGGCAAATACTTCGTCGAGGATGGCTGTCAACTGGGGCATGTTTGCCGCCACCTTCGCCGGATCAGAGAATCGGGGATCTGTAAGCAGGTCGGCGCGTCCGATCGCTTTCGCTACTGCGACGAATTTGTCAGCTGAGATGATCAGCACAAACCAGGTATCGTCGGCAGCTCGATACACGTTCAGGGCAGCATGGACTGGGTGCGTGCGATCGTGCAGTCCGTAAAATTTCGCGCCGATCAACGCGGCCTGAATGGAAACGCTCGCGGACCAGACGCCCTCGGCCAGCAGCGAAGTCGTCACGTACGAACCCTTGCCGCTACGTTCGCGACGGTAGAGAGCGGTGACGATCGCGGAGTACAAGCCGACGGCAGTAGCATTGTCGCCGCTGCCCGCGACCGGCCAGGTGGGTGGGGCACCGGCATCCCGCGTCATCGACAAGAGACCGCTGCGCGCCCAATATGAAGTGACGTCGAAGCCGGGCAGTTCAGCATCAGGCCCCTCTTCGCCGAAACCGGTGAGATCGGCGTAGATCAGGCGTGGGTTCCATTGGACAACATCCGCGTATTCGAGCTTCAGTCGTTTGCGCCCGTGATGCGGCGTGTTGAGGATGAGCACGTCCGCCCATTTGACGAGTTTTTCAACGATCGGCTGAGCGCTTGCTGATTTCAGATCGAGCGCCATGCCGCGCTTGTTGCGGTTGGCCAGGTGCCATTGATATGGGTCCTTCGCTTGCGGCTGCTGCGGGACATGATGCCCATTTCTCCACGCGTCACCGGAAGGTGGTTCTACCTTGATCACGTCCGCACCAAAATCACTCAGGATCACTGCGGCGCTGGGCCCCGCGATGTAGCTGGCGAAGTCGACTACCTTTACTCCCGAAAAAATATTGTCAGTTGTCATTGCTCACTCCTTATTAAGTTGGAACCGAACTTTCATCTCCCCTGGAAATGGGGTGTCCGCTTTTGCAGGAACGCCTGCGTACCTTCTTTCTTATCTTCAGTCCCGGCACAAAGCCCAAAGAAAGCGGCCTCTAACGCCTGGCCCTCGGATTGGCTGATTTCCAATCCTTTGTTCACCGCCTCCAGTGAGTACTTAATGGCGAGCGGTGCGTTGGCGAAGATCTGTTTTAGGATTGCTTCGGCCCGTGCGACTACCTCGGCGGCGGGGACGACTTCGTTCACCAGTCCGATGCGATAAGCTTCCTGTGCACTGATCATCTCCCCCGAGAGAATGATCTGCAGCGCCCGGCCCTTGCCGACGAGCCTGGGTAACCGTTGAGTTCCGCCGCCGCCGGGAACCAGACCCAGTTTGACTTCGGGCTGGCCAAATTTCGCGGTTTCCGACGCTACCCTGATCGTGCAGGCCATCGCCATCTCGCAACCGCCGCCCAATGCAAAGCCATTGATGGCGGCTATCACCGGCTTGCCCAGATTCTCCACCAGGTTGAGGACTTCCTGGCCAACATTGCTGGACTGTGCCGCCTCGACCGCAGATACAGTCGCGAGTTCGCCAATATCCGCTCCGGCGATGAACGCCTTATCACCTGCCCCGGTCATGATCACGCCGCGCACGGCGGCATCATCCCGCGCGTCCTCGAAGGCTGCGCGCAAGCTCTCCCACGTTCGCTGATTCAGCGCGTTCAGCACCTTGGGGCGACTGAGCGTCACATAGGCGATCGACTCCTTTTTCTGATACAGAACATTCTCGAGCGTTAATGCTCCCACTGCGGTACTCATAAAGAACGCCTCCTTAACTTGAATTCGCCGTCGGGTTAGACAAAGGCGCCAAACCCAGTTATCGCTTTGCCGACAATCAGGTTCTGCATTTGGAACGTGCCCTCGTAGGAGTAGAGCGCTTCCGCATCCGCGAAAAACCGTCCGACGTTGTACTCAGCGGCGATGCCGTTGCCGCCCAACAACTCCCGGGCCCACGCCACCGTCTCGCGGCACTTGGCAGTAGTGAAGGCCTTGGCGAGCGCGGCTTGCGCATCACTCAACTTGCCTTCGGCTTCCAGTTGAGCCATTCGCACCACGAGACACTGTGAGGCGGTGATGTTGGCAAGCATTTTCGCGAGCATGTCCTGCACCAGTTGGAACGAGCCGATCGGCCTTCCGAACTGCAAGCGCTCCTGGCAATACTTAAGAGCATTCTCGTAAGCGCCCATCGCACATCCAGTCGCTTCCCAGGCCACTCCGTAGCGGGTCAGCCGCAACACTCGGGCGGTGTCGCGAAATGATTTGTCTTGCTGAAGGCGGTTTTCCTCGGGTACGCGGCAGTTATTCAGGGTGATCAGACCGTTCTGGACGATCTTGAGCGCAATCTTGTTTTGAATCTTTTCGACGGTGAAGCCCGGCGTGGCCTTGTTCTCGATGATGAAGGCCTTGACCTGGTTGTCGGCGAGGTCTCGCGCCCAGATGACGGAGATGTCGCACCATGGCGAATTGCCGATCCACTTCTTCTGACCGTTAATGATCCAAGTGTCGCCATCCCGCTTAGCCGTCGTCGTCAGTCCGCCCGACGCTCCGGAACCGACCAGCGGCTCGGTTAGACCGAAACAACCGATCTTTTCCCACCGAGCCATCGGCGGGAGCCATTTCTGCTTCTGCTCTTCCGATCCGCCCAGGTAGATAGAACCCATCGCCAGACCGGTGTGCACGCCGACAAAAGTCGCGATCGAGGCGTCGAAACGCGCCAGTTCCATCGCCAACAGGCCAACCAGCAGCGGGCTTCCGCCTCGGCAGCCGTAGCCCTGAATTCCGACCCCCCCGATGTTGAGTTCCTTGATAGCCGGAATGATTTCAAACGGAAATGCATCTTCGACCCAATATTTGGTGAGGATGGGCGCGACGTTCTTCTCCATGAACGCTCGCACTTGTTTCAGAACTGCCAGTTCCTCTGCAGGCAGCGTCTCAGCCAATTCATAGAAGTCGCTCTTCGGGGACGGCAGCGGCTTCGGTTGCTTGACTTCATTTAGTCGGCTGGTCTCTACGGCTATGCTCATAAAAATCTCCTCTCGACCTCTTTGTTCAATTCGCGCACGCAAGCCAAAAGATCGGTTACTCAAGGATGGCCTTTGGCTCAAGAAATGCTTCAATTCCATACCTGCCATATTCGCGGCCGACGCCTGAGTATTTAAATCCGCCCCAAGGTGCCTGCGGATCGTCGGTCATGTTATTGATCACGACGCGGCCAGCGCGCAGCTGAGAAGCCACGCGGCGTGCGCGCTCGAGGTCAGAGCCCATAACTGCCGAGTGAAGGCCGTATTTGGAGTCGTTGGCAATGCGGATCGCTTCCTCCTCAGAGTCGTAAGCGATCACGCTGAGCACGGGGCCGAAGATCTCTTCTTGAGCGATTGTCATGTTGTTCTTCACATTGACAAACACCGTGGGCTTAACGTAGTAACCCGCTTCGAGACCTTTCGGATGACCTTCTCCGCCGACCAGTACCTCGGCGCCTTCTTCAATGCCTTTGTGAATGTAGGATTCCACGCGCTCGTACTGTTTTTGGGACACCATCGGCCCAACCATGATGTTGGGGTCCGCGGGATCGCCGACGGTGTAGTTACGCATCTCATCCCGTATCGCCTGCTTCACCTCGTTGAGTCGGCTCTTGGGCACGAGAAGCCGCGTTCCAGCGGCGCAAGCTTGACCACTGTTCATAAAGGCCAAAGTAAGAGCCGACGGGATGGCCTTGTCGAGCGCGGCGTCGTCGAGCAGTATTGTGGGAGATTTCCCGCCCAGTTCGAGCGTGACCCGCTTCATCGTCGCTGCACCATCGCGCATGATCTGTTCGCCGACGGCAACTGAACCGGTGAACGATATCTTCGCCACATCGGGATTGCGCACCATCTCGGCGCCGACGACAGTACCGAGACCTGTCACCACATTGAAGACACCTTTTGGCAGCCCGGCCTCATTCAGAGCCTCAACCATTGCGCGGGTCTGCAGCGAGCTCATTTCGCTCGGTTTGAGCACGACCGTACAACCAGCCGCGATCGCCGACGCAAGCTTCAGGCAAATGAACAAAGCGTTCGCGTTCCATGCTGTAATCAGGCCGGCGACTCCAACCGGCTCCAGCGTGACCGTCGTCTTGCCCCGGTTTTCTCTCAGCGGCAGCTCTTGAAGGGCCTTCTCGGCTGCGGCGAATGCGTTGACACCCGACTCGACAATAAGCCGGGCGAACCGGGCGACCCCGCCGTACTCCTCAATCATCACGGCCGTCAAATCGTCGATGTGGGCTGAGACAGCTTTGTGTAACTGGCGCAGGTAACGCAGCCGCTCGTCCTTCGTCGTCCTGCCGAAACTGGCGAATGCGTGCTTGGCCGCAGCGATGCCACGCCGCGTATCCTCCTCGTCTCCCAGCGTGACGCGGGCGATCAATTGACCGTTGGTCGGTTTGATGATCTCCATGACCTCGCGGCCATGAGACTCAATGAATGCACCATCAATGTAGTGCGTTGTGAGTGTCTTAATCGTGCTCTTCTCCAGGATTGCAGGCATAGCGTTGCTCCTTATATGGGGAGTTTGCGGTTAGAACGAAGTAATGACGACACGCGTAAGCGAGCCGTCCTTTAGCGCCGCGTAACCTTCGTTCACCTCACGCAGCGAAATCCTTCTGGAAACGAGGTCATCTAGATTCATTCGGCCTTGCAGGTAGAGCTCCGCGTACATCGGCATGTCGCGCTTGGCATTGGTTGAGCCGAAGTTCACGCCTTGAACGCGCTTCTCTCCTGCGATCGCCTTAAAGATGTTCACTGCGATGTCGACATGGGGCCTTGCCACCCCGACCAGATAAAGCCCGCCGCCGACACCGAGCATTGCGAGTCCCTGTTCCGCGACTGCTTTCTGCCCCACGAAGTCGAACACATGGTCGGCTCCTCTAGGAACGAGCTCAAGGACGGCCTCGACAGGCTTGGTTTTCGTGGAATCGATGACATCGGTGGCGCCGAACCGTTTGGCCTCGTCAAGTCGCTTCGCCTGTATGTCGATGACAACGATCCTCGAAGCTCCTGCGATGCGCGCCCCACTAACTGCATTGAGCCCAACTCCTCCTGCTCCGAAGATCACGACGGTGTCGCCAGCGCTGACGTTCGCGGTGTTCAAGACAGAGCCGGCGCCCGTTACAACGCCGCAGCCGAGAAGCGCAGCCTGGGCGAAAGGAAACTCCTTGGGTAGGAGGGCAAGCTGGTTCTCGTGGATGAGTGCCTGTTCGGCAAAGCCGCCCAGCCCGAAGCCCTGGAACAAGGGAATCCCATTGCGGCTCAGTCGCGGGAGATCGGCCGGTCTGCGCAGCGTCGACTCCGGAAACTCACACTGAAAGGGGCGGCCAGACAGACACCGAGCGCACGCTCCGCAAGACTGCGCCAGTGAACCTACTACGTGATCTCCCACATGGAATTGCGCCACGTCAGGACCCACCGCAGCCACGATCCCGGCAACCTCGTGACCAAGCACCGCCGGCGTAGGGACGATATCGTGAGTAGCAAACAACAGGTCGGTGTGGCACAAGCCAGATGCTTGCACATCGACGAGAATTTCGCGTCCTATCGGCGCGGCGATCTGAATGTCCTCGAAATCGAATCCTCGACCGACCGCATTGAGTACAAGGGCCTTCATTCCCGTTTCCTTTCACGCCTTGAGCGCCTCCGGCTGCACACTGCTCTCATGACCGTCGCACCGGCCGGAACCGCCTGACCGAAAGTTGGCGAACTTCCCTATGGCTTGACCGCGGGCTTCGCGAACCTCGAAGGCTGAACAGCCGAGAAGCAAAGCGCATTCATGCTCCCCGTATCGCTCGAGAACGCACAGCACGAAAACGAACCGCTCAAAGTCGGCAAGCCGTGACACTGCGTCCATATTGAAATTTCCGACTGGATCGCCTAACTGCACCTTGGGGCAGAAGATGATTGGGACGTGCGTCGACGAATTGGAATGGTTCGATTGAGGGTGTAGTTCACGAATTGCGTTTTTCACGATCACGCGCTTCGCCCAGGTGCCTGCCCATTCCCTGAACACCCGGCTCTCCTTAACGCAATCCTCTAGACCGGCGACAAAACTCCGTTCCGCCCTCTGGTGATCTCCCGTAAGAAGAAAAGCGAGCTGATAGAGACCATGCAGATCTTCCTCAAAAATTCTCTGGAAATCCAAGCAGTTCGCGTACCGGACTTCAGCGTTTTCAGTGTGGCTCCGCTTAAGCATTTCTTCCCCTACCAAGAGCGGCGTTAACGGCCTGTAGCAAGACTTCGTCGTCAAAAGGTTTGCTCAGGAATTCGACTGCACCTTCGCGCATGGCATGAATCCTCATCTCGGCATCACCATTCGCAGTGATGAAGATGATTGGTATTCGGCATCGTTCGGTTTTAAGCTTCGTTTGCAGTTCAAGACCAGACATGCCCGGCATACGAATGTCGGCGATCAGGCACGCGGCCGTGTTTCGCGCTTCGGAATCGAGGAATTGTTCCGCGGAGTCGAAGCACAGCGCGGTCAGGTCGTCCGACTCAATCAAATCTTGCAGCGCACGCTGAACTGACTCGTCGTCGTCAACGATTGCTACGAGTCTTGAGTTTTGCCCGACATTCATTGCGAGAAGAGTAGAGCCGTGACAAAGCGGGCACAATCAGGCCTTAGTCGCGCCAACTACTACTTAGGTGGTAGTCAATTAGAAGTGAAAAAGCGGCGGAATAACCGCACCGGCCAAAAGGCGGGCGAGACTATCTACGAGGAGAGACTTTGAGCTTGTCGGCCATACGGACCAATTCAACTATCGATCCCGCCTGCATCTTTTCCATGACGTGGCCTCGGTGAATTTTGACGGTGGCCTCGCTCGCTCCAAGTTCAGCGGCAATCTGCTTATTGAGCATTCCTGAGACCACGAGAGTCATAACCTCGCGCTCTCGCACGGTCAATGACTGAAACCGCTGTTCCAACGCGTGGATCTCGGTCTGTTGTGCTCGGACGGCGCTATCACGCTGGAGGGCTTGCTGAATGGCGTCCAGCAGATCCTG
>Ga0070734_10001772_pt1 | contig 29374 bp, 27 predicted proteins | sample Coa_R1_8_FD_66444 | JGI IMG/M metagenome (GOLD analysis project Ga0070734, IMG submission 66444) | Surface soil microbial communities from Centralia Pennsylvania, which are recovering from an underground coalmine fire - Coalmine... | ecosystem: Environmental > Terrestrial > Soil > Unclassified ... | reverse complement strand
GAAGGGCGCGCAGGGCCTGGCCGCGATGAGACATCGCGTCCAGGCGCTGGGTGGCACGTTCGAAACCAGGAAAGGGGCCGCGGGCGGCACCGTGCTGACCGTGCGCATCCCGACGGCCCGGGCGCTGCGGCCCCTCGGCGAGCCGGAGATGTCCTGAGCGGTTCGATGCAATGAGCTTGCCGAGCGGCTCGGAGCCGGCGTGGCTTGAGATCGGTCGGGAGCTGCGTGCGATTGCCCAGACCGGACTCACCTTCAGCCGCGATCCCTACGACCGGGAGCGTTATGAGCGCCTGCGCGAGCTGGCCGCCGTCTTGCTCGCCGGGCACACGGGTCTCGCATCCCCACCGCTCCTCGAGGCGTTCATCTTCGAGAGCGGCTATGCAACGCCCAAGGTCGATGTGCGTGCGGCCGCCTTTCGCGATGGGCGGGTGCTGCTCGTTCAGGAGCGCAGCGACGGGGCGTGGACCTTGCCGGGCGGCTGGGCCGACGTGAATGAGTCACCCGCCGAATCGGCCGTGCGTGAGCTGCGGGAGGAATCGGGCTTCGAGGGTCGCGCGCTCAAGCTCGCGGCGGTGCATGATTACCGGCGGCGCAATCGCCCGCATCATCTCGACTCGATCTACAAGCTGTTCTTCATCTGCGAGATCACCGGCGGGTCGGCGCAGCCGAGCACCGAGACCAGCGCGGTCGGCTTCTTCGAGCGCGGCGCCCTCCCGCCGCTGTCCACCGGACGCACCAGCGGGCAGCAGATAGACCGGATGTTCGAGCACGCCCTCGACCCGGGATTGACGACCGACTTCGATTGACGGCGGTGCGATACTGCGCCTCCGCGGTGGTAGCATGGGTTTTCCCGCCCGCGCCGGAGTCGAAGCTTGTCGGATGACGTCTTGCTCGCGCTCGATCAAGGCACCAGCTCGAGTCGCGCCATCGCCTTCTCCGTGAGCGGTCGCACGCTCGCCCTCGAGCAGCAGACCTTCGAGCAGATCTATCCCGCTCCCGGCTGGGTGGAGCACGATGCGGAGGTCATCTGGGCCACGACCCTGTCGAGCGCACGACGCGTGCTCGAGCGGCTCAAGCAGAACGGCGACCGGGTCGCTGCGGTCGGCATCACCAACCAGCGCGAGACCACGGTGCTGTGGGACCGCAGAACCGGGGCGCCGATCTATCACGCGATCGTCTGGCAGGATCGGCGGACCAGCGACCGCTGCCGCGCGCTCGCGACGATGGGCGCCGAGGCCGAGCTCACCGAGAAGACCGGGCTGCTGCTCGATCCGTATTTCTCCGCGACCAAGATCGCCTGGATTCTCGATCGGGTGCCGGATGCGCGCAGCGCCGCCGAGGCGGGGCACGTCGCCTTCGGCACCATCGACAGCTTCCTGCTGTGGCGCCTGTCCGGTGGACGGCTGCATCTCACCGACGCTACCAACGCAAGCCGCACCTGCCTGTATGACATCCGTCGCGGCCGGTGGGACGAGGCGCTCTGCGATCTGTTCAACGTGCCTCGACAGTGCCTGCCCGAGGTGCGCGATTGCGCGGGTGATTTTGGCGAGGTCGATCGCAGTGTGCTGGGCGAGGCACTGCCCATCCGCGGTGTGGCCGGTGACCAGCAGGCGGCGCTCATCGGTCAGGCGTGCTTCGGCGCAGGCGATGTGAAGAGCACCTACGGCACAGGCGCCTTTCTCGTGCTCAACACCGCCGGACGCCTGGTCGAGAGCAAGAGCCGTCTGCTCGGCACCATCGCCTATCAGCTGAACGGCGAGGTGACCTACGCCCTCGAGGGCGCGATCCTGTCCGCGGGCTCGGTGGTGCAGTGGCTGCGCGATGCACTCGGCATCATCTCGCGAGCCGCCGACGTCGAGGCACTCGCGGGCTCGGTCGCCGACAGCGCCGGCGTGTACCTGGTGCCCGCCTTCACCGGTCTCGGCGCGCCCTACTGGGATCCCGAGGCGCGCGGTGCGCTGCTCGGCCTCACTCGCGCAACGACCCGGGGCGAGATTGCGCGCGCCGCGCTCGACAGCGTCGTCTACCAGACCTACGACCTCATCGAGGCCATGGCCGCTGACGGCCTGCGTCCGGCGCTCCTCAAGGTGGACGGCGGCATGGCGAGAAATGATCTGTTCATGCACCGGCTCGCGGACGTGCTGCGCCTGCCGATCCAGCGGCCGCACATCACCGAGTCGACCGCCTTTGGCGCTGCATGTCTCGCGGGCCTGGGCTGCGGCCTGTACCGCAGCGTCGAGGACATCAAGGCACTCGCGCGGGCCGAGGCCCGCTACGAGCCCGACGAGGGGACGCGGCCCACGGAGGAGATTCGCGGCTGGCGCGAGGCGCTGCAGCGCGTGCGCTCCTCCTGAGCCGCTATTGCATCGACCAGCCGTGGCTCACGACGAGCGACTGCCCGGTGAGCGCATTCGAGCCGAACGAGGCGAACAGCAGCGCCGCCTGCGCGATGTCCTCGGTGGTCGTGAACTGGCCATCGACCGTGTTCTTGAGGAACATCCGCTGCACGACTTCCTCTTCGCTGATCCCGAGCGCGCGCGCTTGCTCGGGGATCTGCCTCTCGACCAGCGGCGTGCGCACGGCGCCCGGACAGATGACGTTCGCCCGCACGCCGTGCGCCGCTCCCTCCTTGGCGACCACACGGGCGAGCCCGAGGAGGCCGTGCTTGGCAGTGACGTAGGGCGCCTTGAGCACCGAAGCCTCCTTCGAGTGCACCGAGCCCATGTAGATGATGCTGCCGCGGCCTTGAGCGTACATCGGTTTCAGTACCGCGCGCGTCGTGAGGAACGCCCCATCGAGATGCACGGCGAGCAGCCGCTTCCAGTCGGCGAAGGCAAGATTCTCGAGCGGCGCCACGATCTGGATGCCCGCGTTGCTGACGAGCACATCGATGCGCTGATAGTGATCGAGCACACGCTTGATTGCGGCATCGACCTGGGCCTCGTCGGTGACATCAAGCACCTCGACAATCGCCGAGCTGCCGCCGCGCTCGAGGTCGGACGCCACACGCCGTGCACCCGGCCCGTCGCGATCGAGAATGGCCAGCTGCGCGCCGGCCAGCGCGAAGCGCTGCGCAATCGCCTCGCCAATGCCGCTCGCCGCGCCGGTCACGATGGCGACCTGATTCTCGAGCGGGCTTCCGCCAGCCCCACCGGCTCGCTCCCGCTGCGGCTGCGACTCGCGCGGTTTGGCTCCCTTGCTCACGAGACGCGTCCGTAGCGGGCGAGAAAAGCGTCGATGGCGCTCAAGGCCTCGCGCTCGTCGAGGAGCGGGGTATGGCCGCGGTTCGGGATCGTCGCCTGCTCAAGGTGCGGATGCTCCTTCGCCATACGCGCCAGGGTCTGCGCCGAGAGAATGTCCGAGGTGGCGCCGCGGATCACCAGGACGGGCACCGCATGAATCGCCGCGAACACCGGCCAGAGGTCGAGTGGTGTGCTCGATGTCTGCTTGAACGCCTCGCTGATTCGCGGATCGACGTCGGGCACGGGAATGCCCTGTGGGTTCTCGCGGTAGCCACGCCGCGCATAGTCGAGCCACGCCGCCTCGTCGAGTCCGGGCAGCGCCGCACCGTAAACCGAGCGCGTCTGCGCCGCCGCTTCGGCCCAGGAGGTCACCGGCGGCAGCTTGCCGGCGTAGCCGGCGATCCGGCGAACGCCCGCCGGATCGAGCTCCGGCCCCGCATCGTTCAAGACGAGCGCCGCAATGCGTGCGGGCTTCATCGCCGCCATCACCATGCCCATGAGCGCACCGAGGGAGGTGCCGATGACGATGACTCGCTCGCGCCCGAGCGCGTCGAGCAGAGCGAACGCATCATTCACGTACGTTTGCAGCTGGTAGCGCGACGGATCGGGATCGAAGTCCGAGCGGCCGCGTCCGCGCAGATCCGGCGTGAGCACCTCGTGAGTGGGTGAAAGATGCGCGGCGAGCGCGGCGAAATCGCGGCTGTTGCGCGTGAGCCCCGGCAGGCACAGGACCGGCAGCGTGCCGGAAGCTCCTCCCGGGTACACGCGACAAAACAGCCGCAATCCGTCGGCACTCGAGAAAGTGTGCTCGCGGGCCGTGAGCCCCATGATCAACCCTCGCCTCGCCTCAAGCTGCGCCGCTTCAGAAATGATACGTCAGCGTCGCCGCGTAGGTGCGTGGGGGCCCGTAGAAGCCGATCTGGCTGATGCCGCCAATGAAGGAGTTCGCGGGTCCGATCGGCGGGCCGCCGAAGTCATAGCCCGCGACACGGTAGTAGCGGTTGGTGAGGTTCTTGCCGTCGATCGACAGGCGCCACGCCTTGTCATGGGTCGTGAAGGCGATCCCGCCGTTGAGCAGCCCGTACGCCGGCTGATCGGTCGGGCTCGAGAACGTGGTCGCGACCTTGGTGAAGCCGCGCCAGTCGTAGCCCATGCGCGCGACCAGCTCACCCGGCGCGAGGGTCCAGAGGTAGCTCGCGTTGGCCGAGAGGGTCCAGTTGGGCGCATTCAGCGGCCGGTTGGCGTCGGCGATGTTCAAGGTCGAGACGCTCGCGCCGCACCCGACTGCAGCCGTGAAGATGCTGCAAGGAACCAAGATGTCCTTGTAATAGGAATCCAGATACCCGAGGTTCAGGCCCAAGGTGAGCGGTTGCATGGGCCGCCAGACTGTCTCGAGCTCCGCGCCCTGGTTGATCTGCTTGCCGGCATTCAGGATGGCGGTGAGGTTGGTGGGCGTGCCCAGATAGGAGACGAACTGCTGGATGGGAATCTGCGCATTGCGATAGGGGTCGTAGAACACCGTGAAATTGAGAAGCAGCGTGTCATCGAGCAGCGTGGTCTTGATGCCGGCCTCGTAGTTGTCCGCCGTTTCCGAGCTATAGCCCTGCTCGGTGCCGGGGAAGACGGCGGCATTGCCGCGCATGTCGAACCCGCCGCTCTTGAAGCCGCGGCTGTAAGAGATGTACGTCATGATGTGCGGCGTCCAGTGATAGTCGAAGCCCAGTCGCGGCGTCGTGTTCACGAAGGCACGCTTGCCCGTGTAGTCCGTGACGACGCCAGGATCGGGGAAGAACCCGGCCGGCACTGCGTTCGCATTGAAGAACTGCTGACCCGGCAGCAGTTGGGTCGGCGCGATGCTCGCATAGTCGGCTTGGTAGACCCGGGCGGTCTTGTCGTCCTCGTTCCAGCGCACGCCGACGTCGAGATTGAGCTGATCGGTGAGCTTCCACGAGGTATCGCCGTACACCGCCGAGCTCTTGGTGAGCACGCACCCATCGACCAGCTCGGTGATGTAGAGGTCGAAGGCCGGGATGCCGAGGAGCGTCAAGGTACCGATCGAGGCGTTGTACGAGCCGCAGGCGGTGCTGTCCATATAGAAGAGGCCGCCGACCGCGGTGACGAGATCGTTCTTGAAGGTGAGCTGTGCCTCGCCCGAGGACTGCTGATCGTGATAGGCGCCGGGCACTTCGAACAGGTTCTGATCGAGCTCGGCGAAATTGATGAATTGCTGCGTACGACCCTCGTAGTAGGCGGCCACCACCTTGAGCGCGAGCTGCTCGGTGAGATTCTGGGTGTAGGTCGCCGACTCGCCGCTGCGATGCGAGTAATCGCGATTCACAGGCATGTCGGTGCGTATGTCGAAGGGGTTGCCGAAGGCGGGGACGAGATAGTTGTTGAGCCGCTGGCCGCCCGCGGCGTTCGAGTTGTCGAGGATGTCATCGGCGATCAGCTTGAGCTTCGAGCTCTCGCCCCACTTGATCGTCAGGTTGGCCCGTCCCGCCTGCACGTCCTTGTTGGAGACATCGTCCGAGCCCACATTGACGGCGGGCTCGCCCGGCTGGGGAATGACATGGCCGTAGCCGCTGTGCTTCAGGTTCGCGAGCGCAATGCCGAAGTACACGTGGTCATCGATCACGGGCGTCGAGAAGGAGAGTTTCTCGTCCCGCTCATTGTAGTTGCCCGCGGTCACCGAGGCGGTGAGCCACATCGGGCCGTCGATCTCGCGCGTCGTATATTTGATCGCGCCGGCGATGGTGTTCTTGCCGTAGAGCGTGCCCTGCGGGCCGCGCAGGATCTCGAGGTCCTGCACGTCGATCACGTCGAGGAGCGCGGTCTGCGGGCGGGCGAGATACACATCGTCCACGTACACGCCGACTCCCGGCTCGAACCCCCAGAGCGGATCACTCTGACCGACGCCGCGGATGTACACGTTGATGGTGCTGCTGGTGGCGCGGTCGGCCGAGATCTTCATGTTCGGCACGAAGCTGTTGAGGTCCTGAAGGTTGGTCACGTCCTGTGCCTGCAAGGTCGCCGCGCTCAGGTCGCTGACCGCGATCGGGACATTCTGCAGGTCTTCCGCGACGCGGCGGGCGGTGACGACCACCTCCTGAAGCTGGGCGGTCTCGTTGGGCCCGACCTCGGCATCGGCGGCGCGCGCCGCCCCGGCGAGGGTGAAAGAGCATAGGAGGATTGCGCTGCAAGAGCTGCGTAACATGGCTTGTCTCCCCATCAAGACAGTCATTCTGATTCCCCGCCCGGCTGCACTGGCCTCAGCGTTTGTTGAATCATATTTCAACGTATGTTGAATCTCAAGTAGGGGGCAGGCCGTCGACCCGCCGCCCGGACGCACGCGGGTGCGGCGCGCCGCACCCGCCCCACCGTGACGGGCTCGCCACTTTTCGCAGCGGCGCCGGCGCCCGCACTTCCCAGCGCGGGCGTTTTATGAAAAATAGGCTCCCGACCGGGATGCCGGCACGATTCTCGGGTGGCCTCTGCACATGCGTTTTCGACTCAAGGCATTCGGCTTTCATCTGCTCGCGAGCGCAAGCGTGCTCACGCTCGTGCTGGGTGTGCTCTATCTTGGCTGGTATCACTGGCCGGGCTGGTACCTCGCGAACGTGCCGCCCGTGGTGGCCATCATGGTCGGGGTTGACGTGGTGCTCGGGCCGACACTCACCTTCATCATTGCCAATCCGAAAAAGCCGCGGCGCGAGCTCACTCGCGACGTTGGGCTCATCGTCGCCGTGCAGCTCGTCGCGTTCATCTACGGGGCAACGACCCTGTGGAACGGGCGTCCGTTGTATTACGCCTTCTCGGTGAACTGCCTCTCGGTGGTCCAGGCCTACGACCTCGATCCCCAGGACGTTGCGCGCGCACGCCAGGCGAACACTCCCCTGGCTCCGTACTGGAACAGCCTGCCGCGCTGGATCTGGGCGCCGCTCCCCTCGGACTCCGCCGAAGCGGACAAGATCGTCGCCTCCGCCATCGGCGGCGGCTATGACGTGATCGCCCTGCCGCGTCTCTATCGCCCCTGGAGCGAGGGTCTGAGCGAGCTCAAGGGGCAGCTGCACAAGGTGGACGACATCAAGTTCTTCTCCCTGAGCGAGAAAACGACGCTCAAGGCGCGTATGCGCGCCGCGGGATTCGATCCCGACCGACCGATCGGCATCGCCTTCACCGGGCGCACCCGGCCGCTGCTCGCCATCGTCGATCCCGCCAAGCTCGAGATCCTCGCCCTCCTGCGCCCGAATTGAGAGTTCGAGTGAAATCTCTCGGGGCCGGATGCGGTCTTATCTGCAAGGAGTCCCCGACACCCTGACCCGCACCGGCGGCGGGCGCGGGGTTCAGCGACCCGGTAGGTGGAGCGAGACTTGAGCCCGATTTTGCTTTGTCTGGTGTTTCTGGGAGGCGCGCTCACGATTCTGAGCCCGTGCATCCTGCCCGTGCTGCCCTTCGTCTTTGCCCGCTCGGAGCGGCGCTTCGCGACCAACGGCCTTCCCATGCTCCTCGGTATGGCCGTCACCTTCGCTGGCATCGCCTCCCTCGCCGCGGTGGGCGGGGGATGGGCCGTGCGGCTCAATCAGACGGGCCGCGTTCTCGCGCTGATCGTCCTTGCGGGCTTCGCCGCAACACTGCTCTCGCGACGTCTCTCGGATCAGCTCAGCCGTCCCTTCGTCGCGCTCGGCAACCGGCTGCTGCCCACGGAATCCTCCGCCGCTCACGGAGGCTTGCTCACCTCGATTCTGATCGGCGTCGCGACCGGCCTCCTGTGGGCGCCCTGCGCGGGTCCGATCCTCGGGCTCGTGCTCACGGGCGCGGCGCTCTCGGGACCCACCGCCCATACGGCGCTCTTGCTGCTCCTGTATGCGGCCGGCGCCGCCACCTCGCTCGCCCTCGCCCTGCTCGCCGGTGGCCGGGTGTTCGCCGCGCTCAAGCGCTCGCTCGGGGCGGGGGAGTGGATCCGACGCGGCCTCGGCATTGCGGTGCTCATCGCAGTCGCGGGCATCGCATTGCGACTCGACGACACGGTGCTCACGCGCTGGTCCCTCTCGCCCACCAATCGCATCGAGCAATCCCTCCTCGAGCATCTGCCGGGAGGCCGGGGCGCGTCGATCCACGATCGCATGGAAAGCCACGACGGCATTGTGAGCCGTGACGGCGAGGCGGGGCGCGACGATGATGCGGGCCACGATCCGAAGCTCACACCGGCTTCGGCCGGGGGTGCGAACGCAGCGAGCGCCCTTCCCATCGAAGGGACGCTTCCGGCGCTCTCGGGTTCGACGGGCTGGATCAACTCGGCGCCGCTCAGCGCCGAATCGCTCCGCGGCAAGGTCGTGCTGATCGATTTCTGGACCTATTCGTGCATCAACTGCCTGCGCACGCTCCCGTACGTGAAATCATGGTACGCGAAGTACAAGGATCACGGCCTCGTGGTGCTCGGCGTGCATGCGCCCGAGTTTGCCTTCGAGAAGGACCCGGACAACGTGCGCCGCGCCGTGGCCGATCTCGGTGTCTCCTATCCCGTCGCGATCGATGATCAGTACGCGATCTGGCGCGGCTTCGACAATCAATACTGGCCCGCGCACTACTTCATCGACGCCGAGGGACGCATCCGTGGCCATCATTTCGGCGAGGGGGATTATGCCGAGTCCGAGCGCACGCTGCGCACCTTGCTGAGCGAGGCTGGCTACAGGGACTTGCCCGCCGAAGGCGCCGTGCCCGCGGCTCGCGCGGGCGTCGAGGCGGCCGCCGATCTCAACCACGATCAGTCGCAGGAGACCTATCTCGGTTACCGGCGTGCCGAGCACTTCCGCTCGCCCGGCGGCCTTGCGGGCGACCGGCCCAAGAACTATGAGTTTCCGGACTCGCTCGACCTCGATCAGTGGGCGCTCGCCGGACGCTGGATCGACGATCGGGAGAAAGCCGTGCTCGAGGCCGCTCCGGGCGCCCTGCGATTCCGCTTCTCGGCGCGTGACCTGCACCTCGTACTCGGCGGCGGACCCAAGGGCGGCCCCGTGCGCTTCCGGGTGCGCCTCGACGGCGCCGCGCCGGGCGCGAATCATGGCGTCGATACCGACGCGCAAGGCGAGGGGGTGGTACGCGAGGAGCGCCTCTACCAGCTCATCCGTCAGAGCGGCTCGATCGACTCCCATACATTCACCATCGAATTCCTGGACCCGGGGGTTCGGGCGTACTCATTCACTTTTGGCTGAGGAAGCAACTCGTGAAGAACATTGACAGGCGGCGATTTTTGGATGCGGGCCTCCTGGGCGCAGCGGGGCTCGCGATCGCGATCCTCGGGCGCAAGGTGTCCGCAGATGCTCCCGCAGCGGCGGGAACGGCCGGCCCGGCGGATGGTTCGGCGATGTCGGCGAGCGATTCGGTGCTGATCGAGGAATTCGCCGCAGACGGCCACAGTCTCGGTGTGCAACGCGTCGCCAAGGTCAAGAAAAGCGATGCGGAATGGCACGCTCAGCTCTCGCCGCTCGCTTTCGAAGTCGCGCGCCGCGAAGGGACCGAGGTCGCCTTCAGCGGTGAATATGCGAGCAATCACACCGATGGGCTGTACCGCTGCGTTTGCTGCGATACGGCTCTGTTCGACTCGAAGACGAAGTTCGAGTCGGGCACCGGTTGGCCGAGCTTCTACCGGACGATCTCGCGACACAACGTCGCCGAGCGCAGCGACACGACCTTCGGCATGGTGCGCACGGCGGTGTCTTGCCGGCGCTGCGATGCACATCTGGGCCATGTCTTCGACGACGGCCCGCGGCCGACGGGCCTCCGCTACTGCATGAACTCAGTGGCGCTGCATCTGGCGCCGCGAGGCGCGGCGGCGCAGGTGCACTCATGAGGCGCGCGCGCTCTGCACGCATCGCAGCCGTCGGCCTGAGTGCGCTCCTCGCGGCGCTCGCGCTGCCCGCGTGCGCGCCGCTCTACGGCGCGGAACAGGCGGTGACCCTGCCGCCGCCCGCAACGGATGCACCGAAGGCCGCCGGGACGAGCCAGATTGCGGTGCTGGCCGCGGGCTGCTTCTGGGGCGTCCAAGGCGTCTACGAGCACGTTCGGGGTGTGACCAAGGTCGTCTCGGGCTATGCGGGCGGAAACGGCGCGACAGCTCAGTACGAGACGGTGAGCCGCGGCAATACCGGACACGCGGAATCCGTGCAGATCACCTTCGACCCCGCAGAGATTTCCTACGGCGAGATCTTACGAATCGCCTTCTCAGTGGTGCACGATCCGACCGAGCTCGATCGGCAGGGTCCCGATTACGGCTCGCAGTATCGTTCCGCCATCTTCTTTGCGGACGAGAGCCAGAAGCGCATCGCGCAAAGCTATATCGAGCAGCTCAACGCGCAGCACGCCTTCGGGAAGCCGATCGTGACGCGTCTCGAGCCACTCAAGGGGTTCTATCCGGCCGAGAGCTACCATCAGGACTTTCTCGTTCGGCACCCGACCCACCCGTACATCGCCTATAACGATCTGCCGAAGGTCGAGAACCTGAAGCGGGTCTTCCCGGATCTGTATCGCGAGCAGCCGGTGCTGGTCAACGCGCGCTGATAGGACTTAGAGCGGGTCGACGTAGCGTCCGAGGTCGGAGTGCGCGACCAAGAGCTCTGCGATCGCATTCAGTCCGTGCGCATCGACCTCATCGAAGCGCGCCGCCCGTGGGCTGTCCAGGTCGAGAACCCCGAGCACCCGGCCCGCACTCAGAAGCGGGACGACGATCTCCGAACGTGAGGCCGCATCGCAGGCGATGTGGCCGGGAAATTCATGGACGTCCGGTACGACCAGGGTCGTGCGTCGCTCGGCGGCCGTGCCGCATACCCCGCGCCCCCACGGAATACGCACACAGGCGACCTTGCCCTGAAACGGTCCAAGGACCAGGTCGGTATTCGACCTCGCAAAGTAGAAGCCGACCCAGTTGAGATCCGCCAAGCGCTCATAAAGAAGCGCAGCGGTGTTGGCGCAATGGGCAAGCCCGTCGCGCTCGCCCTCGAGCAGTGCGCGCAGCGCCGTACGAATCTCCTGGTACTGATCCTGCTTGGACGATCCCGGCGTGGAGTGGCTGACCTGCGCCATGGGGTAAGTTTAGCGCAGCACGGGCACAGCGGTCGCCTGCCTCATGACGAGCGAGCATGCCGATAGAACCAACGGGTGTTGGTCGGCGCCGGGCCAAAAGACTATCGTCATTTGCGGGTACCACGATCCGCGCGCGTTTCAGCCGATTTCCCCCCATCGCCCTTTCGCCGCGGATCGTGGATACCCACCACACGATTCCCCTCCGATGAGATCTAATGGCGCTCGCATGAGAAGGCGATCGCTCGACCGGGCCGCTCTGCTTACAACCACGGTGCTGGGGATTCTTTGGGCGGTCCCGGTGGCGGCCCCGGCGACAGCGGCGCCCTGCACGCTCGATCGAGCACGCGCGACCTCCATCGATGCGAAGCCCTTCATTGGCAACGGCTACGGCGCGCGCTGGAATGCGCCGAGCGACCGAGTGGCCTACATGCAGCCGAGGACGGACGGCTATTACCGCATCTACACGATGTCCGCTGCGGGCGGCGATCCGAGCGACCCCACCGCGCATCAGCCGAACATACCGCGCAAGCATCTGGGCTCGCCGTACTGGCATCCCTCCGGTCGCTATCTCGTGTTCACCGCTCAAAAAGAACAGTGGCACGGCGCCAAGCTGTTCGGCTCGCCCGACTACGAGGCGCTGCCCGGTTTCGGCCGACACGATGATTTGTGGCTCATGGAAGCCGACGGAAGTCATGGCTGGCAACTGACCCATGACCCCAACACGAAGGACGAGGGAATTCTCATCCCGGTCTTCTCCCCGGATGGGACCCGACTCGCCTGGTCCGCGCGCCAACCGGGTGGAACCTACGCGCTCACGCTCGCCGACCTCGTACTGGCACCCGAGCCCCATCTCGAGAATCTGCGCGCCTTTCGGCCCGGCGGCGCCGCCTACTACGAGACCGGATCCTTCACGAGCGATGGTGCTTCCCTCACCTACTCGAGCGATCAGGACAGCCACAGCTTCTGGCGCAGCCAGATCTACCGGCTCGATCTGGCGAGCGGTCAGGCAATCCGCCTGACTCAGGGCGGCGATTACAACGAGCACCCTACGGTCATCAATACGCCGACCGGAAACTGGATCGTCTACATGAGCACACGGGGTGTGCAGCGTTATTCGTGGAGTCTGTTCCTCGGAACCGATTGGTATGCGATGAGGATCGATGGCACGGGCGCCAAGCGCCTGACGAGCATGAACCTCAATCGTAACGACAATCCGCAAAACCGCGGCGCCCTGCAGGTGGCGGGAACGGTCACGATCGCACCTTCAGGGGATTTCATGCTGGGGAACGTGCAAGACAACCTGCTGCGCCAGACCGGAATGGTCAAGATCATCCGCTTCGTGTGCGATTGACGAGCGGCACACCTTGGAAGCGCGTAGATTCAAGCGCTTCCCGCGGCACTGCACCCGGGACTAGAACCAAACCTAAAACACTTCAGGAGATTTCGATGCGTCTTACCCAAGGACTCTGCGCGGCTGCTGCGCTGCTCGCGCTCACCTCGCTCACCAGCCCCGCTTTCGCGGACGGCCGCGACTGGAACGACGGACCCGTCGTCAACGTCGCCTCGATCCGCACGGTCGATGGTCATTTCGATGACTATATGCGCTGGCTCTCCACGACCTACAAGAAGCAACAGGAAGCCGCCAAAAAGGCCGGACTCATCACGGGCTACCGGGTGTTCGTGATCGAGCCCCGCGGACCCAACGATCCGGACGTCCTGCTGGTCACCGAGTTCAAGAACTGGGCTGCTCTCGATCATCTCGGCAGCAAGCTCGACGGAGTCAGCGTCCAGATCGAAGGATCGCTCGAGAAGGCTGCTCAATCGGAGGCGGACCGCGCCAAGATCCGTACCGTCCTGGGATCGAGGACCCAACAGGAAGCGTTGCTCAAGTAACCAGCCGGCGGCCGGAAGGAAGCCACGAGGCGGCCCCCCGGCCTTTGAGCCGTTCCGTTTCGCCGCGCGCCGAGCGCGCGTCAACGCGCCGGAGGCACCGATCGACCTGCGACCGTGTCAGTTCCACCCGCGCCATCACCCTTCTGGATCTCGTAGGTCTTGAGCTTCGATCGCAGAAACGACGCGGTGGTCATCTCCCGGCCGTCCGCAAAGCGAATCAAGTAAGGCGTCCCTGAGACCGATGAGACCGATGCGCAATAGGTGATGAAATCCTCGGCAGATTTCACGCGCGATCCGGCCATTTTCAATTTCAGCCGCAGGTGGTCGGCGGCAGCCTTTGCATCGTACGCGGTGCCATTTCGAATGAACCGTGCGTCCGCCAGGGATGCGACCGAGGCGATGAGGTACTCGATCTTCATCGCTTCGCCCGCCGTCGTGTCCGCCGCTCGCGCATCGAGGACAAAACATAGAGCGAGCAACGCCAGTGTGCGAACCATTATGTTCATGATCGAGCATCGTCGAGCTGCATCGACGAAGCTTCACCTACTGCAAGCCGCGCCTCTGTCGGGCAAGAGCCGATATCCCAGGTTGCTTTCTCCTACTCGCCCTGGGCGAGCGGCCTGCACCGGGCCAGCGGTGCTCCAGGCATGGGTCGTTCGTATCGTCGACGACGCCCCACCACCGGTCAGCGGCTTTCCAAAAATTTTGCTTTGTAGATCACGATCGTCAAGCGCACGCCGAGCCACGCGCCGGCGCCCATGGCGAGTGGGACGAGCGACTCGATGAAGATCGGCCGCGCCGTCAATAGAAGGCGTGACAGCACCGCGATTCCCTGCGTGATCGCGAGAATTGCCGCGAAATGGAGAATCAAAATAGGGTCACGGAAACTCAAGGGATTCACCGTCCAGGATGGGCGTCTCCAAACCTTGCCACTGCGCGGGTTGAAGCGCTGCAACCCAATGATGATGGGGAGCACGACTGGAAAGAAGGCGAAGATGATCAACAGAGCCGGCCAGTTCAGCGGGGGATCAAACGGAGCTCGCAACGGTACCCGCCAGGCCACGTTTGCGACGAGCATCATGGCGCCCACGCGCACCGCAACCCAAGGGTTCACGGCGTGCAGCTCTGAAGCTCGCCTGGGGCCGCCTTGAACTCGGGACACTGCGCCACGAGTTGCTTGAGTCTCAAGCGAGCAACCTCCGGCAAAAGCCCCGCCGCTCCGCCGTCCTGCGGGTTGGCGACTGCCTCTACAGAGGCTATGCCTGCGAGCAGACGCGTCACACGGCCATGAAATGCGATCCGCTCTGCGTAGCGCCGGAAAAGATCGCGCTCTTCCCGCGATGCCCCTCGACCGTCCAAGGCATACCGATAGTAAAAATCGCCATTCGTTGCCAGGAATTCGAGGACCGACACGGACCCCTCGACGCATGCTGCCACCAAGCGATCATGAACATCCAGCAACGCAGAAAGTTGGGATTCCACCATGCCGCAGGTTGCTCCAGCTCTTGAGCCCGAGCCGGATCGGCTCGAAAGGAACACGTCGGCTCCAGGTTACACGCAGACTCGGCCGTTGGCGCGTCCGAATCATCATCAATCACCCACCCGACCTTAATGAATGCCGGCGTTCTTGAGCGCGTCCACCTCGGCGCGAAGCCTCGTCACCTCCTCTTCCAGCAGCGAGAGCCGCTGGTGCACGCTGGTACCCACCGCCGCGGCCGGCTCGACGGGCCGCTCGTCCGGCGCAGACTCGATGACTCCGGAGAATAAGTGCGCATACCGGGATTCCCGCGCGCCGGGAGCACGCGGCAGGCGCGCAATGAAGGGGCCGTCTTCCCGCGACATGAGGCCGCGCAGCGTCGCTTCCACGGCCTCGGCATCGGCAAACTCGCACAACCGGTTGGTGCGCGAACGCAGCTCGCCGGGTGTCTGCGGCCCGCGCAGCAAAAGCACACAGAGGATCCCGAGCTCCTGCGAAGAGAATTTGAGCGAACCGAACTCGGAGTTGCAAAGGCGCTGCTTGTATTTGGTCACGCGCCCGCCGTAGCCGGCCGATCGGTCGCTCACCAGGTACTTCTTCATCAAGGTATCTACAGCGCTCCGTACCTCGGCTTCGGACAGCTCGAGCACCGGCTCGCGGTTGGTTTTCTGATTGCAGGCGTTGGTGAGGGCGTTCAGAGACAGCGGATATTGATCGGGCGTCGTGATTTCCTTCTCGATGAGACAACCGATGACGCGCGCTTCGTTGGGGGACAATACGATGTTCATACCGATGTGTACTTCCACGCCATCCAAGCTGAAGGGCACCGCAAGTATAGGCCGGGCCCGATGGCCGGGGTCGGCTCATTAGCGCGCGAACAGTGCGCCGGCGGGTGCTGTCCCCGGCGGCCAGCGCCAGCGTGCGCCGTTCACGGCGCCCATCCCGCATCATCCGGTCTCGGCAATCACCGCTATCGACACTTTTAGACCGGGTATTCTTGCCGGCAACTTAGCGCCCTGCCGCGCCGGCGGATTCGAAGGAAACCACTTCAAGTACTCCTCGTTCATGCCCTGAAAATCATCCTCATCCGCCAGCACGACCGTGACGCTTGCAATCCTGGCGAGCGAGCTACCGCCCGCTTCCAAAATGGCTTCGATATTCTTCAGGCATTGGCGCGTCTGTTCCTGAATGGTCGAGCCGACCAGCGCCCCAGTCTGTGGATCATGCGGCGCGGTACCTGACACAAAGATTAAACCCGCCGCCCTGACTGCTTGGCTGTAGGTAGGAGGTGGCTTTGCAGCCTTGGGCGTAAAGATGATGTGCCGAGACATGATCTCTCCTTATTGCCATCGAGCCGTGGTTTCATTCATCGGGGCCCCTGGGTAGAAAGCTCAAACAACAGCGGGGCCTTGGTTCGCTGCCGCGATCGCGGGCACCTTATCGTTAGAACGCCGCAACAGGTTCATTGTGATCGATCCCCCCACCGCCATTTCGGTGGCTCGCCCTTCCAGTAGCACACGAGCGTCAGGACGATGATCATGATTGAGATGAATGCGATCCTGAACGGAAGTTGCTGACGAGCGTGTCGCAATAAATAGAGTCCTTCCAGAAGAGCTGCGACCCAAAGCAGCAAGACCACCCAGCCCTGCCACCGGGTGGGCGGACCCCAACCCCATCCGTATCTCTTCGCGGGGAACCAGTAGGACTTGACCATGGGCACAGCGTGTCTTCGGCGGCGGTCAGACATCCGAGTTGAGCGGCACAAGGCCGGGCAAGCTCAAACAAAGCTACTTCAACCCGCTCGGGCCAACCTCTCAAATAACGGATTCTCGCAGTGCAAGGACAATATCTCCACCCGCAGCCGCGATCCGCCGGTCTCTCTCCCTTGGAGCCTTCACGCCGTCGACCCGCCGCTTCAACCCGCTGAATCCCTGCCTTGTACTCGCTCTTGCACACTGTTCTTTTTGTGGTTATATATGATTGTATATAACGCACCTGCAATACGGTCGGGGCCAGGTCCTTTTATCGCTGCCAGAGTGCTTACGGGGAAAGGTAGCCATGCGGTTTCTTTGCCGAGCTGCTCTCGCGGCGCTCGTTTCAACGGGTGCAGGTCATCGCGCTCACGGGTCAGATCTCGCAAACACCGCGCCACCTTCAGCCGCGCCGCGCAACCCCGGAGCCTGCGCGACCTACCGGGAGTTTCTCGACACCGATTGCCCGCTGACCTGGAACGGCATCACTCTGTATGGCGCCTATGACATCGGTGTGGGTTGGGTGAGTCACGGGCTACCCGAAAATGGGTACAACTATGAGGGCGAATCGCTGGTCAACCGCAACGGCAATCGCGCCCAGTTCCTCGTCGCACCCAATAACCTTTCGCAGTCGGGCTTGGGCATCAAGGCGAGGATTGAGTTCGCGGACGATGGGTACCTGGTATTCAATGCTTCGACGGGCATCAATCCGCAATCCGGTCAGCTCGCCAACATGGCGGCCACCAACACGACCAACATCGGCCTTCCGAGGAGCAGCTATTCGGTCACCGGGGACGGTGCACGCGCCGGCCAGGCGATCAACGACGAATTCTATGGCGGCCTGTCCTCCCCCTATTGGGGCACGCTCACTTTCGGTCGACAGCGCGCGCTCGGTACCGATGCGATGCTTGTCTACGATCCGGCGGGGGGTGCCTACTCCTTCTCGTACATCGGTTATAACGGCACCATGGCCGGGGGCGGTGACACGCAAGACACCCGCTGGGATGATGCAATCAAGTACCGCATCAATCACGGCCCGGTCCATGTCGGCGCAATGTACAAGTTCGTCGATGGATCGGGAGGCTGCTACTCCGCAACGGCCGGCTGGACGGCGTCCACCTGCACTGCTGAAGAGCCGCATAACAACGCCTACGGATTCGATCTCGGCGCAACCTACGGCAAGCTCTCCGCCGAGGTCGTCTATCAGCATTACAACCAGGCGATCAGCGTACTCAATCCGTTGCTGGGACCTGAAAGCCCGACGCAGCCCTATCAGTCGACCCTCAACAGCATCAACACCCACCCCATCACGGGCGCTAATGTGATCGGGACGCAGAACACCGAATACGGCATCGTGACCGACAACACCGCCCTCATGGCCGCGGCCAAATACACGTTGGACCCGGTGAAAATCTTTGCAGGCTACGAGCACATCCGGCAGACGAACCCATCACGCCCACTCGGTGTCGGCGCCTCGGCCCAGGGGGGTTATCTACTGAGCGGCCTCGAGGACAACAATCTGGATTCTCCCAAGGTCGTGCAAATTTGGTGGACGGGCGCGAGATACGCGTACGATGGCAGGACCGATCTCACCGTGTCTTACTATCACCAGCTGCAGAACGACTTTCGCATCCCCTCGACCTGCTCACCGGCCGCCGGCTTCCGCAGCTCGTGCGCGGGCACCCTCAATGAAGTGTCGTTCTTTGCCGATCGACGCCTCGCCAAGCGTTTCGATGTGTATGCCGGGATTGCCTATTCAGGGGTCGGCGGCGGCCTGGCGATCGCCATCCCTCACGGGCCTGGCGTGCCCTATTTCCACAACGAAAACCTGGCCCCGACGATCGGCGGTCGTTTCACCTTCTAGAGGACACCCTCTCGTCGGTGGTCACCGCGGGTGATGCATTCCACCAGCCGCCGCCAAGCGCCATATAGAGGGCCACCGTATCCTGGTAACGAACGGCGGTGCCCGCAAGATCGTTGATCTTGGCCTGATGGTACTGGGCGTCGGCATTCAGCACATCGAGATAGGTGGCAAGGCCCGCCGAATAGTTGTAGTTCACCAGCTTCAAGGCTTCCCGTGCGGAGTCGAGCGCGAGATCCTCGGCGGCGAGCGCGGCGGCGTCGTGCTCGAGTGCGCGCAGCGTATCAGCCACCTGCGCGAACGCGCCGAGCACGGTTTGTCGGTATAGCGCGGAGGTCTGCCGATAAGCGTCGACCGCAGCCTTGCGCCGATACCACAGCGTCCCGCCCTCGAAGATCGGCGCCGTGAGATCCGCGGCCGCACTCCAGGCACGGCCTTTCGATGAGAGCAGGTTCTGGGTACGGAGGGCATTGGCACTGTAATCGCCGGTCAAGGTGATGCTCGGCAGCATGTTGGCGGTGGCCACTCCTAGATTGGCGCTCGCGGCATGCGCGTTCGCCTCGGCCATCAGAATATCCGGCCGCCGGCTCACGAGCTCGGAAGGGACTTCAACCGGGAGCTCGCGCGGCAGCGAAAGCTCGGCGAGAGTCACCTTGGGAGCGTCCCATTGCGCGGGCGCGTACCCCGCAAGCGTCGCGAGCAGATCTTCGCTCTGCGAGAGTTTCTGCTGTAGTTGGGGAATGCCGGCTTGGTAGGAGGCGAGCTGGCTCTGCAGACTGAGAACGCTCGAGTAAGGCACGGTTCCCGCCTGAGCCTGGATCCGCGCTATCTTCACCTGCTCGCTCTGCAGGTCGATCAGCCGCTGTGTCGCATCGATCTCCGCCTGATAGGCCGCCCGCGCCACAACCGTATTGACGATGTTGGCAATGAGCGCGATATAGACTCCCGCCTCGTTCGCCCGTGCAAGATCGACCTGAGTCTTGAGACCCTCGACCATGCGCCGCTCGCCACCGAACACATCGAGCACATAGCTCACCGAGGCGGAGAGCGTGAAGAGGTTGAAGATGCTCGAGGGCTGCGCCTCGCCAAAGCGGGCCGTGGTGAAGCGCTGACGTATGCCGCTCGCATCGAGCTCGGCTTGGGGGAAGAAGATGCCGTACCCGCTGCGCAGCGTGTCCTCGCTCTGCCTCAAGCTCGCACGAGCCGCATCGAGTCCTGGGTTGTTGCGCAGTGCCTGCGTGACGACCTCATCGATGGCCGGAGAGTGGAAAGGATGCCACCAGTCGCCCGTGAGCGCCGCACCGGGCACGAAGCTCTGCGCGACCCCCTGCGCCTGCGGGGTGTCAACGGGGTCCGCGCCTCGCACATAGTGATCCACGGGCGGTGGAGGCGGGCGCCGGTACGTGGGACCGACCGCGCAGCTGCCCAGCAGCAGCGCGAGACCGCACATGAGTACTCGGAGCGGGCGCTGGCACCGTCGCGGCTCACTCCCCCACATACACGTCCACCAGCTGGCCGGGGTAGAGCTGCGAGCCCGGCGGGTTCTGGAGCTGGAAGATGACCGGGAGCACGCGCACATCGACTCGCTCCTGTCTCTGGTTCGACAGCTCGATCTTGGGCGTCACATAGGGCTGCACGCGCACGAAGGCGAGCCCGAAGTGGCGGTCGGTGCCGCGTACATACATCTCGGCCTTCATCTTGCTCGGGTCCGGCAAGCGATGGATGAGAATCTCATCCACATAGGCTCGCACCTGCAGATGCTGCTGCGGCGTGGCCATGACAATCAGCGGTTCGTAACCCTGGGTATAGGAGTCGTAGGCACCCTGCGGTGAGACATAGCTGCCAACACCCGTCTGCACCGTGAGGACGACGCCATCGGAGGGTGCGCGGAGGGTGTACTTGGAGAGCAGCGACGACGCGGCGGCGTAGGCCTTGGAGAGTGCGAGGTACTGACGCTCCTGGTTCTGCACATCGTAAACCCAGGCGCCCGCCTTGGTGAGCTCATATTGACGCTGGACGACTTTGAGGTTGGTGGCAGCGACCTTCTGTGCGTTCTTGGCATTGTCGAGCGTGTCGAGACTCACCGATCTGGGATCCATGTCGTAGGAGCGCTGCTGCTTCGCGAGCGTATCCTCGGCACTCTTCAAGCTTGCGCGCGCATTCTCGACCTGGGCGACGCTCACCTCGAGTGTCTCGGGACGGGGCTCGGCCTTGAGCTCATGCAGCAGCGCGAGCGCAGCCTCGGCTTGCGAACGTAGCTGCTCCGCGGTCGCACGCTGCACCGAGTCGTCGATCGTGAGCAGCACATCACCCTTGTGGACCGCCTGGCCTTCCTTGACCAGAGCTTGCGTGACCGGACCTGTGACCTCCGGAAAGATGTTGATGTTCTGGCCTTGCGCTTGATCACTCTCGATCATGCCCTCCGTGTACACCCCGTTCGCGTACGGATTCGCCGCGGGGTTGAAGACGGGCGGCAGGGCCTTCGGTTGCTCGCTGAAGATGTAGGCGCTGACGAGCGCGAGCAGAATTCCGCAGGCTGAGGCGATGAACAGAATCTTATTGCGCATCCAGATTCCCGCCCTTGTCGAATCCGGTCAATTTCCCGTCCTCCATTTTCATGATTCGGTCCGCGAATTCGTAGATGCGACTGTCATGGGTGACGATCACGATGCAGCGCTGCGGCGTGAGAATGTGCTCGCGGACGAACTGCAAGATGTTGCGACCCGTGTCGCCGTCGAGCGAGGCCGTGGGCTCATCGAGAATCAGCACGTCCGGGCGACTGACGATCGCGCGTGCGATCGCGACGCGCTGTTGCTCGCCACCGCTCAGCTTCACCGGCGGCAACTGCGCACGGCTCTTCAGGCCGACGATCTCGAGATCCTTGGCGGCCTCCGCCACGGCCTCATCCCAGGCGCGGTGCTGCAGGATGAGCGGTATGGCCACATTCTCGACGGTCGTCAGCCGGGGAAACAGATGAAAGTCCTGGAAGACGAACCCTATTTTGTGAAGGCGGAAGTCCGCAAGCGCATCGTTCGAGATGCCCCAGATGTCGACGTCCTCGACCTTCACCGTACCGCTGTTCGGCCGTAGGATGCCCGATACCATGCTGAGCATGGTCGTCTTGCCGCTGCCCGAGGGTCCAACCACGTAGAGCATCTCGCCGAAGCGCGCGTCGAAGGAGAGGTCCTTGACGGCGTGCGTTCGCGCTTCGCCCTCACCGAACCACTTGTTGAGCCCCTTGGCTTGGATGGCGAACTCGATCATTGATCAGCCTCGAAAAATGTCGAAGGGCTCGATCTTGAGCACCTTGCGCACGCCGATGTAGCTCGAGAAGCCGGCAATGATGACGACCATTGCAAAAGCGAGGCTCAGGTTCCCGTAGGTGACGATGGCCGCGTAGTCGGGCAGGTACAGGCGCGCCATCCAGATCACCAGAGAGCACAGACCAACGCCCAATCCATAGCCGGTGAGCGAGACGAAGGTGGCCTGAAACAGGATCATGCCGACGAGCTCACGGCTCTTCGCCCCGATCGCCTTCAGGGCGCCGAACTTCTCGATGTTCTCAAGAATGAAGGTGTAGAAAGTCTGCCCCGAGATCGACATTCCGACGATGAAGCTGATCAGCGTCATGATGAGCAGATTCGTGCCGAACCCGGTGTGGTACTTGTAGAAATCCGATATCATCGTCGTGAACTCATCCTTGGTGAGCGCGAGATACCCCGCCGCCTTGACCTCGCTCTTGATGCTTGCGACATCTGCAGGGGTCTTCGGCTCGACGAGCACGTAGGAGATCGTGAATCGCGTGTTCGGGATGTACTGCAAGGCCCTGTTGTAGGTCGTGTACAGGGTGGGCACGCCGAACAGGCCGCTCGAGGCGACGTGCGCGATGCCTACCAGCACACCGCGGTGATCGTTGAGCTCAAACTCCTTCCCGATGCGTGCATCTTTTCCGAGCTTGTAGAACTCCGCGTCAGCGATCGCGATGAAGGCGTTCTCGGCAAAGATGTTCTCGATGTTGCCCTTGATCAGCTCGGGACGGCCGAATAAAGAGGTGTCGTCGAGACCGATCACGTTGGCGGCCTGATAGGTCCCGTCACCGAGCTTGAGCAGCGCGGAACCCGAATAAAGAGGAACCGCGTACTTCACCCCGGGAATGCTGCGGACCTCGTCCAGCACATAATCCGGTACCGGAATGCTGTTGGCGACGGTCTGCACCGCCGGATCCATGACCCAGATCGAGGCGCCGATGTTGATGACCGTCGAAGAGGCACGACTCAACACCCCGGCAAACAGCGAGGTCATCTCGATCATGAGAAAGACGGCGAAGGTGATTCCGACGAGCAGTGCTGCGAACTTGGACCGATCGTTGACCAGGAGCTCGAAGGCGATCCGCAGGATGCCAGGCAGCCGGAATTGACGCATGCTCCATGCTCCCATCCGCCCCGCTTTCGTCACCATAAGCAAAAATGCGTAGGGAATCCGGGCGAGCCCTTCGGTGCGCCCCGTATCGGGAACTCCTTATTGAACCCGCATGGTCGCGACCTCCAGTATGGCCGGGACTGCCTCGGCATCCGGGTTGCTCGAAGGAGCGGCTATGATCAAGAATATTCTGGTTCCAACAAGCGGCAGTCCGACCGAAGAGCCGGTTTTGCCGTTGCGCACGCGCTCGCAGGTCCCCCAGGGCCCACCTGCACTTCTGTCACGTGAGGCCGTCGTTGATGGAAGCGGCCGTGCGCACCCTCATCTCGACTTTTGCATGGGTCAGGCGCTGCTTGTTCCGACCCACCCCTCAATGAGAACGTCCCGGCGCAATTCCATGGATTATCGGCTGTAGAGTGTCACTCATGGATGTTGCGAGAAAACACGAAAAGTACGATGCGTTGATCCGTGCGAGTCAGGCTCTCGCACCGATGCGCACGGTCATCGTTCATCCTTGTGATGAAACCTCTCTGATGGGAGCAGTGACCGCGGCTGCGGCAGGCATCATTCAGCCGATTCTCGTCGGACCCGAGTCGCGTATCCGCACCCTCGGAGCCAGGCTGCACATGGATCTTGCACCCTTCGCGCTCATTGATACCGCACACAGCCACGCAGCTGCCGCGAAGAGCGTCGAGATCGTGCGAATGGGGCAGGCAGAAGCCCTGATGAAGGGGAGCCTTCATACGGATGAGCTGATGTCGGAAGTAGTGAGCAAAGACACCGGACTGCGCACGGCCCGGCGCATCAGTCACGTCTTCATCATGGATGTTCCGACTTACGAAAAGCCGCTGTTCATCACCGATGCGGCAGTCAACATCTTCCCCACGCTCGAGGATAAAGCGGACATCGTGCAAAATGCGATCGACCTCGCCCGTGCACTGGGCATCGATCGACCCAAGGTCGCAATCCTCTCGGCGGTGGAGACGGTTACCTCCAAAATTCCTTCGACGATCGATGCGGCCTCTCTCTGCAAAATGGCGGATCGCGGCCAGATCGTCGGCGGTGTGCTCGATGGACCCCTCGCATTCGACAATGCCATCAGCCTCAAGGCCGCAGCCGTGAAGCACATTGACTCACCCGTCGCGGGCCACGCCGATATCTTGGTCGTCCCTGACATGGAAGCCGGCAACCTTCTCGCCAAGGAGCTGACGTTCCTCGCCAATGCCGATGCGGCCGGCATCGTTTTGGGCGCGCGGGTTCCGATCATTCTCACGAGCCGCGCTGACGACGTGCGTACCCGCATGGCCAGTTGTGCGATCGCCGCTTTGTATGCGCATGCGCGCCGCGAGAGCGCTCAGTTCGTAAAGGTGTAGATCGCACGGATGGGAGCTCGAGTCTAAGAGACAACTCCGACCCTGAAGGCACTCCGATTGAGCTTTGGGAACCGCCAAGCCCGGCATCATCATTTTGAAGTGAATGCGCCTTTGACCGCGGGATCCAGCGCGCGCCGGTCATTCAGAAATGCTCCATCCGGGCGAGCTTCACGATTGAGGCGGGTTAGAGCGGCGCGCATCCTTGCGCGCGCCTTTGACGCCCCCAGGCACCCTGACAATCCTGCCGGGTGATCCGAGGACGACGGAGTGCATCCTGCTCCCTGAATCGAATCTCGGTCGGTGATGCCCTTCACGGATTGCCGGCCCATCAGGGTAACTTGCCTCCGCGACCGCACTCCCCCACCACTGGTCGGACGTTAGAAGTCGTCGGTCAACGTCGGTTTGGTCGATGGCGGGCGCAGGCCCGCCCCCGGCAAGACTTCGACCAATTCGGACGATTCGGGTTGCAAATGGCCGCCCTTGCGGCGGCCACGTCCCTAGGCGTCGTCGACTCGCGTACTACATTTTTATGGCCGACGCATGCGTGGCAACGCACTGCCACTTACCGTCCGGCATCTTCACCCAGGTATCAGTGAAGCGAGAATGCGAATCCATGGGCTTACCCGATGAATCCGTACCCTTGTACCTGGCGCCGCCTATCGCGATGGCCGTATCGCCAAATACAGTGACCTGCACATTCTCGTAGGCTGCGAAGGTATATTTCGTCGCTTTCGCATCGGCAAGACTCTGAGTCTTGGTCATCACTTTCCCATCTTCGCTGGTGTAGACGTACTTGTCGGCCAGCAGCGGGGAGGTCAGATCAGGATTATTCGTTTTTTGGGATTTCAACCACTGATCTTCAAGTGCCGCAATGGCTTTTTCGGTCCCCCCAGTCGCTTGCTGCGCCTGCAGCGACGCAACGCTGAATAGCGACAGCAAAGCAAGCAAACACAATCCCGTTGTATATTTCATTGATTTCCCCTTATGGTTTAATTCGTCGGAAATTTTGGCCATTCCATTACACGCCCCGGCAGCGCCGTTGTCTATCGCCGCTGACGAATTGACTCGTACCGCCCCCGAGGGCCCGTTCCGGCCCTAGCGACAGGCGGCTTAAGGGTGAGCCCGTTATGGTCGCCGGATCCGATCCGTCTCAGTCGGATCTTCGCCATATTGAATTAGTTTTGAGCACTGACTGAAAACTTCATCGCTCGGAGAGAGCTTTCCACCCGCGCAGGTATCCGAGTCAGGGGGTCGGGCGACTGCAAGGCAAGGAGCTTATTCCCGTCGACGCGGAACAGGGCTAGCGCAATTGCGGTACATATCAATACCTGTTCATAGCCAAGTGCGCGCTGGTTATAGAGACCAAAGCCAGGGCTGATGGTTGGTCCGTTCGGATTGCCCGAAACTTCGATCAACAGCACGGCGTCCACACTCTGTAACCGCCCCTGGTCAATGAGCTGCCTGCGGCCAACGGGCCGGAGAGCGGTGCGTGGTCCGTCAAGATTCATCAATTGTGTGCCTGGAGGAAGATTCAAAACTTCAAAGGAAAATCGTTGATCAGCTCGTAACAGGTCGAGTACACGCGCTGATAGATGATCGTCGACTTTCCACTCAGGCACGAGCACTTCCGCCACCTTATTTTGGAATACGGTCAAACCAATATTGTCGAGGTGCAACGTGTTGCCAAGAGCTGATATCACGGCAATTTTATGGATCGAAGCCGCGTCCTTTTCTGACAAGCTGCTCGAAGCAAATAACCCGGCAAACGCAGAATCCGAAGTGGCGAGAGAAAGCGCGACGGCGAAGAGTGTTTTCATAGGTCACTTCTGTAGTGCCTGCAACGAAAAATGGAAGTCTGTACCCGTCTTTGGCGTTGACGAGAACAGCGAAAACTACGAGAGCGCGTTCGAAACTCCTTATCAAATAGGCACCCTTTGCCTCGCAATAGTAACGTTCGGGTGGTTGGAAGACCTGAATGGCTGCTTCAAGGCAGGCACAGTTAGGCGTCGAATGTCGCTAAATGGCCGGCGTGGCCCGGCCGCGGATCGCGCTGCGCTCACCGATTTGCGAATAGCTCGAACTCATTGGCTTATACACTACGATCCGTGCCGTGGAAGCGCCGACGGGGGATGAACACATGAGACAAATAAGACTGATCGTTTTGGAGTTGCTTGTTGCAGTAGCCGGCGAACTGGCGGGCTGTGGGGGCGACAGGGCCCCTAATCTCTCCCAGACCACCGAAAACACGATGAGCCTCTATATGTGGGCCGATGAAATCGCCCCGGACACCCTGCCTTCCTTCGAGAAACTGACCGGCATCAAGGTCAATGTCTCCTGTTTCGACAGCCCAGAGATGCTCGAATCGCACATGCTCACGGGAAGCAGTGGATTCGACTTGGTCATGCCATCGGACGCGTTTATTCAGCGCCACCTGCGAAGTGGTGCTTATGCTGTGCTTGACAAGACCAAACTCCCTAACTTCAAACATCTCGACCCCGCGCTCATGGCGCGGGTGGCGAGCAGTGATCCGGCGAATGCCCACACCGTCATCTATGACTGGGGCACCATGGGCATAGGCTATAACAGCGCCATGTTGGCGAGGAACCTTCCCGGCGTAACACCGGACAGCTGGAGCCTAGTCTTCGACCCCACCCTCGCCAGCAAGCTTAGCCAATGCGGCATCAGTCTCATCGACGATCCGGTCGGCGTGGTGCGCATGGTACTCATATCCATGGGGCGCAGTCCCAATAACCCCAGGCCCCAAGACCTGACCGACGCCGAACGCGTGATGAACAAATTCCGCCCATTTATTCGCAACATCGACACCTCCAGCCAGATTCAGGGGCTGGCAAATGGCGACCTCTGTATGGCGGTGGCGTACAGTGGCAACATTGTGCAGGCGCGCAAACGTGCGCGAGAGGCTAAGAGCGGCATCGTAATTGACTACTTGATCCCCAAAGAGGGCTCTTTGCTCTGGTTTGACCTGCTGGCCATCCCCAAGGATGCGCCGCACCCCGACAATGCCTATCAGTTGATCAACTACCTGCTGGAACCCGCCGTCATCGCCCATATTTCCAATGCCGATAGCTTTGCCAACGCCAACAGCGACGCAACACCACTGCTGGATCCGTCCATTGCATCAGACCCGGCCATTTATCCGACGGCGGGTCAGCAACAGCGCCTCTTCATGCAAACCGAGCTCACCTTCGAACAGATTCGAGCGATTACGCGCATCTGGCAGGAGTTCAAGACGGGGCGGTAGCGAAAGCCCAACTCCCCGTCGCCCGCGCGGAAACGACGTGGTGAACGTCGACGGCACCGATGTGCAAGGGCCCGATCGAAGCAGAGTTGCTCGGGCGCTGCGGCGACCCGGAGCCGCCCAACAGCGGGCGCCCGACCCGGCTGTGGCATCCTTGCCTGCATGTTTACGTTTCGAAGATTCGCGCGACGGTGGTGGCTCGGAGCGATCGCCACCGTCCTCGTCGTAAGCCTGGCCGCGCTGTTGCTGCATTCCCTGCTGGAGCAGGCGGTGCGAGCGCGGATCGAGTCCGCGGCCGCGCGCCATGGCGCAGTTGCCCGAATCGGGCTGATACATGTCGGCGTCTGGCCGTTGCTGCGATTGGAGGGATTCGATCTCGACCTCGGTCATGGGATGCGACTGCATGCCGACATGATCGCGGCCACATGGCCCGGCCGCTGGCGACTCGCAGTGCGCGCCGCCACTCTCGCGGGGCCAGCAGGGGTGAGTGTCAGATCGCCGGCCACAACCTGGGACATGGCGGGCATTTTCCGCGAGGACCTCCGACTCGCGCTGGTGAAGCCACAGGCAGGCCTGTCAATCCGCAAACTGGCGTATCCGGTGGGCAGCGCGTGGAACATAGAGGCACGTGAGCTCAACGTCGGCGGTCTGATCGACGTGCGGCGCGACGCTCACCCGCTGCTCGATGGTGGTATCGCGAACGGCCACGTGGACCTTCAGGCCAGCGCCGATGCGCTCAGTTTTCACGTAGACATGGGAGCGCGCGGCGCGCGGTTGGGAGCGCTGGCAGATAACGCCGACGACGAGCCGCAACTCGGCGAGCCGACGGACGTCACCATACGATTCAGTGGCACTTGGCGCCGGATCGGGGCCGCGGTCGAGATCCCCGAGGTCCACGCGACGGTGGCTGGTGCCGCTTTATCAGGCTCGATCACACTGAGCGATCTCGATACCGATCCGGTTGTCGATCTCGCACTCGGCGTGCAGCATCTGGACTTCGCGCAACTGCTGGGTGCATCCGGCCTCACGGTGCCTGAAAGGTTGGAAATGGTGGCCGGCGCCAGCCGTGACCTTGGCTCGGCCACGATCGATATGCGTGTGCGCGGACGCCCTGCGGACCCTGCCTCGCTCTCGGTGAGCCAGAAGATCGACTTCAGGCCGCCACGTCAAATGCCACCGGCGATCGCGCGCCTGCGCGGTGATTTCATTTTCCGATCCGAAGACGGCCCCGGCCCGCACCGCCCCATCGACGTCTCGCTCGTGTCCCCCGACTTCATCGCTCTGCGCGACGTTCCGCCGCTGTTCGTGCGCACCCTGCTGCTTGCCGAAGATACAGGCTTTTACGGGCATCGCGGCATTGACCTGCGCGAGCTACCCGTCGCGCTGCTCACCAACTGGTCGCGTGGCGGTGCCGCGCGCGGAGCGTCGACAATCACCCAGCAACTGGCCAAGAACCTGTTCCTGTCGCGTGACAAGCAGCTCGGACGCAAGCTGCAGGAACTGGCGATCACATTCCTGCTCGAGTCGGCGCTCGGCAAGGATCGTATTCTCGAGATCTACCTGAACATCATCGAATGGGGACCTGACCTGCGTGGCCTGCGGCCCGCGACCCGCCATTATTTCGGGCGCGAACCGGGAGAGCTGACGCCGGCCGAGATGGCCTTCCTGGTCGCGATCATCCCCGCGCCGATCAAGTACCAGAGTTCCTTCGCGCACGGCACGCCGGGCCCTGGGCTGCGTTCGCTCATCGACGAGCTGCTTGCGAAGCTACGGTCGGTGCATGCGATCGGAGAGGAGGAATATCGGCGAGCGCTGGGCGAACCCATCGTCGTGGCCGGCGGCAGGCCGCGCGGATGATCGCTGGCGAATGGAAACGCACGGGCGAGGGAATCGACAAAGGCCCCTTCTAGTTCGGTTCAGGCTCCCGCTGGCATCATTTCGGGAGTTGAGTGTTTTGGGGACGATCGCGATGGGTTGGACCGTCCTTTTTCGCTTGGATAGGTTTTAATTGAGGGTCCAC
>Ga0070734_10001771_pt1 | contig 29385 bp, 18 predicted proteins | sample Coa_R1_8_FD_66444 | JGI IMG/M metagenome (GOLD analysis project Ga0070734, IMG submission 66444) | Surface soil microbial communities from Centralia Pennsylvania, which are recovering from an underground coalmine fire - Coalmine... | ecosystem: Environmental > Terrestrial > Soil > Unclassified ... | reverse complement strand
CACCGAGAAGATGAGCGAGGCCATGATCGAGAAGCTTCGCACGGTCCCCATCCTGTCCTCGCTCAAAGAGGATGAGCTTCTCTGTCTGGATGAAGTCCAGGAGATCCACATCCGCCCCGGCGACATCATCGCGCGCCAGGGAGAGGCCGCTCACTTCTTCTGGATCCTCCTCGAAGGCGAGCTCCGTCTCGTCCAGAAACTCGCCGACGGCAACGAAGCCACGTTGGCCAACATCCCAGCCGGCAGCGCCTTCGGCGAAGTTCCTCTGCTCGCCAACATCCCCAACATTGCCAATCTGCAGGCAGTCGCGCCAAGCCACCTGCTGCAATTCGGCGAAGAGCAGTTCTGGCACCTCATGACCAGTTGCCCCGACGTCCGCAAAGCCATCCTCGGCAACATGGCAAATCGCTTCCTCAAACTTCAGGGCGCAACCGTCCAACAGGAAAAAATGGCCTCCCTCGGCACCCTCGCTGCGGGCCTGATGCACGAACTCAACAACCCCGGCGCCGCCGCTCGTCGGGCCGCCTCCCAACTCCGCGAAAATCTCATGCGCATGCACGAGCTCTCCGCCAAATTCAGCAAAACCGCCATGACCGCCGAGCAGAAAGAGTGCATGTTCGACCTGCAGGAGCGAGCGCTCTCCTCGAAGCCGCAAGCCGTCATGAACTCACTCGAGCAGAGCGACGCCGAAGAAGCCCTCGCCGAATGGATGGAAGCCGCCAATCTCCCCAACGCCTGGAAGATGGCCCCCACACTAGTCTCTGCCGGCCTCAACTCCACGCAACTCGAGTGCGCCCGCACCCAATTCCCCGGCGAAACCTTCTCCGACGCTCTAAGCTGGCTCGATGCCCTCGTATCCAGCATGCAACTCGTCGGCACCATCGAAGAGAGCATCGGTCGAGTCTCCGATCTCGTAATGGCAGTCAAATCCTACGCCTACGAGGGCAAGGGCAAGCTTCAAAGTGTCGACATCAACAACAGCATCCACGCCACGCTCGTTATCCTCGGCCACAAACTCCGCGAAAAAGAAGTCACCCTAGAAAAAGACCTCACCCCCGACCTTCCCCTCCTCCACTCCGAATGCTCCGGCCTAAATCAGATCTGGACCAATCTCCTCGACAACGCAATAGACGCTATCCCGCAGCGCGGACGCATCAGCATTCGCACGTGGGCCGAGAAAACGCTCTCTGCCGGTAAGGATCAAACCTACCTCTGCATCCGCATCAGCGACAACGGCAGCGGCATCCCACTCGAAAGCCAAACTCAGATCTTCGACACCTTCTACACCACCAAACCCGTCGGCGTAGGCACCGGCCTCGGCCTCGGCATCGTGCATCGCATCGTCGAGCAGTACGGCGGCACCATCCACTTCACCTCCATGCCCGGCGACACCGAGTTCGTCGTCCGTCTTCCCGCCAACACCTAAGTCACAACGACGCGCTCCGGGCCATCATCGTATGATGGAAGCAAATGCCTCTCACCCCCTTTCACATCGCCTTCCCCGTCGACGACCTCGATGCTGCCCGAGCCTTCTACGGAACGACTCTAGGCTGTCCCGAAGGCCGCAGCTCCGCCCAGTGGATTGACTTCGACCTCTTCGGTCACCAGATCGTCGCCCACCTGAAGCCCTCCGCAAAAACCGACACCCACCACAACCCTGTCGACGGCCACGATGTCCCTGTCCCCCACTTCGGAGTCGTTCTCCCCATGGCAACATGGGAGGCCCTCGCCGATCGCCTGCGCAACGCAGGAATCACCTTCATCATCGAGCCCTACATCCGCTTCAAAGGCGAAGTCGGCGAACAGGCCACCATGTTCATCCTCGACCCGGCCGGAAACGCCCTTGAATTCAAAGCCTTCGCGGACATCAGCCAGCTCTTCGCAAAATAAACCGATTCCCACGCCGAGACGAAAACGGGCTGCCGAAAAGTGTGGCGCTCGGAAACCCAGTAGACAAACGTTTCAGCACCATTTTTAATCTAAAAAAGCCTTACCTATATCGTTTTAGTTGATTTACACTTCTCACGCCTCTGCGAAGCATACCTTCGCCGTCGTAAAAGCCACCATGTAAGCGGCCACAATCCGCCAGGGAGTTATAGATGTCACGTTCGAAGCATCACCTGAAGACTATTTTGGCCGCACTGGTCCTGGCCTGCATCACCCACACACCCGCACACGCCGAAACCAAACCCGACACATCCAAAATGCCCTGGATGAACAAGGCCCTCTCCCCCGATGAGCGCGCCGACCTCGTCCTCAAGGAGCTGACCCTCGACGAAAAGATCTCCATGGTCCACGGCGCCGGCTGGGGAGTCCTTCGCAAAGGCGCTCCCGTCGATCCCCACTCCAACTTCGCCGCCGGCTACATGCCCGGCATCGAGCGCCTCGGCATCCCCGGCATCGACCTCGCCGACTCCGCCGTAGGCCTCCGCATGGCCGCCTACCAGAGCCGCTACGCCACCCTCCTTCCCTCCACGCTCGGCGCAGCCTCCAGTTGGAACCCCGATGCAGCCTTCCTCTACGGCTCCGTCATTGGCCGCGAGCTCCGCGCCTGGGGCTCCAACATGTCCATCGGCGGCGGCGTTGACATCATGCGCGAACCACGCAACGGTCGCAACTTCGAGTATGCCGGCGAAGACCCGGTCCTGGCCGGAACAATGACCGGCAACCTCATGAAGGGCGTCAAGTCCGAGCACATCCTCAGCGACATCAAGCACTATGCCATGAACGATCAGGAGACCGGGCGCAACGTCGTCAACACGCAGCTCGACAAAAAGGCCATGCGCGAGTCCGACCTGCTCGCCTTCCAGATCGCCCTCGATATCGCTGATCCATCAGCCGTCATGTGCTCCTACAACCTCGTAAACGGCGACTGGGCCTGCGAGAACGACTACCTCCTCAATCAAGTCCTCAAGAAGGACTTCAAGTTCAAGGGCTGGGTCGTCTCCGACTGGGCCGCAACCCACAGCACCGTCAAAGCCGCCCTCGCTGGCCTCGACCAGGAGATGCCCGGTGACGACAATCACTTCGGCGCACCGCTGAAGAAGGCCGTCGAAGACGGACAAGTCCCTCAGGCACGTGTTGACGACATGGTGCACCGAATCCTGCGCAGCATGTTCGACGCAGGCGTCATCGACAACCCGCCCGTCCGCACCGTCGTCGATCCCTTCCGCGGCCTCGAAGACGCCCAACACATCGCCGAAGAAAGCATCGTCCTCCTCAAGAACCAGAACAACCTGCTCCCGCTGAAGTCCTCCACCCCCTCCATCGCCCTTATCGGAGGTCACGCTGACGTAGGCATCCTCTCCGGCGGCGGCTCCGCGCAGGTCGACTCCCCCGGCGGCGACGCCGTCGACCACAAGCCCGGTGGCGCTGTCTGGGGCAAGCCTGTCTACTTCCCCTCCTCACCCCTCAAATACATCAGCGCCAAGGCCCCACACGCCAACATCAAGTTCAACAGCGGAGAAGACCTCGCTGCAGCCGCGCAGCTCGCCAAAAACTCCAGCGTAGCCATCGTCTTCGTCACCCAGTGGATGAGCGAAGGCCACGACTCCCCCACGCTCTCCCTGCCCCACAATCAGGACGCCCTGGTTGAGGCCGTGGCCGCTGCCAACCCCAACACCATCGTCGTCCTCGAGACCGGTGGCCCCGTCAGCATGCCTTGGGCCGACCGAGTCAAAGGCATCGTCGAGACCTGGTACCCCGGCATCGGCGGAGCCCAGGCCCTCTCCAACATCCTCTTCGGCGACGTCAACCCCTCCGGCAAGCTACCCGTCACCTTCGCCAAAACCGAAGCCGACCTGCCCCACCCCATCGTCCCCGGACTCGACCGTGCGGGCAAGGTAGTCTCCGACGACCGGCATCAGGAAGTAGGCCCCTTCGACCTCCCTTACACAGAAGGCGCGAAGGTCGGCTACAAGTGGTTCGACGCCATGAACAAGCGGCCGCTCTTCCCCTTCGGCTACGGCTTGTCCTATACCACCTTCGCCTACTCCGGCCTCACCGTGGACAATGCAAAGCGTACAGTCCACTTCACGGTACGCAACACCGGCAAGCAGGAAGGTACAGAGATCGCCCAGGTCTACGCCGCACTACCCACTGCCGCCAACGAAAACTTCAAGCGTCTCGTAGCCTGGCAGCGAGTCAAACTAGCCCCCGGCGAATCGAAAGACGTAACCCTGCCCCTCAACCAGCTCTACCTCTCGGTCTTCGACACAGACAAGAACGCCTGGCAACTCCTCCCCGGCGACTACAAAGTCACGGCCGGAACATCCTCCCGCGACCTCCCGCTGCACGCCACTCTACAGGTGCAGTAGAGTCTGCTTTTCCACAACGATGCTTGACGTCGTTGATAAACTTAACTCAGAAGAAAAACGAGAAGCCCGGCGAAAGCCGGGCTCTTCTTTTCTGACACAGGGTTCGGGGCAAGTCCAGACCTATGTCATCTGTTTCGAATACTTTAGGACTCTAAGTACGAGATAGGGAGGTACATCAAAAACGTCATTGAGCGGGAGACACTTAGCCTATTTCTTGCTCTCCTGAGACTGCGAGGCAGCCCACTTAGCGTGCTCCTGCGAGACCAGCGATTCAATTCGTTCAGCCAGCAGAGCATACGCATCCGCTACGCCCGCATACGGAGACGCCTTACCGAGGTAGACATATTTCTCGTGCCTGAGAGCCTCGCAAGTCGATCTGTATGCGATCCAGTTCTGCTGGTACTGGTTAAGGTGAATCAGCCCTTCGAGCACAGTAATCAAGACGCCAAGGCTGCCTGTAATGACCGCCTGATGGGGGATAGGCAGGGCAGCAATGAGCGGAATCGTTGCAGCAGCCAGTATCTCAACAACTTTGATCCGCTTATAGACGTGCTGATTTTGGAGGCTCTTGCAGTCATACCACGCGATCTGATCCTCGAGACGCCCCATGATGGGGTCGGCGACAACGACGACTTCCTGGCTCATAGAGAAAACCGCTCCTGAAATGAAGGATCAAAACGAATAACGATACTCTGTCCTGAAAATCTGCCGATACCACTTCGCTGAAGTCAGCCCAATTCCATATCCGATATACAAGGAATGGTGCGCCCCAAACGACATGCGCGGACCTACCTTCATGTTCACGATATTCACACCTGCCGTACTCGGATTAGCTGGCCCCGTGACATATCCACTACGGACGTTCCATCCGACGACCTCAAGGACCCCCGCCACACCAAACTTCTCGTCACGCACGAACTGGTAGCTTGGCCCAACCCCGTAGAAGAACACGTCGCCCGCAAACCCACCGGAACCAACGGTGGGAACGCCCGAAGACGTGCCCAACGGATGCGTGTCCCCGACCTCGGCCTCCACAGACGTTCGCTCCGAAAGCCTCTGGTAGTACAGAAGGGACGGCTCCACACTATAGTGATGCGTCCCCAACCCTAGCCCGGCATCGCCAGTAGGCGTATAAGCCCGAAATTGAAACGTGAGGTAATGGCGGGCCGAAGCAAGAGCGGCAAATTTAAGCCCCACTTGCATATCGCTGAATCCACCAGCATTCGGAAAAGCCTGCGCCACACCGGGCAAAGATTGCGCTTGAAGCCAACGAAAAGGAAGCTGCATAAACAACGAAAGGTGAGGATGAGGCGCATACTCACCATAAAAATAAAGCTGCTGGAAGTTGACCGCTCTGGGAATACCAACAGGCGGAGCCACCCCGGGCCCAGGCGTCCGAGGATCATAAGCGTTCGTGCCGGTAAGAAACGCATAGCATCCGCACTTAGCATAAAAAAACTCAGCTCGGTCCGGAGTTGTATCATCCATCGCCGCATCAAAGCGAACCCGCACCTCAGAGTGAACAACAGCATTGTCAATGTATCCGACCATGCTGGGATCGATTGCCGTCCTCTTGATCTTTTCAACGGGAGGTTTAGCCGGTTTAGGTGGATTGGCAGAGGTCTGGATCCAATACAGGCTCAGGTTCTGAGGATAGTGAATCAAATCACTGTGATCGAAGATAGAAGAGACGCGATATTCGGCGACGGAATAGGGCTTATCGGATTGCAACAACGGCGAATCAATATCAGTTGTTTGAGAAAAATGCTCCTGAGCCGCTACTGCGGCAGTGGAGAACACGAAGGCAGATAGCAACAGACATACTCTGGAAACCAATAGTCGCATTCGAAACTCCTCAAGATGGAATCGCGTACTAGTGTCTGGTCGGCCCGATAGATAGTTTTCCCTGTAAGTCTTGGTAAGGTTCGATAAGTATCTGTTTGTCCTCAGGTGATAAGTGAGACAGTATTGCAGTCAGATAGCCAAGTGCTGTTCTTGCGCCTGCTTTGTCACCATGTGCGAGGTCGTCCTGGGCGAGTTCGAGATAATTCACTCCAATGTTCATATATAGCGCACTGAACGGAGTAACATTCTTCGCACTCTTTTCGTCGACGTCCCTCAGCAAATCAAAGGCCTGATCCGTCAAAGCCTTTGCTGCGTCTGGATCATGGGGCCGAAGCAACTGCCCCCTTAACTGAAGAGCCTGAACCATCTTTATAGCAAGGGACGGCGTCGGCTCCGCCAATTCCTCTACAAGTCTAAGGGCGCGCTCGCTTCTTGCCTCCGTCAGGCGAGACTCGCCTGCGGCTTCCAACATCCTCGCTTCGTTGATGCAGTACTGCGCAAGCTCCACCTTATACTCCCGATTCTCTGGTCTCTTCTGGACCAGTTGCTCGGCAAGCGCGATCGCCTTCTCGTAAAGGCCCTGAGCTTCTGTAGTTTGGCCCGTATTGCTAACTACAATTGCATAGTTATTGTAGACCCGCGCCAAATCCTGAGCTGGGTCTGGATTTTCACTTGTATCCACTGTGGTTTGAGTTTTTGAAACTAAAGGCTCCAGCAATTCAACTGCCTTGCGAAAATCAGATCGCATTCCGTCGTCAGCGTGCATCCCATAACGAATGATTCCCCGGTTATAGTAAGTCCGCGCGAGTTCCTGCTGGTAAAGAACATTCGTTGGCTGTTCCTTGTGTAACTCTTCCTGTAGACGAATGGCTTCACTGTACTCCTTATCGGCGTCGGCTGAACTGCTCAAATTCAAACTTAATTTTCTATCCAGCGCGTCACGGATAGTTTCCCCCAACCAATTATGGGAATATGCGAGCGCCTGACGGAATTCATTTTGAGTGGGATATTGCTTTACCAGAGCTGAAAACTGATCGATGGATTCGTTGTATTCCTGAACAGCTTCTTTATCCCTGCCCATCAAGCGATCGATATCTCCCAGTCTGGAATGTGCTCGTGCCTCTTCGCTTCGCAAGTTTGCATTTGTTGAATTCTGCTGAGCGAATAGGCTATAGAAAGTTTCAGCCTTATCCAAAAGCTCTTTTCGAAATTGTTCTACCTGCGGTAGGTCACCCGCCTCGCGTCCCTGCTCACGCCCCGCAGAGGACAAACTTTCATCCACTGCCTTCTTCGCCAATTGTAGGTTGTTCTCTGCACGACGCGTCTGCTTCCACGCAAAGTAAGCCAGAAAGAGCGCAAGCAAAAACAGCGACCCCAATATCCCAGCGGCCCACTGAGTCTGTCTGAGTTTCTTCTGCCGTTCTCTCTTCTTCTCGTCGTTGAGACGCTGCCACTCTGCCTCGCTGCGATCGAGAAATCCCATTACCTGAGCAAAAGACGAATTGTAACGTTGAGCCCAGGCCGCAGTAGGTCGACTCTCAAGCTTCCACTTCTGCCCAATCTCTAATTCCGGGTTGCGCCAAAGCCCTGCTCTGCCCTCTTCAAACCATGTCTCCGCGTCGGAGAGACGACTGTAGATATCAGCAGAAACCTTCTCCTCCTCGGCCCAGCCCACAAGTCGCCCCCAACACCGCATAAGACTCTCATGGGACAGATCGATAACCGATCGATCGTCTAAAGGCACATTAGCGGGAGGCATCAGAAAGGAACGGCCGGGTCGTCGAAAGATCTCGACGATCCTAACTACATCCGACTGTGTCGATTCGGAGATAGCAGTGAGATCTCCGACAGAGGTTGGCCTGCGAATACCTCGATGATCCGAAAATGTATCCGTCAGTGCTTTAAATATCCGCTCGGCTAACTTCTTTGCATCATCAGTGCCAGTCTCTTCGTAAGCTTCCTCAGCATGTATCGACAGTGCCTGGCGGAAGGTTCCGATCGCTTCGTAATCTTCGACGTCGATAGCATCAGTTGATGGTGACCTCCGAGCCCAATAGTCCCACGTCCGCATAAGAGCATGCTGAAGGATAGGAAGCTGGTCGTACTCATCGCCAAAGTCGTTGAGCAGGCGCAAAACCAATCTCTGCGCGATGCTCCCGCCTCCAACTGCCACCGGCCCCGTAATCGCCGAGCGCAATTCGTCACGTGTCATACGAGGCACAAGGTACAAGCCGCTGTTTACCGCTTCCGGCAGTCCTGCAAAACCCATGCAGTCTCCAATGAAGTCAGAGCGCATGGTGATGACGATGTAGATAGGAAGCTCTTCCTGTTGGGCTGCCTCAAGTAGAAGCTTAACGAAAGCTACCGCCTCATTCCTGGAGTTCTCGAGCTGATTGTTTCTCCTGAAACGAAACAGCTCTTCAAACTGATCCACCACAATCAGCAGGTTGTCCTGATCCAGCATCCTGGCTTGACGAACAGCTTCGACAAGGCCTCGCGTGCCTCGCCGCAGCGTAGCTTCCAGCAGCACACCATTCGTGGTCTCCAATTCGCCTGTCGTCCCCAGCACCCCCGGCGAATTCAAAGCTTCTGCCAGATGCCGTATAGGGTCTTCACCGGGACGCATGATCGCGATCCGCCAACTCGGGCTTGCACCCACCATGAACCCACCGTAGAGCGAAGGAATCAGACCCGATCGCACCAGCGACGACTTACCACTCCCCGACGTTCCAATGATCGACAGAAACCGGCAGGCGCGAAGCCTCCGCAACAACTCGTCGATCTCTTTCTCCCGCCCAAAGAACAGGTGGTCTTCATCAGCCTCAAAGGGACGCAAACCCGGAAAGGGATTGAACATGGTTCCCAGATCTCTCCTCAAGACTTCAGGCGTGAAATAAACGGCGACAGAATGTCGGCTGAAAAGCCATCCATCTGAAAAATCACTGGAGCCTCATGCGTGCGAAAGCGCTCTTTCTCGGCGGTCTTCGCTCCTACGCATGAGATCGTGACGACTGGTAGAGGCCCTGTACGACCGTACCCGACGCTCTTCTGCACCTCTCTAAGTTTCCGTCGAACCCATCCTTCATTGGCGGATCCGAAGAAGATCAGCACACCATTGCAAACCCGCAGATTGTCTTCGTGGTATTGCCGCACCTCCGCTTCATCCCCCTCAAACGTGGGATGAAGAATCTCAAACCCCTGATTGAACAAGGCGTCTGCATATAGCGATGCGATGGAAGCATCCCGCTGATCGTAGATAAGGTAAATCTGTCCACGGCACCCTTCTGCTATCGCCAGGCTGCCATCTTGCTGCGCAATTTTTGGTTTCTCTTCTCTCAGGCGATCATGAATAACTGTCTCCAGATCCTCAAGAAACGTCTCCAGCAAGTCCGCTTCCGCCTGCATTCTCGGATCCATCCGAAACTGCTGAATAAGCTTCGCCTGCCTCTCGTCTTCGACCTGAAGTCCGGCAGGAATCCACAGAAGCCGCACAAATCCTCCACGCTTGCCTCTTTCGATCGCAAGTTCGTTTTGAATCTCAAGCAGAGACACGCTACTACCTTCAGGAACGAGCCCATAATTCTTTCCAATCGGGTGGATAGACATCCTGCATTGGGCTAAATCCTCTTCAAGCGACGTCTTCATCTCGGATGCCACCAACGGTAGGCCTTGCGCAGGCAGCACCGTATAGCCGTGTTGTTGCAGATCTCGCCGAATTGCCTCTCGTTGCTCCTTCAGATCGGCGGTTGTTTCAGCCAGAAATACCGCTTCTTTCGTGCTCGTCTTAACTCCCGGCACACCCTCCAGCGATTCTCCCTGCAATATCTCCAGCAGACCCGCGATATCGTGCGCCAGGTCATCCAGCTTCATCCAAAAATCTTTTTGCGCCTGTGCGCCGAAGACATCGTCCAGTTCGCGCACACGCCCCGTCTCCGCATCGACGTGAAAAAATTCATAACCCAAAAGCGGTTGCAATTCAGGTGGATCCATCTGGCGTGGGATAGGCGTCTTCAGAACCTTGAAGATGCGCGCTTTGTCGTGAAACTTCACTCCCCCTTGTGCTTCGGCGGCTTTCCAAAACTCCACCAGCTCTCGCCGTGTCCATTCCGACTTCACGTAGCGAGGCGAGACCACCGTTATAAGAACAGCTACTCGCTTGAGCTGTTCCACCAGTGTGTTTTCGAAGACATCGTTTCCTGTCAGCTTCGGGTCGCGCCATATCTCAGGCGTCTCACCCAACAATTGTCCCACTCGAATCTCAAGAGCACGATGGAGATTCGTAATCCATCCTTTGCTTCCGTCGACAAGGCTCACATTATCAATATGGGTATAGCTGATGAAGGCATCGCAATCGAAGCTCATACCGTTGGTCCCTCAAACGAGTACTCACTTGCGCAGGCCCGGCGCGCTCTTAGAGAGACTATAGAGCCTAGTTTGCAGCGAGTCTATCAGGAACTCTCTCACCAAAGGACTCAAGGACGACGCATATAAATTGTTACGTCAATAACCATATCGCCCATCACCCAGCAGTTGCTTCATGGAGTCTTCATGCCTGTGGCAACAGAGGTGGACTGGGCCGGCTCATCGACCTTAAAAATCTGGTCGGCTTTTATGTTACTCAGATGCTGGTTAATCCCACTCGGCCAGCGAATATCGATCGAAGTTGCGACAGCGTCCGTACCGAGACCGAAGTGAGCACGCTTGTCGTTGGCAGAGAGATAACTACCTGAGGTAGAGACCGTAACGAACTGAGAGCCGTGAGTAGTCGTAAGTTTGACCTCAGCGCCAATTGCGTCGCGGTTGCTGCGGTGGCCCACTAAAGCAAGTGTGAGCCAGTGGTTTCCGGTCGCGGTCTCGTTGTGGAGGATGTGTGCAGGCCCGTCATTGACGGCGACCACGGCATCGATGCGGCCATCGTTGTCGATATCGCCTATAGCCAAACCTCGCGCAACCCACGGCTGTCGAAAAACGTCTCCAGATTGGGAGGAGACATCGATGAATGTTTTACCCGTATTACGCGCAAGCAGGAGGGGTTCGCGATAGTGAAGTTGCGGAAAGTTAAGCTCGATCGTGTCGAGGTCGTGCCCTTGAGCAACAAGAAGATCTTTGAAGCCATCGTTGTCATAGTCAAGGAAATGGATACCCCAGCCCGAGTGCAGAAGAGTAATACCGGCTAGTCCTGTCTGGTACGTGTCATAGCTAAAGCTACCGTCACCATTATTGCGATAGATAGCGTATTTCTGGTTTGCAAGATTGGTGATCACCAGGTCCGGCAGACCGTCGTTGTTGTAGTCCTGGAAGTCGATGCCCATACCTGCATAAGTGCGGCCATCACCGTCGACTGCGATCTCGGCTCCTAGGCCCACTTCTTCAAAGGTACCGTCTCCCTTGTTCCGGTAGAGGAATTCAAGCATCGAGTCGTTGGCGATAGCAACATCGATATGGCCGTCGCGATCGAAGTCGGCGATTGCAATCCCAAGGCCTTTGCCTGGAAGATTCATACCAACCTTGGCTGATACTTCAGTGAAATGACCGTCGCCGTCATTATGGTAAACAAGAGGAGCAACGGCTTTAAATATGTCAGGATGGCAGTACGAACGATAGCCCTCGCGGTGCTCTCCACACCAGATGTCATCGAAGTCCCACTGAAGGTAGCGCAGTACGACGAGGTCGAGAAGACCATCATTGTCGAGGTCTACCCAGGCAGCTGAAGTTGACCAGCCGCTACCAGCGGTACCTGACTTCTCTGTAACGTCAGTGAACGTGCCATTGCCGTTGTTATGGTAAAGACGGTTACCACCATAAGCGGTGACATATAGATCCTCATATCCGTCATTGTCGTAGTCGCCGACGGCCACGCCCATGCCGTATCCGACTCCCTGTAAACCCGCTTTGACGGTGACATCTTCAAACGTGCCGTCTTTCTTTTGATGATAGAGGCGATTCCAGTCGCGTTCGGTAGCCTTCATCGGAATTGTGCCTTTAGGGCTTGGATCGGCAAGTGGTGCGCCATTGACGAAAAAAATATCTAGCAGACCATCGTTGTCATAATCGAAAAGCGCAACACCTGAACCCATGGTTTCCAGAAGATATTTTTTCGCCGTATGAGAAGCCACGCCGCTAAAGTGAACTTTGCTGGCCGCAGTCGTGTCAACAAATCGGCCCGGAACAACATTTAAAGGCAGCGCCGTAGCCTGAGCAAAAACCTCTTGGTTCTTTGCGGCAGCCAAGATACAGAGCACAGCAGCTATGAAAAGACGAGCGATTTGCACAGACCTGAACATTATGGAGAAGTTTATCTGCTGATACCGACATTGGCTTCTATCTTGTTCCCACAAAAAATCAAAATATTGTTTCCAGCTAATTAAACTGCACCATGATTTTTGTGGACGTTGTCTCGCAGAGATAAAATGCTCCCGCAAAAACGAGTCGATCGCAGATCGGAGGAATTCGAATCGGCTGCCTTAAAAAATCCATTGAAGACTTCGAGGCGTCGTGATTCATTCGATACTTCAAGCAGCGTTCGCATGTTCGCATCCGACCTCAAGGTCGCATTCCTAAATGCCTCTAACAAAAACAGGAGGCCTCTAAATCGGCCACCACAGGAGAGTACAACTTGTTGTTTCTCGATTGACAACGGCACACTCTGGCCGCTAAAACTTTACCAAAGTAAACGATTTCTCAACCAACCCGAGACAAGGAAGAACGAGTGCCCATCGTAGCTGGAGTAGACTTCGGAACCCTCAGCGTCAGAGTGACCCTCCTCGACAGCACCCAAGGTCGCATCGGCACTGCCTCTGCTGAATACCCCCTCCACCGTCGCCGCGAAGATCCCGACTACGCCACCCAGTCCCACGCCGATCAGATGCAGGCCCTCGTCCGTGCCACTCGTCAGGTCCTCACTGAAAACAACATCAACGGCCAGGACATCGCCGCAATAGCCCTCGACACCACGGGCTCCAGCGTCATTCCCGTGGACGCCACCCTCCAACCGCTCGACGACTACTACCTCTGGTGCGACCACCGTGCCCACAACGAAGCCCGCCAGATCACCGAACTTGCCCACGCGGAAGACCTTGAAGCCATTCAGTGGTGCGGCGGGGTCTACTCCCACGAGTGGGGCTTCGCCAAACTCCTCCACTGGCTCCGCAACAATCCCGACAAACGAGACCGCTTCGCCACCGCCCTCGAGCACTGCGACATGGTCGCCGCCACCCTAACCGGCGTGACCGACCCCGCCAAAGTTCGGCGCAGCGCCTGCGCAATGGGCCATAAGTGGATGTGGAACCCCAAGTGGGACGGCCTGCCTCCTCAGTCGTTCCTTTCAAAACTTGATCCTCTCTTCGACGGCATCCGCGCAAAGCTGGGCGGAGAATACCTCGCCAGCGATCACATTGCGGGCTATCTCTCTTCTGAGTGGGCCGAAAAGATGGGTCTCAAGCCCGGCATCCCCATCCCCGTCGGTGCCTTCGATGCTCACTGGGATGCCATCGGCGCGGGCTGCCGCGAGGGCGACGTCGTCAACGTAGTCGGCACCTCGACCTGCATCATCGCTATGGCGAAGAAGACCGAACTCGTCCCCGGAGTCTGCGGCGTCGTCCCCGGCAGCGTGCACCCAAGCTACACCGGCATCGAAGCCGGTCTCTCTGCCACCGGAGACATCTTCGAGTCCATCGCACGCCGCGCTAACACCAAGGTCCGCGACCTCGCCCAGGGTCTCGAAGCATACCGCGCCGGACAAACCGGCCTCCTTCGTCTCTCCTGGGACAACGGCGACCGCACCATCCTCGTCAACCCCGAACTAGGTGGTGTCACCTTCGGCTGGAACCTCCTCCACACCGCGCAGGACGAACTCTTCGCCGCCATCGAAGGCACAGCCTTCCATACCCGCATCATCCTCGAGCGCATGGCCGAGCACGGCGTTCCGGTCGAACGCATCATCAACGCAGGAGGCATTCCGCAGAACAACGCCGTCCTCAACCAGATCTACGCCAACGTCCTCAACAAGCCAGTTCTCGTTCCCGACGGCACGTCCACAAGCCTCGGCTCCGGCATCTTTGCGCTGCTCGCCGCAGGTGCCTTTAAATCCATCGAAGAAGCGCAGCAATCCGTCTGCCTCCGCTACCGCACCTTCCTGCCCCAATCCGACGCCGTTGCAGTCTACGACCAGCTCTACCCCCTCTACCGCAATGCATACTTCGCCCTCGGCCAGCCGGATGCAGCACCAGCGTCGCTGGGCACACTTTTACCCGAACTCCGTAAAATCGCCGCCACCACACGCTCTCAGTAGAATCGCAGCATTGCAACTTGCAACAGAAGGAGGGACATGATTCATTCGAGCAAAGCATCGATCGTGCTTTTGCTGTCCCTCGTAAACATCTGCACTGCACAACAGCCACACGCCTATCATCTCTCTGGTGACATCGCAGGCACCCATGATCCCTCCATCATCCGCGAGGGCAATACCTGGTATGTCTTTGCGACCGGTAAAGCCCCCGACGGCGGGCAGCTTGCCATACGTTGCTCCGGCGATTTGACGCAGTGGAAGTTGTGCGGCCATGTCTTCGACGCGATCCCTGCCTGGATCAAGGAGCGCAGTCCTGGTACCCGGGATCTCTGGGCCCCCGACATTTCCTACGTCAATCGCGAGTATCGGCTCTACTACGCCTATTCATTGTTCGGTAAAAACACCTCTGGAATCGCCCTCGCCACGAACAAAACTCTTGACCCCATAAGCCCCGATTACAAATGGATCGACAAAGGGCTCGTACTTGAATCGCTAGCCACCGACGACTTCAACGCAATCGACCCTAACCTCGTCCTCGACAAGAAAGATGCAGCTTGGCTCGCCTTCGGCAGTTTCTGGGACGGCATCAAAATGCGTCGCCTCGACGACGCAGGCATGCTGTCAAAGTCCGATACGACGTTGTACTCTCTCGCACGTCGTGCAAAACCGACAGCGGATGCCGGCTCCGAATCCGCCAGCCTGCCACCCAATTGGCAGGCCATCGAGGCTCCGTTCATAGTCAGCCATGGCGGCTTTTACTACCTCTTCACCTCATGGGATCTTTGCTGCCGCGGCCTCAAGAGCACATACAAAACTATGGTCGGAAGATCTCAATCTGTCACCGGCCCTTACATCGACGCAACCGGAACCCCTCTCGCGCAGGGTGGCGGGACGCCACTTCTTCTATCCAATTCGCGTTGGCTCGGTCCCGGCGGGCAGAGCGTTCTCATTAATTCGAAGGGAGATGACATCATTGTCTTTCACGCCTACGACTCCATCACCGGCAAACCTTACCTGCAGATCTCGACAATCGATTGGAAAGACAACTGGCCCCATGCGGCCGTCGAGCAGTAAGCCTCTGCCTGCGCGTCTATCTTAGAGCGTCGGCATTTCATGCTGAGCTATCCTGAAAGCGCGTCAGAACTTATCTATGGTTGAGAAAAAAGCGAAGAGCAAGAATCATAAGGCCGCAACACCCGAACGCATGGACATCCGCACGATCGCACGAGCGGCGAACGTCTCCATAGCGACAGTCTCGCGCACCATCAACCGCGTCGCCACGGTGAACCCAACCATGGCCAAACGTGTGTGGGATGTCATCGGGGAACTTGACTACTTCCCCAACACCCAGGCTCGTGCTCTCGTCTCCGGACGCAGCAAAATATTCGGCCTCATCATCTCTGAGATCACCAACCCCTTCTTCCCCGAGCTTCTCCAGGGCTTCGAAGACGTCGCTGTAGAAAACGGCTACGAAATCCTCGTCAGCTCTACCAACTACGACACAAGCCGCATGTACCAGTGCATCCGGCGCATGATTGAGCGCAAGGTCGAAGGCGTAGCCATCATGACCTTCGGCATCGAAGCCCCTCTCCTCGATCAGCTCGCCAAGCGAAACGTCCCGCTCGTCTTCATCGACGTCGGCCCCCAAAGCCCCGGCGTCAGCGTACTCAAGGTGGACTATCACCACGGCATCCGGCAGGGCGTGCAGCACCTCGCCGCTTTGAGCCACAAAGACATCGCCTTCATCTCCGGCCCCCTTAATCTCCACTCGGCCCAATCCCGCACCGCAGCCTTCACCAATTCACTCAAAGAGTGCGGCATCACTCCTTCCCCGAAATGGATCATTGAAGGAGACCACACACTCGATGGCGGCATCGCAGCCATGGAGAAACTCCTTGCCACCAATCCCCAGCCAACAGCCGTCATGTGCTCTAACGACATGACAGCCATCGGCGTCCTCCACAAACTCAACCGCGCCGGCCTCCGCGTACCCGACGACATCTCCGTCATCGGCTTCGACGACATTCACATTGCCCAAGTCACCATCCCCCCTCTTACCACCGTTCGGATGTCCGGCTTCAGCCTGGCGCGTTCTGCCTTCGCCGCCCTCCGCGCCCACGTCGAGAATCCCGAAGCATCCACGCCTCAACGCGAATACCCAATCCAGACCGACCTCATCGTTCGGGAATCGACCGGCTCCCCACGCAACACCCGCGCGCAAAAGAGCAAACGGCGCAGGCAATAGCCCACCGAACTCCCTCTAAACTCGTCCTCGAAATCGAATTATTGTATGGTGGGGACGCTTGCTCTTCTCAGTTCAAGCAACGCTACGTCGCGGTCTTTCCCGACGCGCGGAACCTGATAGGACCCATTGATGCCCGCACTTCGTCGCACCTTCAGCAGCTTGACTCTCGCCGCATTCATCACAGGCACGGTCATCTCGACCTCCCCCACGCTGATGGCGCAAGCCACCCAGCCCGACAAACCCCAGGAAGGCGGTCAGCCCCCAGCCTCCGGCGGAGTCAACACCGGCGGAGTCCACGCCCCCGTCCTCGACCAGCAGCATCGTCCCATCACCGCCGGCGGCTTCGTCAAAACCGGCCCCATCGTCTTCCAGGACATCGCCGAAAAAGCAGGCCTCACCACTTGGAAGCACACCATGGGCACTCCCGAAAAGCACTTCATCATCGAAGCCAACGGCTCCGGCGTTGGCCTTATCGACTACGACAACGACGGCTGGCTCGACATTTATTTTGTCAACGGTTCCACCTTCGAAGCCGAGGCTGGCAAAGCCCCCGCTCCCAAAGCCGCTCTCTTCCATAACAATCACGATGGCACCTTCACCAACGTCGCCGATAAAGCCGGCGTCACCAACGATCGCTGGGGCGTAGGCGTAGCCATCGCCGACTACGACAACGACGGCTGGCCCGACATCTACGTCTCCAACTTCGGCAAGAACCGCCTCTACCACAACAACCACGACGGCACCTTCACCGACGTCGCTGAAAAAGCCGGCGTCACCCTTGGCAACTGGTCAACCGGAGCCACCTGGGGCGACTATGACGGAGACGGACGTCTCGACCTCTTCGTCCCCGGCTACATCCACTACGACATCGCCAACCAAGCCACCTCCGGCGATAAGAGCACCTCCTACAGCTTCTGTCAGTTCCGCGGCGAACCCGTCATGTGCGGCCCCCGTGGCCTCAAAGGCGAACCCGATCACCTCTTTCACAACAACGGCGACGGCACCTTCACCGATATTAGCGAAAAAGCCGGCGTGGCCGACAAGAACGCCTATTACGGCCTCGCCTCCGCCTTCGTCGACATCAACAACGACGGCAAGCCGGACCTCCTCGTCGGCAACGACTCCACCCCCAACTACCTCTACATCAACAAAGGCGACGGCACCTTCGAGGACGCCAGCTACCCCTCCGGTTACGCCCTCAACGAGAACGGACGCGAGACCGCCACCATGGGTATCGCCATCGGCGACTACCAGAACAACGGCCTCCTCGACCTCTACAACACCACCTTCTCCGATGACTACAACCCCCTCTACCGCAACGACGGCGACGCCAACTTCACCGACATCAGCTACCAAATGGGCATCGCCGAGCCCACCGTCCCCTTCCTCGGCTGGGGCACCGCCTTCTTCGACTACGACAACGACGGCTGGAAGGACATCATCATCTCCAACGGCCACGTCTACCCCACCGTCGACAGCAAACCATGGGGCACCTCCTGGGCGCAGCGCCCGCTGCTCTTCCACAACATCGAAGGCAAAAAATTTGACCTCGTTCCCGCCGTCGAAGGCACCGGCCTCGCAGTTGTTGTCCGGGGCCGCGGCCTGGCCGTAGGCGATCTCTTCAACGACGGCAAACTCGACGCCGTCATCAACGTACTTGATGGCCATCCCGCCCTTCTCCGCAACGTCAACCCCGACACTCATCACTGGATTGAACTCAAACTCATTGGCGGCGCCAAGAGTCCCCGCGACGCCGTTGGAGCCACCGTCTACCTCACCGCAGCAGGCAAGCGTCAGCGCGGAGACGTCATCTCAGGAGGCAGCTACGCCTCTACGCATGACCCACGCATTCACTTCGGCATCGGAGACGCAACCGCGATCGACAACCTGGAAGTCCACTGGCCCAGCGGCGCCATCGAAAAATTCGCCATCGCCAAGCCCGACCAGATCATCACCCTGACCGAAGGCAAAGGCGAACCCACCACAGCCAAAAAGCCATAACCCAAGCTATATCTCTACTCCCTGCCATCCACCTTTCGATGGATAGCCAACTCCTACTCCACTTCACTAAAATGACCCTCTGCCATGGTTCCCAGACTTTCCCCGCAGCGAGCAGGCCGCATCCTCATCGGCACCCTTCTTGGCGGAAGCCTCGCCTGCTGCATCATGGCTCTGCGCGCCGGTCGCGCCCACGCCGAATACGACCCGACTACGCCATCTCAGCGTCAGGTCTACTCGAAGTCCGTAGCCGAGCACTACAACTATCGCTTCGGCGCCGACAAACCCTTCCTCCCATCGCTAGCCACTACCGACACCGGCGAATTCATCAATCCTAAGGCCTTCCCCACTGCGAAGTATTGCGGCCACTGCCACCAGGAAGCCCACACCGAGTGGCGCCAGTCCGCCCACGCGAACTCCTTCCGCACCCCTTGGTACACGAAGAACGTCAACCTCCTCATGGCCGAGAAGGGCATCGAGTTCGCCCGTCACTGCGAAGGCTGCCACAACCCTACAGCGCTGACCTCCGGAGCCATGACCAAAGGCTCTCCCATCAACCGCAAGTTCGATGAAGACGGCGTCACCTGCTCGGTCTGCCACTCCATCCAGAGGGTCGACACCCGAGGCACCGGAAGCTACGTCCTCGCCCAGCCTGCCGTCCTCGTCGACGAACACGACCAGCCCATCTACGGTGACGTCTCCGACAAAGAGATCCTCGCCCACCTCGACCGCCACTCCAAGGCCGTCATGAAGGACTTCTACCACCAGAGCGAGTACTGCTCCGCCTGCCACAAGGCTGCGCTCCCCCGCCAACTCAACGACTACAAGTGGCAGCGCGCCATCTTCCTCTACGACGAGTGGCAGCTCTCCTCCTTCGCCAAGCAGTCCCCACTTCCCTTCTACGTCAAAGACTCCGTCTCCACCTGCCAGACCTGCCACATGCCCCGCGAACCCCTCGGAGCAGCCGCCTCCGATTACGGAGCTAAAGACGGCAAGCTAGCCTCGCACCGCTGGCTCGGAGCCAACACCATCATGTCGAAGTTCTACAACTACGACGTCCAGATGGAAAAAACCATCGCCTTCCTCCGCAACGGAGTCTTCAACGTAGATATCTTCGGCCTGGAAAAGAGCGACGGCAAAGCTGATGGCAAAATGATCGCCCCGCTCGGCACCCAGAACTTCGCCATAGCCCCCGGCGACATTCTCACCGCCTCCATCGTCATCCAGAACAAAGGCATCGCCCACAGCCACGTCCCCGAGCAGCGCGACATGTACGAGAGCTGGGTCGAATTTGAAGCCAAAGACGCGTCTGGCAAAACTCTGACCCACTCCGGCATTATCGAGCCCAACGGCGACCTCGACCCACGCGCCCACAGCTTCACCAACCGCCTCGTCAACGTAAAAGGCGAGATCAACGATCTCCACCAGGTCTGGAACAACCGCGTCGTCGCCTACAACAACACCATCGCCTCCGGCCGCTCGCAGATCGTCCGCTATCAATTCAAAGTTCCCGCTGACGCCAAGGGCCCCATCACCATCACCGCGAAGGTCAACTACCGCCGCTTCGACCAGCACTTCATGGACTTCGCCATGGGCAAGCACTACGAGGAGCCCGTCGTCGAAATGGCCGCCCGCACTCGCACCCTCAATCTCGGCGACAACCCAGCCACCGCCCCCGATCCGCAGGACAACAAAGAGTGGATGCGCTGGAACAACTTCGGCATCGCCATGCTCGACGCCCAGCAATACGCCGAGAGCGTCCACGCCTTCGAACGCGTAGCCCAGCTCCGTCCCGACTACGCCGACGCCTTCACCAATATCGCCATCGCCAACTTCTCCTGGCAACGCTACGATGACTCTCGAACCGCTCTCGACAAGGCCCTGAAGCTAAGCCCGCACAACGCCCGCGCCCTCTACTACCTCGCTCTTGTCGAACGCAATCAGGGTAATCTCGATGCAGCCATCGCCGACCTCCGCGAAGTCATCACCCAGTTCCCGCGCTCCCGCGACGCCCACCGCGAACTAGGCTTCTCCCTCTATCAGCAGCGCAAATACGATGAAGCTCGCGTCGAGTACGAGAACCTCCAATCCATCGACCCCGACGACCTCGCCGCGCATTACATCCTTTCCATCGTCTACCGTCGTTTAGGTATGAAAGAACAAGCCTCCCGCGAAGCCGCAGCCTTTGCCGACCAAAAGGACGATCCCACCGCCAGCACCTACGCACTCGAGTTCCTGCGCAAGCATCACGAGATCGCCTCCGAGAGTGTCCCCTGGCACACCCACAGCGACTTCGCACCACAACAACAAATCGAGGGAGTGCTGCCCGCGGCCCAATGAACCTGCTACGTCCTGTTCTCCTCCTCTCACTCGCAGCCACGGCCTCTCTCTTCGCGCAGGCCGCACCGCCCACGTCATCGGCACCCTCAGCAGACCCACGCATCCGGGGAGCCCAGGTCTTCACAGAAACCGGCTGCCTTCAATGCCACACTATCCGCCAGCATGGAGGCACCAAAGGCCCCGATCTCTCCGGCGTAGGCCGCAGGCTCAACGAAGCCCAGATCCGAACCCAGATCCACGACGGCGGTAAACAAATGCCCTCCTTCGCCGACATCCTCGAAAAATCCGAGACCGACGACCTCGTAGCCTACCTTCGTTCCTGCCGCGACAAAAAGGCAAAATAGCCCATGCGCGCGATCCTCCTGTGGGCGCTCTGCGGCTTCCTCGCTCTCTCCGCCCAATCGCAAACCGCCAACCTCGGCCATCAATCTTGGTCCACGGAAAACGGCCTCCCGCAAAGCAGCGTCCATGAAATCTTCCAGTCGTTCGACGGCTACATCTGGCTAGCAACCGAAGGGGGAGCCGCCCGCTTCGACGGTCTCAACTTCAAAGTCTTCAACCAGGAAACCGACCCCACCGTCTTCACCAGCAACGATATCTGCTGCTTCGCTCAAAACGCCCCCGATAGCCTCTGGATCGGCACCGCCAGCGGCCTCCTGCAGTACGGGCCTCAAGGCCTCCGCCGCTACACCACCGCCGACGGCCTACCCTCTTCCACCATCTATGCTCTCGCTGCTACCGACGACGCCTCTCTCCTCGTCCTCACCCGCGAAGGCCTGTCACAACTCGATCTCCGCACCAACCGATTCTCCCTTCTCAACCTGCCTCATCCCTCCACACTCACCCAGGGCACCGACGGCAACGTCTGGATCACCTCTCCATCCGGTCTCTCCCAATACCAGCACGGCCGCTTCATCCCCGTCCCCGTCAGCCCCGCGCTCCCCCCCGAACCCATCGAGTCCCTCGCCGTCCAGCCCGACCACACCCTCTGGCTGCGAACCCACACCACCCTTATCCAGCAACGAGACGGCCGCCAGCATCTTTGGACCGCTGGCCGTGAACTCCCCGGCACACGCATCGAAGCCTTCCTCCTCGACTCCCGCAACACCCTCTGGATCGGCACCAACAAAGGCCTTGTCGCCCTCGACGCTGCCAATCCCCAGTCTCTCCCCCAACCCATCCCCGCCCTCAACGCTAGCTCCGTCCTCTCTCTCTTTGAAGACCGTGAGCGTAATCTCTGGGTCGGCACAGAGAGCACCGGTCTCCACATCCTCCGCCGCCAGAACTTCCACTCCCTGCCTGACCTGGCCGATCTAGCCGTCAACACAATCGTCCAAACCACCGACGGCGCGCTCTACGCCGGCACGAATGGCGATGGCCTCTACCGCTATCAGTTCGGCAAACTCAAGCGCATCTCCACTCACGACGGCCTCGCTAGTGACATCATCCTCTCTCTCACTCCTGGCCCTGACGGCACTCTCTGGATCGGAACCCCCGACGGCCTCAACCACCTCGCCGACTCCCACATCAAGACCTACACCTCAGCCGACGGCCTCCCCGACGACCTCATCCGCTCCCTCCTGCTCGGCGCCGATGGTTCTCTCTGGATCGGAACCCGCCGCGGCCTGGCCCACCTACAGAACGGCCACTTCACCGTCCTGACCACATCCAACGGCCTTCGCAGCGACCTCATCGGAGCTCTCCTCCAGTCCGCCAATCAAGATCTCTGGATCGCCACCCTCGACGGTCTCTCTCGCCTCCACAACGGCGCCATCACCACTTACACCACAGCAGACGGCCTCTCCGGAAACATCATCACAGCTCTTCTCGAAGACGTCGGCGGAGCTCTCTGGATCGGGACCAAAGGCAACGGGCTCACCCAGCACACAGCCAAAGGCTTCACCTCGTTACAACGCCCCGATCTCCCGCAAGAAATCAACTCCATTCTTGAAGATGGTGCCGGCTATCTCTGGATAGGTTCCAATCGCGGCATCACGCGCGTTGCCCCCTCTGAATTGAACGTATGCGGCTCCTCACCTCAGTGCGCCCTTCACATCAACTCCTACGGCCTCGCCGACGGCATGCCCACCGAGGAAACCTCCGCCAATGGCCACCCAGCCGCCTGGCAGACGACGAATAATCTCCTCTGGTTTGCCACGCGCAAAGGCGTCGCCATCGTCGACCCCGGACATCTCCAGCAAAATAAGCTTCCGCCCCCTGTCATCCTCGAGCGCGTCCTCATCGACGACACCCCCCTCGACCTCAGTCCCTCGACCAAAATCATCGCTCCCGGCCACAACCACTACGCCTTCGAGTTTGCCGGCCTAAGCTACTCCGCGCCCTCCCTCGTGCGCTACCGTTACCTCCTCGAAGGCTTCGACAAAGAGTGGTCGCAACCCAGCACCCGCCGCAGTGCTACCTACACAAATCTCCCGCCTGGTCGATATCGCTTCCACGTTCAAGCTGCCAACAACGACGGAGTCTGGAACGAGACCGGCGCCGCCATCCGCTTCTACGTCCGTCCCCCTTTCTACCGCACCCTCTGGTTCGTTCTAAGTGCCCTCGCGATCATCGCTGCCCTCGCATTTCTCTTTTATCGTCTCCGCGTCCGCCGCCTACGATCCCAGTTCGACGCCGTCCTCGCAGAGCGCAACCGCATGGCCCGCGAGATCCACGACACCCTCGCCCAGAGCTTCGTCGGCGTCTCCGTCCAACTCGAAATCGTCTCCCAACTCCTCACCCACTCGCAGCTTCCCGCCGCTAACCAGCAGCTCGACCGCACCCGCGACTATGTCCGCGAAGGCCTCGCCGAAGCCCGTCGCAGCATCTGGGACATCCGCGCCATCACCGCGCAAAACACCCTTCCCACCCGTCTGACCCAAATCGTCGAGCAATCCCGCAGCGAAAACCTCCCAACGCAACTCAACATCGGAGGCACGTACCGCCCTCTCTCCTCCACCGTCGAAAGCGAGGTCCTCCGTATAGCTCAGGAGTCCCTCACCAACGCCCAACGCCACGCGCAAGCCACCCACATCACCCTCGACCTCCGCTACCACTCAAACCGCCTCACCCTCACCATCATCGACGATGGCCGCGGCTTCAACCCATCCGACACCACGCTCCCCGCACAAGGTCACTTCGGCCTGCAGGGAATGCGTGAGCGCGCCACCCAAATCAACGCTACACTCACCATCAAGAGCGCCCCCGAAACCGGCACAACCATCACCCTCGACGTCCCCATCTCCGCCACGAAAGGTATGCCAACCCATGGGTGAACGCATCCGCATTCTCGTTGTCGACGACCACCACGTCGTTCGTCAGGGCCTCGTCGCTCTGCTCGGTATCATGCCCCAGATCGAAGTCGTCGGCGAAGCCAGCGACGGCCTCGAAGCTATCGAACTTCACCGCACACTCCGCCCCGACGTCACCCTCATGGATCTCCAGCTCCCCAGACTCGGCGGCGTCGACGCCATCATACGCATCCGCGCCGAAGACCCCGCCGCCCGCTTCATCGTCCTCACCACCTTCGACGGCGACGAAGACATCTTCCGCTCCCTGCAAGCCGGAGCCAAAGCCTACCTACTCAAAGGTATGACCGTTGAAGAACTCACCTCCACCATTCAAGCCGTCCACTCCGGCAAAACCCGCATCGCGGCCCCCATTGCAGAAAAATTAGCCGAGCGCATGAGCGGCCAGGCCCTCACCGCCCGCGAACTCGCCGTCCTCGAGCGCATCGTCGCCGGCCGCGCAAACAAAGAGATCGCCACTGACCTCGACATCAGCGAAGCCACAGTAAAATCCCACATCAACAACCTACTGGGCAAACTCAACGTCACCGACCGCACCCAGGCCGCAACCGTCGCCATCCAGCGCGGCATCGTTCATCTCAAATGAGACCTCACACCATGAAGATCACTGCTCTCGCCCTGGCACTCACCTTCCTCGCCCCCGCCGCGCCCACGATCCACGCTCAGTCAAAATCCTCCTGGCGCGCCGCCACTCCCGCCGAGCTCGAAACCTCCCTGCCCGCCCGCGCCCCCGTCGAAAAAGAGCGCATCGAGACAGAGATGCGCACCGCCTCCGGCATCATCAACAACCACGGCAAACTCATCGCCGGAGTCGTCCTCATCACCGCCGGATACTCCGCCGACGGAAAATACTCTCACTACCTCCTCATCCAGTCCCCCATCACCATCGCCGACATAGCCTTTGCCCCCGGCTCCTACGTCTTCGGTTGGCAACGCGGCGACGCCGGCCTAACCGTTCACTTTTACGACGCGTCCACAGGAACTCCCCACGGCACCGCCATCGCCAAGCCTCTGCCCACCGGAACCCGCGTAGAATCCTTCCGCCTCTGGCCCCCCTCCGACCATTCTCAACTTCAAATCGGCCGCTTCGCCCTCCCTTACACCCTCAACGAGTAAGCGGCTCTCATAAAATTTCCCTCTCCAATTCCCGCTGCGCATGGTAAGTTCATTCACGACGTCAGGCGGTAACATCCCAGGTCTGCCGCAAGGCGTGCTGAACCCCATGAACAAGGCTCTCCCCGGAACGCCCACCTTCTTTCTATTCATTTTTTGCTGCACCACGGCCGCCTTGGCTCAAAGCTCTTCCCCCACAGAAACCTGCGGCATCCAGCACCAGCAGCAACTCATCAACCAGCAAAGTCATTCAGGATTTCGCCCAATCCTCGCCGGTAACTTCGCCGACCCCTCCCTTGAGTCCAATCTTCAGCGCGACTATCACGCCATCTACTTTCAGCCTCCATCACCCGAGACCGAAACCACTCTTCACGTCATCCTCACTCTCGCCATCTCCCACAAAAACCGCTGCGCCGAAGCGCTAGCCGCCTACGCCCTCGGTCTAGCCGCCCTCCAAAACAATATCGCCGCCGCCTCAACCTTTTTCCACCAAGCCGAAGCCGCCTTCAACGAAGTCCACTCTGCCACCGGCCTCGCCCACACTCACTTCGAATTCGCTGCATTAGCCCGCAACGTCAAGCCTCAGGCCGAAATCACCGCGACCTTCAACAGTGTCGCAGCTGAGCTCGACGCCGCAGGCGATCCCACAGACGCTCTTACCGCGCGCCTTCAGGGCGTCAACCCCTCCGCTCCTGACGCCTCCGCGCAATTCGAGCACCTCTCCACCGAAGCCCAAACTCTCCACGCCACCCACCTCGAAGCAAGCGCCCATCAAATCTGGGGAGACTCCTTCTTCAATCGCGGTCAATACGACCAGGCGATGCTTCATTACCAAAAGTCGGACGCCCTCTACACCACCTGCCTCTGCAACCCCGACCAGCGCGCCTACCTCCAAACCAGCATGGGCCGCCTCGAGCGTGTTCAGGGCCGCCCCGAGTCAGCGATCCCCCACTACCGCCTCGCACTCCATCTCCAAACCCTCTCGCACGATCAGGCCTACGTTCCCCAAACCCTCAACGCCATCAGCGTCGCCTACGAGTCGATGCACCGATATCAAAAGGCGATCGCTTACCTCCAGCAGGCCCTCGCCGTCGCCCACGCCATTCACTCCCAGCCCTTCATCGACTTCCTCGAAGCCAACCTGGGCTACCTTTACTACCAAGCTGGCCAGCCTCGCCGTGGACTCCCACTCCTCCAGCACGCAGCCTCCAACTTCACCAACGACTACCAACGCTGCAGCCGATACGACCAACTGTCCGAGATCTACCGCACCCTCGGCCAGCTCGGTGACGCCGAGTCAAGCATTACCAGCGCCATCGAGGCCTGCGAGCGCAACAAAAACAACCGCGACCTCGCCGACTCGCTCGAGACCCGCGCCCGCATCCGTATGCTCCGCGGCGAACTCGACGCCGCACTAGCCGACGCCCAGCACGCTCTCTCCATCACCGAAGAGATCAGCTCCCATCTAGTCCCCGAAGACGCCCACAAGCGTGGCTACAACGAACAAACCATCAACATCTACGCCACCACGGTCTCCATCCTCACCCGCATGGGCCGCTATCCCGAAGCCCTCGAGGTCACCGAGCAATCCCGCTCCCGCGCCTTCCTCGATCTCCTCAGCAGTCCCCACGCCACCCCTCCCACCATCGCCACATCCACCCAACCCTCCCTCATCAAAGTCCCCGCACAACTCTCCAGTTCACGCGGCAACTCGTCGCCCGCATCACCCTCAAGCACCGACCTCCTCCTCCAAAGCGAGTCTCACGTCCCCTCCATGCAGACGCCCGAGATCATCGCCACAGCCGAGCGCCTCCACTCCACCATCCTCGCCTACTGGCTCTCCAAAGACTCTCTCTCCATCTGGGTCATCCGCCCCAACTCTCCCGTCTATGGCATCACCCAGCCCATCAAGCCAGCTCACCTCGAAGCCTTGGTCCGTGCCACGAATCCCTACAGCGCAGACACAACCCGCGGCCTTCGCACCCGAGGCACCCACACCCTAAGCCTTGCCCCGGTCCCAGCCTCCACCGAACTGAACTCCTGGCGCAGCCTCTACCAAATCCTCATTGCCCCCATAGCCTCCCACCTCCCTCAGGAGGCCGGCTCTCTCCTCACCATCATTCCCCACGGCCCGCTCTTTCAACTCCCCTTCGCTGCACTCATCGACTCCCATAACCACTACCTCATCGAGAGCTACGCTCTTCACACCGTCCCCGCCGCCGGCCTCCTCCGCTACACCGAAAAGAACGAGACCGCCGCCAGCCAGCTTACCCCCCACTTCGTCTTCGTCGCCAACCCCCAACACCTTCCCCAAATCCCCAACTCCACTCCACTCCCTCCACTCCCAGGCTCCGCAGCCGAAGTCGAAGCCATCGCCCACAGCCTCCCATCCACCCAGGTCACCCTTCTTGAAGGCTCCCAAGCCAGCACGACCAATCTCGAAGCCGCGATCCCCACCGCCACCGTCCTCCACTTCGCCACCCACGCCATCGTCAGCGGCACCGACCCCTTTGGTTCCTTCCTCGCCCTCAATCAATCCCTATCAAGCGGTAATGACGACGGCCTCCTCACCACCTCCTCCATCTACGCCCTCCACCTCCACACCCAGATGGTCGTCCTCAGTGCCTGTCGCACCGGCCTCGGCCCTGTCAGCACCGACGGAGTCGCCGGTCTCAGCCGAGCCTTCTTCTACGCCGGCTCAGCCTCCGTCCTCACCACCCTCTGGGACGTAGCCGACCAGCCCACCGCCACTCTCATGCCCCTCTTCTACCAGGGCCTCAATCAAGGCCAATCCCGCGCCACCGCCCTGCGAACCGCCCAGCTCGCCCTCATCTCAGACCTCCGCCATAACCGCATCAAAGTCTCCTTCGCCGGCACCCAGACCCCTCTGTCCGAAAAGCCCGCCTTCTGGGCCGCCTTCTCCCTCTCCGGACAGCCCTGAGCGAGCCGAATGGGGGATCTGCGGTTGTTCTTGCTTCTTCTCCCCTCTCCCCCCAAAATCGTCTACTCTAGCTAAGTCGAAAAGCAGCAACTCCACCGCCGCGTCGAGTTACTGCGTCTCAAAATTTCTTTGTTCTGATTCACCGGGCCGAACGATGATCTCGATAGACGAATTCAACGGCATCTACCGCCAGCACGTCGATGCCGTCTTCCGCGTAACCCTGCGCTCCGTCAGCCGCAGAGAGATCGCCGAGGAGATCACCAGCGAAGTGTTCCTCACCTTCTACCAAAACGCAGCCAGCCTCTCCGCCGAGCAGCTACCGGCGTGGCTCTTCACCGTGGCCAAACGCCGTGCCGCCGACTACTGGCGCCGCTGGTACCTCGAAGAGCGCTGGTCCCTCGAAGACGCTACCGAACCCGCGACCTTTACCCCCGAGTATTCCCTCGAAGACCTCCTCGCCAAGTGCGAAAACCTCAAGCCCATCCACCGCGTCTGCGTCATCCTCCGCTTCGCCCACGGCATGTCCCGCACCGAGATCGCCCAGCAAACCGGTCTCTCCGATCTCCAGGTCAAAGGCAATCTTCAGTACGCCCTCAAGCTCCTTCGAGACACCCTCACTACCCGCACTCCCAACCTCCCCCCCGCACAGGAGTTATCCGCCGATGCCTGACCATCCTCCCCAAACCACAACCTCCGAACTGGATGAGTCTCTCCCCTCCAGCCTCCGGCCAACTCAGCACTGTCCGCCGCTCGCACTCCTCCGCGCCCATCAGGAAGAGGTGCTGCCCGCAACTCTCGCCTCCGACATCAACCGCCATATCGAGCAATGCCCCCTCTGCCGCATGTTGCTCACCGACCTCGAGCACATCCCCCAACCCGCCATCACCACCCAGGAACGCGACCGTATCCTCCGCAAGCTTCCCCACGTTTCGACCACTACCCCCGCAGGCTGGCGATGGTACGCCGCCGCAGCCGCCGCATGTTTCCTCGCC
>Ga0070734_10001768_pt1 | contig 29487 bp, 21 predicted proteins | sample Coa_R1_8_FD_66444 | JGI IMG/M metagenome (GOLD analysis project Ga0070734, IMG submission 66444) | Surface soil microbial communities from Centralia Pennsylvania, which are recovering from an underground coalmine fire - Coalmine... | ecosystem: Environmental > Terrestrial > Soil > Unclassified ... | reverse complement strand
CCGGCATGACGGTGATGGAAGCGCTCGCCGACGGCGGCGGTCTTACGGGCAAGGGCACGAGCCACGGCATCGTCCTGCGCCGCAAGGACGCGAGCGGCAAGATCGCCGAATCGCATGTGAAGCTCGATGCCGAGCTCAAGGACCAGGACGTCGTGTATGTGAAGGAAAGTCTGTTTTAACGCAGTGGAGTCATCCGTGACAGGTGCAGCCTCATGAGCTTGAGACAATTTCTGCTGGTGCTGCGGGCACGCTGGCGCTCGGTGCTGGCCATCTTCCTGCTCGCGGTGGGCGGCGCGCTGCTCATCGGCCTGCTCTCGCCGAAGCTCTACACGGCCACGGCCACCGTCGTGATCGACAACAAGGCCGACCCGGTCGAGGGCGTCGCCCAAGCCGCGCAGATTTCCTCCGGCTACATCGCAACCCAGGTCGACATCATCGCCAGCGAGCGCGTCGCTCAGCGCGTGGTGAGAATCCTCAAGCTCGACAAGGATCCGATATCGGTCGAGGAGTGGCGCTCGGCCACCGGCGGGCACGGCGACGTGACGAGCTGGCTTGCCGACAAGCTGCAAAAGCGTCTTGCGGTGACTCCGTCGCGCGATTCGAGCGTCATCGAGATCGGCTTCACGTGGACGGATCCGAAGAACGCGGCGCTGTTCGCCAATTCTTTCGCCCAGGCGTATATCGACACCAACATCGAGCTCAAGGTGGACCCGGCCAAGCAGTACGCCAAGTGGTTCGCCGAGCGCTCTCAGGCGCTGCGGGCCGATCTGCAGGCGAAGCAGAAGAAGCTCGCAGATTTCGAGGCGAAGACCGGCATCGTCAATGCCCAGGGCCGGCTCGACATCGAGAACGCCCGACTCGAGGAGCTTTCGAGTCAGCTGGTCGCCATCCAGGCGCAGCGCCAGGAAAGTCAATCCCGACAAAAGCAAATCGGCAGCGACATCGAATCGCTTCCCGAGGTGCTGCAAAGCCCGCTGATTGCGGGTCTGAAGGCGGATCTGTCGCGGGCTCAGGCGAAGCTGCAGGACATTGCGACCACCCTCGGCAAGAATCACCCGGACTACCGGACGACGGTCGCGGAGATCGCAAGCCTCAAGCAGCGCATCCGCGAGGAGAGCGCCAATGTGGCGGCCTCGCTCGGCAGCACCACGCAGGTCAATTTGCGCCGCGAGGCCGAGGTGCGGGCGGCGCTCGAGGCGCAGAAGCAGCGCATCCTCGAGATGAATCAGAATCGTGACGAGGCCGCCGTGCTGCAGGAGGACGTCGTCGCCGCGCAGCGCGATCTCGATGCGATCACCCAGCAGGTCACCAAGACGAGTCTCGAGAGCCAGTCCGAGCACACGAACGTCGCGCTTCTCACCCCGGCGCTTCCGCCCTTGTATCGCTCGAGCCCGCGGTACTCGATCAATCTGCTGATCGGAGGATTGCTCGGCGCGATCCTCGGCATGGGAAGCGCCCTGCTGAGCGAGCTTGCGGATCGGCGCATCCGCGACGACAGCGAGCTGCCCCTGCTCCTCGGAGTGCCGCAGCTCGGCACCATTCCCCACGTGAAACCGGAGCCTCGGCCGCGACGCAGTGCCCCGGTGGTGCTCAGGCGCGTGGAGCCTTCAACGCTATGAACACCGTGGTCAACCAGACGCCCGAGAGGGCGATGCCCACGCGTGATCGAAGCCGCGCCCTCGGCGCGATCCTGGTTGAGCAGGGACGCCTGAGTCCGACCGACGCGGAGGAGATCCAGCGTTTTGCGGGCGCCAATGGCATGCGCTTTGGCGATGCCGCTCTGCGCCTGAAGCTGCTCACGCAGGCCGATATCGATTTCGCCATCGCGCAGCAGTTCAACTACCCGTTGCTTGCTCGCGGCGGCGACGGCGGCGTCTCGGACGAAGTGGTCGCGGCCTACAATCCGCAGAGCGAGTCGATCGAGCCCTTGCGCGCCCTGCGCAGCGCTCTGACGATGCGCTGGTTCAGCGAGAGCGGGCGCAAGGCGCTCGCGATCACGAGCCCGGGGCGCGGCGAGGGGCGCAGCTGGATCGCGGCCAACCTGGCGGTCACCTTCGCACAGATCGGCGAGCGCACGCTCCTGATCGATGCGGACATGCGCCACCCGCGCCAGCATGAGCTCTTCAGGCTGCGCAACTCCGTCGGCTTGTCGGCTTTGCTCACCGGCCGCGCCGGCAAGGAGACCGCCTGCCGCATTCATCCGCAGCTGCGCTTGTTCGTGCTGCCCGCGGGTATCTTGCCGCCCAATCCACAGGAGTTGCTGGGCAGACCGGTGTTCGAGCTCGTGCTCGAGCGCTTCAACGACCAGTTCGACGTGATACTCATCGATACCCCGCCCATCAAGGAGTGCGCCGATGCGCAGATCGTCGCGAGGCGCGCCGGGGCGGCGCTGATGATCGCGCAACGCAATCGCAGCCGCCACGCACAGCTCAGTGCCGCCATGCAGCGGCTGGGTCAGGTGGGTGTGAATGTGATTGGCAGCGTCGTCAACGAGGGCTGAAGCGGCACGCTCCCGGACGGCAGCGTGCATGAACCGCCCGTCGAGAGGAGCGTTCGAGGTCCCATGCGCTCAGGCAAGGCGATTGACTGGTTTGATACCGGAGCGGCGAGCTCGAATGAGGCAGCGAGCCCTGGCGCGTCGCTGTCGATTCTCTATGTCGGCGCGAACGACGGTACGGCGCTCGATCGTGCGAATGCCCTCAAGCGCCTCGGTCATCGAGTCACGCACGTGGATCTGCGCGAGTTGCTGCCGCGCACCCCCTGGGTCTATCGCATCACCTGGCACATGGGCGGCCATCTGCTCGCGCCGTTGGTGCTGCGAGCCTTGCCGCGTGCCCTGGGGGCGGCACAGTTCGATGTCTGCCATGTCGATTGCGGCGAGTGGGTGACTCCTCACGTCATCGCGCTCCTCAGGCGTCACGCCCGGCGGATCGTCAACTACAACATCGATGATCCGTTGAGCATGCGCGATTACGCGCGTTTCAAGGCTTACCGGAGCAGCCTTCCGTACTACGACCTGTGCGTCGTCGTGCGTGACGAGAACGTGCCCGAGGCGCAGCGGCTGGGGGCGCGCAACGTCATGCGCGTGTACCGGTCCTCCGATGAGGTGAGTCACGCGCCCCGTCCGCTCACGTCCGCCGATCGCGAGCGGTGGCGCGCCGAGGTTCTGTTTCTGGGCACCTGGTTTCCCGAGAGGGGGCCTTTTCTCCTGGATCTCGTGCGGCGGGGTGTGCCGCTCACGATCCGAGGCGCCAACTGGAACAAGGCGCGGGAATGGGAGGCGTTGCGTCCCTACTGGAAGGGCGGTCAGCTGCACGGGGACGACTACGCGCTCGCCCTGCAATGCGCGCGTGTAAACCTGGGCTTGCTTTCCAAGGGCAATCGGGACCTGCACACCACCCGCTCGCTCGAGATCCCGGCGCTCGGGGGTCTGCTCTGTGCCGAGCGCACGCCCGAGCATCTCGCCCTTTATGTCGAAGGTCTCGAGGCGCTCTTCTGGAGCGATGCGCAAGAGTGTGCGCGGGTGTGCCTGGAGGCTCTTGCGGATGAGCCGCGGCGCCGCCGGATCGCGGCCGCCGGCCAGGCTCGCAGCAGGGCGAACGCTCACTACAACGAGAATGTGATGCGTGCGATTCTCGCGAGGCTCACCGCCGATGGCTAAGCTGCCCATCCTGCCGGTGGTGCCGGTGCGGCGCGCGATCGTCGGCTCGCTGATGGTGCTGTCGCTCCTGGCCTTTCCTCTGCAGGCCATCATCGACTCGTCGGTCTCGAACCTCGCGGCTTCGAGCATCGCATTGCTCGCATCGCTCGCCGTGCTCCTCTACATCGGCTATACACGCGCGATCGAGGAGCGGCCGCTGTCGACGTTCGCAATCTTCGGCCTCTGTACGACGACGCAGCTGGGCGCGCTCCTCGCGATGACCGCGCTCTGGAAGCCGCTCGCAAGCTCGCTCTATGATCCCGTCTACACGTTTCCGACGCTCGCTTTCTACCTCGGCATCGCGCTTCTCACGCACATCGCACTGCGATTCTTCTCGGTCGGCCGCCCGAACCGGGTGCACGTGGTGCGCGCAGTGCTCGGCTGGGCGGGTCTCTACCGCCGGCCAGCGGCGGGGGCGCTGTGGATCATGGGCTGCATTGGCCTGGTCGCGGCTCTGTTCGCGCATCTGCAGGGCGTGGTCGGCAAGATCGCCGGTGCGTTCGCCTTCCTTGCCTGGGGACCCTTCCTCATACCGTTCTATGTGCGCGAAGCGGGCCCCACCTACGGCAACGCGCGCACTCAGCGCATGTTGCTCGGCGCCTTTGCATTGACGGCGATGGCCCTGGGACTGGCGCTCAACGCGCGGGCGATCATGTTCATCGGCTTTGCGACCATCGGTCTCATCTACCTGCTGGTCGGGCTGCGCAGCGGTGAGCCCGTGACGTCGCGGGGCGTGAGCCGGCTGGCCCTGCTCGCCGTGCTCACGGCGTGTCTCGCCGCTCCCATCTCCGATCTCGCAACCGCCATGGTGATCGCCCGGCAGTGGCGAGGCAAGGTGCCCGCGAGCGAGATGGTGCGACAGACCTTCGACATATGGCGCAACCCCGCCCTCATCGAGGCATATCGTGCGGAGGCGGAGCTCGCGGCCCGCTACAAGGCCTACGACGAGAATTATCTCGGAAATCCTCTACTCGAGCGGTTCGTCGCCACCAAGTATCACGATAATTCCTTTCACTTCGCGCGCGCCATCTCGACGCCGGAGGCGCATGAGAAGTTGCGCGAGGTGTCCATCAATCTCGCCTGGGCGGTGCTGCCCGATCCCATTCTCCACAAGCTCGGTATCCAGATCGACAAGGAGCAATACGCCGCGTCCATGGGCGATTATCTCGCCTACCTGAGCCGGGGCATGAAGCTCGGCGGTCACAAGATCGGCTCGATGTTTGCACAGGGCATCGCCCTGTTCGGCCCATTGTTCCCGTTCGTCTATGCAGCGATCTGCCTCGTCCTGTTCGGCTTCATGGATCTGCTGTCCTTCCCGAGGTCGGCCGGTGGGGCGGGCATTTCGGCGCTCGGCATGATGGATCTGCTCGATATCTTCCTGCAGGGAGTCGGCTACGAGGGGCTGCATGATGTCCTCTATCTCATCGTGCGCAATTTTGCGCAGATGCTCCTCATCTATCTGCTCGTCTTTGCGGGCGCGCGATTGTTCACTCGCGACCGCGCGACCGCCCCGGGCCTGCCACGGCTCGCCGCATGGCAGCCGGGCTCATGACCGCGCCCGCGCCTCGCATACGGCGATCCGTCGGCTCGCTGCATCTGGTGCTGTTCTGCCATCCGCAGTTCGTGCGCTCGCAGAGCATGCCGCGCTTCGCACAGATGCTGAAGCATGCCTACGAGGCACGCGGGCACCGCGTGGAACTTTGGGCGCCGCGGCCTCGGGTGTTTCGCATGTGGCCGCGCGGGTCGTTCGCCAAGTGGGCCGGTTACGTCGATCAATACGTGATCTTCCCGCTCGAGGTGCGCCGGGCGCTCGCGCGCAGCGCACCGGACACGCTGTTCGTGTTCTGCGATCAGGCGCTCGGACCCTGGGTCCCGCTCGTGCGTGATCGTCCTCATGTCGTGCACGTGCACGATTTGCTGGCGCTGCGCTCAGCGCTCGGGGAGTTCCCCGAGCATCGCACCGGCCTGAGTGGCAGGATCTATCAGCGCTATATTCGCCGTGGCTTCGCGCAGGCCCGGCATTTCATCTCGGTGTCGCGCAAGACGCGGGAGGATCTGCACCGCTTCGCACGCGTGCAGGCGCTCATCTCCGAGGTGGTCACTCACGGCCTGAATTACCCTTACCGGCCGCTCGAGCGCGAGGTGGCCGGGGCGCGGCTGCGCGCCGCCGGCCTGTCGCTTCCGCCGCCGGGTTTTCTGCTGCACGTGGGAGGAGGGCAGTGGTACAAAAACCTGCCGGGCATCGTCAGGCTCTATGGAGCGTATGCCCGCGCAACCCCGGTGCCCGCGCCTCTCTGGTGCGTGGGCCCGCCGCCGAATGCCGCCGTGCGCGCGGCGCTCGATGAATTGCCGGGCGCGGCCGCGGTGCAATTCCTGGGTCGGGTCGAGAGTGACGTGCTCGAGGCCCTCTATTCAAGTGCGCGCGTCTTGCTGTTTCCGAGTCTCGAGGAGGGCTTCGGCTGGCCCCTGATCGAGGCGCAGGCATGCGGCTGTCCGGTGATCACCACCGATGCCGCGCCCATGAACGAGATCGCGGGGCCGGCGGCTCTTTATCTGCCGCGTCCGCTCCCCGGAGAGGATCTCCGGCGTTGGGCGGCGCAGGGTGCAGCGAGTCTCGCAACGTTGCTGACGGAGTCGCCCGATGAGCGCCGCGTGCGCGTCGAGTCCGGGTGCCGCTGGGCGCAACGCTTCGATCATGACCGCGCCATCGAGGGCTATCTGAGCGTGTATCGGCGCGCGCTCGAGATGAGTGCGTGCGCGCCGCAGATCGCACCCGGTCTGCATGACGGGAGTGCGTCGTGAGATTGCTGCATGTACTGTCGAGCGTCGAGCCGAGCGGCGGTGGACCACTCGAGGGCGTGCGCGAGCGCGGGCTGAAGCTCATCGACCTCGGGCATTCGGTGGAGCTCGCGACGCTCGACGATCCGGCTGAATCCTTCGTCAAGGAGTTTCCGCTGCCGGTGCATGCGCTCGGACCGCCGCGCACCCGCTATCGCTACAGCTCGAAGCTCGTGCCGTGGCTCGAGGCGCATGCCGCGCGCTTCGATGCCGTGGTGGTGAACGGTCTGTGGCAATACCACAGTTTCGCCGCCTGGCGCGCGCTTCGGCGGATCGGGATGCCCTATTTCGTGTTCACACACGGCATGCTCGATCCATGGTTCAAGCGCACCTATCCCCTGAAGCACCTGAAGAAGTGGATGTTCTGGCCGTGGGCGGACTATCGGGTGCTGCGCGATGCGGCGGCGGTGCTGTTCACGAGCGAGGAGGAGCGGCTGCAGGCCCGACGCTCATTCTGGCTCTACCGTGCCGAGGAGCGCGTGGTGGCCTATGGCACACGCAGCCCGCCCGAGCCGGCGGCGCCGTTGCGGGCGCAGTTCCTTGCCCGGCATCCCGAGCTTCAAGGCCGTCGGGTGCTGCTGTTTCTCGGCCGCATACAGGAGAAGAAGGGTTGCGACCTCCTGATCGAGGCCTTTGCCCATTGTGCTCGGGCAGACGATGCGTTGCATCTGCTCATGGCCGGACCGGATCAGAGCGGCTGGGTGGCGCAGCTCAAGATGCTCGCCCGCCGGCTCGGTGTCGAGTCGCGCATCAGCTGGCCGGGGTTGCTGCGGGGGGACGCGAAGTGGGGGGCGTTTTACAGCGCCGAGGCCTTCATCCTGCCCTCGCACCAGGAGAACTTCGGCATCGCCGTTGCCGAGGCTCTGGGGTGTTCCTTGCCCGTCCTGATCTCGGACAAGGTCAACATCTGGCGTGAAGTGCAGGCGCATCGAGCCGGTCTGGTGGCCCCTGACACGCTCGCGGGGACGCGAGCGCTTCTCGAGCAGTGGCTCGAGATGCCGCGGCCGCAGCGGCTGCGCATGCGCGAGCAAGCGTGCGAGCTGTTCCGCTGTCGCTTCACGGTCGATGCGATGGCCACGAGCTTGCTCGAGGTCGTCACGGCGCGACCGGTGAGCTTCGCACGGACGCGGGAGGCGCTTACCCCATGACACGCGTGCAGTTGCAGTACACCCGCTCGGGCTGGCCGCTCGGCGTGAAGATCCGGCGGGTCCTGTTCGCGCCGTTTCGCCTGCTGTTCCTGCGCGGGACCGGCCGCTGGCTTTCGCCGCTGCGCATCCTCGCGTTGCGCCTGTTCGGCGCTCGCATCGAGACGCCCGCCCTCGTGATGGACGGGGTCACGGTCTGGCACCCCTGGAGCCTCACGCTGCACCGCTACTCGACGCTCGGCCGCGGAGTCGAGGTTTACAACTATGCGGATGTGGTGGTCGGGGAGCAGGCCACGGTCTCGCAGTACACCTACCTCTGCAGTGCCACCCACGATCATGAGGACCCGACCATGCCGCTCAAGTGCAGCCCGATCAGCATCGGCGCCGAAGCCTGGGTGGCCGCGGATTGCTTCATTGGTCCCGGCGTCTCGGTGGGGGAGGGAGCGGTGATCGGCGCCCGCTCGGTCGTGATGCGCGATGTGCCTCCCTGGACCGTGGTGGCCGGCAATCCCGCCCGTATCCTCAGGGCGCGAGAGCTCAGAGGGAGCGTGGAGGGAGCCGCGACGACCACCGCAGGGGCCGCGGCGGCGGCCGCGCGGACCGCGGTGCCCGGCGGCCCCAAGGCGCCGGCTCCGACGTCGGTTCTCAAGGCCCGGCTGCGCCGCCGCTCGCGCTCCGCATGAGAGTGCTCGCAATTTCTCCGGCCTTCTATCCGCAGCTCGGCGGCGTTGAGCAGGTCGCTCTCGAGCTCGCGCTGCGCGTGCGTGATCAGGGGGTGCGCATGGACATCGCGCATGTTGCCGCCGGACTCGAGCCCCTCACCGAGACGATCCAGGGGCTCACCGTGCATCGCATCCCCCTGCATGGGAATCGATTCGTCGGCTGGGCTCCGGCGCTCGGGGCACTGGCGCGCAACTACGAGCTGCTGCACGTGCACGATCCGCAGCTGCTCGCGATCACCCAGAACGTGCGCCGCTCGTGCGCCGCCATTCCGGCCGTGCTCTCGACCCACGGCGGCTTCTGGCACACCCATCGCAAGTACGTCTTCAAGCGCATGTACGAGATGACGCTGCTCGAGAGCGCCGTACGACACTATCGGCGCGTGCTCGCCAGCAGCGTCGCCGACTTCGACTATTTCCGCCGCATCGTCGATCGCACCGAGCTGTGCACCAACGGTGTCGACGTGAAACGCTTCAACCAAGTGAGGCAGCTCGCACCCCCGGACCTCAACCGGTGGGTATTCTGGGGCCGCCTCTCGGACAACAAGCGCGTCGATCTTGCCATCGATTACGTTGCGCATGCGCGCCGCCTGGGCTTCGCCGTGGATCTGCTCGTATGCGGCGAGGATGTCGATCGGCGCCTCGCGGGGCTCCAGGCCCAGGTCGAGCGGCTTGGGCTCGAGCATTCGGTGCGCTTCGAGCCGTACCTCGATGACGAGGCTCTGGGCGCGGCGCTGTGCGGGCGGCGGTTGTACATCACGGCCACCGAGCACGAGGGGTTCGGACTGTCCGTCGTCGAGGCGCTCGCCGCGGGGCTCATCGTGGTGGCCCGGGACCGGGCGCCGCTCAACGGCTTCTTCGAGGACGGTGTCTCGGGTTGCACGCTCGCCTTCGACCATTCCGCGGGGGATCTGCGCAAGCTCGCCACACTGCTCGCACGGCCCGCGGCGCAGGTGCTCGCCATGGGAAACGCGGCGCGCGAGGCGGCGCGCGAGCATGACTGGGATGAAGTCGCGCCCCGCTTCGTGCGTCATTACCGCGAGGTGCTCGAGGAGGAGGCCGCGGGAATGAGTGTGCGCCGCCCCTCGAAGCGACGCTTTGCACAGTAGCGCGGACCGCCGGAGCGGAGAGGCCATCGTGTCGATCTCGGTGCTGGTATTGACGAAGAACGAAGAGCGCAATTTGCCCGGCTGCCTCGAGAGCGTTGCCTGGAGCGATGACGTGGTCGTCTTCGATTCGCTCAGCACCGATGAGACGGTGGAGGTCGCGCGGCGCCACGGAGCACGCGTTGCACAGCGTGCCTTCGACAACTGGGCGGCGCACCAGAACTGGGGCCTCAAGCACCTCGAGTTCAAGCATCCGTGGGTTTTCTACATCGATGCGGATGAGCGCGTGACGCCCGAGCTCGAGCGCGCGCTGCGCGCGGCGGTCGCGAATCCGGGAGAGTGCGTCGCGTTTCGCGTGCGGCGTCGGGATTTCTATCTTGGCACGTGGCTGAAGCACGTGCAGACCTCGCCCTTCTACCTGCGTTTGTTCCGCCCGGAGCGCATGCGTTACGAGCGCCTGGTGAATCCCGTATCGATCGTCGACGGTCCGGTGGGCCGGGTGAACGGGTATCTCGATCATTACCCCTTCAGCAAGGGCATCGGACAGTGGCTCGAGCGGCACAACAGCTACAGCACGTTCGAGGCGCGCCAGATCATCGAGCAGCGCGCCGAATTCTCGATCCGCAAGGCGCTGTTCGCCCGCGATTTCCACGAGCGGCGCTACCATCAAAAGGAGCTCTTCTACCGGGCGCCCTGGCGCCCATTGCTCAAGTTTCTGTTTCTGTATCTGGTGAAGCGCGGCTTCCTCGACGGCCGCGCCGGCCTTTCGTACGCATCGCTGCAGGCATTCTACGAATACATGATCGTGCTCAAGGTGCGCGAGCTCGGTGCCCCGAAGCCGTGAGCGGATGCGCCGATCGTCGGATGCGGAGAGGCGGACCGCAGGCCGGACGTCCGCCGAGTCGTGGGAGAAGTCCGACGCCGCTGCTCCCGGAAGGACGACGGCGGATCCTGCGGTCGGGGCACTGGGGACGGGCGCTGCATCATGCATACTCGCCCGGGATGGCTAAGCCGATGCCCCATCCCGCCGCACGCCCCACCGCAGAGGCTCCGAAGCACACCGCGTCGGATTTGACCGAGGAGTTCCAGGAGCTTCTCGGCGACAAGATCACTCTTCGCCGAAGCCTCGAGGAGCTGCGGGTAAATTACAGGAATTCCAAGCCATTTCCGCACCTCGTCCTGGACAATCTGTTTCTCGCTCGCGACCTGGACGCGCTCCTCACCGAGATGGCGCACATGAGCCGGGAGCAGTGGGCGAGCATGGAGCAGGACCCTCGGGAGCGCACGGTGCGCATGCGCAGCGCAGCGGAGATCGGCGCGGCGGGCGAGCGGCTGCTCTCGATCTTGCACTCGGCCGCGTTTCTCTACCTGCTCGCCGAGATCACCGGCATCGGACAGCTCCTGCCCGATCCCTACCTCAAAGGCGCGGGCTATGCGCGCATGCGACGCGGCGATTATTTCAGCGTGCACTCGGACCGCAACATGGCCTACGAGACCGGTCTCACGCGCCGCATCGCCATGATCATCTTTCTCAACAAGGGCTGGCGGCGCGAATGGCACGGAGAGCTCGAGCTCTGGAGTCACGACGGCAGGCGCTGCGACGTGCTCATCGATCCGCTCTTCAACCGTACCGTGCTGTTCGAGGTGGCGGATCCCAATTTCCATGGGGTCCCACAGCCGCTCGCATGCCCGGGGGATCGAATACGCCAGTCCTTCATTCTTTACTACCACACGGTCGGCGCCGAGGAGCGCGTACTGCCGCATTCCTCGCTGTTCGCACCGCGCTTCTACGGCAGCAATCGCCTGCGCTGGCGCTCGCTCTTGCGCGAAATCACGCCTCCGGTCATGACACGCGTGATACGCAGGATGAGCAAGCTCGAGCCCTGAGCCCCGTGGCCCGCTGCGCCGATCCCCATGGCTTGCGAACTGGTGACGAGCGGTTGGTACGCCTCGAATGGGGCGAGGAGCTATCACACCCAGGGTGATGAGTTGATCCGGGGCGTCGGGTTCAGACCCCTGTGGTGGCGCTCCGTGGACACCTTCTTGAGGCCCGAGCACGTGCTCATCGTCGACTCGGCCTCGCCGGTGAAGGCGGACGATGCGTCACTCACCACGACTTCCGTGCGACGGCTCGAGCTGCTGATGAATCCGGGGCATTCACAAAATTGCGTGCACCATTACTGCGGCGCCATGGCCGCGATCATCCTCGGTCTCGAGTACGCGCTGCACAACGACGTCGACATGATGATCTATCTCGAGCAGGATGCCCTCGTCTACGGTGAGGACATCGTCGATCGCATCAAGGGCGCTCTGCGCCGCCACGATCTGGTGTTCGGCGCCGGCCAGCCCGAGATCCAGCAAAGCCTGTTTGCCGCCCGCAAACCGGGCATCCGGCGATTCCTCGGCGCGCTGCACGCGATCCGCTTCTCGGACAAGCAAGTCTCCCCCGAGCAGAAGTTCATGTTCGCCGCTAGCCGCGGACTGCCGTCCTGGGCGATCCTGCCCGCCGTGCACTCGGATAATCCCCGGATCAAGGGTGCGGGGCTCAAGGTGTTCTCGACCCTGTGCGCGCTCGCACGCAATCATGCGTTCCTGCCCTTCGGTTATGGGCGCACTCGGCCCATGGATTTCACGGACGAGGTGTTCTACTTCCAGCACGGTACGAGCGATGAAGTGGCGTCCTACCGCAGGCGGACCGGCTTTTGAGCACGCTGCAGCGATTTCTCTCGGCAAGCGCCGCCTCCTGGGTGAAGATCGGCTTCACCGTGCTCACGCAGCTGCTGCTCGTGCCGGTGATCTTGAGTCACTGGTCGGTCGAGCAGTTCGGTTGCTGGCTGATCATCCAGAGCTTCGGCGCCATCATGGCGATCGTGAGCTCCGGTCACCAGATCTTCATGGGCTACGAATTCCTGAAGGTCGGCGACCGTCGACGCGAGGAGATGCGCACGCTCTTCTACTCCGCGCTGCCCTACGTGTTCGGGATCGCCGCACTCGAGCTGCTCGCGCTCTGCCTGCTGGTGGCCTTCGGTCTCATCGATACCGTGTTCGACGGCAAGACCATGGATCCGCACCTGCTGCACGAGGCGCGGGTCTCGCTGGTGCTGTTCTCGCTGTCGAACCTGCTGACCGCGACCTTCGGCGGGCTGGGAGGCCGCGTGGTCGCTCCCTACGGCGCCTTCCCGCGCTTCAGCTGGTGGGCGACGCTGCTTGCGATCGTCATGGCGCTCGCGCAGGGTGTCGCCGTGGTCCTCGGTGCGGATCTGCTCGAGACGGTGATCGTCCTGATCCTCTCGGGCTTCGCCGTCAACACGCCGATTCACCTCGATCTGCTGCGCGTGTTCCGCCGTGTCGGGCTCCATCCCAAGGCACCCGACTGGCGGCTCGGGCTGCGCAATCTCTTGCGTTCGATGCTGATTGCGGCGGGTGCGGTGCTCGACATGGGGAGGGCGCAGGGTGCCCGGATATTCCTCGGCGCCCTGGTGGGCGTCGCGGAGATGACGGCGTTCTCGACGATGCGCACCTTGAGCAATCTCTCGCTGCAGGGCATCGGCACGATCACCAATCCCATCATGCCGGAGATCATGCGCTTCTTGCGCGAGCGCGACTCGGAGCGGACCAATGCCACGGTCGGATTCGTCTGGTTCTTCGCGGTGCTGCTTCTCTCACCCGTCCTGATCGCGTTCCAGTGGATCATGCCGGTGGTCTTTCACACATGGACGCGCGGCAAGATCGCTTTCGACCCGCTGCTCTTCGGGCTGTTCTCGATCACACTGCTGATCTACTCGGTGGCACGTCCCTCGGCGGCGGTGCTGCAGGGAAACAATCTGCTGAAGTTGCAGCTCATCATCTCGATCACAGTGAGCGTGATTGCGATCGCAGGCATCTTCCTGCTCACACCGAGCTTCGGCATCGACGGGGCAGCCACGGGACTGCTGCTCGCGGAAGTGGTGGGCACGGCGCTCAACGTGCAGTTCGCGCGCCGCTGGCTGGATGAGAACGGGATCGCGTTCCCAAGCGCTTTGTTCGGCGTGTGCCTGACCTCGATCGGCACCGCGGTGCTCGCAATCTTCGCGATGGTGTACTGGCGAACGGCGATGCCGGCCATCATGCTGGTCTCGATCGCCTTGAACTGCCTGATCGTCATTGTGTTCCTCAGGAACCTGCCCACCGTTGCGGTCGCCAAGATCCGCAACTTCACCGGGCGGCTGCTGCGGCTCGCGGGGTGAGCATGCTCGAGCGTTCCATCGACATTGCGGCGGCCGGGAAATTCCACGCCCATCATCTGGCCGCGGAGCTGGCATCGCTCGGGCGGTTGCGGGATTTCTACAATGTGCGCCGCAGCCTCGCCCCGCCGCCCCGCGTGCCCCCTCGCCGCTTCCACAATCGGCTCGACCTCGCCTTGTGGTCGGCGGCTGCGCGCTTGGGTCCGGTCGGCTATCGCCACGACCGCGCCTACGAGATTTTCGATGAGTGGCTGCGCCGGCGGCTCGAGACGCAAGCGCCCGGAGTGCTGCATTCCTGGAACGGCAACAGCCGCGCGACCTTCCGCGCGCTCAAGGGGAGAGGCTGGCGACTCTGCCTCGAGCGCTCCTGTCCGCACAACCGGGTGCAGTACGAGCTGCTGCGGGAGGAGAGCGCTGCGCTCGGCGTCCCCTTTGCACCCGACCCGCAGGTGCTGGAGCGCGCGATCGAGGAGCTATATCTCGCGGACATCATCGTCGCTCCCTCGCGCTACAGCGCGCGCTCGTACGCCGATCCGGAGCTCGCCCGTAAGGTGCGGGTGAACCCGCTCGGCGGCAACGTGCGCTACCGCGAGCGGCCACGGGCCACTCCTCGCAGCAGCAGCCGGCGCGGCGTGAAGGTGCTCATGGTGGGGAACAACTTCCTGCGCAAGGGCACGCACTACCTCATCGAGGCCTTCCGGCATATTCGCGACGGCGGGGCGGAGCTGTGGATTCGTGGAGATGTGCCGGAGGCCTATCGTGGGCGCATCGCCGACCCGCGGGTGAGGATCCTGCCGGCCGTCTCGCTCGCGCGCTTGCACGAGCTCTACGCCCGCGCCGATGTGTTCGTGCAACCCTCGATCGACGAGGGGTTCGGCATGACGGTCTTCGAGGCCCTGGGATTCGGTCTTCCGGTCGTGGTCACGGAGAACGTGGGCGCGCTCGATCTGCTGAGTCCGCAGGTCGCGCTCACCGTGCCGATCCGGGACCCGCCCGCGCTGGCGGATGCCATCGAGGCGGCGCGCATGCTCCCGGGGGATGCCTTCGACGCCGCCCGGCGCACGCTCCTTGAGCGCAATTCATGGGCCGCGTGTACGCGGCGCATGCTCCAGAGCGTCTACGCGGACAGCGTCTCGCCCGCGCGATTGAGCGCCGAGGCCACCTGAGCGGCCTGCACCGCGGCTGCGGCGTGGCTGTTCCACCAGGCAACGCTTGCGGCGGGGGGCCGCCTCGAGTCGCTCGAGCCGTCGGGCGTAGTGCTCGAGAATGCCCTCGAGCCCGCGCCACAGCTGGGTGCGTGCGACGAACTTCGATGTCGAGGTGATTCGCGGTGCGCCACACGCGAGGAATTCCGGCTCATGGCCCTACATGCAGCTCGGCCTGCGCAACTGCCGAATCGCTGCCCTTGCGGCACATCAAGGCCATCGCAAGATCCTGCGGCGCCGGTGCCTGGATGCGGCGCTCGCCTTCCGGCGGGAGCGGGCCCTGGATGAGTCCGCTCGCGGAGCAGTCGTTGCCCGGCGCATGCCAGCGCACCAGGGTCGATGCACCGCTGCGGACCGTGGCGGGCCGCAGCTCGAGCACCGCCCGTGAATCGCCGCGCTGCGCCTCGACGATGGTCGCCTTCTCCTCGCGCAGGTGCACCGTCAGATCGACCACGCTGCGTGCGCCGCCGATCGTGGGCAAAGGCAGAGGTTTCGGCCCCGCCCAGCGATTCAGCGTCACGATCACGTGGTCAAACACGATGCCCTCATTGCTCGATTGCGCGGCATCGCCGATCGGCTCGCGCGTCGAGCTCGGCGCGCGGTCCTCGAAGGTGATGTTGCGGAACGTGACGTTTCGGTACGGCGAGCTCGGGAAGCGCCACCCGGGAAACACGTTGTTGAGAAACGCCGAGTCGTAGCTCGCCTGCACGTCGGCGATCGTCAGATTCTCGGCGGGGAGCACGTCGAGAAATCCGTCCGCGCGATTCGTGCGGTAGCGTTGCACGAGGCAGTCCGTGCAGCCGATCTTCAGCGAGAGCGCATAGCCGCTCAGAGAATCGCTCCCGCCCTTGTCGCGAGCGGTGCCGATGCGCGGCCCGTCATCGACGACATCGCGGATCTCGATGTGGGTGTTGATGAGCGCGGGGTCCGACTCGCCGGGGTTGCTCAGGTAGAACAGGTGGGGCGGCGCGAACCACTTGCCGACGCCGCCCACGTGCGCGCCAACCGGATCCTGCAAATCCGCGTAGCGATGCGAGGTGATGCGCTCGAACAGCGCATCGCGTACACCGCCGACCCATCCCATGTAGGTGCCATCGAGCGTCACGTCCGAGAAGCTCAGGTCATGTGGAACCGCGAAGTAGCGGGCGCTCAAGGGCAGACCGGCCGTCACGGTCTGGTTGCTGCGATATCCGGGGTCGAAGGCGAACACCACGGGGACGAAGCGCTCGGCGCCGGCCTCGGCCGGCACCTCGACGTGCATGCCCGCGACGCGCAGGTCCGCCACATCGCCGATGACGAAGAACACGGCGCACAGGTTGGTGGCGCCCGACCAGCGCGAGTTGACGTTGCCCTGATGGCGGTCGAAGTGAATCGCGCGGTGCGTCTCGAGCCACGGGGTGAGGGCGAGGTCGTTGAATGCATTCGGCGGGGCCGAGCCGGGCACGAATCGCCCGCGCATCGTGTAGCCGCTCACTTTGTCGATGGGCAGGCTGGCCTGGTACTCGATGCGCCAGTCGGTGAGCACGATGTGGCTCGAGTTTGCGATCACGAAGGCGGGAATCAGCAGATTGTCCAGGATGAAGCGACCGGCGGCGGTGAACCGGACCTGCGTGCCATCGTCGATGAAGATCGACCGCGCGATGTCGCTGCCCGTGTGGATGCGCACCGGACAATCGACGAGCAAGGTAAAGGCGCCCTGACGAGCTGCCTCAAAGGCGCGTGCCGCGCCCATCGCATCATCCGCGCGCCCGTCGCAGCTCACCCAGCGGCGAATCGACTGGAGCGGGGGCTGCGCGTTGCGAGTCACGGGTTCGGCTCCGTCGCTCATCGGCGACGAGAATGAGTCGGCCGATTGCAAAGCCATGACAGCGCAGCCGAGCCACAGTGTGACTCGCATCACAGTTTGAAATTTCTGCGATCTCCTCGATGCACCCGCGCGCGGGGCATGCGCACGCGCGCGAGGTCGCGCTGAGGTCTCGAAACGTCTGTTTTTCTCGATCATCGGCGGGAGCCTAGCCTCACGCGCGAGCGTGCGGTAGCGGCGCTTGTCGCCTTTCTCGCACAGTTGATGCATCACAAAACGCTCTCGTAGGCTGCGCCGCGAATCGCAGCCAGCCGTGGCACGCGTTCAGAGCGCGGGATGCAGAGGCCACGGGGGGAATCCGACACACCAAACGCAGGAGCGTGCAATGCAGAACCTCGCCCGTCCATGACCGCGGGTCTCCTTCGCCTCATTCCCGCCGGGATCGCCCTGACCGTCGTCCTCAGCGCCTGTGGCGGCACCGGCGCCTCCGGATCCGGCGCCTCGAGCACATCGAGCCCCTCGAGCAGCGGTACACCCACGCCTCCCGCCAGCGCCGGCACCCTGTCGCTCGCCGCTTCCACCTACGAGGTTGCCGCCCACGCTACGGCTGTGACCGTGAGCGTCGATCGCAGCGGCGGGTCCTGGGGCGCCGCGAGCGTCAGGTACGCGACTCACTTCGGCACCGCCCTCGATGGCATCAACTACGGCAACGCCAACGGGGTGCTGTCCTGGGCGAATGGCGATGCGAGTCCCAAGTCCTTCACCGTGCCCATTCTCGCTTCATCGTTCAGCGGCCCCAGAACCTTGAGCGTGGAGCTTTCGCAGCCGACCGGGGCAAGTCTCGGGGCCGTTGCCACGGCCTCGATCGTCCTCACGGGCAGCACCAGCCTGAGCGCCAATGCGAGGTCGATCCGCGCGTGGACGAGCTGTGACGGCACGAGCGACGATGCCGCGGGTGTTGCGAGGGCGTTCACCGCGGCTCGCGACGGCGCTTTCTCCCTGCTCGTCGACTGTCCGGTGCGCATCCACACGGGCTCGGACATCGCACGCCCTATCTTCATCGACAACGGCACCACGGTGCAGTTCAGCGCCGCCGGCAAGTTCATCCTGGACAACTCGCTCATTCCGGCGTTCGTGATCGCCGACTCGACCGACATCAACCTCGAGGGCTGGAACATCGAGTACCAGGGCGGCATCTCGACCGATCCCCATGCCCGCGCCTATCTCAACGGCGCACTCATGAGCAACGGGAGTGTCAAGCCGGGGAACGCTTTCAACGACGTCGCGCTCACGGACTGGCTCGCGGCGCACCGCGGAATCCGCTTCGAGAACGAGGTGAAGTCGAACTGGAGCGGCTCGACCAACGCCTGTGCCCTCATCTTCATCACCGGCGACTCCGCGCGGGTGAAAATCGACCACATGCAGGTCGCGGTCCCGGCGAATGCCGGTGTGCAGAGCTTCGTGCCGGTGGTATTCACCCTGTCGCAGAACTTCAAGGCCAATCAGACCGTGGGACCGGGCACTCCCATGACGAGTGCCCACGTGGCCCTTCCCCATCAGCTGACCTTCTCGAACATCTCGCTCGATGGCACCTACATGGGCTGGGTGGGGAACGCGCAAGACCTCACCATCACGCAGGTCTCCTCGCTCCGTTATGGTGACCTTGAGGACGCGCACGGCCACAACGTCGGCGGCGTAACCAAGTGGTTCGCGCCCCCGCACCTCATCTACTTGAGCTACTCCGCCTCGTCCGATCCGTTGCTGGTGAATGCGCGCGTCAGCATCTCGAATGTCTCCGACCAGGGGCAGCGCGTGGGCAGCGCGCGCGACAAGGGCCACGGCGACTCGACGAGCGGCTACGCGCTCTCGCTCAAGATCGCCTGCAGCTCGTGCTCGGTGGACAGCTACTCGAGCGCACGTCCCGATGGCATGCTCGATGTGATGACCTCGAGCGATCTCAGCATCACGAACATGACCGGCTCCTATGACTCGAGCTTCCTCAACGACGTCTATCCCGGCTGGCGTTTTCCGAGCGCGCCTTATCACAACTTGACCTTCAAGAACGTCTCCATCGAGGACACCGCGGCGCAGTCGGTCCAGGCGCCGATCGGCAACGCCGGCATGGCCTCGAATCGCGGGATGTACTTCAGCGAGGTGAGTGCGACGGTGAAGGCCTGGGCGGGGCCCGGCATGCTGCCCTTGCCGAGCATCAGCGGCTCGGGAAAGGCGGTTTCGCTGAACGTGCTGGAGACACAAAGAAAGCTGCGAATCGGTCGCGCCGAGACCGACGTTGTGCTGGCCACGCTGCAGGCATCTCCCTCGACGGTGTCGGCCGGTGGAACGACACAGCTGACCTGGGCATCACAGGGGGCAAAGGAATGCGCGGCGAGCGGCGCGTGGTCGGGCACTCTTCAGCCGTCCGGCTCGAAACAAGTCCCGGTCGGCGGTGCGGGCAATTACAATTTCGTCATCATCTGCTCGAGCGATCAGGACGCCTCCACGCCCGCAGTCGCCCTAGTCGCTGCGCAATGAGCGCACCCCGACTCGCCGTTCTGTTCAAAGCAGCGGCCTCACTTCCGGGCGGGCCGCCGGGGCGCTCTGTAGTCGCACGGCCGACCGGGCGTAGGCTCCGACCGACAGCCTCTCCACCTCTCCGCGACGCAGGCCTGTGCGCATGGCCGCGTAAAATCGTGCTTGAGGGGACGAGGAAAGTAGTTGAACAAAGCCGCGCGCCGGACCTGTGCCCGACGGGTTCGCGAGTCCTGTCTGATGTCCGGTTTTCTCGTCGCGCTGAGTGCAGCGCCGCGAGCGCAGGGAGCCGTGTCGATGCTTCCCCCGCCGATCACGCCGGATGATGGCGACACCTATCAGTTCTACCTGTCGGACCAGGAGACTTACGACAGCAATCTCTATCGATTGCCCTCGGACACGCCGGCCTCGGGGACGGTCGCCATACCCAATCCCAGCAAGTCGGACTATTACAACACCGCCTCGGCGGGCGCTAACGGACAGCTGGTGCGCGGGCGGCAGATCTTCGACCTCGACCTGCGCGCCGATGAGAACCGTTTCGCGCACAACACCCTGCTCGACAACTTCGCCTACAGCGGCGACCTCCTGTGGAACTGGCGCGCCAGCGGCTACTTCTCGGGAACGGCGGGGGTCATCTACAACCACGCTCTGGCCGGGTTCGACGAGACGCGCTACCTCGGCAAGGATCTCGTCAATTCCGCGACCTACAACGGCTCGGCGCGCTACCAGGTGGGTCCACGCTGGGCCGTCTACGGCAACGTGAGCGATCTCAACATCACGCACAGCGCCGAAGCGGCGCACCTGCAGAACTACAAGTATGAGTCGGGCACCGCGGGCGCCGAGTTCGCGACCGATCTCAACGACAGCATCGCCCTCGAGTATCACTACGCCAACGGCAAATACCCTTCCGGCACGCTCAACTCCGAAAACGGCGTCACGTTCAGTCCGGATTTCCACGATCAGCTCGCGCAGATCGTGATCAAATACGCAACCAGCGACAAGACGCAGCTCACGGGCAACCTCGGTTACATCCAGCGCACGTATCCGAACACCGATTTCGGCTCGTTCAAGGGTGCGCAGGGCCGGGTCACCCTGAACTGGCAGGCGACGGAGAAGACGCAGCTCATCGCCGCCGTGTGGCGCGAGCTGCATGCGTATCTGGTCTCCGAGGCGGATTACTTCATCTCCACCGGCGGAAGCCTCACCCCCACCTGGGCTGCGACGAGCAAGATCCGCCTGAGCCTGCTGCTCGCCTACGAGAATCAGAAGTACATCCCCGAGAGCAGCGCGGTGCTCGCGCCGACCACACCGGTGGTGCCTCCCTCGGGGAACCTCACCGCAAAGCTCAAGACTGCGGGCGGCGAGCTCGACTGGACGCCGCGCGACAACTGGATCGTGAAACTGTCGATCCACTACCAGGACCGATCGTCCAATCAGCCCCTCTACACCTTCAACGACGATCTCGCGACCGTCGGCGTGCTCTACAAGATTCACTAGGCAGCGCTAGCGCAGCCGCAGCCGCTCCCCGTAGCCGGTGAGCTCGAGGTAGCCGCGGCCCACGACGCGCCCCGCTTCGAGCGCACGCACCGCGCCCTCCCAGTAGATCGCACCCGTCGAGACACGGGTGTCGTTCTCCTGATCGTCGAGCAGCGGCTCGAGCTCGAGCGTGCGCGCGCCGATTCTGAGCTGCCAGCGTATGGGGTAGAGAATGCCGGTGCGCGGCGAGCGCCACGAGCCGCGCGGCTCGAAGGCGACCTCGGGCGCCCCGAAGCTCATCACCGTTCCGTCGGCGGTGCGCAGCGTCGCCGCGCCCCAGCGCATGCGGCCGTCCGTACCCCGGGTGCGAAAGGCCATGAGAGCCGATCCGTCGTCCAGGTTGAGCCCGGTCCAATCCCAACCGACCGCCTGCGGTTCGAGATATTCGCTCGACCACTCGTGATCGAGCCAGGCCTCGCCCGTCACCGTCTCGCCTACGGCTCGGCGCCTGATCGTGCCCTCGACCGCGAGGTGCGGCACGCTGTAGTAGTAGCTCGCGGCCTGCGGAGCAGTTCCCTTGCGGCTGAAGCCCGCCTCTCCCTCGAGGAGCAGTGCTTGCGTCGCCCGCAGCGTCAGGTGGAGCGCGAACTCATCGGCATCGAGATCGGCGTGGTACAGCCCGGCGGTGCGCTCGAGCCGCCAGCGGTCGATCCACACCGCAGTATCGCCGCTGCGCGCCTCGGCGAGACCGAAGCCGGCCCGCTCGATGGTCTGGTCGTGCCAGAGCCGTCCGCGCGCCGGATCGCTCAGCGCTCCATGGGCGATGAGGAGCTGATGGGCCGTGAAGGCGCTCGGATTGTCCTCCGCGATCCCCGGCCGGGTGCGAAAGAAGGTGACCTGAAAGCCGAGCGGCTCGCCGCGCTCGGTCTTGAGCCATCCGGTCACGTACCACCATTCGGTGCGAAATTCCGGGTGAGCGCCGAAGTCCTCTGGGAAGCGGAGCGTGCGACCCGGCACCACGGGCGCAAAGCTCGCGGGGGGATCGCCGGCGGCTGGCTGGGCCATCGCGAGACCGGCGAGCGCGGGACAGGCGAGCGCGAGACAGGCCGTTGCGAGACAGGCGGGCGCGACCCCCGCTGCCGCGACCGATCTCACCAGTCCTCCCGGACCGCACGGATCGCATCCTCATGCAGTGCGACCCGACCGCTCCACACGGCCGTAACCGCCGCGGCCGCGACCAGGGTCACGCTGAGCAGCGCGAGCTGTGCCCAGGGCACCGCCAGATCGATGCTCCAGTTGAAGGATTGCCGGTTGACGACGTAGACCAGCACGAGGCTCAGAACGAAGCCGACCGTGACGCCATAGAGCACCCCGAGCAGGCTCATGAGCACGCCTTCGCCCGCCAGCATCTCGATCAGCTGCACACGGCGCAGGCCGAGGTGCCTCAGCATGCCGAACTCCGACCGGCGCGCCAGAGCGTTCGCGCCCGCGGCGACGCTCACGCCGGAGAGGCCGATGAGAACGGCGATCGCCTCCAGGGCATAGGTGATCACGAAGGCGTGGTCGAATATGCGCAGCGAGCGCTCGCGCACCGAAGTGCTCGAGAGCAGCTCCACCGAGCCGGCCGAGGCGAGGCAGCGGCGCAGACCCGCCTCGACCGCCGGCGCCGAGGCGCTCCCCGCGAGCCACACCGAGGCCTCATTCGCAGCGCGATCGCCGGTGAGCTCGATGTAGAGCGGCCGGGGCATGACGAGGGCGCCCGAGGCGCGCGCGTAGTCGCGCCAGATGCCCGCGACCGCGAAGCGTTGCGGCGCGCGCGGGAGCGGCAGCTCGAGCGCATCGCCCACTCGATAGCCGTACAGGTCCGCAAGCGCCTCCGAGATGAAGACCACCCGCTCGCCCGCGGGCCACGGCGCGGGTGCTCTGCGCACCAGGGGCAGATCGTGCGCGACGGCAACCGCACTCGAGTTGCGGGCGATCAGCGTCACGGGAGGGCGGCTCGCACTGAGAAGCAGCGGCCGCGTGCGCCTGAGCTCGACGCGCGACACTCCCGGGATGCGGGCGAGGCAGGCTTGAGCCGCATCGTCCATATAGGCGGTGTCGTTGCCCAGGGGCTCGCGCAGCTGTAGATCTGCGGGCAGAAGCCGGTCGAGCCAGTGCGTGAAGGATTCGCGAAAGGAGTACACCATGATGGCCATCGCCACCATGAGACTGAAGCTCACGATCACCGCCGCGAGACTCAGGGTCGAGAGCGCAACGTTCTCGCGCAGCTGTGCCAGGGCGGTGTCGAGCACCACCCGGTGAAAGCGGGGTGCGGATCTCAACAGCCACACGGTGGGCAGCGGCACGAGGGCGATCGCGCCGCAGAGAAGCGCGGCGATGGCGGCATAGCCGAAGATCGGCAGGCCGCCGACCGCGGGCAGGCGCGCGCTGAGCGCGCCCGCAATGATCAGTGCGAGGCCGACCCAGGCGCTGCGGGAGGCGCTGCGGCGATCGAGGTTGAGATCGCCACCCTTCAGCGCGCGCGCCGGCGCTTGGCGTGCGGCTGCACGCGCGGGCAGCCAGGCGCCGAGGCTCGCGACCAGCGTCCCCAGAAGCACGAACACCAGCAGGCTCGGCGCGCTCGCATGCAGCCGCGCACCGCTGGCCTGCAGCTGTCCGTTGCCAAGACCCCCGGCGAGCAGCTTGAGCAGCACGGCTGCGCAGGCGATTCCGAGCAGCACGCCGAGCGCCGATCCCACCACGCCCAGCAGTGCGCCCTCGCCGAGCAGTGCACGCTCGAGCTCGCGGCGCGTGAGGCCGAGTGCCCGCAGCAGCGCGAGGCCGCGACGCCGGCGCATCACCGACAGCGATTGCGCGGAAAAGACGAGAAAGGCGCCGGTCCAGAGCGAGACGAGCGCAAGCATGTTGAGATTGACGCGGTAGGCGCGGGTGAGGGTGATCGGACGATCGCGCTCGATCTCCGGCGGTACGGCGAGCACGCCGGCGGGGAGCAGCGAGCGCAGCGAGGAGCGAAAAGCGCCGAGGGAAGTGCCGGGCCGCAATCGCAGGTCGAGACGGTTCAACCGCCCCAGACGACCGAAGGTCCATTGCGCCGAGGCGATGTCCATGAGACCGAGCGGCGCCGGATAGGCATTCGCGGACAGCACACCGACGAGCTCGAGATCGTGTCGTGTCCCGCCCACGGTGACCGGCACGCGCGTCACACCGGGCATCGACCCGAGATCCGCCGCGGCGGCCGCGCTCAACACGATCGCATCCGGGTGAAGCAGCTCGAGCAGGTGTCCGCTCAGCTCTCCGATGAGCGCAGGCTGCAACGCACCTGCGCGAAACGGATCGAGTCCGAGGATCTTGAGCGGCTCGCGGCGTCCGGGGATGGCGGCTTCGATCTCGAGCATCGGGCTTGCGGTCTCGACCTCGGGATGATGCGCGAGCTCCTCGTACAAGGACTCGGAGAAGCCCTCCGGTGGCCCGCGCAGCACGAGATCCGCCTGGCCGACGAGGCGGCCGGCAGCGAGGCTGAACTCATCGAGCGCCGCGGTGTTGACGAGATACACGGCAACCCCGAGCGCGACGCCCAGGGAGATTGCGATCAAGGTGACGGCAAAGCGCCCGGGCTGCTCGCGCAGTTGCGACACGACGAGCGCGCGCCACGCCGCGAGCGCGGCGCGCGGCGCCGCATGCGCGCGATCCTCAGGCATGCAGCCCCTGCGCATCGAGCACGACGATGCGGTCGGCGGTCTGGGCAGCCGCGCGCGAATGAGTGATGAGAAGTCCGGCGCCCGCCTCGCGCTTGACCTGATCGCGCAGCAGCTCGAGAACGCGCCCCGCGCTGCGCGGGTCGAGATTGCCGGTTGGCTCGTCGGCGAGGAGCAGGAGAGGGCGGTGCACGAGCGCACGTGCGATCGCCACGCGTTGCACCTCACCTCCCGACAGCTCCCGAGAAGGCCGCTGCGCGAACTCGGTGAGTCCGACCGCCGCGAGCATCTGTGCGATCCGCTCGCCGCGCTGCGCGCGGGCGATGCCGATGAGCTCGAGCGGCAGCGCGACGTTCTGCTCGACCGTGAGGTAAGGCATCACGTGGAAGGCCTGAAAGACGAAGCCGATCGAGCGGCGGCGCACCCGCGTGCGCGCATCGTCATCGAGGCCGGTGAGCTCGATTCCCTCGATGAGCACGCGGCCCGAGTCCGGTGGATCGAGCCCGGCGAGCACGTTGAGGAGCGTCGTCTTGCCGACGCCCGACTCACCCATCACGGCGAGATACTCGCCGCGCTCGAGCGCGAGACTCAAGTCCTGAAAGATCGGCGGCCGATCGGCTCGATAGCGCTTGGTCAGACTCTCGAGCCGCAGAACGGCACGATCATTCATGCTCCTTCAAGCGGCATCGACGCCGATCACCGCCTTGACCTCGAGGAAATCGCGCAGGCCGAACTCGCCGTACTCGCGACCGTTCCCCGACATCTTGAAGCCGCCGAACGGCGTCTTCATGTCGCCCGAGGCGCCGTTCACGGCCACCTGGCCCGCGCGTATCCGGCTGCTGACCCGGCGCGCGCGCTCCGGACTCATCGACCAGACGTAGGCGGCCAGCCCATAAGGCGTGTCGTTCGCGATCGCGATGGCCTGCTCTTCGCTCTCGTAGGGCAGGATGCAGAGCACCGGGCCGAAGATCTCCTCGCGTGCGATGGTCATGTCGTTGCGCACATCGGAGAAGATCGTGGGCTTCACGTAGTAGCCGCGCTCGAGACCATGCGGGCGTCCCGGACCCCCGGCGATCAGCCGCGCCCCCTCCTTGATGCCTTCCTCGATGTAGTGCTCGACGCGCTCGTATTGCCGCGCCGAGACGACCGGGCCCACGTTGGTCTTCTCCGAGCTCGGATCACCCACCACCACCGTCTCGGTGACGCGCTTGGCAATCGCCTCGACGTCCGCGAGGCGCTGCTTCGGCACCAGCATGCGGGTCGGGGCGTTACAGGACTGCCCGGAATTCTGATAGACATGCAGCACGCTCTTGGTGACCGCGCGCTCGAAGTCCGCATCGTCCAAAAGTACGTTCGGCGACTTGCCGCCGAGCTCCTGATGCACGCGCTTGACGGTGGCGGCGGCGGCGCGCGCGACCTCCGTGCCGGCGCGGGTCGAGCCCGTGAAGGACACCATGTCGATGTCGGGATGGCTCGAGAGCGGGGCGCCCACCCCGGGCCCGTCGCCGTTGATGAGATTGAACACACCGGGCGGTACGCGCGCCTCGTGCATGACCTGAGCCCAGAGTATCGCGCTGAAGGGCGAGTATTCCGAGGGCTTGAGCACCATGGTGCAGCCCGCCGCGAGCGCGGGGACCACCTTGGCGGCCACCTGGTTCATCGGCCAGTTCCAGGGGGTGATGAGCGCGCACACACCGACCGGCTCGAGCACGAGGCGAGTCGAGCCGCGCGTCTCCTCGAATTGAAAGCTCTTGAGCACCTCGATCATGGCGCTGATGTGACCCACGCCGATGCGAGTCTGGGAGCCCTTGGCGAGGGTGATCGGCGCGCCCATCTCGACCGAGATGGCCGCGGCGATCTCATCGTAATGACGCTTGTAGGCGGCGAGCACGCGCTCGAGCATTGCGAGCCGCTCCTCCCTCGAGGTGCGCGAGTAGCCGTCGAAGGCACGCCGCGCGGCAGCAACCGCCCGGTCCACATCCCGTGCGCCGCCCATCGAGATGACCCCCGACACGGTCTCCGTGGCGGGATTGATCACCTTGAATTCCTTGGGCTCGACCGGGTCGACCCAGGCGCCCTCGATGTAGAACTGCCGGTTGTCGTAAGTCATCGTTCCGCCTCTCGAAATGCCGATTCGTGTGCTCATTCTACGCGCCGCCCCCGCCCCCTGCAGGACGCTCTGTCGCCGGCGGCCGACGTAGGGCTGCCCCCGCAGCATCGCCCTGGTCGTAGTTCGCATTTTTGCGCCACCGAAATATCGCGCGGCGCGTGTACGGTTTAGCCTGGAGCCTGGGTAGCCCCATGCGGGGAGTCATTCGACGACGGTCGGGGAGTTTGCGCTCTTGATCATGCTGCGCTTCGGTCGGGTGTCCTGGATGCGCTTGGGGCTGTGCGCCGCCGTGCTGCTCGCCCCGTTTTCGTCGGACGCGCAACTCGAGAGCAATCCGGTGCGCCGCGCACCGATCGCGCTCGGACCCGAGGCGGACCGCCTGCTCATCGGATTCAAGCCCGAGGCGAGCGGGGCGGTGATCAAGACCACGGTACGGCGGCGCGCGCGCGCGTACGCGGTGACCCAGGCACAGACCCGCCCGGCGGACGTTGAGCAGCTCGTGCGGCGCGTCGGACTGCCGATCGCCCGCTCGGGACAGCTCACGCCGAGCCTGCATGTGCTTTACCTGCCGCGCACGCTGTACGGCGCCGAGGTACAAAACGCGCTGGCGATGCTGCGTGCCGATCCGGCGGTCGCCTTCGCGGCCATCGACGGCAGGCGCTACGCCCTTCAGGCGCTCCCCAACGATCCGCTGTTTGCCGGCACGCCGAGCGCGAGCCCGCCGGCGAGCGGTCAGTGGTACCTCGCCAATCCCGCCACTTCCTCGATCATGGCGGGCACGCCCCCGACGACCTTTCCCGATCTGTCGGCCGTCGATGCAGTCGATGCGTGGTCGATCACCGGCGGCAGCACCGGGATCGTGATCGCCGATGTGGATACCGGCGTGCGCTTCGATCACCCCGACCTGCTGCGGGCGGGGCTCGGCGGGCGGCTGCTGCCGGGCTATGACTTCGTGGGTCAGGACTACAACCCGAAGTCGCCCTACAACGGGCTCGGCACGTTCCTGCAGGCGAACGATGGCGACGGCTGGGATCCCGACCCGTCGGATCCCGGCGACTGGATCAACAGCACCGATCAGAAACAGTCGGTCTTTCCAAGCGCCAGCTGCCCGGCGGCGGACAGCTCGTGGCATGGCACGCGGGTCGTCGGCATTTTTGGAGCCCTGAGCGACAACGGCGTCGGCATCACCGGACTCACCTGGGGACCGTGGATCTTGCCGGTGAGGGCCCTCGGCAAGTGCGGCGGCTATGATTCGAACATCATCGCCGGCATCGAGTGGGCCGCAGGCATGCCGGTGACGGATCCCGACACCGGCGAGGCGGCGCCGCCCAATCCGTATCCGGCCGACATCATCAACCTGAGTCTCGGCGGCGGTACCGATGCGTGCTCGAGCAGCGGCAATGGTGCGGCCTATTTCAGCGCGTTGCCGCAGGTGGTTTCGCTCGGTGCGCTGGTGGTGATTGCGGCGGGCAATGAGAGCGGCCCGGTGGAGCTGCCCGCCGATTGCGCGGGCGTGATTCCTGGTGTGATGGCCGTGGCGGGGCTGCGCAACGTCGGCACGAAGGTGGGCTACTCGAGCTTCGGATCCCAGGTGAGCCTGTCCGCACCGGCCGGCAACTGCATCGATACGGGCGGCGACTGCCTGCGCTCGATGGATACGACCACCAATCTGGGCGTCACGGATCCGCTGCCCGGGGCGAGCGGCAACGGCTACACCAACGAGGTGAGCTCGAATCTCGGCACCAGCTTTGCGACGCCGATCGTCTCGGGCATCGCGGCGCTGATGCGATCCGTGAACGACAACCTCACGCCGACCCAGCTTGCGGCGCGCCTCGAATCGAGTGCGACGGCCTTTCCGCCGAACACGGCCGCTCTGCCCGTGTGTCCGCAGACGGATCCGAGCTCCTCGGAATGCGCCTGTCCGGCGACGGGTCAGTGCGGCAGCGGCATGGTGAACGCCTACGCCGCCGTCATGGCCGCGCAGAATCCAATCGCTGCCGTGCGTGTGACCGCAGGCAGCAGCATCCTGCTCGATGCGAGCGGCAGCGCGGCGGCGTGTGGTCGCACCCTCAAATCCTACCAATGGAGTGCGGGCAGCGGCGTCACGCTCGTCTCCGGCGGCACCTCGGCGCAGGCCGTCGTCTCCGGCAGCGGTTCCGTGACCCTGACCGTGACCGACGATCAGGGCGCGAAGGACAGCGCGAACGTGAGCGTGACGGCGACGGGCGCCGTCAGCAGTGCGCCGCAGAGCGCCGGCGCGACCGCGTGCCCGAGCGCCCTGGTGGTAAGCCCGACGCCTCCTGGCATTGCGCAGTCCTTCTCACCGAGCGTCGTGGCGACCTCGAACGTGTCGACGCTGACGCTCACCCTGACGAATGTCAACGCGTTCGCGCTCACCGAGGCGCAGCTCACCGATGCGCTGCCCGCGGGACTCGTGCTCTCGAGCACGATGCCGCCGAGCACCTCCTGCAGCGGCGCAAAGGTCTCGGTCAAGATCGCGGGCCGCACCCTCACCTTGAGCAATGCGGTGATTCCACCGCGCAGCAGCTGCACCGTGAGCCTGGGGCTGTCCTCGATGACCGCGGGCTCCTACTCGAACTCGATCGCCGCGCACGCGCTCAGCACCGGTCCCGCGGGGAGCAACAATGCGGCGAGCGCCGCGACGCTCACGGTGTCGACCCCTCCCGCCAGCGGGGGCGGCGGAGCGATCGATGCGCTCGAGCTGCTGGCCGCGGCCGCGCTTCTCGGTGCCACACGGGCTGCTCGGAGCGCACGGGCTGCTCGGGCGGCGCGGGGCGTACGGGCGGCGCGGGGCGCACGGGCGGCGCGTTTCGCTACAATGAGAGAATGAGCACTCCCAGTCGAAGTCGATCGGCGACCGACGCATCGCAGGTCCTGCCGCCGCCCGCTCCGGGCGCCACCCGCATCGAGCGC
>Ga0070734_10001763_pt1 | contig 29556 bp, 20 predicted proteins | sample Coa_R1_8_FD_66444 | JGI IMG/M metagenome (GOLD analysis project Ga0070734, IMG submission 66444) | Surface soil microbial communities from Centralia Pennsylvania, which are recovering from an underground coalmine fire - Coalmine... | ecosystem: Environmental > Terrestrial > Soil > Unclassified ... | reverse complement strand
ACTGCTCCATCCGCGTGTTCCAGCTTTCCACGATTCCCGTCAGGTCCACCGCTAGCACGCCGATATTCAGCGATTCCACAATGTTTTCGCTGAAATCCTTGAGCCGCGCAATCTCCAGCGCCTTTTGCTCCAGCGAGCTGTAAAGCTTCGCGTTGTCGAGCGCCACTGCGACGTAGCCGCCAATCGTTGTCACCAGTTCGACGTCGTCGCTCGACAGAAAATCGCCGTCCACCGTTTTTCCCAGCCCCAGGACGGCAACCGTTTGCTCCCGAATCCGGCACGGAACGAAATAATTTAAATCGAGCTGCTCCAGCGTTCGCCTTACGGACTCGCTCGCGTTCGCCGTTTTCGCCGACTCAAAGAAAATGGCCCCGCTGGCAAACTCCGGCCGCGTCGGCGCGATAAAACTCAAATCCAGTGTTCCCGCCGTTCGCACACCCATCGATCGCGCAAGCTCGAGCTGTCCCGGCTGTTCCGCATCTTCGACGAACACCGCAATCCGGTCCACCAGTAGCGTCTGCGAAACTCGATCCAGCACCGATGCCAGCATCGGATCCAGCCGGACTTCATTCGTCAGCGCGCTTCCGAACTCAATCAGCGTCCGCCGGTAATCAAGCCGGTCGCGATAAAAAAATCGATCCAGCCGTCCCTGGAACCATTGCCGGAACGGTTCGAAAATCGACGCCGCGATCACGATCGCAAGTACTCCACCCCACTTGCCGTTTGCTTGCGTGTGGAACACTAGCCCGATCAATCCGATCAACGCAAAGAACACAACCAGCACGCCCGCCGTCGCCGCCGTATACGCCAATCCGCGTTTGAAGATGATGTCCACATCCATCAAGCGGTAGCGGATGATGGCGTACCCGAGGCACAGCGGGATCAGCACCAGGCTCAATACCGTAAATTTCGTCCACGATGCGACGGTAACCCCGAGCACAAACGGCAAAATGTAAAGGAGCGCGCAGGGCAGGCTTCCGACGATCGTTCCGCCCATCAGCCACTTCAACTGTTGTCGCAGAACTCCCGATGGCGCGTTCTTGTAGCTGAAATAAAAAACCAGCCCCGTCACGAGATAGCACAGGCCGAAATATCCGAGCTCGATCTTGTCGAGCAGCACCCGCGCGCCCAGCCACGGCACAAATCCCAAATTGCCGCTCGCCACAAAGAAATGCACCAGGAGAAGCACGAGTGGCGCGCTGTATACAAGCACCCAATTTCGCACCGAACGTGCCGCCGGCTCGGTTCTCTCTGGAAATACCAGCGCGAAATGCAGCAACAGCGTCGGCGCCAGCAGTCTCGCAATGATCCCCGCCCAATACACTTCATAGTCGAAGGTGTCGAGCTTCCCGCTGTAGTGAAACGAACAGAAAATGAAAGATACAAGGCAGAAGATGTAGAAGTGGATCGCGCGCGGCGCATTCCATCTCTTCCACAAAATAAAAAATCCTATAAAGAGATACAGCAGCCCCGCAAACCGCAAATAATTTTCAATCGATGCCGGTTTTTCCGCCGGCGCCAGCACCAGCGACGGCTCAATCTCTTCGCCATTTCGCGCCAGCTTGTAACGAACCTGCGTCCACAATCCCGCATGCCACAACTTCTTCGTCACATCCACCGCGCGGTGGACCGGGACGTCCCCCACCTCTACCAGAACGTCGCCTACGCGTATGCCTGCCTTTTCGGCAGGAGAACTTGCCAGCACCTGTTGCGCTTCAATCCCGCGGTCCGTGTCCCGCCAGGACACGCCGTCATCCGGCGTTTCGAACCGCACTCGTTGGTCGAAATTAAGCAGCGCAAAGACAATCGCGGCCATTGTCGCAATGGCCAGAACGACGGCTCCCACTCGGGTGCCGACGGCGACAACCACAGACGCAACGCTGGCGCGCAGGCTTGGTTTCATTTTGGCGGCTCGATCGGGTGACACCCCGAATTACTCTATTCGGGTGCAACTCCCGTTCCAATCTTTGGTAGTACCCCACTATACTTAAGTGTTTTATTTTTAGCAGGTTATGGGGGCGCTGAACTTCGCTCCCTGCTGGAATCCACTTTCTAGTATAGCGTCTACAGCTTTACAAACCTTCTTTTCCCTTAAAACTGGACGCTCAATCCGCCTCGCACTGTCCGGAACGCAGGCACCAGGATCGCCTGCCCGTCCCGCGTGGTCATCGGAGTGTAGCCTTGGGCCAGGAGATTGTCGCAATCGGCGATCGCTTCCCATCTGCCCAGGCCAAATTTTGGCAATTGCTGGCGAACCGAAAGGTGCAGGAAGGGATCCATCTGATACAGCGTCTCGCCGTAATTATCCAGTCGCGAAAGCGCCGTGCCGCTCACCCACTTGTAGCCCGCGGTCACCTTGGTGCGGCTCCGGCGCGAATTCCACGATAGATTCGCTCCTAGGGAGTTTCTAGAGACGCTCCGCAGCGAATCCCGCAGCGGCCCGCCGGTTTCTACTCCCGGTGCCAGCACGCCCCCATACGCATAAACGCTCGTCCACTCCACGTCATCCGACAAACGTTCGCGGAGCGCCACTCGCGCGCCCCAGCTGCTCGACGATCCGCCGTCATACGCGAATCCATTCGAAAACGAATCCTGGAAAAATTCGGAAATCGGCAAATACTTTCCCTGACCGAACACCGCGATGTGCCGGTTGTCGTCATGGAACGCCGCAACCTGCAATTTTCCTTTTTCGCCAAGCTTGCGTTCTGCAGCGGCCTCTTCATGCCATCCGCCCTGCAAAACCGGCCGGCCTCCGCGCCACATCAACGCAGGGAACGCATCTAGTTCCGCAAGCGCATCATTCAACATCGAATTGGTATCCCCAGCCCCTGCTTCCAGTGAGTCCGGCGAACCTGGCTCCGATGCAAATGTCAGCATCGCCTTCCAAACATCCGTAATCCTGGTCTCCGCGGATATTCTCGGCCGCAACGACGTCGCAGCGCGGCCCAACCCGACCATCATGTATTCCGCGCCATACCGCACCAGCACTCGGTCGCCCAACCCAACCGCTCCGCCCTGATCCAACCTCACCCCGCGGAACGTCAGTCCCGTCTCTCCCAATTTCGCTTCGCGCAGCACCATCGCCGTGTGTGGTCCCGCTCCCAACGTTCCCGTCGGCAGCCACACTGTTGCGATTCCGCCCGCTGCGGAATCGTCATAACTCATCTGCCCCGCAACCAACAGCCGGCTCGTCCCGCCCAATTTTTGGTCGTACGCAAACGAAGTTCCCGGCGCCGAAGCGATGTTCGAAACAGAACCCGGCCGCCTCGCTCCATCCGTAAACTCCAAAAGCATCTTCGGCGTCGCACTTCCACCTTCGCGCTGTCCGTCAGACGCCACCAGCGCTCCGTGCTCATCCCACTGCAGTACGGGCCTCATTCCCGTCGCAGAACGCAGCACCCACTTCCAATCGTCTGGATCCGCTCCGTGCGCCGTCGGCTGTCTGCGCAGTTGGTCGAGGCTCGCGAACATCGATTCCATCTCGATGCGAACCATCGTTGTCAGATTTGCGTTGATTCGAACGTGCTGTTGCAGCGTCGGCAGGAATCCGGCAAGAGTCACGCGGACTGTATAAAGTCCCGGCGCCAGCTTTTCGCTGCGGAAAATTCCTTGCGTATTCGTTAGGAAACTTTGTTGCGTTACGATTCCCGCAATCTCGGGAATCAATTCCACGCTCGCGCCAAGTTGCGGCGTTCCCCCCGCATCGTGCACGACCCCCGTCACCTTGCCCGTGACGAGCTTCGCCTGCGCCAGCGTTGCATTCGCTCCAAGCGATGCCCACGCCGTCGTCAGTACCAGGGCCCCCTGGATCAATATCCAGATCCGGAGTTTTCCCTTTCTCACGATGCTTTACCTCCCCGGTGCAGTATTTGCCGCTGACTTCAAAGGTGAAGCCGCCGGCTCTTTCACCGTGAATTCCGCCGTCCGAGTGATCGTCTGATTTGTAAGTGTATCCGTCGCGTTGATTTCCAGCGTGTACTTTCCCGGCGCGAGCGTCGCCAGCGGCAGCAGCCGCTCAATCGTGATCTGGTCGCCGGCCTGTTTCATGTCCGCCGACGTCTCTTTGAACTGCATCACTTGCTGCTCGCCCTTCTTCACCGTGTACTGGAAGCTGGCGTTGCTCTTGTGCGTCGTCTCGTCGGATTTCAGGTTGTACACCTGCATATAAATTCCCAGCTTGTCCGCCGTCGTGAAATCGCCTTCCAAACGCGGCCGCACTTTCGATGAGCCAAGCACGAACTGCCCCGCGCCAATCTGTTTCGCCGGCACGTGCTCGATCTGGTCCGCCAGAATCAGCGAGCTCGAATCGAGCTTCGCATCTTCATATTGATGAACCGCCAGGCGCGTATTCACGACGCCCACGTTTCCGCTCTGCACATCCTTCAAAACCAAATCCAGACGGTATAGTCCGGGCCGCAGCGGCACTGCCTTTTGATAAATCGATTGCAGCTTCAGCGATTGCTGAAACAGCGAATCCGGGAAGTCGCGGCTCACCGCGTCTTCAAATGTCTGCACCACACGGCCCGTCAGTGTGCTCACGCGCCCAAAAACGTTCAGCGTCGCCGAGTGCACTCCATCCTTCGCCTGGAACGAAAGCTGGCTGTTCGGAATCTGCACCGTCACCGGCACAAGCACTGTATCGTTCGTAACTTTCAGGAAGTCCGTCCGCCACGTAAAGTGCACCTGATCCCGCACCACGCGCGACGTAACCAGCGATTCCAAATCCTTAAACTTCACCGGCGGCGCTTGCTGCACCTTCGCATAAAGCTCCAACCGGTTGAACTCGTTCATGCTCGCCGGTTGTCCGCCCAGCGTTGTCGGCAAGTTCGTTCCGTCCGCGCGCGTGAAGCGATCCGCCTTCGACGCCATTCCCATCGATTCCATCAAGCTCAATCCGGCGCCCGGTACGTGCAGCAACGCGTCCTTCTCCGAAGGATCCATTGTCAGGTGATATTCGCCCGAACCCGATGGGTCCACGAACTCCAACTCTACGTTGTTTCCAAGCCCTTCCAGATACCGGTACCGCCACTTTTCCCACGGATACGTCGACGTCGATCCGCCGCCCTCTTCCATCGGACGGTCATACGTGCCGCCCGTCGGGTGCGAATCCACTTCGTCGGCCGGGCCCCAAATGATGTAAATCCGCCCGCGGTCCGTTTTCCAACCCGGAATTCCCGAAGCATAGTGTTCGTTCGCGTACGCAATGCGCCGGTAGTGTTCTTCCTTAAAATCGTTGTCCGGCAAATCCGGATTGCTGCTCCGTCGCAGCCAGAATTGCTCGATAAACTGCTCTCGCTCTTCGTTTGTGTCCAGTTGCAAAAACGCAGTCCGCTCATCCGGCGAAATAATGTAGACCACGTCCTCGTTCAGCCATTCCTTGTACTGCTTATCCAGCTCTTTCAGAGCTCGGCCCATCTTCTTCTTTTGTTCTTTGGTCAGCTTTTGGTTCGTGGGCGGAGCCGTTGGATCGTTGGCGGGAGCCTGAGCCTGCTGCGCCTGCATTGGCGGCAGCGCAATGGAAAACGCAAAAATACCTGAAATGACCGTTCGGAGTACCCTGGACATTTGGAAGACACCTCTAACTGTAGGACTGGAGGATTCTACCCCTGCAGAAGTACCGCGTCAAATGCGCGATCCCCTGCATTTTGTGACACTTGTCCCCCAGCTCGGGTTAGAAGCCACACCCCTGAAATGGGTTGCTCGCAAATAACGCAACCTGTACCAACGGTCAGGTTTTTACAATTTTTTGTAGCCCGCTATTTCGTTTCTATGAAGGGCGGCTCCGCGCCGCTCCCAACTTACTGCACCCGCTGATTTCCGTCTGACTCTACCAGTAGATCGAAAATCGCCAGCACCCGCCGCCTGTAATCAACCATCCGTTGAAATACGTCGCCCAACTGCGGGTCGCGCTCCGCTTCACGATGCCATTTCGCAAGCACCGCCGGCGGCACTTCAATATCCCTGCGCAATCTTTCCGCGGAATGTCCGCGCAAAAACAGTCCGTAAAAAAACGCCGCTTCCTTCTGCGGATACTCCAGATCCGCCGGAGAAACAGCTGGCACGAATTGTACGCTCGTCGCCATAGAGAAAACGCAGTTTACCGAAAACCCCAGACGCGTCAAGTAGTACCGCCCTCTTTTTGACGCGTTCCGATTAACGTCCGCTTGCGCAGGCTCTCCTTTTTACCCGTTCTCCGGACAATCGCCTCTTTGCCGCAAGCAACACCCCACCCGCATTACCGAATCTAATCGCCATGAGATGCGTTAGACTAATAGCGGGTTATATCCCATGGGACTGACCACAACCTTCGGTCGCCTTTTCCGCTTCGGCATTGGTAGCGTAGGCACTCTTGCCTGCGCCCCGTCAGGATGGTTCTAAAAACCATGAGTCTTGCCACCTCATTCAACCGCCTTTTCCGCTTTGGACTTGGTAGCGTAGGCACTCTTGCCTGCGCCCCGTCAGGATGGTTCTAAAAACCATGAGTCTTGTCACCTCATTCAACCGCCTTTTCCGCTTCGGTCTTGGTAGCGTAGGCACTCTTGCCTGCGTCCCGTCAGGATGGTTTGAAAAACCATGAGTCTTGTCAGTAGCTTCAGCCGCCTTTTCCGCTTTGGTCTTGGTAGCGTAGGCACTCTTGCCTGCGTCCCGTCAGGATGGTTCCAAAAACCATGAGTCTTGTCACTAGCTTCAGCCGCCTCTTTCGCTTCGGTCTTCGCGGCGGCATGCGCTCCATCGAAATCAATCGCGAAGAGTTCCGCCTGTATCTCGCCCGCAAACATAAAATCTACATCACGGACTTCCGCCAGCTCCGTCGCTATCCCGTCGAGCAATTAGACTCCGTCGCCGCCGTTTTGATTCGCGATGCGCAGCGCCTCGCCTTCCTCGAAGGCGCCGGTTTCGGCCTCGGCGGCATGATCACACTTCTTCCCGACGCCGGTCTTCTCACTCTCATTACGCTGCGTTTAATTCAGCGTCTCTGTTTGCTCTATGGATTTGATTTCCGCGATGACGATCAAAAGCGCGAACTCTGGCTCGCCGCCGCCGCTGCCACCGGAATCGATTTCGGCAAGGACCTCGCCGAAAAACAGCTCGTCGAAAAAATCGCTCCCATGATTGTCGAACGCCTCGCCGTCCGTCTCGGCGCCGAAGCCGCCGAAAAATGGGTCGCTCGTCTCGTCCCGCTCGCAAGCTCCGCTATCTGCGGTGGACTCAATTTCGGTTTCGTCCGCGCCTGGGGCCGCCGCGTTCAGCGCAACCTCCACTCACAATTCGTCACCACTGCCCCCGCCACTTTCCCTTACCGCCCCGCTCTCCCTGTTTACACCGAGACTCTCGGCCGCGGCGCCATCACCGTTTAGATCCCCGATCCTTGTTTTGCCTGCGTAGGGGCACGATACATCGTGCCCTTCTTCGTTTCCGAATCTGCTTTTTCTTCCCTACTTCACGACCGGCAACACAACCCGCGACGCCATCTTCGGCGTGCAATACACTCTCTGCGTCGCCTTCACAAAATCCCCCTCCGTCGCCTCATAAATGCTCTTCACAAACTTCTGCGGATTCCGGTCAATCAGCGGAAACCACGTCGACTGCACCTGCACCATAATCCGGTGCCCTTTCAAAAATACGTGGTCGTGATCCCGCAAGGGAACTCCCCACTCCGTCGCTTCATTCGCTTTGAGCGCGCTCGCATGCTCAAAACTCTTCAAATACCGTCCGCGCCGCACTTCCATCGCAATCGGCAATTCATATCCATTCAACGATTGCGCGAACTGCCCCGGCTTCGGCCCCGCTTCCTCTTCCCACGCATTTTTCTGCGCGTCCTGCGAGAACACGTCAATCAGCTTCACCACAAAATCGCTGTCCGTCCCCGACGTCGAAGCAAACAGATCCGCCGCTAGCGGCCCTGTCACCACCAAATCCTTTTCCAGCGGCGCGCTCACAAACGTCAACACATCCGGCCGTCCGTCCACAAATCGTTGGTCCGCCACTTCCCATGTCCGCCAATCGCCCGCCGGATACGTCGGCGAAATCGGCCGCTGCCGGTAAGGCACCGGATTCGCCGGGTCCGACACATATTCGCGAAACGCACTCGCCTCCGCCGCGCTGGGTGCTGTAAACGAAAGCGTCCCATCCGCGTGCAAATATAAGTTCGTCGCTACCGCCTCTTTCGGCGGCCACGCCGCATACGTGTGCCATGTATTCGAGCCGCTCTGGAACGTGCTCGCCTGCCACGCTGGTTTCTCTCCCTTGCCGTGCAGGTAGTAGCGGAAAAAGGGCGCTTCAATCGTCTCGCGAAACTCCCGCGCCGTTTCGTGCCCGCCAAAGGGAATCAATCCGATGCTGTCCGCTTTCGGCGTCTGCCACTGTCCGTGGAACCACGGCCCCGCCACCATAAAATTTGTGTGCTCCGGGTCGTGCTCCGCCGCATGGCGGAAAATCTGCCACGGCCCCCACGGATCTTCCTGATCCCAGAATCCCGCCACATTCAAGTTCGGCACCGTCGAACCGTGCAGTTGCCTCACCCACGCCTCGCGTTTCCAGAAGTCGTCATAGTCCGGATGTTCCACCGTCGAATTCCAGTAGGGAATTTTTCCGTGCAGATATTTCGCGTTGATATTCGCCAGCGGCCCCAGATTCAAATACCACTCGTAGCTGTCGTATGTCTCAAACGCAAAGTGCGTGTTGCTGTTCTTGTCCGCCTGCTCCATCACCGCGTATTCGAAATCGTAGCTTTCGCGCAGCGCGCCGTACCGGTGGTCATCGTCGTTCATCCATTGATCCACCGGAGAAGCCTGCTCGCTCATCGCTTTCAATGCCGGATGCGGCTGTAGCAGCGCCAGCGCCGTCGTCAGCCCGTCGTAGCTCACTCCGTACATCCCTACTTTTCCATTGTTGTTCGGTACGTTTTTCACCAGCCACTCGATGCTGTCGTAAGCATCCGTCGTCTCGTTCGTGCTTTTCGGGTCCGCCAGGTTCACCTGCGAAGTCAGCTCGAATGTTCCTTCGCTCTTGAATCGCCCGCGCAAATTTTGAATCACCATGATGTATCCGTCCGCCATCAATTCTTTCCAGCTCGTCGGCATCTCGGCGGGCGCCTTCTCCGGCACTCCATAGGGTGTTCTCCGAAAAAGTATCGGCAGCGACTCCTTCTGCTCCGCCGGTGCCAGTATCACCGTCTGCAGATGCACTCCATCCCGCACCGGTATCATCACTTCCCGCCATGTAAACAGCGCCTTCCCCGCGCTCCCCTGCGCCGCTTCCTGCCCCCACGCCGTCCCCGCCGCCAGCAAAAACGCCGCCGCCAAAACTCCCGCCGCCATCACAATCCTCATCGTCCGCGCCACCCGCAATTTCCGCACGCCACACCTCTCTTTCGCGCGCCGAGCATAACAAATGGACGCATACATCCCAACATCGCCTTTGTAATGGCAGGTCTTAAGACGCGTGGCCTTTTCTCATTGTGGCGGCGTCTATGCCTCTTTGTCTTGCAGTGCTGCCGTGTATGTAATACACTCGTCCCATGAAATCGCTCACTGTTCGGCTTCCTGCTCCGCTCGTTGCCGATATCGAAGCCGAATCCCGCGGCAGAAAGATTTCGAAGTCTGATGTCGTCCGCGAACGCCTCCAAACCGCTCCTCGGAAACGGCGTCGCAATGGCAATCTCGAAACCATCGCGGACCTGATCGGGTCGGTGCATGGCCTGCCGGCGGATCTCTCCTCCCGCAAGAAGGACTATCTCCGCTCGACCGGCTATGGCAAGAAACGTTCTCGTTGACGCTGGCTTTTTGGTCGCTCTGTTAAACGCCCGCGATTCCCATCACGTTTGGGCAGCTGCGCAGGCCGCAGAGTTACCTCCGCCCTGGTCCACTTGCGAGTCGGTACTGTCCGAGGCGTATCACCTGCTGGGTGATCGCGGCCACACCAGCGTTAGCACCATGCTTCGCCGCCGTGCCCTTGTCGTCTCGTTCCATCTTTCGGAAAATATCGAGCCTGTCAGTCGGCTCATCGAGAAATACTCCAACATTCCCATGAGCCTCGCCGACGCCTGCCTCGTTCGCATGACGGAATCCCTCGCCGATCCGCTCCTCCTCACCACCGACTCTGATTTCCGTCTTTACCGCCGCCACAGCCGCCAAGTCGTCCCCTGCCTGACTCCCAATAGCTGACCTCCTAAAACGTGCGCAGGTAGCCGTCGTTGTTCCGGCGAGTTCTCCAACGTGCCATTCCTCATCGTCGTTCGAACGAAAATCACAAAAAGTACAGCCGTACAAAATCCATCACTCCGACCAGTCGTTTTTCCTTACCCATTTCTCGTAAGCTATTCCCAAACTCAGCGCTCGCAAAACTCCGCGAACGCGCCTGCTATGGAAGAAAGGAACCAGCGCCGTGCCCGCCGTCGCCATCTCGATCCCTCGCCGTTGCCATGCCACGACAACGAGCGTGCGCACGGGCCCAGTACCCACCCCCTACCCTCCGCCTAACTCCTCCAGAATGAATACTTACGAAAAACAGGGGGAGGGGGGGCCCCCTCTCGAACATTCTCACATTCGCTCTTCCTTGCCCCGAGCGATTTCTGCGAGGGGTGCACGCGCGGCACGCTCTTTTGCCGTGCACGGCAACTCATCTCTCATCCTTTCAATAACTTCCCCACTCTTTGCCAAAACACCCGGGGTGTACCCCCACTCATTTCCATTTTGCAATTTGCCTCGCGCATCCGACTCTTCTACCGTCTAACAACAACATGACCACCATCCTCAAACTCCGCCGCCTTCTCCTCTTGCTCCTGGCTACTCTCGCGCTCTCTATTCCCACCTTCGCCCAGCAAGACGAAACTCGCGGCGCTCCCGCTGAACCCACCGACGCCGCCGAAACGCGCGCCCAAATCGCCGCCATCGAAAAGTTGCTTCCAACCTTTCCCGACCGCGCCGCCGCTCTCTTCGTCCTCGCCGCCGCGCACCAACATCTCGGCGAAAGCCGCGACGCCATGAAACTCCTCGGCGAGTGCCTCGCACTCAGCGAAGGTTTCGATCCTTCCGGCGGCCCCGAATTTGCCGCACTTCATTCCGACAAGGAATTCTCCAAGCTCATCGAAAAAGTTCATCGCGATTTTCCCGTCGTCGCCCAGGCGCGCCTCGCCCTCGTCACCGAAGAAAAAAATCTCATCCCCGAAGGCCTCGCCTGGGATTCCAACCGAAAAATTTTCTATCTCAGCTCTCTCGCCCAGAAAAAAATCGTCCAAATTACGCCCGACAGTCACGCCTCCGATTTTGTTCCCGCCAATCGCGACCGTCTCCTCCCCGTCCTCGGCATCCGTCTCGATCCCACCGACTCTTCCATATGGGCCAACACCGAAGACGATCGCGGCAACGCCGAACTCCTCCATTACTCGCCCGACGCAAAACTTCTCGGCCGCTTTTCCCTCGACGATCGCGCCAAACACGGCTTCAACGATCTCGTTGTCCGTTCCTCCGGCGAAGTCGTTCTCACCGATAGCCTCAACAACTGCGCCTATCGCTTCGATCCCGCCAAAAAAACTTTCGCGCTTCTCCCCGTTCATCGCGAACTCATTTATCCCAACGGCATCGCCCTCGCCTCCGACGACAAAACTCTTTTCGTCGCCGACGCTCTCGGCGTTCTCTCCATCGATCTGCAAACTCTCTCCAGCCACGACATCAATCCCGGCCCGCACTCCACGCTCGCCGGCGCCGACGGCCTCTACTGGTACAACGGCAGCCTCATCGCAGTTCAAAACGGCATCGGCTCTTCGCGCATCGCCGCCTTCAAACTTTCCGCCGGCAACACGCGCGTCGCAAAAACCACTGTCCTCGAAAATCGCTCCGCTTTCACCTCGCTTCCCACCACCGGCGCCATTCGCGGCTCCGATTTTTATTTCATCTCCAACAGCCATCTCGACAATCTCAACGACGGAAAAATTCTCGACGTCACCCAGCTCGAACCCGTCCGCATCGCCGTCGTCCATCTCCCCTGAATTTTTTCCACGCCGCTTCCCGACTTTGCACTTGCCTCCGCGCCTCTCGCTTAGGCAGAGTTGTGAGTCATGATTCTGCGGACTTCGCCCCGCGCCTCTCGCGGATTACTTTTTCTCTCGCTCATCGCGTCCGCATTTCTCGTTTACTTCAGCATCCGCAACGCGCGCGCCGCTCACGCCGTTGACCTCAACACTCGCGCCGGTTACGAACAGGCGGCTCGTCTCGAACCCGCCAACGCTCGCAATTGGTTTTTGCTCGGCAGTTTTTACCAGAATGATTTTGAAAACGCCGATCCCGAAGCCGCCCTTCACGCTTTGCTCGTCGCGCGTTCTCTCGATCCTCTCTCTTCGGAAACGCTTCTCGCCCTCGCCACGAATTATTCCGACGCCGGCAAATTCGACGACGCCCGCGCATCCTACGTCGAAGCCGAACGCGCCGCTCCCTTGTCCGCTGAAGTCCACTGGAGTTACGGAAATTTCCTTCTGCGCCAGAATGAAATTCCCGCTGCGTTTTCCCAAATCAAAAAAGCTGTTCAGGCCGACCCCAAGCGCAGCGCCGAAGCTTTCTCCCGCTGCCACCGCGTCGTCCCCGACGTCGGCGAAATTCTCGACAACGTCATTCCGCGAAATCTCGAAGCGTATCTCGACATAATTTTCGATCTCACCAACGATGGCCAGCTTGACGTCGCTCTCTCTGTCTGGTCTCGCGCCGCCGCTCTCCCCGGCGCTCTCCAAGTCCTGGACGTCACGCCCCTCGCCAACGCTTTGCTGCAAAACAATCGTCCGCGTGACGCCGCTCTTCTCTGGCAGGAGGCGATGCAAAAACTCAAAAAGCCCATCCCGCCCGACGCCTCTGGTTCGATTTTGTGGGATGGCGGTTTTGAAGCCGGATTCCAGCACGGCGGTCTCGGCTGGTTTTATCAGCCAGTCATCAAGGGCGTGCAGATTCAAACCGATCCTCAGGAAAAACATTCGGGCGAACAATCTCTGCGATTGATTTTCGCGAGCAGAACGAATCTTGCGTTCGACAACATTTGTCACGTCGTAGTCGCCGAGCCCGGCAAGACCTACGAATTCTCCGCCTGGATTAAAACGAAGTCCGTCACCTCAAACGAAGGACCGCGCTTTGTCGTTGCCGCCGGCGTCGGAAATAAAGTTTTCAGCGCGCACACAGCCGATGTTCACGGCGATCAGCCATGGACCAGAGTCTCCCTGACCTGGACTCAGCCGCAGGACACCGAAATAGTGCGTGTCTGCGCTGCGCGTTATCAAAGCGATTTGCCCGATGGCGAAATTGCCGGCACCGCCTGGATTGACGATGTTTCGTTTGTGCCCGTGGCCGCGGAGCACGCGAATCGATGAAACTCCTGCGCATCGCGGTCTGCGCTCTCCTCGCGTTTGGCGTTCTCGCGCACGGCGGCGTCGAGGAATGGTCCATCGCGGTTTTCGAAGCATCCGCCGGAATTTTGTTTTTCTTCTGGGCGGTGTTTTTCGTTTTGTATCAGGAAAAAGAAATCACTCTGCCTACCATTCTCCCGCCGCTTCTCGCGTTTGCCTGTGTCGTCCTCGCGCAAATCCTCTTCCACCGCACCGCGTCGCTCTTCGCCACGCGAATTGAATTCCAGCTGCTGCTTGCGGACATCATTCTGATTTTTCTCGCCGCCCAGGCTTTCCGCACCGTGCAGGACTGGCGCGAATTTTTCTGGTTCGCCATGCTGATGGCTTTTTTCGTCTGCGGCTTCGGAATTCTGCAGCACCTCACGTTCAACGGGAAACTCTATTGGTTTCGCGAAATGCGTTACGGCGGAATTCCGTTCGGTCCCTACGTCAATCGCAATCATTTCGCCGGATTCGCGGAGCTCGCGATTCCCATCTCTCTTGTGCCTCTTTCTCTTGGCAAAGTCCGCAAGGAACGCCGCGTCGTGATCGGTTTCTTTGCGTTGGTGCCCATCGTTGCCATCGTTCTCTCCGCCTCGCGCGGCGGCATCGTCAGTTTCGCCATCGAACTGCTTCTTCTTTTCTCCGTCATCCTCCTCCGCCGCGCCGGCGGCAAACATCTCCTGACCGGCGGCATCGTCATTCTCGCCGCTCTTTCGTTTGTTTCCTGGATCGGCGTCCGCGAAGTTCTCTCCCGCTTCGGCAGCCTGCAGTCGATGGAGGTAAAAGAAGGAAAGCGCGCCTCCATGCGACACGGCGCGTGGCGTATCTTCCTCGATCATCCCGTTCTCGGCACCGGGCTCGGCACCACGCAAATCGTCTATCCGCCCTATGAAACGCTGTACGACGGAAAAATCGTCAACCACATTCACAACGACTATCTCGAAGCCCTCGCCGAAACCGGAATTCTCGGAGGGATTTGCTGCGCATGGTTTGTCGGCATTCTCCTGATCTCCGGATTGCGCGCGCTGCAGGATTCGAAGCTCTCCTTCGTCTCCGCGCTCCGCCTCGCCGGACTTGCCGGCTGTTGCGGCCTCCTCGTTCACAGTCTCGTCGACTTCAATCTCCACATCCCCTCCAACGCCTACTTCTTCTTCCTGATGGCCCTCCTCGCCACCTCCACCTTTTCCGTCGCTTCTCCGCAACCCATCCCCGCCGCCGCGAAACATCGCCGCTCGCGAAATCCCTGATTCACCAGCGCTTACACCCTGTATAATCAGCCTGGGGGTATCAACTAGAATGCAGCCAGCCAGACTGGGTGCGCGCACCGTTTGTTTCGTCGCGACCGCCCTGCTTGGGATACTGGTTCTGGCGCCGACCAGCCGCGCGCAGGCCGTCCTTGAAACAACGCAACAGACAAACGAACGCATTAAGGCGCTCTCCGCGTCTTCGCGCACTCCTTCAGGGGATTACGTCATCGGCCGGGGCGATTTGCTCGTCGTCGAAGTTTTTGATGTGCCCGAGCTTTCTCGGGAAGTTCGCGTCAGCCAAACCGGCTCTATCAGCTTGCCCTTGCTTCCTCTTCGTCTTCAGATGACCGGCCTTACCGAAATACAGGCTCAGCAAAAAATCGCCGAAATCCTCGAAGCCAACGGCCTCGTCTCTCACCCTCAAGTGAACGTCAGCGTAAAGGAAAAGAAGGGCCGTCCCATCACGATTCTCGGCGCGGTCAGTCACCCGATGGTGTACGAGGCGGATCGTCCCGTCACGCTTCTCGAAGTGCTCGCGGAAGCCGGCGGCATTTCGAGTGACGCGGGCGACTCGGTTATCATCACCCGCGGCGAACAGACACCGCTCGCATCTTCCACCGAAGCGCCCGAAATCAGTCCGCAGGACGTCGTGAATTCTCCCGTGCCTGCAAACGGCTCAGCTTCCGCTGCCGCAACCGAGGCGACGCCGGCAAAGACACCGGAGTCCGCGCCCATGGTACCCGCTGCGGAACCTCCACCGCTGGCAAACACCATCACCGTCAATCTCAACGAACTTTTGGAAATCGGCGACACCCGCAACAATATTACGCTTCAGGGCGGCGACATCGTCACCGTTCCTCATGCCGGCATCGTCTACGTTTTGGGAGCCGTTCAGCACCCGGGTGGTTTTGTCGTTTTGAGTGATAGAGAACAGCTCTCCACCTTGAAAGCGCTCGCGCTGGCAGGCGGCTTGAACGCGACCGCGCGCAAGCATCAGGCTGTGATCATCCGCAAGGATTCGACAGGACAGCAGCATCAGGTCATGGTTGATTTGGGAAAAGTTTTGAATCAAGAAACCGAGGACGTAAGGCTCCAGGCGAGCGACGTTCTCTATGTGCCTCAGAGTGGCAGCCGCACTGCTCTTCTGCGCGCGGCGGAAGTTGGTCTGGGTATCGGCACCGCCGTCGCCATCTTCCGCATCGGGCGGTGATAGTGAGTTCGAATGACTGACGACAACAAACTTGTGCCTCGCGAAAACGGTTCGAACGGCAACGTCGAAGTGCTTTCCTCCGCTTCGCGTTTCGTTCCCATCGATCTTTCTCCCCGCGAGCCGCACCTTTACGATTACCTTTTAATCCTCCGCAAACATCAGTGGCTGATTCTTTCTTTTCTCATCGCTGTCGTCACGATCGTTTCCATCGCCACCTTTCGCATGCAAGCGGTCTATTCCACGACCGCCAGAATCGAGATTGACCGCGAAAATTCGAATGTCCTCCCGTTTCAAGGCGCGGAATCGTACGACTACCTCATGGACACGGATACCTACATCGAAACCGAGTCCAAAATTCTGACGAGCGAGACGCTGGCGCTGCAAACCATTCGCAGCACCGGCCTCGCCAACAACCCCGAATATTCGTCCGGTCAGGCTCCTTCGGAAGCGATCGCGTCGGGCAGTCTTGCCAACCACAAGCGTCCGGGTGAACTTGCCGCGTTTCTCGGCAGCCTGGCGGTGCGTCGCGTCCCCAACTCACGCCTTCTCGATGTCACCTTCGAATCTACCGATCCGCAGCTCGCGGCCCGTATCGTAAACGCGCACATCGAAAATTTCCGCGAAGACAATTTCCGCAGCCGCTATCAGGCCATCGCCCAGGCTTCTTCCTGGCTCGCCGATCAACTCGACGATCTCAAAGTCAAGGTTCAGAAGTCCGAAGACGCCCGCCTCGAATACGAACGCAAGAACCAGATTTGGGAACTCGACGACAAGCAGAACATTTCCACGCAGCGCCTCTCCGATATCAACAAGGAACTGACCGACGCGCAGAGCGAGCGCATGAAGCGCCAGGCTCTCTATGAGTTCGCAAAGAGTGCCGACGCCGATTCCGTGCCGGAACTCCGGTTGGACCCCACGCTGCAGGATCTCAGCAAGCGTCACAGCGATTACAACACGCAGCTTTCGGAAGCACTGGCGCAATATGGCCCCAATTTCCCCAAGGTCCAGCGACTGCAGGGTCAGATCAAGGAAACAGACAAGCTCATTGCCGATGAAAAGAAAGCCATCATCGACCAGATGGGAATCGACTACAACGCCGCCCGCCAGCGCGAAATGCTTCTGACGCAGGCCCTCGATCAGCAAAAGGCGGAAGTGAATCAGATGGCCGAGCGCCTCGTCGAATACAACATTCTCAAGCGCGAAGCCGAAGCCAACAAGACGCTTTACGATGGAATGCTCACCAAGCTCAAGGAAGCGAACATCTCCGGCGCGCTGAAGTCTTCGAATATTCGCGTCGTCGATCCCGCCATGATTCCATCCACTCCCACGCGTCCGGCAAAAGCGCGCAACATTGCCCTGGCGTTTATCGTGGGCCTTTTCGGCGGAGTCGGATTGGCATTGCTTCGCGAATATCTGGACAACACGGTGAAGACTCCTGACGACGTCGAGACTCTCGCCCGCTTGCCTTCTCTCGCCGTCGTGCCGGCTTTTGCCGATTCGAGCAGCAACGGCCGCCGCGGTTTGCTCAAGGGAGTCTCCAGCAACGGGCACGACAAGCGCATCGAGCTCGTCGCGCAGCATCTCCCCAAATCGCAAATGTCCGAAGCCTTCCGTGCGCTTCGAACGGCCCTGCTGCTTTCTCAGGCCGATCATCCTCCGCAAACCATTCTTGTGACCAGCGCTCTTCCGCGCGAGGGCAAGACGACTGCCGCGGCAAATCTTGCCGTCACTCTCGCGCAGCTCGGCGACCGCACGCTTCTGATCGACGCGGACTTGCGCAAGCCCGGCGTCGGCCGTTTGCTCAATCTCACCGACGGTAAGTATGCCGGCCTCAGCTCTTATCTCGCGGGCGTCTCGAGCCTCGATCTCGTCACCGTTCCGCATCCGGCGATTCCCAATCTCGCGGCGATTCCAACGGGGCCTCTCCCGCCCAATCCCGCGGACCTTTTGTCTTCTCACAAGATGGCGGATGCGCTTGCGGAGCTCCGCACCAAATTTAAATTTATCGTCATAGATTCGCCGCCGATCATGGCTGCGACGGACGCCGTCATCCTGTCCGTTCTTGTCGACGGCGTGCTCCTCGTTGTTCGCAGTGGTGAAACGCCGAAAGAAGCGTTCACCCGCACTCGCGATCTCTTAAACAGCGTGAAGTGCCGGATGCTGGGCGTCGTGCTGAACGCAGTCGATTCCAGCGCGCCCGACTACTACTATTCCTATCGCTACTATCCTTATTCCTACGGCTACGGTCCCCAGGAAGCCACGGATCTTCCTCATATGCCTGAGGAAGAGATGCACAAGTTGCGCAAGTCCAATCATTCCGACGATGACGAACTGGCTCTCTAGGCATTCGAAGGAGGTTTCGTGCGTTTTCTGATTACCGGTGGAGCGGGCTTCATCGGCTCGCATCTCGCCGAGCGGCTGCTCGAACGCGGCGACCACGTCGTGCTTCTCGACAATCTTTCCACCGGAAGCATGGAGAACATCCGTCACCTCAAGTCTTCCGACCGTATGGAATATCATTTGGATTCCATCGAAAATCGCCAGCTCGTCGCGGAGCTCGTGGACGATGCAGACGTCGTCGTGCATCTTGCCGCCGCGGTCGGCGTTCGCCTGATCGTGGAAAGCCCCGTTCGAACCATCGAAACCAACGTCAACGGTACCCAGATGATTCTGGAGGCCGCTGCCAAAAAAAGAAAACTCGTTGTCACCGCCTCGACTTCCGAAGTCTACGGAAAAAGCACGCAAGTTCCGTTTCGCGAAGAAGCGGACCTCGTGCTTGGCCCCACCACCAAGGGACGCTGGAGCTATGCCGCTTCGAAGGCGCTCGACGAATTTCTCGCGCTTTCGTACTGGAAAGAAAAGAAAGTTCCTGTCATTGTCTTGCGTTTCTTCAACACGGTCGGCCCGCGCCAGACCGGCCGCTACGGCATGGTGCTTCCGAATTTCGTGCGCCAGGCGCTCGATAACGGCACCATCGGTGTGTACGGAAACGGAAAACAGTCGCGCTGCTTCTGCGACGTCCGGGATACTGTTCACGCGCTCATTAAATTGATCGATTCGGACCGCGCGATCGGAGAAGTCGTAAACGTAGGCAATACCGAGGAAATTTCCATTGAAGATCTTGCGCAGCGTGTGATCGCGCGCACTGGCAGTAGCTCGTCCGTTGAGTTCATCCCCTACGACAAAGCGTACGAGCCGGGATTCGAAGACATGATGCGCCGTGTGCCCTGCGTCGAGAAGCTGCAGGCCATCACGGGATTCCGTCCGCAGACGCCGCTGAACGAAATCATCGACCGTGTGGCTGCACACATGAAGGAAAAGAGCGTTGCCGCCACTCGCGTGGCCACCGGCAATTTCGCTTAATCCACTTTTTTCTGTTTCTCTTCGCGCAGATGCGGTATCGTTTGGTTACTTAGTGGTCGCGGCATTTGCTCGAACATTTCGATCCCGCGCACGGGTCACGCGGATCGCTATTTCTTGGACAGATCAACTGTAAGTGGAAAACGACTCAAGCGTGTTCCGCCATTTGCGCCTTCTCTCCGTTTCAGAGCGCCTCCTCGTCCTTTTTTTCCTTCTCACGCTGCCTTTGTCGAATCCCTGGGTGCGCGGCGACGGGGTCGGATATTACGGATATGCGCGCGCAATTTTGATTCAGCACAATCTCGATTTCGCCCCCGACTACCAGCACGCCAACACAAGTTTTCGCGAAAGTCGCCTCGATGAATCCGGCCAGCCGCGCAGCGAATACCGCACTGCGACGGGCCATCTCGAAAATCACTTCACCATTGGCCCGGCAATTTTGTGGGCGCCATTTCTTTTCGCCGCGCACGTATGTGTTTTGATCGCCCGTTCTTTCGGGGCTTCGATTGCTGCGGACGGTTTCTCCGCGCCCTATCGTATTGCCATGGCGTTTGCCACTTCGCTTTACGGATTTTTCGCGCTGTTCCTCGCGTTTCGGCTCGCGAAGAAATTTGTCGCGGAGCGCACCGCCCTCCTGGCCACGCTCGCCATTTGGGGCGGAAGTTCGCTCGCGGTGTATATGTATTTCAATCCGTCGTGGTCGCATGCACATTCCGCGTTTATGGTCGCGGTGTTCTTCGCGTACTGGCTGCACACGCGGGAAGGCCGTACTTATGCGCAATGGATTCTGCTCGGCGCGATTGCGGGATTGATGCTGGATGTTTATTACGCAAACGTGATGCTGCTTGTGCTTGTGGCGGTCGAAGCTTTGTTTGTACTTCGCGATTCGGTCGAGCGGAATCGTGCCGCGCAAATCCCATCACTCCTTGTGTCTTACGCGCTTTTCGCCGTCGCGTTACTTGCCGCTTTTCTGCCGACGCTGATTACCAAGCGAATTATTTACGGCGCTTCCACCGAAACGGGATACATTCCGATTTCCGCGTGGCATTGGACTTCACCCGCGTTTTTGCAGGTTTTGTTTTCCGCGAACCATGGACTTTTTTCGTGGACGCCGCTTTTGCTGATTTCGGTCGTGGGGATATTTTTGTTTTCGCGGAAGGCGCCGCGGGTGGGCGTCCCCGTGCTGGCTTCGGTGCTGGCGTTCTACTATTTCATCGCTTCGTATCCGGATTGGGCGGGCATCTCATCGTTTGGAAACCGGTTCTTCGTTTCGCTGACGGTTTTCTTTGTGATTGGCCTGGCGATGATTTTGCAATTTCTTTCGGATAAATTTTCGTCGCCCCGATCCGCAATTTTTGCGACCGTTCCGCTGCTGCTTTGTTTTGTGATTTGGAATTTGGGATTGATGTTCCAGTGGGGCACCCACCTGATTCCGGCGCGGGGCGCCGTTTCGTGGAGCGAGGTGGCGGAGAACCAGTTCAGCGTTGTGCCGCGACGTGTTAGCGGACTGCTCGAACAATATCTTTTCCGGCGCAAGGACATGATGCGGAACATCGAGCGGGAGGACATCGAGCAACTGAAAGAGCATCCGACGAACTAGCGCGCGGTTTTTTCGATTTATCGTCCGCGGCATCTTCCGGCGTCCGGTGCGGCGCTTCTCTGGTAACCTTAAGAAATGTTTTTTCCTCTCCAGTGCCGCCGGAGTTTGCGCTGATGGTGTCGGTACCATCGTCGCCGTCCGCGGCGGCCCTGCCGCCGGGGGCGCCCGCTTCGTCGGCGATTGTGACGCGGATCGAGCCGCCGCGCGGGCTCTTTAATTTGCGGCTCGGCGAAGTGTGGGCGTACCGCGAACTGCTGTACTTTTTCGTGTGGCGCGACGTGAAGATCCGCTACAAGCAGACGGCGGTGGGCGTGCTATGGGTGGTGCTGCAGCCGCTGCTGACCATGCTAGTGTTCACTCTGTTCTTCGGGCGGCTGGCGAAGCTGCCGTCGGAAGGATTGCCGTATCCGGTGTTCTATTTTGCGGCGCTGGTGCCATGGATGTATTTCAACTACGCGCTGCAGAACGCGACGAACGTCGTCGTGGAAAATCAGCGGATGATCACGAAAGTTTTTTTTCCGCGGCTGGTGCTGCCGCTTTCCTCGGTCCTTTCCGGGCTGGTGGATTTCGCCATTGGGTTTGCGGTGCTGATCGGTGTGACGCTGTATTACGGAATGCGGCCGACGATTTCGTTTGCGCTGCTGCCGTTTTTTTTGCTGCTGGCGATTCTGACGGCGCTGGGCGTGGGGCTGTGGCTTTCCGCGCTGAACGCGCTGTATCGCGATGTGAAGTACGTAATCCCATTTCTGCTGCAATTCTGGATGTTCGCTTCGCCGGTGGCGTATCCGAGTTCGCTGGTGCCGGAGCGGTGGCGGTGGCTGTACGGGCTGAATCCGATGGCGGGGGTGATTGACGGGTTCCGGTGGGCGCTGACGGGACACGGAAGGGCGCCGTCGGCGAGCCTGCTGGCGTCGACCGCGGCGGTGCTGCTGATCCTTTTTGGCGGGGTGGTGTTCTTCCAGAGGATGGAAGGAACGGTGGCGGACCGGGTGTGAGGGGGGTACCCCCCTGTTTTTCGTAAGTGCTGAATCTAAAGGTGGTTACAGGTTCACGCTCTGTAAGTGCTGATTCTAAAGGGAGTTTAAGTCTCTTAGAATGAGCAGATACAGAGAATTTTGTAAGTGTTGAAAATAAAGGCGGTTGCGAGGCGGGGGTTTTGCAAGTGCTGAATCTGCGGGAGTTAGCGGGCGGAGGTTGGGGCGGAAGGGTGTAGTGCGAGCCGAACATGGGGTATGTTAGCACAAACGTAACGTAATTGCAAGGGAAAAATGCAAGACGAGGGTGGAAACGTGCGGGATGGGAGCGGGGAGCGGGGGCGGGATTGATGGCGACGGTGGTTCGCGAGGCGCATGCGGGGGCCGGGAGAATACCGGAGCTGGATGGTCTGCGGGGAATCGCGATATTCATTGTGGTGTTGCTTCACTATTTTTATCGCGTCATGGCTCCAGCGACGCCCTCTTATCAGCGCTTCCAATCCATTTTTCGGCTCGGTTGGACCGGCGTAGACCTGTTCTTTGTTTTGTCCGGTTTTCTCATCGGCGGTATCCTTCTCGATGCGCGCTCCTCGCCAAACTATTTCAAGACTTTCTACATTCGCCGTTTTTTCCGCATCATTCCCATCTACTACCTCTGGATTCTCGCTTACATCGTGTTGATAGCCGCGGGCGGATCTCTTCTGCGCCAGCATATGAACTCCCATCAACTGCCCGGTCTCGGCTTCCCGGTCTTCGAGCACTTCTTTTTTCTGCAAAATATTGTTGTCCCCGAATATCAGACTATCTTTCTCTATTGGTTCGGCGTTCTGTGGTCGCTCGCGGTAGAAGAACAGTTCTATCTAGTGGCGCCACTGGTCATCCGATTCTTGAAACGCCGCTCAGTATTTGTGTTGGTGACCATCGTGATCATCGCCGCACCAGCGCTGCGAGTTTACGTGCGCTTGATCAATCCCGGCCTGCACGTCAACCCTTACGCGTGTACGCTTTGCCGCGCGGACGCACTCTGTTTGGGCGTGCTTGCAGCGTTACTGTGGCGCGAAGATCGCTTTCGGGCTTGGATGCAACGCGGGGCCGTGATTGTTTATTCCGCACTGACTGTGCTCGGCGCTGGCATGTTCGTTCTTTGGTACAAATTTTCCGATCCGTTGGTGACGTTGACGGTGACAGTAGGCCTTTCGTGGATCGCGGCTTTCTATTTTGTCCTGCTCCTAACGGTATTGGCGTATCGCGAAAGCGCTATCGCCCGTTGTGCCCGCGCCGCTTGGTTGGGCGAATTCGGCCGCGTCTCTTATTGTGTCTACGTTATTCACTTTGGAGTTTCGTACGTTGCCTTCGGCCTCTTCTTTAGAACCATCCCGTATCTCTCCGACCGGCGGAGCCTCCTTCTGACGCTCGCCACTGCCGCCTTCGTCTATATCTTCGCCCGCCTCTCGTGGCAGTATTTTGAAAGCCCACTTGTGCAGTTGGGCCACCGCTTCACCTACACCCCGCGTGCGGCAATCGCAGGGCCGCCCGTGGCCGGTGGCGCAACGCAAGGGGTAGCGGGCCTATGAGCAAACGCGTTGCTTTGAGCGGGATGTGCTTTGTCGTTTCGAGACATTCAGACGTTCCAACTTGGCAGCGCGCCGACCATGAATGACGTCGTCATAAGGGGCGAGGGGCTGGGGAAGCAGTACCGGCGCGGGGTGGCGCAGACAGGATTGCTGCGTGATTCGCTCGGGCGGATTCTAAAGGCGCCATTCCGGTCAATGCAGGGCCCGAAGCAAGAAAGTTTCTGGGCGCTGAAGGATGTGTCGCTGGAAGTGCGGGAAGGAGAAGTGCTGGGGCTGATCGGGCGAAACGGAGCGGGGAAGACGACGCTGCTGAAAATACTTTCGCGGATTACACAGCCGACCGCGGGGTGGGCGGAGATTCATGGACACGTCGGAAGCCTGCTGGAAGTGGGCACGGGATTTCATCCGGAATTGACCGGACGGGAAAATACATACCTGAGCGGGGCAATTCTTGGGATGAGCAAGAGCGAAATCAGCCGGAAATTCGATGAGATTGTGGCGTTCGCTGAACTGGAAAAATTTATTGATACGCCGGTGAAGCACTATTCGAGCGGGATGTACGTGCGGCTAGCGTTTGCAGTGGCGGCGCACCTGGAACCGGAGATTCTGCTGGTGGATGAAGTGCTGGCCGTCGGGGACATCAACTTTCAGAAAAAGTGCCTTGGAAAGATGGGGGACGTGGCGCGGGCCGGACGGACCGTTGTTCTGGTCACCCATCAGATGAATCAAATTCGGCGGCTGTGCCACCGTGTAACGTGGATTGATGGGGGAGCGGTGAGGCAAACCGGGCCGGCGAGTGAAACGGTGAGCGCGTACGAACTTGCGATGAGCACGAGCGAGCGCAATTCCGCCGCGGAGGGTTCGCGCGGAAGTTCGGGAGCGCAGTTCAGAGGATGGCAGATGGATTCGCCAGAAGGAGGGCAAACGCTGCATTCTCTGGGGCCAGTGCGAATCAAATTCAGGCTCGATGTCCATCAAGCGCTTCGCCACATTCACCATGGCATTGCTCTTTTCAATTCCGAACGGCAACTGGTCTGGGCGTTCAGCACCGACAATCTGACGTTTACGCCGGGAACAACGTATCTGGGCTACGAATTTCCGTTCCTTCCAGTTCGTCCGGGGGTCTATTCCTGGCAGGTGAGTTTGTGGAGCGACGAAGGAAACGTGGATCTGTGGGATGCGATGCCAGAAATGATTGTGGCGACGGAAAATTATCAGCACGCGCGCGATGAGTGGAACGGAATCCTCAACGTGCCGTGCACCTTTGAAACTCGGAAGGAAAATGAAAGTAACTGAGACCAATACGCGAATTTTCGATCAGGCGCATTACCAGAAGCTGATTGAAGCTCGTGGCGCGACTATTCGTTCTCTTGTCACTGAATTGGGCACTAAGTTGAAATTTGCTACAGCTCTTGACGCAGGTTGCGGCCTGGGATTTTTTGCGGAAATCCTTCGGTCGGCTGGCCTTGCCGTCACCGCTTTTGACGGACGTCTCTCCAATGTAGAGGAGGCTCGCAGGCGTTATCCTGGTGTGGCCTTTCTCGTAGGCGACGTGCAGGATTCTCACGTACTCGATCTCGGATCGTTTGATCTGGTTTTGTGTTTCGGACTCTTGTACCACCTGGAAAATCCCTTCGCGGCAATCCGGAATCTTCGCCGCCTAACTGGAAAGGGAATGCTTCTGGAAAGCATGTGCCTTCCGACCGAGCAGCCGGTACTTCAGCTACTGGAAGAGCCATCTCTGGAAGATCAAAGCCTGACCGATATCGCCATGTATCCGAGCGAGGGCAGTTTGGTGAAAATGCTTTACCGATCTGGTTTTTCCCATGTGTACAAGATAGATCCGATGCCGGACCATGAACAATTTTGCGAAACTCCGGCGCAAGCTCGCAGAAGAACCGTTCTTTTCGCGTCATTTGAGCCCGTAAGCTCTCCGCACCTCATTCCTTTTCCTGAACCGATTGTTCGGACTGATCCTTGGGCTAAGCCAGTTTCGCTTCCCGCGAAAGCAATTCGTCGAGCGGCAAAATTTACCAGGAAGCCCCGCGAGGAAAAATTCCGCTCCTTTGCCTTTCGTTGGATACGTTGGTTTCCACTGCCGATTCGTCTTCCATTTGGCTCGCGCTGGATTGCCAGGAATACCGTTCTCGATCAACGAATACTGAATGGGGCCTTTGAAGAAGATGAGGTGGGTTTTGTGCAAAGGTTATTGCGCCCAGGTCAGACTGTGCTTGACGTGGGGGCGCATCACGGTTTCTACAGTCTCCTATTCTCTAAATGCGTCGGACCAAGCGGCAAGATTTTCGCCTTTGAGCCGTCTCCGGGCGAGCGAGAAAAGCTGAAATTCCATCTCAAGTTGAACTCCTGTTCCAACGTGCGAGTCGAGGTGAATGCCCTCGGCAGTGCGGTGGATGATCTCGACCTATACGTGGTGAAAGGCGTGGAAGATAGTTGCAACAGCCTACGTCCCCCCGCCGTCACAGACCCGACAGAAAAAGTTCGCGTTCACGTTTCCACACTGGATGAATTCTTGAATTCCCGGTCGCTCACGGAAGTGGACTTTGTGAAGGTGGACATTGAAGGCGCAGAATTGGATTTTCTTCGCGGAGCGCGCAAGATTTTCAGTTTGAGCAAACGGCCTGTATTTATGATGGAAATATCGGACGTCCGAACGGGACCGTGGGGCTACAAGGCTCAAGAGATTTTGAATTTTCTTCAAGAAAAAAACTACCTTTGGTTTGAAATTCAGGAATCTGGAACACTGAGCTTGGCCGATACGTCTCGCGGCGCATATGACGCGAATTACGCGGCAATTCCGCGCGAGCGCGCGAGCGAGTTCGCTAGTTTACAGAAGCGAAACGAAAGTTAGCCTGCTCGAATTAGAGCGACAAGGATAAAGCCATAATCTCCATGAGTAGCAAAACTATTCTCGTCACAGGCAGCAGCGGACTGATCGGGTCGGAGGCGGTGGAGCACTTCGACCGGCAGGGGCATGCGGTGGTTGGGATTGACAATAATATGCGGCGGGAATTTTTTGGGGCGGCAGGGGATACGCTATGGAATCTGGAGAGGCTGAAGGCAGCGACGAAGAATTTCACGCATTTTGCGGTGGATATACGGGACCGTGCGGCGCTCGGGGAACTTTTTGGTTCGCGGCGGTTTGATTTGATCGTGCACTGCGCAGCGCAACCTTCTCACGACAAGGCGCGGGACATTCCGATTCTGGATTTTGAAGTGAATGCGCTGGGGACGGTGAATCTGCTGGAAGCGACGCGGCAACATTCGCCGGAAGCGGTGTTCGTGCTGATGAGTACGAACAAAGTGTATGGCGATGCGCCGAACGAAGTGCCGTTGAAAGAGGTGGAGACGCGGTGGGAATACGCGCGAGCGGAAGATTTTGAGGGGATTTCCGAGAATTGCCGGATCGACCGGACGCTCCATTCTTTGTTTGGGGCGTCGAAAGCGGCGGCGGATCTGGTGGCGCAGGAGTACGGGCGCTACTTCAAGATGAATGTGGGAGTGTTTCGCGGGGGATGCCTGACGGGGCCGTCACATTCGGGCGTGGAGCTGCACGGATTTTTGTCGTACCTGGTGAAGTGCACGGTGACGGGCGGGAAATACAAAGTGTTCGGGTACAAAGCGAAGCAGGTGCGCGACAACATTCACAGCCACGACGTGGTGCGCGCGATTGAAGAGTTTGCGGCGAATCCGCGGCCGGGCGAAGTGTATAACCTGGGCGGGGGGCGGGGAAACAGCGTATCCATGCTGGAAGCGATCGAGAAGATTGAAGCGTTGACGGGGAAAAAGCTGGATTGGACGTATGTGGACGAAAACCGGATTGGGGATCACATCTGCTACATTTCGGATTTGCGGAAATTGAAGGCGCACTATCCGAATTGGGGGATTACGAAGAGCCTGGACACGACGCTGGAAGAGATTGTTGCGGCGACGCGCGCGGCTGCATCGCCGGGAGCGTCACGCTAGACGCGCACTATGCTCACGTTGTTTACGACGGCGAAAGCATTTACCGGACACAGCGAAATGATTCAGAGGAATGCGCTGCAATCGTGGAAGCGGCTGCATCCGGAGATTGAGATTATTCTGTTTGGGGACGATGAGGGCGCGGCGGAAATTTCGCGCGAGCTTGGGCTGCGGCACGAGCCATACGTGGAGCGGAATGAATTCGGCACGAAGCGGATTGACTATATTTTTCGGCGCGCGCAGGAGATCGCGCGGCATGAGGTGCTTTGCTACAGCAACTGCGACATGATTTACACGCAGGAATTTCGCGTGGCGCTGGAAAGCGTGGAGGCGGAGTTTGCAAAATTTTTGATGGTCGGGCGGCGATGGGATACGGATATCACGGCGCCGCTGGATTTCGCTTCGCCGCAATGGGAGAAGGATGCGGTTTCGCTGGCTCGCGGAAAAGGAGTGAAACAGCCGGGATACTCGGTGGATTATTTCGCTTTCCGGCGGGGACTTTATTACAAAATGCCGGAGCTGGTGATTGGGCGAGTGTGGTGGGACCACTGGCTGGTATGGAAAGCGCGCATGGAAAGCGCGGCGATTGTGGATGTTTCGGAGCGGGTGACGGCGGTGCATCAAAATCACGGCTACGGATATCACCCCGCGGGGGCGAAGGGCGTGTGGACGGACGAGCAAGCGATGCGCAATTGGAATAACGCGGGCGGCCGGTGGCATCTTTTTACGATTGACGATGCGACGCACATTCTGGATACGAATGGAATGCGCAGAAACTGGAAAGCGGCGATTGCGCCTTGCGACCGCTACCTTAGACCGCATCTCAATCCTTATTTGTTCAAGTTGGCGGATGCGACGCGGCCGGCGCGGCGCGCGATTGGTCTGCGCAAAGATTCGGGGAAGCGCTAGCCTCGGGAAATTCGCGGCGGTAGAGTAGATGACGACGATAGAACGACAGTGAGGGACGGCTTCGCTTGTGAGGAAGATTTTGGGAAAAGCTGATATGGATAAACCGGCTGGCGCGTACTGTTGCGATACGGCGATGGAAGGTTTCGTCCCTCCCGTTTCTTGCGAAGTTTGGACGGGCGCGAGCCGATGAGCACTTTCTCGTTTTCGGCGCAGGCGCCAGAGCCGGGGGGCGTGCGAGTTCGTGTTCGTGACGCGGCCGTCGGGCTATTTGTGGCGCTACCCACAGTGCTGCGTGTTTGGCTGTATGAACATCTCTTGCGGCCGATCCTTTGGATTTTCTTTCATCTGGAGAAGAGGCCGATCGTGGCGGTGCGAGCGGGACCGTCGGGCAATCGCTTTAAAATGCGCCTCTGCTGGCAATCGCATATTGTTTACGCGCTGGGTATCTATGAACCGCAACTGATTCGGCTGTTGCGCGAGCGCGTAAAAGCGGGTGACTTTTGTATTGATGCGGGCGCGCATCTGGGCTATCTGACGCTGTTCCTTTCGCAACTGGTCGGCGAGTCGGGAAGTGTGGCGTCCTTCGAGCCGGTTCCGGAGAACTTCCGCGTTTTGGAAGAAAACGTTCGAGTGAATCGTGCGGAAAACGTGGAGTTGCGCAACGTTGCACTTCTGGATTCTCGCGGTCCGGTGAACATGGTTCGCGTCACGCAGCAGACGTTGAGTTGGAGCCCATCAGCGGTGAATGAATCCGTAGACCCGCAGCTTAGCTCGGTTCCGTCCGAGGCGACGACGTTGGATGATTTCATCGCGGATAGGAAGAAGAACCCGAAATTCATCAAGATTGACGTGGAGGGAGCAGAACTCCACGTGTTGCGCGGAGCGATTAATACGCTTCGCATGGCTGCGCCCATGCTCTTTCTCGAGATTCACAACTGGGGTAAGCCCGCCAGCGCCGAAGTTTTGGATTTTCTGAGACAGCATGGCTACAACCCACAAATTCTGGGCACGCGCGGCGACGAGGCATTTTGCTTTGCAGTACCGAGCGCGCAGAACAAGTGACCGGAGAAATCTGTACCGCTGCGTTGTCTAAGCAGCGAAAGCGCAAGGCCTCAGGACTGCCGCACGCGTTGCCAGACTGCAGAGTGCGGTAAAGTAAGCAACGAGAATTTCGGCAGAGAACCGCCGGGTGCGAGGGGAAAAGTTGTCACGACCGTTTGTAAGCGTACTGATCGACACCTACAACCACGAAAAATTTATCGACCAAGCGATCGTCAGCGTGCTCGAACAGGACTTTCCGCCGAACGACTTCGAAATTCTAGTTGTCGACGA
>Ga0070734_10001761_pt1 | contig 29559 bp, 23 predicted proteins | sample Coa_R1_8_FD_66444 | JGI IMG/M metagenome (GOLD analysis project Ga0070734, IMG submission 66444) | Surface soil microbial communities from Centralia Pennsylvania, which are recovering from an underground coalmine fire - Coalmine... | ecosystem: Environmental > Terrestrial > Soil > Unclassified ... | reverse complement strand
GACGGATCGTTGACGTCCGGCGAAATCGAGGCGGTCCGGTTCGTCGGCCCGAGTACGCCCGCGACTAGCCGCGGCCGTGACGAGGTTGAGCGCGCATCCGCGACCGCGCGGGCAAGCCGCGCGCCCTCAAGATTGAGTTCGCGCACGAGGGCCTCGAGGCCGTAATCGGCCTGCGAGGTCGCGGTCGACGTGAAGGTGTTGGTCTCGAGGATGTCCGCGCCGGCATCGACGTACGCATTGAGGATGTCGCGTACGATATCCGGCCGCGTGAGCGTAAGGAGATCGTTGTTGCCCTTCAGCTCGTGCTTATGCGCGGAGAACCGCTGAGCTCGAAAATCATCTTCCTTAAGCCCGTAGCCCTGGATGAGCACGCCCCACGAGCCGTCGAGCAGCAGGATCCGTTTTCTTACCTCAGCCTTGAGCCAGGCGATGCGGGCACCTCGCTCGGCGCTCATGGGCGAGCCTTCCCGTTGGGCTTGAGACCGAGCAGTCGACAGGTCGCGTAGGTGAGATCGGCCTGGTTCAGCGTATAGAAATGGAATTCGTCGAAGCCGAGCGCGCGCAATTCCTCGACCTGCTCGGCGAGCACCGTGGCTGCGATCACGCGGCGGGTCTCCGGATCCTTCTCAAGCCCGTCATAGAGGCGCGAGAGCCATTCGGGCACGCTCGCGCCCGCCTTCGTAGCCATCCGGCTGATACCCTTGATGTTCGTGCTCGGAATGAGGCCGGGCACAATCGGGACGTTTATGCCCGCGGCACACGCCTCGTCCCGGTAGCGCGCCAGTAGCGCGCTGTCGAAGCCGAACTGCGTCAGCGCGCGCGATGCGCCTGCGTCCACCTTGCGCTTGAGAAGTTCGATGTCGTGCGCACGCGTTGGCGAATCCGGATGGCGTTCGGGATAGGCTGAAACGCTGATCTCGAAAGGCGCGATCTTGCGGATGCCTTCGATCAGCTCGGGTGTTGAGCAGTAGCCGAGCGGGTGAGCCGCATAGGGGCCCTCCATGTTCGGCATATCACCGCGGAGCGCCACGATGTGGCGCACGCCCGCGCTCCAATAGCCTTCGACGATCTCGGCGATGTCGCGTTTGGGATGCGCCACGCAGGTCAGATGCGCCGCCGGCTTGAGGCTCGTTTCTTCGGCGATGCGCTTGACGGTTGCGTGGGTCCGGTCGCGCGTCGAACCGCCGGCGCCATAGGTGACCGAAACGAAAGACGGCTGCAAGGGTTCGAGCCGCCGGATGCACGTCCAGAGTTGCTGTTCCGCTTCCTCGGTCTTCGGCGGTGAGAACTCGAAGGAAACGGAAATCGGGTTCGGATTGCGCGCGAGTTCGCGGAGGGTCATGCGGCCTCCGCGCGACGGTTCGAGCCTGCTTCGGCAAGCCAGAGCTTGACCGTGAGCTTGCCGGCACCGGCTGCGATCGACTCGCTCGCGCGGGGTGCGAGCGATGCCGCCTCGAACCAGCCGTTCACTTCCGCATCGGAGAAACCGAGCCTGCGATGCGCAAAGTCCGTGCGGAGGAATTCGAGCGTATGCGGCGCGAAATCGGCAATCAGGAGCCGGCCGCCCGCACGCATGGTGCGCGCAGCTTCGGCCACCGCCGCAGCAGGATCGTCGAGATAATGCAGCACCTGGTGAAAGATGATCGCGTCGAAGCCCGAGGCGCGCCCACCGTCGGCGAAAGGCAGCCGATAGATATCAGCGAGACGGACCTGGGCGTGCCGAATGTCGGCGCGCGCGAGCCGGTCGCGCGCAATAGCAAGCATCTCCGGGCTGACGTCGACACCGACGGCGTGACGCACGCGGGGCGAAAGAAGCTCGAGCATCCGTCCGGTGCCGGTGCCCGCGTCGAGAAGATTGTCGATGTGCCCCGCCGGGAAGTTGCGCAGGATCGCGGCCTCGACGTCCTTTTCCGGGGCATGAAGCGCGCGGATCTTCTCCCATTGCGCGGCGTTGGCGCGGAAGAATGCCGCCGCTTCGGCGGCCCGCTGGTCACGCACCTGGGCAAGGCGCTTCGCGTCGGATTCGTGGAGCGCGGGATCAGTCGCAGCAGCATCGGCGATCGCCCTGGCAAGCTCGGCACCGGGCGTCTGTTCACTCGCGCGATAGAAAACCCAGCTTCCTTCCTTGAAGCGCTCTACGAGGCCTGCTTCGGCGAGCAACTTCAGATGCCGCGAGACGCGCGGCTGGCTCTGGCCAACGATGCTCGTGAGTTCGCTGACCGTGAGCTCGGCCTTGAGCAGGATCAAAAGCAGCCTCAAGCGCGTCGGATCGCCCGCGGCGCGCAACATGATGACTAGCCGGTCCATGATGGATATAAACATATCTTTATATCTGAATGCAAGTGACGTGCGAGCAGGAGCCGGCTCTTTCCTGTTCCGGCGGACTGCGCCGCCACAGCAGTCTGATTGGCCGAAAAGGGCATCGCTGATCTGGCTGGTGAGCCTGTCGGCGAGTCTGCGCACGTCCTGCGATTGACCCGCCGCGTCGAACGGCGGGACGGAAACGCGTATCACGGCCATTGGAGTTGGCGTTGCAACTACGACCGGAGTCCGTGTTGCCCATAGCGCCACCCCGGTCCCGGCGAAGCGCGACCGCTGCAACTCCCAATGCAAGCAAGGTCCACGACGGTAAAGGAAACGTCTTGGAAAGACTCTCTGCGCGCCGCGATTGGCACAGATTTTCGCGCGACGAGTTCTTCGACGCTGGCGATGATCTTGCGCCAGCCGGCTGCAGCGACGTCGCCACTCCACTTGCTGAGATCAACGCATTGGATTTCGCTGAACGGAATTGGGGGATTGGTCGCATCGACCCGCGCCTCGCTCTCCCGTGCGTAGGAGATGAAGACTTCCGCCCCGGGAAGCATGCCTCAAGTTTAAACGAGGAGCTTCACCAAGCCGAGACGATGTCGAATGGATTGGTTTTCGCGCATCGATGCTCCGATCGCTTCGCGCACGCGGACGCTCGCGCGGCTGGGTTCCCCTTCCCTGGCATGGCTTCGCGGTGCTCGCGGGATGACCGATTGTTAGATTTGCCGCGCCTGCATCATGCCGCTAGCTTAGACAAGGGGCGATCGTGTCGGACGTTTTCATCTCGTATGCGCGGGAGAGCGCGGTCTACGCGAGAAGGGCGGCCGAGGCACTGCGTTCGGCCGGCTTTGCCGTCTGGTACGACGACGACCTGCCAGCGCATCGCGCTTTCTCCGAGGTCATCGAGGAGAGATTGCGGGCGGCGAAGGCGGTCGTCGTCCTCTGGTCAGCAGGAGCCGTAAAGTCGGAGTGGGTCAGGGCCGAAGCCGATACCGCGCGCAAAGCGAAGACTCTCATTCAGCTGAGGGTCGACAAGACAGAGCTGCCCCTGCCCTTCAGCCAGATCCAGTGCGTCGATCTCGCAAACTGGTCAGGCGATGCAGAGACACCTGGCTGGCGGAAAATCATTGCCAGCGTCGAGGAACTGATCGGCCGGCCAAGCAAACCTCGGCCAGCGACGCCATCGCATTCGCAGCCGGGTGTCATCGAGCGCTTGCGGCGCAAATGGCCACTTGTTGGGGGAGTCGCGGCGGCGGTCTTGTTTGCTGCCACAGTCGCAGCTTTCTTCCTGGCGCCGCGTCTTGCGGGCGGACAGCATGCCATCCAATCCATAGCCGTGCTTCCTCTCGACAATTATTCCGGCAAGGACTCGGAAAACTATTTTGCCGAAGGGATGACGGACGAACTGACGACGGAACTCGCAACCATCAGCCGCCTGCGCGTGATTTCCCGCAGCTCCGTCGTGCGCTTCCAGGGCTCCAACCGGCCGCCGGCGCCGGAGATCGCGAACCAGCTTAACGTCGACGCGCTCATCGAAGGATCGGTGATGCGCGCCGAGGGACAGGTTCGCATCACCGTCCAGCTGATCGACGCACGGGCCGACAAGCATCTATGGGCCGAAACGCTCGAGCGGAAATACGAAAATGTACTGTCATTGCAGGACGAGCTGGCGGCAGCGATTGCCCGGCAGATCAATGTCGCGCTTACGCCGGGCGAGAAGGCGAGGTTTTCCACGCTGCGCGTCGTCAATCCGGCCGCCCATGATGCCTACCTCAAAGGCCGGTACTTCTTCGCCCGGCCCAGCGACGACAATCTGAGGACGGCGATCGCGGAGTTCGAAGAAGCCACGCGCCTCGATCCGACGTTCGCGGCGGCGTATTCGGGACTCGCGGATGCCTATGACTGGGCGGGTTACAACGAGAGCATGATCACGGCGGCAGCCGCAAAACCGCATGTGCAAGCGGCGGCCGAAAAAGCCGTAGCTCTGGATCCTTCATCGGCAGAAGCTCACGCTTCGCTCGCCGTTTATAAAGGCTGGTATGAACATGATTGGGACGCAGCCGAACGAGAATTCCGGACCTCCATTTCGCTCGATCCCAGTTACGCCTATGCGCATGACCAGTACGACCAGCTCCTAGCAATCGAAGGGCGGCTGCAGGAATCCGTCCGCGAAGGCGAACGCGCGGTCCTGCTCGACCCGCTCGCGCCGCAGGTCGTTGATGACACGGTGTTCGCCTACATGTGGCAGCGCAATTTCTCGAAAGCCAGAGAGGTTGTCGAGCAGGCTGCGAAGGTGGACCCTGGCGATTTTGGGTCGTCGACCTTGGGCTGGATCGACCTTGACGCCGCCAACTACCGAGATGCAATTCGCCAATACGAAAACGCCGGCACATCCAGCGGCTCCACAACCCCGCTCGCCGATCTCGCTTTCCTCGGTTACGCGTATGGAATGTCGGGCGACCGAGCGCACGCTTTAGCGACCCTCGCCAAACTCGATGCCAAAGCAACGCAAAGTTTCGTCCCGCCATTCAATTTTGCGCTCGTCTATCTGGGCCTTGGCGACAAACGCCGCGCGCTCGATTATCTCGAGCAAGCCTACGCCGCCGATTCACAGTGGCTCCCGTGGACGAAGAGCGATCCGATTTTCGACCCGCTGCGCCACGAACCCCGGTTCAAGGCTCTGCTCAAGAAGCTGGGACTTCAGATGTAGTGGAGAAGAGCGCGCATCGTCGGTTCGCTGCTCCTCAGATGCGGTAGTTCACCTCAAATCCCCATTCGCGCGGACGGCCGAAAGTGCCGGCATCGAAGCCAAGTGCGCTGAGGTCACCGACAAAGACGAAGTACTTTTCGTCCAATAGATTATGCACGAAAGCGGCGACCTCCCATTGATTTTCGGGGAGCGTATACCCTACGCGCAAATCCTCGAGCCAATAAGGATTCTGGTGGAGGTAGGGATTGTTCGCCACGTCGAAGAACTGATGGCTCCTGTAGGAAGCCGTTGCCAGCAGATCGAGAACACCAGACGTCAGATCGATCGTGTAGTCGGCCGTCAGCGTGGCGGTTACGTGCGGCGCGAGCGGCAACTGGTGAGCATGCAGGCTCAAAGGATTGCCGAGCGCATCGAAGCCAACGTCTTCGCTTGAATCGAACTTGGCCTGCAGCAGACCAAGGCTCGCGCTCAGCGTCAGATGCACGTTGGGTCGCGCCTCGATCTCGACTTCCGCCCCTTCCATGTGCGAGCGCGCCGCGTTCGCAAGCAGGAAGGCCTCGAGCAATGAGCCCGGAATCGGCTCGAGGAGGAAGGTCTGATGGTCGCGGTAGTCGTTGTAGAAAATCGCCGCATCGATCTGGACCCGATCGTCCAGCAGATTGGATTTCACACCTGCTTCGTACGCCGTCACTTCCTCCGGCTTGATCGGGTCCAGTTGCTTGTCGATCTGCACCGGATCGGTTGAAAGAAACCCGCCGTTGAACCCGCCGCTTTTGAACCCCGTCGAGACGCTGGCGTACGCCATGGCATTTTGGACGAAGTCCCACGAAAGCGCCGCGCGCCAATTGAACCCTTCGTTGGAAAGAGAGCGATCGAAACTCTTGCCGGGTGGAGGAAGGATCGGCGTGATCGGACCGAAATGGTACATGCCGCCCTCCTGGAATTGTACGGCGGCGGCGTAGTCGAAGCTCTTGTGCTCCAGAGTCCCGCGTGCGCCCAACGTAAGCTTGAGCGACGGAGTGAGGTCATACGTGCCCTGGCCGAAGATGGCGTAGGAGTCGGTGACCTGGCGGCTTCGGTCGTAATTGACCGAAGCCACGCCGTCGCCGGAGCCGGGGCCGAAGAACTTGTCGAAGTCGAGAAGCGCGCCAAAAGGCTGATTTTGCCGGAGCGACTCCGCCAACAGATAGAAGCCCAGGACCCAATTGTACCTGTCAGTACTTTCAGTGGCGCGAAACTCCTCGGTGAAGGTCGATGAGCCGACGCGAAAATCGACCTCGAGGAGACGATTGGGCGACGAGTCGGTCTCTTCCGGAAGGAACTTGTCGTTGCGTTCGAACGCCGACAACGAGACGAATTCGATGTCATTGAGGCGATAGTCGACGCGCAGCGAGCCGCCGAGATTTCCGATCTTCTCGTGAACCTGCCTGTTGTACCCCCCCGCGAAAAAAGAGCGCGGCGAGGCATAGCCGAAGATGTCGACGCAACCACTGCCCGGCGTGTAGGCCCGCGCCACGCCGCATTCGGCCATCGTGACCGGATCGATGAGACCGAGCTGGCGATACTTCACCGGGCGATTGTCGAGATAGCCGCCATGCACATTGGCGAGCAGCGTGAGGTTCTCTCCAATGTCCCATTGCAAAGCTAGGCGCGCAGCCTCGTTGTTGGTTCCGTTCTCGCGCAGTCCATCGAAGAGATTGCGCGTAAATCCCCCCGAGCCGTTCTTGACGAAGGCAAGACGACCATCGAGATCATCAGCGATCTGACCGCCCGCTGCACCTTCGACCTGAAAGGTATCGAACGAACCCCAATCGGCATGGATGTTCGCACTGAAACCGTCGCCCGGCTTGACCGTCACATAGTTGATGGCCCCGCCGCTGGTATTGCGCCCGTAGAGTGTCCCCTGCGGGCCTTTGAGCACCTCGATGCGCTCGAGATCGAAGGCCTGAAAGGTCTGCGCGGCGGGCGCGCTCAGATAGACCTCATCGAGATAGACGCCATTTGGTCCCGCATTGTTGGTATCGAAGTCGTTGAGGCCGACACCGCGAATGACAATCTCGGGCTGGCCGCCGGCGCCGAAGGGCAGAGAAATCTCAACATTGGGCAGGAACTCGCCCACGTCGCTCGACTCCTTGATGCCGAGATTGGCGATCGACTTGCTCGTGAACGCTGCCACGCTCATCGGCGCCTGCTGAATGTCTTCGGCCCGCTTTTCAGCTGTGACGATGACGGTCTCGACGCCGCCATTGTCGCTAGCGGTGGCGTGCGCCAACGAGCAGAAACCGCCCAACAAAATCGTGGCCGCGAGTACTGCGGTATCTCGCGTGCAAGTCGTAACGTGAAGGACCACCCCGAAACCTGACCCGAGTGTCAGCGCGGCCTCGCGCTCTGGCACACGTTCTCCCCCAGACGGAGCTACAGTAGTGGTTCGCCGGAATGCGCACAACCAAGGGTAGCTATGTCAGCGCTCCTATGGTCTGCGCGTGGGTATCGAACGACGCGGGCAAATGCTCGTCCAGAATCTGTTTGCGCGCTGCCGCGCGGCCGAGCTCGAGCAGGCGCATGGCGGCGGCGGGCCGATCCATGGCGCAGAGAAGTTTGAGCTCGGCCGATGTCACGGAAATATCGAGCTCCTGACGAAGCCACTCCGCCGCGAGCACCAAGTCGTAGCGGAGATAGCGCAACAGCGGCTTGTCGCCCAGCTGATCGTTGGAGAGATCGCCCATTTCGCCATCGATGGTCCAAGGCACCGGCGACTTGCCAAGCCATTGCAGCAGCGCCTGCGCGAGCCAGCTGCCATCGTCAATCAGGGAGTAAAGCGCGGTCACCGCGAGTACGCCGCTCTGCGAGCCGAAGCGCGGGAACTGCGTGCGCGCGACAGGCCGCGAACCCGTTCCGATCGATATGAGCAAGAGCTTGTCCTCGCCGATCTGCCAGCGGATTCCGTAACCCTCGAGCGTTGCCAGCATCAGCATCAACAGCGCCGGATTGTTATGCGGGCTCACGCCGCCATCGACAAAGACGCCGGAGATGTCCTTGGCAACCTCAATGCGCTCCGGCGCAAAGAAGGTCGGTGCGGCGGTGCTGGCACGCACCAGCGCAGCCAAGGAAAGATCGCGGTTGGCGACACCGTGCGAATCGCCGTCGCCCGGTCCGAAATAAGGCCCTCGCGGACAATTGTGGAAAACCCATACGCTGCGCGTGTCCATGCGCTTGGCCACTATGGCGAGACCCGTACGCAACTTCTCCGAGCCGAGAGTGATGTCGCCGAAGAAGCGCTGAATGACGCGCAGCAGCGGCCCCGAACGGAATTTCGGGATGAACAAGCCGCCATGCCAGCGACTGCCGGTAAAGCTCACGCTCGAGAGCTCCAGATAGCTCTGAATCAGCGTGCCCACTTCCATACCGAGCGCCAGTCCGGTCGCAATGATCGAGCCCGTCGAGGTGCCGCCAATGAGATCGAAGTAATCGCAGAGCCGGAAAGAATCGCCGTGGCGCTGACGCAAGATCTGTTCGAGACGCTCGAGATAGGCGAGCGAAACGATGCCGCGAACGCCGCCGCCGTCGAGCGCGAGAATCCGCTTCGCGCCGGCTTCGAAAAGGTGACGATCGCGTTCCAGGGAGAGATCGGGTTCCACAGGCGTCAGGCCTCGAGCGCCTTGGTGGCAAAAATGCCGAACCAGCCTTCGACGTCACGGAGCTGGGCAACAAGCGAGGCTTCCAGCCGCTGCTGGAGGGACACGATATTGGAAGATTCAGCCACCTGCCGGCAGTGCATGACGAGCGCGCTCAGCAATGTCCGCGAACGTTTCACCACGACCATGTGCTCGCCATAGGAACGAAGCGCCAAGAGCGCGCTGGCAATCGCGGGCAGCGATGCACCGATTTCGACAGCAAACCGCCACCTGCATTCCCTTCGAAATCTGGCCGCTGCGCAAACAACCGAAGTTGCGTCATGCCCCGCGCCGGACGACGGAGTTTAGGCGAGGAAGTCTTGGCTAAGCGAGGTGAGATACCTTCGCGTGCGATAGGGTGTCAGGGCGCGCTCCCGTAGGACCTAGCTGAAGCATGGTGAGCAGGGACAAGGAAGGAGAGTTTTGCCTGGTCTGCTCTCCTCGGAAGACCAAGCTCCCCCCGCCGCTTGGAGGCAGGCGCTCGCCCGGGGAGGTCGCGGCAGGAAGGGATCGTACCCGAGCAGCTCCTGGAAGTGACGCGCCTCAGGCGTCGTCCCCATGCTCCCAAAGCGCGTTGGTCTCCGGTACTCACGCAGAGCGTCGAACCGACCTCGCGCTGGAGCAAGGCGGGGGCAAGATCCTCTTAAGCAATTGATCCGACATGTTTTGGGCGGATAAGCCTACCTTGCCGGCCGCTTGGCGGCCGGATTTAGAGGGACATGCGGCAGAGGACTTGGTGCCTAGGCAACGTCGAAATGTGGCCGGGTGAAGTCCGGCCATGGTGAGGTAAGAAGGGCTGAGGACTCTCGAATGAAACGCCCGATCAACCTCCTGTTCTTAGCCCTGTTCGCGACATTCCTCTCGGCCTGCGCGAGCCATCCCACGCAAGAAGCGCTGGCCGCGAACGACCCATTCGAGCCCACGAACCGCGCGACCTTCAAGCTCAACCAGAAGCTCGACAAATACTTCGTCATCCCGACGGTCGGCGCCTACATCTTCATCGTCCCCAATTGGGGCCGGACGCGCGTTCACGATCTGCTCGACAACCTTTCGCTACCCGTCACCTTCGCAAACGACATCCTGCAGGGCGAGTTCAAGCTGGGCGGCCAAACGCTCGAGCGCTTTGCCATGAACGCGACCATGGGGCTCGGCGGGCTCTTCGATCCGGCGACGCGTTTCCATATTCCCAATCACGGCAATGACTTCGGCGTGACGCTCGGTGTCTGGGGCATTCGCGAGGGACCCTACGAGGTCCTGCCGCTGCTCGGGCCGAACAATCCGCGCGATACCGTCGGCTTTGTCACCGATTACTACATCGATCCGCTACACTGGATCCGCTACAAGCAACACATCTGGTGGGATGCCGGCCACGAATATTTCATGCTTCTCGATCTCCGCTCCCAGACCTACCAGACGGTCCAGGGTGTCCAGCGGAGTTCCCTCGACTTTTATTCATCCATGCGCAGCCTTTACCGCCAACTCAGGGACAACGAGATCCGCCGCGCACGGCCAGAGACCCGCGAATTACCACAGTTCTAGCCACGAACTTGCCACATCACGCTTGGAGCATACCGTCCAATTCTCTTGATCAGATGGAGACTGAGCATTGCGTTCATCCCTCGCCCTGATTTTCAGACGCGCACTCGTGCTGGCCACGCTCGCGTTCACCCTTTCGGTGTTCTCGACCGCGGCCGAAGCCTCCCCGAAGGGAGAGGCCTTTATCCAGAACAACATCCGGCAAGGTCTGGCGATCCTCAACAATCGCTCGCTCTCCGAGGAGGCGCGCAAGACGCAGTTCGCGAATTTTCTGCTGACGCTCACCGACATGAAGCGGATCGGGCGCTATACGCTCGGACAATACCGCCGCGGCGCCTCGCCAGCCGACGTCGAGGCGTTCGAGAACGCGTTCGAGAATTACGCGACTTCGGTTTACCAGTCGTATTTCGCGCGCTATTCCGGCCAGACGCTAAAGGTGATCGGCTCGGAACCGGGCTCCGATGCGACCAATGAAATCGTGCGCACCGTGCTCGTCGATCCCAATGACCGCGGTGGCCAGCAACCGCCGGAAGTCGACTTCCGCGTCTATTTCGATGAAGGCGCGCCCAGGGTGCTCGATTTCAGCTATGGCGGCATATGGCTCGCGGAAACTGAGCGCAATGATTTTACCGGCTTCCTCGGCCAGAACGGCGGCGACATCCACGCACTGATCCAGCACCTCGCCGATCTCACGCGGCAATTCCGCCAGACGGCACATCAGGGCTAGAGCGAGATCGCTTTTCGCGAAATCGCGATTTCGCGATTTCGCTCAGTCCTTTTTCTTGTCGCGCGACATGTCGGAAGACCGCGTCGCACTTTTCCGATTGCGCTCTACGCCCTCGCAAACCGCTTGTACTTGATGCGGTGCGGCGTGTCGGCATCGATGCCGAGCCTGCGCTTCTTGTCGGCCTCGTAATCCTGGAAATTGCCTTCGAACCACTCGACATGGCTCTCGCCTTCGAAGGCGAGCATGTGGGTGGCGACGCGATCGAGAAACCAGCGATCGTGGCTGATGATCATGGCGCACCCGGCGTAGTCCTCTAGCGCGGCCTCAAGCGCCCTCAGCGTCTCGACGTCGAGGTCGTTCGTGGGTTCGTCGAGGAGAAGAAGATTGGTGCCTTTCTTCAGCATCTTCGCGAGATGCACACGGTTGCGCTCGCCCCCGGAGAGCTGGCCGACCTTCTTCTGCTGGTCGCCGCCCTTGAAATTGAAGGCGCCGACATAGGCGCGCGAGGGCATGGTGCGCTTGCCGAGTTCAAGCACGTCGGCGCCGCCGGAAATCTCCTCCCACACCGTCTTTTTGGGATCGAGCGCATCGCGCGACTGGTCGACATAACCAATCTGGACCGTGTCGCCGATGCGCATGGTCCCGGCGTCCGGTTTTTCCTGCCCGGTCAGGATCCGGAAGAGCGTCGTCTTTCCGGCGCCATTGGGACCGATGACGCCAACAATGCCGCCGGGCGGCAGATTGAATTCGACGTTCTCGAAGAGAAGCCGGTCACCGTAGGCCTTGGCGACCCCTTTTGCCTCGACCACCACTGACCCGAGGCGCGGCCCCGACGGAATGACGATTTGCGCCGGCCCGCTTCGTTGCTCGAGCGACTGTGCAACCAGTTGATCGTAAGCATTGATGCGCGCCTTCGATTTTGCCTGGCGCGCGCGGGGGCTCTGCTTGATCCATTCGCGCTCGCGGGCCAGCACGCGTTCGCGCGCCGCCTCGCTCTCGCCTTCCTGGAGCAGACGCTTCTCCTGCACCTCGAGGAAGGAAGAGTAGTTCCCTTCGTGCGGGATGCCCTTGCCCCGATCGAGTTCGAGGATCCAGCCGGTCACGTTGTCGAGGAAGTAGCGGTCATGGGTGACGAGGATCACGCAGCCCTTGTATTCGCGCAGCGTGTGTTCGAGCCAGGCGACGGATTCCGCGTCGAGATGATTGGTCGGCTCGTCCAGGAGGAGAATATCCGGGGCATTCAGAAGCAGCCGGCAGAGCGCGACGCGGCGCCGTTCGCCGCCGGAGAGCTTCGCGACCTCCGCGTCGGGCTCGGGGCAGCGCAGCGCATCCATCGCCATCTCGACCTGGCTGTCGAGGTCCCAGAGACCCTTGGCCTCGATCTCGTCCTGGAGCCGCGACATCTCCTCGGCAGTCTCGTCGCTGTAATTGGCGGCGATCTCGTTGTAGCGGTCGAGCAGCGCTTTCTTGGCGGCGACGCCTTCCATCACGTTCTCGACCACCGTCTTCTTGGAATCGAGTTCGGGTTCCTGCGCGAGATAGCCTTGCGTGACACCGTCCGCGGCCCAGGCCTCTCCCGTGAAGTCCTTGTCGACGCCGGCCATGATGCGCATCAGCGTCGACTTGCCCGCACCATTGACGCCGACGATCCCGATTTTCGCACCGGGATAGAAGCTCAACCAGATGTCCTTCAGCACCTGTTTGCCGCCCGGATAGGTCTTTGAAAGACCTTTCATGACAAACACGTATTGCGGGCCGGCCATGGCGTTCCTTCGGATGCTTGGAGAAGGCGCGCCTTGTAACCAAGGCGCGCCCCTGCCGCAACAAGGCTGCCGTCGGAACACTTTTGCGGGGTGCGCGGGGGCCGAAAGGCCCCGCGCGGATCAGAACTTGATCTTGGCGCGCGAGAAGAACTGCAGCGCGTTGACACCGCTCTGGCCCTGGAAATTCATGTCATAGGCCGCGTTGGTCTGAAGCGCGAAGGAATCGCTGAAGCTCGTGCTGTAGCCGAGTTCGACGTCGGTTTCGGACTTCGCTTCACCGAGGAGATGATCCGGGCCAGTGAAATTGGGTGGGCTGGCATAGGACACGGCGCCGGCAAATCCAGCGGACGAGATTTCCGGATCGACAGGACGCGAAACCGAAAGGCCCAGCGCATCGTCGCCAAAGATGCCATGCTTGGCGATCGAGACGGCGTAGCCCGAGCGCTGCAATTCGTCGGTGGATGAAAGCGAGAGCGCCGACGGTTTAATGTCGAGTTTCGAGAGGCTCTGGCCGTAAGACGCGCTCGTCACCCAGCCGCTGCCGAATTTGAGCTCCGCCGAGACGTTGATCGCATTCGATGAGAGCGAGGAGATCGGCGCGGAATCGATAACGCCGAAACGCGCATCGGTGTGCGACGCCGTGAGATCGACACCACCCCAATCGGCGGCCTTCAAGGTCACGCCGGCCATCAGACTGTTGGCCGTACGCTGGCCGAGATTGAGGAGCGCATCGACGGGGCGCGAAAGGGTCGCAAAAGCGTTCTCGTTGGCCTCATTGCGATCAAGATTCGAATTCGCTTCGCCAACATGCAGCGAAACCGAGGGCGCGAGCTTCAGGGTCGCGCCGACATAATCGGCGTTGCCGAAGGGCGCGTACTCTGCGCCTCGGGAGGTATTGGCAAGAACGAGGCCGGAATCCTGCGCGCCGAGACCCGTGACGAGCGGCGCGATATTGTCCAGGCGATATCCGAACTCGAGCGAGGCGTTGGGCGCGACCGGAACCTCTGCGCTCACATCTGAAAGCGCCTCGAAGCGTTCATGCGGCGCCGGCGGCCCGTTCACACCGGCAAAGCCGATCGGCTGATTGAGTTCGCCCGAGAGCGAAATGGCGCCGAATGCGTCCGCTCCATGGACGAGGAAGCGGTCGCCGGAAATCGAAGCATCGAGCGTTGTCGGCGGGGCCGCGAAGCTCTGCGCCTCGAATGGCACACGTGCGGCGGGCGCGGCGAGGCTCGCGCTCGCGAAAGAAGCGAGCAGTGCCGCGACGCAGCATGCGCCTCCGTACCCCCTCATCGCACTTTGTCCCTGCGTCCCCTGTGGACCCCGAAAAAGCTAGCAGGAGCGCGGTTTTCTGGGAAGAAAACCATGCCCGTTTCCTGTAGCAGCAGGGTCACATACGCCATAAAAGTGGATCATCCCTGTCTCAAACGTTAACAATTGGTCAGCAGATTTCCTCGCCGCCTCTCTTTCATTAAATGCGGGCCTTCCGCCTCCTTTCGAGTGTCCCTCTCATTTTTGCGATCCCCGTTGCATGACCGCCACACCCTTAAAGGCCCAGATCATCCCCGTCACGCCGTATCAGCAGAACTGTTCGCTCGTTTGGTGCGCGACAACCAATCGCGGCACGGTGATTGATCCCGGCGGCGATCTCGGAACGCTCAGATCTGCGATTGCAGATGCAGGCGTGATCATCGAGAAGGTGCTTCTCACCCACGGCCATCTCGACCATGCGAGCGGCGCACAGAAGCTCGCGCGCACCTTCGGCGTGCCAATCGAGGGCCCTCATGAGGACGATCGCTTTCTTCTCGACGAGCTTGGGCGCGGCGCACGCCGGCCAGGCTTCGAAGATGCGGAAAATTGCATTCCCGATCGCTGGCTGAAGGACGGCGACGAGGTGACGTTCGGCGACATCACGTTGGGCGTCCGCCATTGCCCAGGCCATACGCCCGGCCATGTTGTTTTTTTTCACGAAGCGGCCAAGGTCGCGTTCGTCGGCGATGTATTGTTCGCAGGCTCAGTCGGCCGCAGTGACCTGCCGCGCGGCAGTCACCAGCAGCTTGTCGATTCCATCACTGGCCGTCTCTGGCCGCTCGGCGATGACATGCGCTTCGTGCCAGGTCACGGCCAGATGTCGACCTTCGGCTGGGAACGAAAGTGCAATCCCTTCGTCAGCGATCTTGCGCTCGGCCGCGCCTGAGAGAAAGAAGAACCCCATGATGTTCATGGTGATTGAGACCTTCCACAATCACGACGCCCGCTCGATCTATGAGCGCCTGCGCGACAAGGGGCGGCAGATGCCGGAGGGCCTCAAGTTCGTGAACAGCTGGGTCAGTGCCGACCTCGGCCGCTGTTTTCAGCTTATGGAGACGGACGATCTCACCCATTTTCAGCGCTGGATCACGGGCTGGTCCGACCTGATGGCGTTCGAGGTCGTTCCGGTGGTCCAGAGCCGCGAGACCGCCATCGCCCTCGGCGCCGCCATCTGACTTTACTCTTGCGCCTCTGCCTGATTTTTTGTCGCCCGCACGCAATCGAGCAGGAAGACCCATGACCGCCATCAATCCGGTAACCGACCTTTCGAAAGACGGCGAAATCGCCGTCATCACCCTCAACTCCCCGCCCGTGAATGCTCTTTCCGCGGCGGTGCGCGATGGGCTGCATGAGGGATTTTCGAAGGCGCTCGCGGATGCTTCCGTAAAGGCAATTGTCCTTATCTGCGAGGGGCGCACGTTCATTGCCGGTGCCGATATCAGCGAGTTCGGCGGCGCGCAGAAAGGTGCGAGCCTTTTCGACGTGCAAAAGCTGATGGAGGACTCACCAAAGCCCGTCGTGGCGGCGATCCACGGCACCGCACTCGGCGGAGGGCTCGAAGTCGCGCTCTGCGCGCACTACCGAATTGCCGTTCCGAGTGCGCGCTGCGGTCTGCCCGAGGTCAACATCGGACTGCTTCCGGGAGCTGGAGGTACGCAGCGCCTGCCGCGCATCGCCGGCGTCGAGAAGGCGCTCGAAATGGTGACAAGCGGACAGCACGTGCCGGCAAAGGAATGCCTCGCCATGGGCCTAGTCGACGAGATCGCCGACGAAGGAAAGCTTCGCGAGGCGGCCATCGCGTTCGCGCGGAAGATCGTCGCGGAGAAGCGCCCGCTCAAGAAAGTGCGCGAGAACAACGCCAAGCTCGAAGCCGCCAAGGGCCATCCCGAGATCTTCGAGAAATTCCGCAAAGAGAACGCGCGGAAATTCCGCGGCTTCAAGGCGCCCGAGTCCAACATCCGCTGCATCGAAGCGGCCGTGAACCAGTCGTTCGACGAAGGCATCGCCACCGAGCGCAAGCTGTTCATGGAGCTCGTAACCGGGCCCCAATCCGCCGCGCAGCGCTACGCCTTTTTCGCCGAGCGCCAGGCGAACAAGATTCCGGATGTGCCCGACGACACGCCGCTCATTCCGATCAAGAAGGTTGGCATCATTGGCGCCGGCACGATGGGCGGCGGCATCGCCATGAATTTTCTCAATGCCGGCATTCCTGTGACCATCGTCGAGGTCAAGCAGGACGCGCTCGAGCGCGGACTCGGCGTCGTTCGACGCAACTACGAGACCAGCGCAAAGCGCGGCCGCTTCACCATGGACGATGTCGAGAAGCGCATGGGCATGCTGAAGGGCTCGCTCGGGCTCGAGTCTCTCGCCGACTGCGATCTCGTGATCGAGGCCGTGTTCGAGCGCATGGACATCAAGAAGGGCGTGTTCTCCAAGCTCGACAAGATCGTCAAGCAGGGCGCGATCCTCGCCACCAACACGAGCGGCCTCAACATCGACGAGATCGCGAGTGTCACGACGCGCCCCGAATACGTGATCGGGCTTCACTTCTTCTCGCCAGCCAACGTGATGAAGCTCTTGGAGATCGTGCGTGCCGACAAGACCTCGAAGACGGTCATCGCCACCTGCATGAAGCTTGCCAAGACGATCGGCAAGGTCGCCGTGCTCGTCGGCGTCTGTCCCGGGTTCGTGGGAAATCGCATGCTCGCGCAGCGCGGGCGCGAAGCGCAGAAGATGGTGCTCGAGGGCGCGATGCCGTGGGACGTCGATCGTGTGCTCTATGATTTTGGCTTTCCCATGGGGCCGTTCGCGATGAGCGATCTTGCCGGTCTCGATATCGGCTGGGTGAAGGAGAAATCCAAAGGCGAGACGATCCGCGACCGCCTCTGCGAACTCGACCGCCGCGGCCAGAAGACCGGCAAGGGCTATTACGATTACGACGAGAACCGCAACGCCAAGCCCTCGCCCGTGACCGAGGAAATCATCCGCGATTTCGTGAAAAAGAGCGGCCGCAATCCGCGCACGATCCCGGATGACGAGATCCTCGAGCGCTGCATCTATCCGATGATCAACGAGGGCGCGAAAATTCTCGAAGAGAAGAAGGCGATCCGCCCAAGCGACATCGATACGGTCTGGATCAACGGATATGGCTGGCCTGTCTATCGCGGCGGGCCAATGTACTACGGCGACCAGGTCGGTCTCGACAAAGTGCTCGCGAAAATGAAGGAGTTCGAGAAGTCGATGGGCGACGCGTTCAAGCCGGCGGCGCTCCTCGAAAAGCTCGTCTCCGAGAAGAAGAAGTTCGCCGATCTGAAGTAGACCGACTATGGCAGAAGCCGAACAACCGGCACCAGTTTCGATCGGACGCAATCTCGCGGCGACGGCAGCACGAAAGCCCGGCGAGATCGCGGTCAGCTTCGAGGACCGGTCGCTTACCTGGAACGAGCTTCACGAGCGCACCAATCGCATGGCGCGCGCGCTCGAAAAGCGCGGCGTGAAGCATGGCGATTTCGTCACCATCGCCCTGCCAAACTCGATTGCCTTCATCGAAGCGGCCTATGCGGTGTGGAAGCTGGGCGCGACACCGCAGCCGGTCTCTTCGCGCCTGCCGCTCGCCGAACTGAAAGCGATCGTCGAACTCGCGAAAACGCCGCTTGTCTTCAGCGAAGCGCCGATGGATGCCGGCGTGCCAATCCTCTCGACCAGCGAGCTGCTGAAGGAGTCGCACGATGCGAGCGATCTTCCCGACAGGATCGCGCCGTCATGGAAAGCGCCAACCTCGGGCGGCTCGACGGGAAGACCCAAGCTGATCGTCTCAGGCCCGCCGGGCGTCGCCGAAGGGCTCATGGCGCAGCTCTGGCGCATCGGTCCCGATGACACGGTGCTGATGCCCGGGCCGCTCTATCACAATGGTCCGCTCATCACGACATTCGGCGGCATGCAGGTCGGCGCGAGAGTGGCGCTCATGCCGAAATTCGACGCCGAAGGTGTGCTGCGCGAAATCGAGCGCCATCGTGCAACCTGGATCTATCTCGTTCCGACGATGATGGGCCGCATCTGGCGCCTGCCCGAAGAGGTGCGGAAGAAGTACGACGTCTCTTCGCTCAAGACGCTCTGGCATCTCGCGGCGCCCTGCCCGGCCTGGCTCAAGGAAGAGTGGATCAACTGGCTTGGGCCCGATGTGGTCTGGGAGCTTTATGGCGGCACCGAAGGACTGGCGACCACCATCATCTCGGGCCACGAATGGCTCACACATCGCGGCTCCGTCGGCAAGGTGCTGGAAGGCGGAATCATGAAAGCCTTCGGACCCAATGGCGAAGAGCTCAAGCCCGGCGAGACGGGCGAGATCTACATGAAGCGCGCCGAAGGAATGCCCGCCACCTATCGCTACGTCGGCGCAACGGCGCGCACGCTTCCCGGCGGATGGGAATCGATCGGCGACATCGGCTGGTTCGACGAGGAGGGTTATCTCTATCTCGCCGACCGCCGCACCGACATGATCCTGGTCGGCGGCGCCAACGTTTATCCGGCCGAGATCGAAGCCGCGCTCGAGGAGCATCCGCTGGTCGCCTCCTGCGCCGTCATCGGCATTCCCGATGACGATCTCGGCAATCGCGTGCATGCGATCGTGCAGCCGCGCGAAGGTCTCAGTGAAGACATGTTGCACCAGCATCTCGCCGACCGGCTCGTAGTCTACAAACGCCCTCGCTCCTACGAGTTCACCAAAGAGCCTTTGCGCGATGATGCCGGAAAGGTACGCCGCACGGCGCTGCGCGACGAAAGGATCGCGAGTTGGAAATTGGCCGGCAAGAAGCTGGACGCGTGAAGGTCCCGCATGAGCTGCTGAGCCGAATGATGGTCCTGACGCCATGAGCGAGTTGCCTCGGAACCCGTCTAGAGGAAACCTTGTTTCCTTCTAGCCAGCTCCATGCCCCGCCCCCTTTCCGAATATCGCGCCAAAAGGCGCTTTGACGTCACGAGCGAGCCCGAGGGGCGCGTCGGCCGGGCGAAAGCGAAGCGCCGGCGTTTTGTCATTCAGCGCCATGATGCGACGCGGCTGCACTACGATCTCCGGCTCGAGCTCGACGGCGTCTACAAATCCTGGGCCGTCACCAAGCCGCCATCGCTTGACCCCGCAGTCAAACGGCTCGCCGTCGAGGTCGAAGATCATCCGATCGAATATGGCCGCTTCGAAGGGACGATTCCCGAAGGTGAATATGGCGGAGGCACGGTGCAACTTTGGGACCGCGGCGGCTGGAAGCCACAGTCGGAGTCGTCGCCAGCACGCGATCTCGAACGCGGGCGCCTGAAATTCGAGCTCGATGGGGAACGGATGCATGGCGGCTGGGCGCTCATCCGCATGCCGGATCGGGATGTGCGGCCCGGCCGCAAGGTTCGGCACAACTGGCTTCTGATCAAGGAACGTGACGCAGAGGCCCATCCGGAAGACGCCGATGCGCTTGCACGCGCAGTCACTTCGGTGAAAACCGGACGTTCGCTCGAAGAGATCGCCTCGCGTTCGAAGAAGGTTTGGCACAGCAACCGCGGCGACGGAGAGAAACCGAAGCGCGCCATTGCCAAGGCCGCGGTGCGGCCCGGCCCAAAAAAAAAGAGATGAATCGAGGAACCCTCCTCTCGCTGGAGGGCTCCAGGCGTGTTCCGGCACCGGACATTCCGCAGACAGTCGCGCCTCAACTCGCACGGCTGGTGAAGGCCCCGCCTTCCGGCGCGGTTTGGGTGCATGAGGTCAAGTTCGACGGCTATCGCACGCTGATGCGCGTCGTGAAGGGCAAGGCGCGTCTCTTGACCCGAAAGGGTCTCGACTGGACGCATCGTTTTCCAGAGATCTCCCAGGATGGCGCGTGTCTTCCCGATTGTCTGATCGACGGCGAGATCTGTGCGCTCGACCAGGAGGACATCACCGATTTCGGCGCTCTGCAGCAGGCACTTTCGTCCGGGAAAACCGGCGCGCTCATCTATTTCGTTTTCGATTGCCTGTTCGCGAGCGGCCTCGATTACCGGAAATCTCCCCTCGAAGAGCGCAAGCGCGTGCTCGAAGCGCTGCTCGAAGGCGCACCGAGAACACCGCACATGCGCTATGTGCCCCACTTTGCAGAAGATGGAGCCAGCATGCTCGAAGCCGCCTGCAAGGCGGGTCTAGAGGGGATTATCTCCAAGCGCCTCGATGCGCCTTACGCCTCAGGACGGGGAGACACCTGGACGAAATCCAAGTGCCGCGGCGGGCAGGAAGTCGTGATTGGCGGCTGGCGCGGTGACGAGAACACGCTGCGCTCGCTTCTCGTCGGCGCGTACGAGGGCGACGCGCTCCTTTATATGGGCCGGGTCGGCACCGGATTTCCGGCAAAGATCGCGGCCGACCTGCTTTCCAAGCTGAGGCCGCTCAGGCGCGAGCGCCCCCCGTTTTCCAACCCGCCGCGCGGCCGCGATTTCATCTACGTCGAACCGAAGCTCGTCGGTGAGATCGCATTCGAGAACATCACGTCGGACCGTATCTTCCGCCAGCCGAGCTTCAAGGGCTTACGCCTCGACAAGGACGCGAAAAGCGTGGTTATCGAAACAGCCGAGAACACCGCCGAGGCGACAAGGACATCGGACATGCAGGTCAAACGCGCGGCGGCGCGATCCCGCAACACAAAACACGCAGGCGACCTCATCGTCTCGGGAATCCGAATCTCGCATCCCGACAAAGTGCTCTGGCCGAAAACAAGAGACACCGAAGCAATCACGAAGCGCGCGCTCGCGGAATATTTTGAGGCGGCCGCAGCGCGCATGCTCCCGCACATTGCCGGAAGGCCGATCTCTGTTGTGCGCGCGCCGGACGGGATCGACGGCGAACATTTCTTCCAGCGGCACAAGCTCGTCGGCACCGCTGTGCCTATGCTCCCGATCAAAGTGAGCGGCGAGAGCGAGCCCTACCTCGGCATCGCTGACGAACATGCGCTGGTCGCGCTTGCGCAAGCCGGCGTGCTCGAAATCCATCCTTGGGGCTCGAAAAAGGGCGCGCCGGACAGTCCGGAGCGCATCATCCTCGATCTCGATCCCTCCCCCGAGCTTCCCTTTGCGCGGGTGATCGAAGGCGCGAAGGAAGTCCGCGAGCGATTGATGCGGCTCGGCTTCACGCCTTTCGTCAAAACCACCGGCGGCAAAGGCCTCCACGTGGTGATCGCCGTCAAGGGCACGCCGAAACAGCCCATCACCTGGAAAGATGCGAAAGCGTTCGCGAAAGCCATGGCGGTTGCCATAGCGGCGGACAGCCCCTCGCGTTACACGACCACCATCGCCAAGAAGGCGCGCACCGGAAAGATCTTCGTCGATTATCTGCGCAATGACCGGACGTCCACGGGCGTGGCGCCGTGGTCGCCGCGCGCACGGCCGCGGGCGACGATCGCCGTGCCGATCGCCTGGTCCCAGGTGAAGACCGGGCTCGATCCGCAGGCGTTCACGATAGAAGCCTCCGCGCCGCTTCTGAAGCGCGCAGACGCATGGGCGGATCTCGCCAAATCGGCACGCCCGATTGCAGCTGCGATGCGGAAGATGGGTGCATCCACGTAGTTATGTATGGCCCGCCGGAGTGCAGGCCACCCATTCGCGAGCGTCCGCGAGCGACGTCATTCGGCGCGTTGACACACGCCGAATGGACGGCCCGGATTCCCGCTTACGCGGGGCCGGGCCATGACACAGGTGGTTATATGCGTTTCACCGCGCTCGCCGGCGCTTCGATTTTGGCCCAGCTATGGCCAAGTGCTTCGCGCCACCCTTCTGCTTCAGGCTTTTCTTTAGTGCATCCATGAGGTCGATGACATTGCTCGATTCCGGCGGGGGCGCGGAAACCGGCTTCTCGCCCTTCTCCTTCCGACGGATGAGCTCGCGCAGAGCCGTTTCGTAGCGGTCCCTGAATTCCGCCGGCTCGAACGGGCCCTCCTGCTGCTCGATAATTTTCTCGGCGATGTCGATCATCTGCCGATCGACCTTCGCGCCTGGAATATCCTCAAAGGCTGCTTTCGGATCGACGACCTCGTCGCGCATGCGAAGCGTGTAGGCGACGATTCCCTTGTCGCGCGGTTCGAGCGCGACCAGGCGCTCGCGCGTATGCATCACCACACGTCCGAGCGCGATCCGCCCGGTATCGGCGAGCGCATCGCGGATGACGGTATAGGCTTCGACACCCTCCTTGCCGTTCGGCATCAGGAAATAGGGATCGTTCCAGAACAAGCGATCGATCGATTCAGCTGACACGAAGCGCTCGATGTCGATGGTCTTCGTGGTTTCGAGGCGGACCTGGTCGAGTTCCTCGTTGGTCACCACGACATAGCGGTTTTTCTCAATCTCGTAGCCCTTCACGAGCTCGGATCGGTTGATTGGCCCCGTCTCCGGATCTGTGGCCACCATCCGGACTCGGTTGTGGGTCTCAGGGTTGATCAGGTGGAACGAGATGTCGTTGGCGCGGCTCGTGGCACCGAAGAGTGCAACCGGGCAACTGACGAGCGATAGCCGAAGACGACCCTGCCAGACAGGCCGTGAACTCAATTTCGCCGCATGGGTCGCGCGTTCGTCGTCGTTGGCATGGTGCGCTTCGCGATGCCGCGTCCTGGTTCCTGCCTTGCGCCTCGCCGCCATGGTTCCTCGAAATCTTCACCCCTGAAGCAAACGTCCTTCGGAGCCAGGCGGTTTCGGCGGCGGAGCCAGCCGTGCGAGCGCGCCGGCGAGGTCTTCCGGGGTGAACGGCTTCTGCAGTGCCGGAACGCCCCGAAATCGCTCCGGAATCCCCCGCGTGCCGAAGCCGGTCGCGAACAGGAACGGCGTGCCGTTGGCGAGGAGTCGATCCGCAAAGGGAAAGACGTTCTCGCCCTGGAGGTGAACGTCGAGAATGGCGAGGTCGAAAGTGTGGTCGTCGGCGCGCGCAAGCGCCTCGCCCAAACGCGCTACCACTCCGGCAACCGCGTGCCCGAGTTCGGCCACGAGGTCTTCGATGAGGAGCGCCACAATCGTCTCGTCCTCGACGATGAGGATGCGTTTTACCGTCGTCATCAGAACGCCCTATTTGCCAACGTCGCGGCGCCAGAGCGGTTCCTAAAATGCTAAGCGGCTTCATGTTCCGGTGTATTTGGGCAGGCGCTTTTCGCGAAAGGCCTGGAGCGATTCCTTTGCGTCGTTGGGCGCACGGCGTGCGAAGCCAAGGCCCGTCGATTCGTATTTCAGAGCATCGTCGAGATCCGCCTCGAAACTATGTTGCAGCACGCGCTTGGAGGTGCGGAGTGCAAGTGGCGGCCAACGGGTCATCTCGTTCGCCAGTTTCATGGCCTCCTCGAGCAGGACATCGTGCGCCACCAGCCGGTCTAGCAGGCCAAGCCGGAAGGCTTCCTCGGCGCCCACCGTGCGACTGGTGAAGATGAGATCGGCGGCGCGTGCGTAACCCACGACGCGCGGGAGGAAGTAGCTCAAGCCTGAGTCCGGCGAGAGGCTCCTTTCGATGAACACGCTTTTGAAGCGCGTCTGTTCCGAGCCGATGCGCAGATCAGCGGCAAGCGCCGTGCTCATGCCCGCGCCTGCGGCGATGCCGTTGACCGCGGCGATTACCGGCTTGTCGAGATCATGGAACAGCCTGGCCCAGCGGCCGACCCAGCCAACTTCGTCGAGGCGCTCGTTCTGGGAATCGCCGCGTGGCAGCGTGCCGGTCGCGTTGGTGAGATCGGCACCGGAACAGAAACCGCGGCCAGCGCCGGTGACGATGAGGACGCGGACGTCGTCATCGTTCGTTACGTCGCTGACGCAGGCATGAACCTCGCTTCGAAGTTCAGCACCGATAGCATTCAGCCGATCGGGCTTGTTCAGCGTCAGGATCGCGACGTGCCCGCGCTTCTCGAAAAGGATGGAGCGATAGGTCATGTTCATCTCTCGGCTTTGATGACCTCCCTTGCGGAGAGGTCGTTCATCATCGGCTGTTGATCCTGCCCGAGGCCGACTATACATCCGTAATGCGCCTGCTGGCGCGGAGGCGGGAAAGCTTGGACAAGCCGGAAGAAACGCTCGAAGAGAAAGAGGCGGCGTACGAGCGCTTCGTCTGGTCCAATCTCAAGCGCAATTTCGCCGGTCACTTTCTGCACGGCATGCTTGGCATGACCGGTTTCCGGCTGGTCAATGCTCCGACCTTCATCCCGTCCTATCTGCATCTCCTGACCGGATCGCCGCTGCTCACAGGTCTTGGCGTATCGCTGCAGCAATTGGGCGGCACGATCTCGCCCATTGCCGGCGCAGTCCAGATCGAACACCGCCGCCGTGTGCTCCCGGTGTCGATGTTTCTCGGCACGATGATGCGCGTGCAACTGCTCGGCATCGCGATCGCGGGCTGGTTCCTGAAGGGCGAGCCGCTGCTTCTCTCGACGCTGCTTTTTCTCTTCCTCTGGGGCCTGTTCTCGGGGCCGCAAGGCGTCGCGTTCCAGTACCTGCTCGCCAAGGGCATTCCCATTTCGCGCCGCGGACGTTTGCAGGCCTGGCGCAATTTCACAGGCGGCGCAGTGTCGGCGCTCCTGTCCTATTTCGCCGGACGCTATCTCCTTGGCAACAACGTCTTCGGAAACGGCTACGCCACCACGTTCATGCTCGCATTCCTGCTGACCAGCGCAGGCCTGACCGCCTTCCGCCTGTTGTTCCGCGAACCCGTTCCGCCAACGATCCGCCCGCGCATGCCGATGGCACAGCGGGTGCGCGAATTTCCGGCGCTGCTGAGCGCAGATCCTGGCTTCCGCTATTTCATGGTGGCGCGGACCTTCGCGATTGCCGGCCGCGTCGCCGCGCCCTTCTTCATCGTGTACGCGGCAAGCGTGATCCACGTCACCGGCACGGTGATCGGTGTGTTGTCGCTCGTCTATCTCGGCGCGGATACGCTGACCAATCTCGCCTGGGGCTACGGGGCCGACCGATATGGCTTCAAGACCACCTTTGTCGGCGCCCTCGCCTTCTGGATCGCGTCCGCCGGTCTCATCATGAACGCGCATACGCTGATGATTATCTCCATCGCCTTTTTCCTCTCGGGCGCTGCCAATGCCGGCTACCAGCTGAGCGCGCAGAACATGGTGCTCGAGTTCGGGCATCGCGACGACATCGCCATGCGGCTTGCGATCTCGAACACGGCCGAGAACACGATGATGGCGATCGGCCCCATCGCGGTCGGCGCCATCGTTACGGGCTTCGGCTTCCACGCGGTATTCATCCTTTCGGTGGTGCTCGAGGCCATGGCGCTCGTTCTGATGCTCTGGCTGGTCGAGGAGCCACGGAAGCGGCGGCTGATCGGAACCGCGGCGACGGCAGGCGCAGACCGCGAAAGCGAGGATGACGTTGCGGCAGAGCTTGCTGAGATCAGCGCCGCCTCCGACCCGCTCGATTCCGAGCCGTAACCTTCCACCTACCCACTGGAGAGGTGGATTTGCGGCGCGCTGCCTCGCCTGTAAGCTTCAATGAGGAAAACAGCGAGGCTCACATGCGCTTCGGCATCTTCTACGAACACCAATTGCCCAAGCCCTGGAAGGAAGGGGACGAGCCGAAACTCTTCCATGAAGCGCTCGAGCAGGTCGTACTCGCAGACAAGCTTGGCTACGACTATGCTTGGGAAGTCGAGCATCACTTCCTCGAGGAATATTCGCATTCCTCCGCGCCAGAGGTGTTTCTAGCGGCCTGTGCGGCGCTGACAAAAGAGATCCGCCTCGGCCACGGCATCAAGCAAGTAATCCCGAATTACAATCACCCCGCCCGGTCCGCAGAATGCCTTGCCACGCTCGACATCGTGTCGAACGGTCGGCTCGATTTCGGCATCGGCGAAGGCGCCACCCGCCTCGAACTCGGCGCGTTCAGGATCCCTGCCAAGGAAAAGCGCGCCATGGCGCTCGAGGCCGCCGAGCAGATCGCCAACATGATGGCCATGACCCCTTATCCCGGCTACGAGGGTAAGGGCTTTTCCTTTCCCTGCCGCAACGTGGTGCCAAAGCCGGTGCAGAAGCCGCATCCTCCCATGTGGATGGCTTGCACCAACCGCGACACGATCCGCGTCGCCGCACAAAACGGGCTCGGCGCGCTGGCCTTCTCCTTCGTCAATCCCGACGAGGCGCGCACCTGGGCCGACATCTATTACGGCGTCATCAAGTCAGAGGCGTGCGTGCCGCTCGGTCATGCCGTCAATGCCAATCTGGCCATGGTGTCGAACTTCTCGTTGCACAAGGACCGCGCCGAAGCCATTCGCCGCGGACAGGAAGGATTCGAATTTTTTGGCTATGCCGTGAACGCGCTCGTTGCACACGATGCCGTTCCGGGCCGCTCGCGCCTGTTCGAGGATTTTCTCAAAGCGCGTGCGAAGAACGACGACGAGATCATTGCAGCCATCAAAGGCCGCGAACGCAACGCCAACGGCATCGGCACGCCGGACGACATCCGCCACCACATCGCCGCCTTCCAGGACTCCGGAGTGGACCAGGTGATCTTCCTGCAGCAGGCGGGTTTCAACAAGCATGCGCATATCTGCGAGTCGCTCGAACTCTTCGCGGCTGAGGTGATGCCTGGGTTCAAGGCCGAAGCGGAAGAACGCGAGGCGAAGAAAGCGAAAGAGCTCCGCCCCTGGCTCGACGCCGCACTGGCGCGCAAGCAATGGATGAAGCCGCTCGCTGAAGATGAGATTCCCGTGGTGAAGGCGTCGGCCGCGCGAGCTGGGCCGGGGCGGTAGAGGTGCTTCAATCCAGCACCCCCGTCGACGTCATCTCCCGGCGCGCGGTACAGCGCGTCCGGGCGGCCGATTTTTCTGAGGTCGAAGGGATCAAATTGGGTCACCCGGATACCTGCTTTCGGGGGGCCGGGTGATGACGAGCTGGAGAGGCCGAGCGTGAAAGAACGCATCGAAGCAATCCCCGGCTACGATGTCCCGCGCGTCGAAGCCTGGATCGAAGAGCACGTGCGCGCGATCACGCCGCCTTTGCGCTGGACAAAGCTCGAAGGCGGTCACTCGAACCTCACCTACCTGATCGAAGACGGGCAAGGCCGCCGCGCGGTCATCCGCCGTCCGCCGCTGGGCGAATTGCTGCCCAAGGCGCATGACATGGGACGCGAGTGGACGCTGATCAGTGCGCTTGGCCCTACGCCGGTGCCCGTGCCCGCCGCGCTCGGGTTTTGCAATGAAACGGCGATCACCGGCGCGCGCTTCTATGTGATGGGTTTTGTCGACGGCCGCCCGCTCTACACGCGGGAGGATACGGAACGGTTGGTCGCGCCACAGAACCGCGCCCGCCTCGCGCATTCCTTCATAGACGTGCTCGCTGACCTTCACGCGCTCGATCCCGATGAGATTGGTCTTGGCGAACTTGGCAAGCGCGACTCTTATGTCGGCCGCCAGCTTTCGACCTGGTACCGCTCGTGGACAGCGTCGGCGGGACCGGCGCAATACGACGATCCACGCGCGCACAGCTTGCAGAAAGCGCTGCTCGCCCATCTGCCCGACCAGGGCCCGATCCGCGTCGTCCATGGCGACTACGGGCTGCACAATTGCCTCGTCGGTTCGAATGGCACGGTCGCCGCCGTGGTCGATTGGGAAATCTCGACTCTCGGCGATCCGCTCGCCGACCTCGCTTACGCGCTGAACGCCTGGCCAGATCCGGCCGATCGCGCGCCCTTTCCGCAAACCGCTGCGACGTCGGCGCCAGGTTTTCCGGCGCGCAGCGCGCTTGCCGCCCGTTACGCGATGAAGACCCGCCGCGATCTCTCGAAGCTCGATTACTACATAGCTTTCAATCGCTGGAAGTCGGCCGCCATCATCCACGGCGTCTATGCGCGCTACATGGAAGGCAAGAAGAGCCACGAGGGCGTGAACCTCGAAGAACTTCGCGCCCGGATCGATTCATCGCTCGCGGCGGCCGAAGAGGCGCTGTCGCGCGTTCGTGGCTGAGATATTTCCCAAACAGGAGTCGCCAGATGACATCGCAATCCCGCTCGGTGAAGAATTCCGTCGCCATCGTCACCGGCGCGGCGAGCGGCATGGGCCGCGCCACCGCGCTCCTTTTCGCGCGTGAAGGCGCGCGCGTCGCGGTCGTGGACATGAATGCCGATGGCATCGCCAAGGTCACGAGGGAGATCGAAAAGGAAGGCGGACAGGCCAGCGCCTTTGTGCTCGACGTTTCGGATGCGCACGCCATCGAGACCACAATCGCTGCAATTGTAGACGTTTTCGGCGGCATCGACATCCTCGTGAACAATGCCGGGATCGCTGCCCTCTCCGCGCTCGACGACGCACGTTATGACGAGATCTGGGCGCGCGTGCTCGCGATCAATCTTACGGCGCACCAGCGTCTGGTGCGCGCTGCCCTTCCGCATCTGCGGAAATCCACGGCGCCGCGGGTTGTCAATATCGCCTCGACCGAGGCTTTGGGCGCGACGCCCCGCGATAGCGCCTATGCGGCGGCGAAAGCCGGCGTTGCGGGTCTCACCCGCGCCCTCGCCGTCGATCTCGGCCCAGAAGGCATCACCGTCAATTGCATCTGCCCGGGGCCGATTCTGACAGGCATGACGCAAGCGATCCCCGAAGAACACAAGACGATCTTTGCGAAGCGCCGCACGGCGCTGCGGCGTTATGGCGAGCCCGAGGAAGTCGCGCACATCACGCTTTCGCTTTGCCTGCCGGCGGCTTCGTACATCACCGGCGCAGTCATTCCCGTCGACGGGGGGCTGATGGCAAGGAATGCGTGACGATGCCCGCTAGCCCAGCTCCGTCTTCCCGTTTTTCACCACGGTGACAGTGCGCGCCTTCACGCGCGCTTCGAAGGAGACGACGTTGCCGTCTTTCCACATGTCGACCGTGATGGTCTCGCCGGGGAAAACCGGCGAGGAGAACCGCGCACCGTGGCTCCTGAAGCGCGCGGGATCGTATTCGGCATACGTCATGAGCACGGCGCGGCAGGTGATCCCGTAAGTGCACATGCCGTGCAGGATCGGCCGCGGGAAGCCCGCCATCTTCGCGAACTCGGGATCGGCATGCAGCGGGTTGCGGTCGCCCGAAAGACGGTAGATCAGCGCCTGGTTCGGATTGGTGGCGATGTCGACCGAGCGGTCCGGCGCGCGCTTCGGCACTTCATGCGGCGCGGGCTGGCCTTCGCTCGGACCGCCGAAACCGCCATCGCCGCGCGCAAACAGCGAACCCAGAAGCGTGGCGAGCTTGTCGCCGGAGGATTTCTCGCGCAGCACCGTTTCGGTCGAGATCACCGCGCCCTTGCCGGCGCCCTTGTCCCAGGCGCCGATGACGCGCGATTCCGCGACGATGCTCGCCCCGCCGGGCATCGGCTTGTGGAAGAGGATCGTGCGCTCGCCGTCGACCACCATCATGAAGTTGATGTTCATGTTGCCGGGCTGCGCGCCCCAGGCGACGACGGAGGCGAGTGTCGGCACCGCCTTGAGTTCGCGCTCGTAGACGAAGGGAAGCTCGTTGCTGTCCATCGGATCGGCGCCCATGCCGATGACGAGCGCGTAGAGCATGGTCTCGCG
>Ga0070734_10001760_pt1 | contig 29595 bp, 26 predicted proteins | sample Coa_R1_8_FD_66444 | JGI IMG/M metagenome (GOLD analysis project Ga0070734, IMG submission 66444) | Surface soil microbial communities from Centralia Pennsylvania, which are recovering from an underground coalmine fire - Coalmine... | ecosystem: Environmental > Terrestrial > Soil > Unclassified ... | reverse complement strand
GATACTTTTTTCCTCGCTGCCGAGCACTCCGGCTTCGCCGGCATGCGGATTGAGACCGGAGACCGCAAGCCGCGGCTTTGCGATCGAAAAGTCCTGCGAGAGTGCCGAAAGCACGATCCTTCCGGTCTCTACAATCAATTCCTCGGTAATCGCGTGCGGCACGGCCGCAAGGGCCATGTGAATCGTCAGCGGCACAACGCGCAGGCCCGCACCGCTCACCATCATCACCGGCAATCGTGCACCGGTGAGGTGCGCGAGAAAATCCGTGTGCCCCGAAAAGCGGAATTCGGAAGCCGCCAGCACGGCCTTGTTGATGGGTCCGGTGACGACGGCGGCGGCAGCGCCCGTCATCGCCTCCGCGACAGCGAGCTCGATGGCCTCGCAGACCGCGCGTGAATTCTTCGGATCCGGCTTTGCAGGAATGCGGCTTGCTTGCGCCTTCGTCGCGAGCAATGCGCCGGCGGACACGGCACCGCAGGAAAGTAAGACGGCGGGATCGCCGACCAGCCTGATCGGACGCCCGTCTAGGTTGCCGCCAAAATGCTGAAAAGCCGCTACGGCGATTTCCGGGCCGATACCCGCCGGTTCGCCCATCGTCACCAGGAGCGGCGCGCGTCTTGCCTGCTCAGCGGATTTCGACATCGGCCTGACGACGCAGGTCGCGCATGTAGCGCCGCGCGAAGGCCGTCACTTGCTGCTCGAAAAGCAATTGCTGGACCTGGTCTCGGGTCGGCACGTGATAGGCCTCGATCTTCGGCGGGGCCTTGTCGCAGCGAAGGATCACCTCGACGCCGGCCGCGTCGGCAAAGGGCGGCACCGCCTGGCCGGGTCCGGTCTTCTGCAGCGCGTTCTGCAATTCGGGGCTGAGATCCTTCACGCGAAACTCGCCCATATTCTGATATTGGGCTTTCACTTGGCCGGCGATTTTCTCGAGCTGGGCGCAGCTTGACACCCGTTCGGTGACTTGCTGCGCAAATTTCATTGCGTTCTCGGCCGCATTCGCGGGTGCCTTGGGGCCCAGCGGCAACAGCATGCGCGCAAGCGGCAGTTTGTCGACCGGGCCTTGCGGCGCGGCAGGGACGGGATCGGGCACTTTCACATTGCTCGCTTCCTGCCGCTCGCGCAGCAACAGGATGTAGTAGCCGCCGGGCGAGCGGATGGGCTGCGAAACGTCGCCCGCTGACATTTTCTCGAGCGCCTGGTTGAGTTCCGGAGCGAGCTGGCCGTCATAGACCCAGCCGACCTCTCCCTGGGCGGCGGCCGACGGACTTTGACTGAATTGTCTCGCAATCACGGCGAACGGCGCGCCTGCGCTCAATTGGGCCTGAAGATCGTTGATGTTCTTGAGGACTTTGCCGTCCTGCTCCGGCGAGTCGACGGCGAGAAAGATTTCGCTGACCAGAAAATGCGCCTTGTCCTTGCTTTCGGCGAGACGCTTGAGCTCGGCATCGATGTCGGCGTCGCTGACGCTGATCCTGTCCTCGAATTCGTTCGATACGGTTTTCTGCCAGAGGATCTGGGCCGCAATTTGCTGGCGCAGGGCCGAGACGTCCACCCCCTGCCTCGCGAGCATCTGTTTCAACTGATCCATCGTGATGTGATTGTCGGTGACGATCAGATTGAGTTCCTTGTCGATCTCCGGCGATGAAATCGTGATGTTCTTTTTCTTGGCTTCCTGGATTTCGAGCTTTTCGGTGATCAGCTGGTCGCGCACCTGATCCCGGATTTTCTTGATGATCTCCGGCGTCGGTTGCACCCCCGACGTCGCCAGATAAAGCTGAACGCGCTGGCGGAGATCATATTCGGCGATGATGTCGCTGTTGACGATGGCGGCGATGCTGTCGCTGTTCGCATCGGCGAGTGCCGGAAGGGGATTGGCAAGCGCGGTCTGTTCTCCGCGCGCGGAATTCCCGGGCGTTGTGGTGCCGCGCGCGTTTGGATTCTCAGCTGCGCTCGATACGCTCGCAAGAGCTGCGTAGCATGTCAGTACGATGGCAATTGCGGTCTTGGCTCGCAAGGCTGGGTCCCGGCAGCTTTTGTCACTGGAGGGCTCCGCCCCCGGACCGCCCCTAACCGGCGGGGAGGATAAGGAAAACTCGCGCCTGTTCAAGGATGATTGAAAACATCCCTCGGGAAAAGGCTGAACGGTTCGATGGCCTTCTCGCCCGGCTTGAGCTTGATTCTTAAGATGAACGCGGTCGACGGCGGCAGATCCTCGACCGATTCATACGTGCGCTTCCATGCGACCGAGATGCCTAAGCATTCATCCTCATAACCGAGGCCGAGTTCGGCATTGAGCATCCGGTTCTTGATGAGGTCGCGGCGGACGGCGCCAAAAACCTGCCAATTGGCGTAGAGGTTCAAGTCCGCCTGCGCGTTGAGTTCTTCACGCGACCCAAGCCCGAGGGAAACAAGCTCTGCCGGCAATTGGGTGTAGCTGATCTGCAGCGCCGAGCGGTCATATGTGGCGGTAAGATAAACCTCGTGCTGGCGCACGCTGCCATTGGCACGATCGAGATCAATCCTGTCGGTCAGGTCGATATAGGGAAGAAATTTGACGGTTAGCCGGCCGACAATGTCTGACACGGTTCCCGCTTCGCCCGTATCAGAGGCGAAAATCGGATCCGGTTTCGGACGATAGGTTTGTCCCCATTCGGTCTCGACGAGGCCGCCCGGAAAGATTGCCTCCGCGCGAAAGCCGGCATTGAAGCGCGGTCCGCTCTCGAGGAGATCGTAGCCCGGTACGCGGTCCAGGCTGAAGATGTCGTTCTCGTCGGTTTCAAAAGCCGAGCTGTCCTCATCGGGAAGACGTGCCGTGTTGCCGCCATAGGGCGCATAAATCGCCTGGGCAATCGGCTCGATAATAATTGCGCTTCCTGCACCGAGATCGTTCACAAACGGCCAACGCCAATCGAGCGCGACATAAGGCAGTCCACGCGTGATTGTTCTGTTTTCAACCGGCACCGGCGTATTCGGGATCACAGACGGAAAGTCGACACCGTCGTTGTTGGAGACGTGGTAAAAGTCGCCCCGGACATCGGCAATGAGTGTGAAGACCTGGCCGGCGAGGGCAATCACAGGAAACTGCCAATTGAGTTCTCCGGTTACGCGCTGGCTGTTTGGCCCGGTCGTACGGTTGATGACGGCGCTGTTGACGTCGAAGCGGAGCCGGCCTCCCGCGATCTTTTCGGTCGGAATCAACGAGTACTGAAATAAAGGCAAAATCCAGGGAAAACGGCTGGCACGGTCACCCGGCCGGAGGCCCTCGAAGTAATACCCGGTGAGCTGGAAGCGACTGCGGCCGTTTTCGCCCGAAAGGAAGAGATCGTCGGTCAGCCGGTCGAGCCACGAAATGTCGTAGCGGCGCAGATATGTGTCATTCGAGGTGTATTGCAGGTCGCCCCCGAGCTTCCAGCTGTCGCTGAAGGGATAGCGCAATCCGCCAAAAGCATGCGCATAGGTCTGGTCCTGTCTTTCGTTGAAGCCGCCGTGGGGATTATTCGCGAGACTTGCCTGCACCCACATGCCGCCGCCGTCCCAGCGCTGTCTGTACTCGCCTTCCATGAGTTCGCCGCCCTTGGTTGAGACCAGGGGTGCGATCGTTGCGTCGTTGGACTGGGAAATCGCGATGTAGACGGGCACGCTGATGAAATACCCAATCACGCTCGAATTTCCAGTCCATGGCGTGAGGATGCCGGTCGAATATTTCACCGATGGATCGGGTTCTTTGATGTAGGGCGAATAGAGGACCGGAACGCCGAAGACGTCGATGGTCGCGCCATGGAAATAGAATTCATGTTTTTCCTGGTCGTAGACCACGTTGTCCGCGTGAATGCGCCAGAGCGGCGTGCGTTGGCCAGGTTTGCTGCAGATTTTGCAGGGCGTGTACATCACGTCGCGCGCGACGGTGTAGCGTCCGGCCATGCGCCTCGCGCTCGCAGCAGCAAAGCGGCCTGTCTTGCCGATCAGCGCACTGAAGCTCGCGAGCGTCCCTTCTCGCATGCGATCGCTGACGGTGACGTGGTCGGCAAAGGCAACATTGCCTTTTTCGTCCATCAGGCTCACATGGCCGCTCGCGGTGATGCTGTCGTTCTTGTGGTCGTAGTCGATGCGATCCGCCAACAGGATCCGGCCATCATTGTCGATCTCGACGTGACCGACGGCCGAGACGACATCCTTCTCCATGTCATAGTCGATCTCGTCGGCGTGCAGCAGATATTGTCCATGCAGATCCGTCACCGGATCGGGGTCAGCAACGGCGCGATCGGAACCGGCTGCAATGAGCAGTGAGGCCAGCAGGAAGGCGGAAGCTCTCATCCGTCCTCCTGGTGGAAGACAAGCGTCATCCCGATCAAAATTGCGGCTACGGCTGGCGCGGCTGCCGCAAGCACGGTCGGCAGAATTCCGGATTGCCCCAGGGCACGTGTCATCTCGCTGAAGAAATAGACTGCAAAACCGGAAAGCGCGCTGGTCACCACGACCTGCGCGACGCCCCAGCTGCGCCCTACGCGCAGCGAGAAGCTCGCGGCCATGAAGACCATGGCGGCGAAAAGGACGGGCAGGGAAAGAAGCGTGTATAGGTAGAGCTGATAACGCGTTGCCGCGAAGCCCGCATTCTGTGCGGCGCTGATGAAACGGGGAAGATCCCAGAACGACAGCGTATCAGGCGAGGCAAAGCTCTCCTGTATCTGCGCCGGTGTGAGCGTCGTCGGCAGCATGAAAGCGTTGTGGTGCGATTGCGTGCCGCTGCCGTCACTGACCCAGGCGTCGTCGAGCTTCCATGCGCCCGAGGTCAGGTCGGCCGCGTGCGCCATGATGCGGCCAAGAAAACGATCCTCCTGGCCGAAGCGGAAGATGATCACGTCCTCCAGGTGGACTCCCTGGTCGGCGACGCGCTCGGCGTGGATGACGGACTGCTCCCTTGAATCTCCCTGGCGAAGCCAAAGGCCGTTTTCTGACACGGCAAGCAGCGACGCCTGGCCCTTGATGTACTTCGCTTCGAGCAGGGCAAAGCGCGACAGCATTTGCGCTGAAAGAGGTGTGATTGCCACCACGGCGAGAATTCCGAGGCTGACGGCTACGATCAGCGGCGGCGCGAGAAAGTCCCAGGCCGATACGCCGGCCGCGCGCGTCGCTTCGAGCTCGTGGTTGCGCGACAGACGCACGAAGGCGAATACACCTCCGAGCAAGACGGAAAATGGAAGTAGCTTTTGACCGAGATCGGGAAGCTGGAGGATGGCCATCCCGATGATGACGCCCGTCGGGACGCCGCGGCCCGCCGTGCGGTTGAGCAGATCCACGACATCGATCGAGAAGGCAAGCAGCAAGAGCGCGCCATAGACGACGCCGACGCCGATCAGGAATTGGCGCGCCAGATAGCGGTAAAGGGTCCATGACCAGTTCATGCCATCGCTGCCTCGCGCGACCGCAGCGCCTCACGGATGTCGGACAGTTTCAGTTCGGAAAGAACGAAGAAGGCCGCGACCCCGCCGAGAATGGGGATCACATAGAAGAACACATCCAGAAACGGATAGCGGCTGGCAAGCCCCTGCAAGCCGTAACCGGCAATCCGCAACAGCGCGACCGACACGGACGCCACGACCAGACGAAGAACTTGCGCGCCGCGCGCCCTGCGTCCGCGCGCCACCGCGGCCAGTGCAATCAGGGCGAAGGCCATCGCATAGAGCGGGGCGGTGAGCCGACTGTGCGCCTCCGCAAGGAAGGCGTTGCGCATCTTGGGCGTGAGCTTCGCCGATGGCGGCGGCCATATCAGTTCGCTCAGAAAGCGTTCGCTTGCAGCGCGAAGGGGAGCTGCGCGCGGGCTTGCAAACTGATCGAGAGGGAAGACATAGCTTTTGAAAGCCAGGACAGAGAGCTGGGAACCGCCTTTCGCACTCTGCTCGATGGTGCCGTCGAACATGATGAGCCGGGCGCCCGCAGGTGTTTGGGCGAGCGAGCCGTGCTCGGCGAAATAGGATGTCGGTTTTGAAGGATTGCGGCCATCATGAACGAGAATTCCGCGGAATTGCCCCTCGGAATCGAGATCGCGGATGAAGACCGTCAGTCCTTTCGCCGGTGTGCTGAACTCTCCGGCATTGAGAAGCGCCGAACCAATATCGGCGCGAATATTGAAGACCTCGTCGGCCATGGCGCGCTGGCCAGCCGGCATGAGGTAAAGCACACACAAATAAGTGAGGGCGGTCACAATACCGGCGGCGACAAAGACCGGAACCGAGAGTTGCGAGCGGCTGTAGCCCGCGGCACCCATGACCACGAGCTCCGAATCCGAACTCAGGCGCGAAAGCCCCCAAAGGGCTCCGGCGTAGAAAGCGATCGGGAGAATGATCACCAGCAGGCTGGGAAGGATAAGCAGCGTCAGGTAGAGAAAGGTCGGTGCCGATTGGCCGCGATTGATGACGAGGTCGAGCAGCCGCAGTGATTGCGTGAGCCAGATTACCGCTGTTAGCAGGAACGTGAATATGGCTGTCGGGCCGATCAGCTGTCGCAGAATGTAAAGTGACAGTCGCGGCATCGATTTTGTCCGTGGCTCGCGGGAGTCACACCGGCCGCGCTGGCCCTTCGCCCCGTCGTCGATTCCTTTTAGACTAGCATCCCCTTCTGCCCGGCGGGCAATTTCAAAAGCGGTCCATTAAATTCAGGAGAGGAAGCATGCAATTGTCCTTTGCGGCGCCTGGCGCAATCGGAAGCGGCGCCTTTGTGGTGGCCGCCTATGATGGCGGAAAGCTTTCCGGTGCTGCCCAGGAGGCTGACAAGGAAACCGGTGGCGCAATCACCCGGGCGATCGGGTTCAGCCGGTTCAGCGGGAAGTCGGGCCAGGTCGTCGAGGTTCTCGCGCCCGCCGGCATCAAGGCTTCGCGCCTGATCGTCGTAGGGCTGGGCACACCGGAAGGCTGTGATGGCAGCAGGCTGGAGTCGGCTGCGGCCGCTGTTTACCAGCGGCTCAATCGTGCGGGTGAAACCGAGATCACCTTTCGCCTCGATGCGCCGAAAGGCGCAAAGCTCAAACCGGCGCGCGCGGCCGCACATGTGGCGTTCGGTGCGCGTCTGCAAAACTACGCATTCAATCACTACCGCACGAAAAATCTCGACGAGCATCAGCATCGCATCAGGAAGGTGACGGTTTGTTCACAGGATTTGCAGGGCGCCAAACGCGCCTTTGCGCCGCTCGAGGCCGTAGCAAGCGGAATGTATTTCGCGCGCGATCTCGTCAACGAACCGCCCAACGTGCTTTCGCCGGCGGAATTCGCAAAACGAGCCAGGACCAATCTCGCGAAAGCCGGAATCAAGGTCGAGGTTCTCGGCGAAGCGGAGATGACGAAGCTCGGCATGGGTGCGCTTCTCGGCGTGGGTCAGGGGAGCGAACGCGAAAGCCAGTTGGTCGTGATGCAGTGGAAAGGAGGAAGGGCGAAGGACGCACCGGTGGCCTTTGTCGGAAAGGGCGTTTGCTTTGATTCGGGCGGACTGTCGCTCAAGACCGGGCAGGGCATGATGGGCATGAAAGGCGACATGGGCGGCGCGGCCGCTGTTGCCGGAACGCTCCTTGCGCTCGCGTCGCGAAAAGCGCGCGTCAATGCGGTGGGCGTCGTCGGTCTTGTCGAGAACATGCCTGACGGCAAGGCGCAACGGCCGGACGACGTCGTCAAATCCATGTCCGGCCAGACGATCGAGGTGCTCAATACCGACGCCGAGGGGCGTCTGGTGCTTGCCGATGCTCTGACCTACACCCAGCGGACGTTCAAGCCGCAATTCGTGATTGATCTTGCGACTCTCACCGGGGCCATCATGGTGGCGCTCGGTCAGGAGCATGCCGGGCTCTTCTCCAATGACGACAAACTGTCGGGACGTATCCTCGAAGCGGGAAAAGAAGTTGGTGAAGCGGTGTGGCGGCTTCCTCTTGGCGCGGGCTACGACAAGCTGATCCGTTCTAAGATCGCAGATATGAAGAACACCGTCGGCCCGCACGCGGGCTCGATCGGTGCGGCGCAATTTCTCCAGCGCTTCGTCGAGAAGACGCCTTGGGCGCATCTCGATATTGCGGGCGTCGCCTGGCAGGACGGGGAGCAGAAGACGCTCATCCCGAGCTGGGGGACCGGCTGGGGCGTTCGCATCCTCGACCGGCTTGTCGAGAATCATTACGAGCGATGACCGAGACTCTGTTCTATCACCTCGAAAAGAGGAGCCTCGATGCCGTCCTGCCGGATCTGATCGAGAAGACGCTGCAGCGAGGATGGCGCGCCATCATCAAGGCGGAGTCAGCCGAGAGGGCGGATGCGATCGACAATCTTCTCTGGACCTTTGCGGAACACTCCTTTCTTCCGCATGCGCAACAAGGTGATGGCCGCGCCGAGCGCCAGCCTGTCCTCATCACGTTGGAGGACGGAAATCCAAACGGGGCTCAGGTCCTCTTTCTCGTTGGCGGTGCAGCGCCGCCCGGTAAGGCAGAGTCCTTCTCGCGGATGGTGCTCGTGTTCGACAGCCGGAACGAATCCGCGCTTGCAGCCGCGCGCCAGACCTGGGCTTCGCAAAGGAAGGCTGGCCACGAGGTGACGTACTGGCGCGAAGGCCCCACCGGAAAATTCGAGAAGCAGGCGCTTTGAAACCGATGATAGGCGAATGCGGCTGCGCCGGCGCGTTGGGGACGGATCGATGTTTGGCTTAGGCGGCTTTGGCTCGCTCGGCCTCGTTGGGCTCGGGCTTCTGGTCGTTTGCGTCGTGCACGCCATCCGCACCGACCGCATTTTCCCCTGGATTTATCTCCTGGTTTTTCTCCCCGGAGTCGGAAGTCTCATCTACATCGGAATGGTCGTCGTGCCGGAATTGGTGCGTGGCCGGGGCGCGCGCCAGCTTACGGCCAATGTGCGTGCCTTGGCCGATCCACATGCGGGACTGCGCCGAGCGCATCGCGAGGCAGGTCTCGTCGGTTCGGTTGACGCAAAGCGCGCGCTTGCCGAAGAACATTTTGCGCGCGGCCAATACGAGGACGCGCTCTCTATCTACAAAGACGCGCTGCAGGGACAATTCGCCAACGATACGGCTCTCCTCAATGGACTTGCCCGAGCGCAATTCATGGCGGGCGATCCGCAAGGCGCACAGGCAAGCCTCGATCAACTGCAGCAGGCCGATCCTGGAAATTTTTCGGAAGATGCTCACCTTCTCTATGCCCGCGCGCTCGAGGCGCAGGGCAAGGAGGAACAGGCGCTCTCCGAATACAAAAAGCTCGTGCGCTACTTTGCCGGCCAAGAGGCGCGCGCGCGATATGGTCTGCTTTTGAAAAAACTTGGGCGAGACTCGGAGGCGCGGCCCATCTTCCAGGAAATCCTGTCTCTCTCAGAGGGCGCACCTGCGCGCTATCGGCGCGCGCAGCGGCAATGGATCGACATTGCAAGACAAAACGTCCGCTGACGAGATCAGTTCGGCACAACAAGGCAGAGCCGTCCTCTAGCTGGAGGTTTCCGCCTCGCTCTCCGCCAGCGCCACCTCGTAATCCTCGCGCGCTTTCAGCCACAGAGACTCCGAAGACTCGAGCTTTCGCGCAGCATCGGCGCGCTTCTTAGAAACAGAAGAGCCCTTCGCCGGATCGCGCGCAAAGAGCAGGGGATCAGCGAGAGCCCGGTCCAGCTTGGCAAGTTCCGCATTCAGATCGGCGATCTGATGTTCCAGCGCTTCGACCTTTTCCTTGAGCGGCTTCAGGCGCCGGCGCCGCTCGGCGGCATCGCGCTTTGCGCCCTCACGTGAAGCCTTCGCGGCAGCTGGACCGGGAGCCATGGCGGGATCGCCGGCGATGAGATATTTCCGATAGTCATCGAGATCGCCCTCGAACGGCCGCACTGTTCCATTGGCGACGAGGAGCAGCCTGTCGGCCGTCGATTCGATTAGCCGCCGGTCGTGGCTCACCAGCACCACCGCACCTTCGAAATCGTTGAGCGCGTCAAGAAGTTCTGCGCGCGCGTCGATATCGAGGTGATTGGTGGGCTCGTCCAGGATCAGCAGATTGGGGTGGTCGAGCGTCGAAAGCGCAAGCATCAGTCGCGCGCGTTCGCCGCCGGAGAGGTTTTCAACGGCGGTCAATTGTTTGTCCGCGGAAAACCCGAATCCGCCAAGCTGTGAGCGAATCTGCTCGAGCTTGAGCTTCGGCCTCAATAGCGACAGCGTATCGATCGGTGTGATGGCGCCATCGAGTTCTTCGAGTTGATGTTGTGCGAAATAGCCTGAGATGAGCTTCCGGGCGCGTACCAGTTCGCCTGCCATCGGTTCGAGTTTGCCGACCAGCAGCTTGGCGAGTGTCGACTTGCCGTTGCCGTTTTTCCCGAGCAGCGCGACGCGGTCGTCCGGATCGATCCGAAGCGATACTTTCGAAAGTACGGGCTTTCCCGTCTCATAACCGACGGCAACGCCGTCCATCGTGATCATGGGCGGATTGGCCGCGCGCGGCTCCGGAATCCTGATCGGCGCGACATGCTCATCGAGCGGCAATTCGATCCGCTCGAGACGCTCAATCATTTTGATGCGACTCTGCGCCTGGCGTGCCTTGGAGGCCTTATAGCGAAATCGGTCGACGAATGACTGCATGTGCTTGCGCCGGGCGTCGATCTTTTTTGCGGTCGCCGCGTCGAGTGCGCGCTTCATCGCGCGCGTTTCGGCGAAGGTGTCGTAGTTGCCGGAATAAAGCGTGAGCTTTCCGTGTTCGAGATGAAGAACGAAATCGACTGCGGTGTTGAGGAGATCGCGGTCGTGGCTGATGATGATGACCGTGCCGCGGTAGCGGTGCAGGAAATCCTCGAGCCACATCACGCCTTCGAGATCGAGATAGTTCGTCGGCTCGTCGAGCAGCAGCAGATCCGGGGCGGCAAACAGGATCGACGCCAGCGCGACGCGCATACGCCAGCCGCCGGAAAATTCCGAGCAGGGCCGTGATTGTTCTTCGGCAGAGAAGCCTAAACCCGCAAGAATACTCGCGGCGCGGGCAGGTGCGGAGTAGGCGTCGATCGCATCGAGGCGGGAATGGATGTCGCCGAGGCGGTGGGCGTCGGATTCGTTTTCGCTGGCTGCCAGCAGAGAAGTGCGTTCGCTGTCGGCAGCGAGAACCGTTTCGAGAAGGCTTTCTGGGCCTCCCGGCGCTTCCTGTGCGACGGTTCCGACACGCCAGCCTCTTGGGCTCGTTACCTGGCCCTGATCGGGGGCCAGTTCGCCGAGGATCACCTTGAAGAGCGTCGTCTTGCCGGCGCCGTTGCGGCCCACAAGGCCGATGCGGCGACCGGGCGGCAATGCCGCACTCGCGCCTTTGATGATTTCGCGCCCGGCGATTCGGACGACAATGCTATCGATTGTGAGCATGGCGGCCGCGCCTATAGCACAAAGTCGCCGGATGGAGCCGAAGGGTTGCTTCTTCTTCCTGCCTCGCTATAAGGCGCGCGCTTTTTCCGCCTGGAGAGAACATGGCCGTCGAGCGCACGCTTTCGATCATCAAACCCGACGCGACGCGGCGCAATCTGACCGGAGAGATCGTTGCGCGTCTCGAGAAGTCCGGCTTGCGCATCGTGGCCCAGCGGCGCATGCGGCTCTCGAAAGCGCAAGCGGAAGCCTTTTATGCGGTGCATAAGGATCGGCCCTTTTTCAGAAGCCTGGTCGAATTCATGACCAGCGGCCCGGTCGTCACCCAGGTGCTCGAGGGTGAGAGCGCCGTAGCGAAAAACCGCGAAGTCATGGGTGCCACGGATCCGGCCAAGGCAGCGGCGGGAACCATCCGAAAGGATTTTGCAGAGTCCATCGAGGCAAACTCCGTTCATGGATCGGATTCGGCAGAGAACGCCGCGAACGAGATCCGCTTCTTCTTTAGCGATCTCGATATTGTCGGGTAGCCTATGAGCATGACCGGCAAGACCGTCGTCATCACCGGTGCCACATCGGGCATCGGTGAGGTGGCGGCGCTCAAGCTTGCCGAGCAGGGCGCCCGCATCGTGTTCGTGGCGCGGAATAGGGAGCGCGCAGAGATCACTCTGCGGCGGCTCAAGAGCGCCAATTCCGGCGCCAATCACGGCGTGCACCTTGCGGACTTGTCGTCGCTGACCGAAATGAAAAAGGTCGGAAACGAAATCGCCACGCGCGAGCCGAAGATCGATGTGCTCATCAACAATGCTGGCGCGATCTTCCTTTCCCGCCGGACGAGCGCGGATGGACTCGAGATGACATTCGCCACCAACCATATGGCCTATTTCGTCATCACCAATCTCCTCCTGGACCGCCTCAAGGCTGCACCAAAGGCGCGGATTGTTTCGACGGCCTCCGACGCCCACAAGAGCGGGAAAATCGATTTCTCGGATCTCCAGAGCGAGCGGAGCTACAGCAGCTTTCGCGTCTACGGCACATCCAAGCTCGAGAACATCCTGTTTACGCGTGAGCTTGCGCGGCGCTTGTCCGGATCGAACGTGACTGCCAATTGCCTGCACCCGGGCTTTGTCGGCACCCGTTTCGGACAAAACAATGCGTCGAATTTCCTGGTGAAGGGACTCGCGCGCGGAGTCATGGCGTTCGGCTTGAGCCCGCAACAGGGCGCACAGACAATTCTCTATCTTGCCGCGTCGCCCGAGGTTGAGAACGAGAGCGGTGGATACTTTTACAAATGCCGGAAAATCGCTCCCGCTCCGGCGGCACAAAGCGATGCCGATGCGCACCGTCTCTGGGAAGAGTCATCAAAGATCGCGGGTCTGGCCTGACACCCACCGACCTACCTCTCCCTTGTGGAGAGGTCGAAAAATCTCGGAGCGAAGCGGAGAGATTTTCCGGGGAAGGAGCTCGTGCGCTCAACAGTCTTCGCCAAATACTGCCACTCCGTTTTCCAACTTCACCCTGCCCGACGCAACCATCCGAAGAGCCTCTGGATAGAGCTTATGCTCGACCGCAAGCACGCGTGCGGCGAGGCTCGCTTTGGTATCGCCCGCTTCGACCGGCACTTCTGCCTGCAGGATGATTGGACCGGAATCGAGTTCTGCAACAATGAAATGAACCGTGCATCCTGTGATTGAAACGCCGGACTCCAGCACACGCTGGTGCACGTTCAGTCCCTTGAACGCCGGCAGAAGCGAGGGATGTATGTTTAGAATGCGTCCCTCCCATTTGCGCACGAAGCCATCGGAATGGATGCGCATGAATCCGGCTTCCAGGACGAGTTCGACCCGAGCCTCTTTGAGTGCCGCGTCGATTGCCGCATCAAACGCCTCGCGCGAGGGAAAGGCGCCATGCGGGATGATGCGGCAGGGGACATTGGCGTCCTCCGCGACCCGAACGCCTGCGGCGCGCTCGACATTCGAGATGACGAGAACGATCTCGGCAGGAAACCCCGCGTCCTCCGCCGCCGATAACAAGGCCGCGAGATTGCTGCCACGGCCAGAAATCAAAACGGCAGTCCGCACGCGGCCCCGCGCGCTCATGCATTCCTTCCGGACGGCAGCAAGGGGATTTTGTTCATGTTTGCGCCAAACGACGGAAGTTGGGGTCGCCATCGTTTAGGGATGCAGAACGGACCGCGCAAGCGCTCCAGCAGGGATATTCATGTCTCGCGAAGCCGCCATCGCTGTTCACCGGTTTGGTCTCGGGGCCCGGCCGGGTGAGATCGACCTCGCCGCCTCGCGTCCCAAAGAATGGCTCCTCGCGCAGCTGAGTGGCCCCGCGGACCAGCCGGTGCCGCTCGATGGCGCGCCCCTGATGACCGGCGCGGCACTCGTTGCCGATCTTCTTGCCTATCAGAAAATGCAGGCCCGACTGCGCCAGCAGGGAGCGGCCGCACAAGATCCGGTCAGGCAGTTCTTCAAGAACCGCGTCGCCATTTACAATAAGGAGATGCAGGCGCGCTTCGCGCTCGGCTTCACGACGACGAGACCATTTGCCGAACGCCTTGTGCGCTTCTGGAGCAATCACTTCGTCGTCTCGGCCCAGAACCCGCGCGCCACAACCCTTGTGGGGGCGTTTGAACGCGAGGCCATCCGACCGAACATCCACAAAACCTTCGAGGCGATGCTTGTTGCCGTCGTTACGCATCCCGCGATGCTTCTCTATCTCGACAATGCTCAGTCGATCGGGCCGGATTCGATCGCGGGGATGAGAACAGGCAAGGGCCTCAACGAAAACCTCGGCCGGGAATTGATGGAGCTCTACACGCTCGGCGTGGACGGCGGATACACGCAAGCCGATGTCACTGCACTCGCGAAGCTCTTGACCGGCTGGACGTTGGATCGCCGCAGCGTGGGAAGCACGGGAGCGATTTTCTTCGACCGTATTCACGAGCCTGGTCCGATCACGCTCCGCGGCAAGAGCTACCCGCAGGGCGAAGAGGGCACGATGTCCGCCATTCGCGACCTCGCGCATGATCCGGCGACCGCGCGGCACGTCGCGCGCAAACTCGCGACCCACTTCATCGCCGACAATCCGCCGCCCGATGCCTGCGCCGGGATCGAAAGGCGATTTGTGTCCACCGGAGGCGATCTCGTCGCTGTCGCTGACGCCGTTCTTGGTGAGCGCGAGGCATGGTCGAATGCGCTCGGCAAGATGCGAACGCCCGTCGAATACGTGACCGCCGCCTTTCGATTTCTGGGCTGGCCGCGCGGCGGCGATCAACAAAAGCAGACGCAAGGCGCGCTCGCGGCAGCGCGTTTGATGGGCGAGGCCCCACTTGGCGCGCCTGCGCCGAAAGGTTGGCCGGATACCTCGGACGCGTGGTCGGGTCCCAACGCCGTGCTGAACCGCATCGAATGGGCACGGGAAGTCGGAAGCAGGATGCCTGCCTCACTCGGGGTCGACGCCGCAGTGTCGTCTGCCGTCGGCGTCCTGGGGCCGCTTTTCAATAGCGCGACCGAAAGCGTGATGCGTGCCGCGTCGAGCGGCGGGGAAGCGGTTGCGCTTCTCATTGCCAGTCCGGAATTCCAGCGCAGGTAAAGGCGAGGCTTTTTGAGATGACGACACGCCGCAGCGTTCTGAAGACCATGGTAGCCGCCTCGCTCCTTTCCGCCTGGGACGGACCGGTTGGATACGCGTTTGCAACACTGCCGACCGACCGCAGGCTGGTAGTGGTCGTACTGCGCGGGGCACTGGACGGCCTTGCCGCCGTTCCGCCTTATGGCGATCCCGACTACGCGCGCGTGCGCGGAAAGCTCGCGCTCGAGAGAAGCGGCGCCAATCCCCTTCTCGATCTCGACGGCTTCTTCGGACTGCATCCCTCATTGGTGAATCTGCGGGCGATGTACAATGCGGCCGAGGTGTTGCTTTTCCACAACATCTGTTCGCCTTACCGCGACCGCTCCCATTTTGACGGGCAAAACGTGCTCGAGACCGGCGGCGCAGCCCCGCACATCCTTCAGGATGGCTGGCTCAATCGTGCGCTCGCGCCGATGGGATTGCGCACAGGCGAAAAGGCCCTCGCGGTCGCACAGACGCCTCCGCTTCTGTTGAGTGGACCCGCGCCAGCGACGAGCTGGATGCCGGAAGCGCTGCCGGCGGCAGATGAAAAATTTTTGTCGGAGGTGCGAACGCTCTACGCCGGAGACCCTCTACTCGCGACGTCGCTCGGGAATGCTTTGAGGACGGAAGAGCTGGTGCGCGCGTCGATGGACGATGGAGCGGCCGGCGACGGCGCGGGCCAGGGAGCGAATGCAAAAAGTGGTGGATATGGAAATCTGGTGCCGCTTTTCTCAGGCGCAGGGCGTCTCCTCGCCGATCCCGATGGCCCGAGAGTCGCGGTTTTGGATGCGGCCGGATGGGATACGCACGTCAATGAAGGAACAGGCGATGGAACATTGGCGCGCCGCCTGCATGTCCTCGACAGTGCGCTGGACAGTCTGAAGACCAGTCTCGGCGAAAGCTGGAAAAAGACCGCCGTGGTCATGGCGACGGAGTTCGGTCGCACGGTTAGGCCAAACGGCAATGATGGAACGGATCACGGGACCGGGGGCGCGGCCTTCGTTCTCGGCGGCGCTGTCGATGGTGGTCATGTCCGCGCCGAATGGGTGGGACTCAAGGACAGCGCGCTTCAGGACAATCGCGACCAGCCGGCCCGAACCGATCTCAGGGCACTTTTCAAAGGTGTACTGGCTGGCCACATCGGTGTGCCGAAGAGCGCTTTGGAGAGTGTCGTTTTTCCGGACAGCGGTCACACTCCCGCCCTGGTTAATCTCATCCGGGCCTGACGCGCCACGGCTCCACTTTCTCGACCCGTCGGCCGACCCTATAGTCGCGGGCTCCTTGAAGTGGAACCTCATGCACCGGCCGGTCTTCCGTTTGCTCGTGGTCGCGGCGGCGGCGCTTCTGCTGGCCTCCGGGGCCAGTGTGGCCGATGCCATGTTTACGGTTACCGGGGTGCACGTCGATGCCACCGCCTACTCGTCGAGCGTCGCCCAAAGCGTCGCCTTCGCGCAGGGCAGGCCCAAGGCGTGGCAGATTCTTTTCCGGCGCCTGACGCGGCAACAAGACTGGGGCAAGCAGCCCCAGCTCGATGACACCCAGCTGCAGCGCCTGATCCGGAATTTTCAGATCAGCAATGAGCGCCGTTCAACAACGCGCTACACGGCGGTGATTTCCTACAATTTCAACCCTGCCGCGGTCGCGAAAGTTCTGAAAGACGCGAACATCGCCTTCACCCAAGGATCGGCCCACCGGATTTTGCTCGTGCCGATGAATCCGCAATATGCCCGTGGTTCGGCCTGGACCAATGCCTTCACCGCGCCCCGCTTTGCCGAAGCAATCGTACCGTTCTCGCTACCGATCAGTGATGCGAATGATGCGGCCGCCCTCGCGCATCTCTCGTTCGAGACGGCGAACTGGCAGCAAATCGCTGACGTGGCATTGCGCGTCCACGCCACGGAGGCGGTGTTTGTACTCCTGCAGGTTGAGCCGCGCCTCAGAAAGCTCGCTATTAGCGTGAAGAGAGTTGGTGTCGGCGAAACGCCGATGCAATCAACGGCCGAAATCCCCTACATCCAAACCGCGGCATCGACTGTTCCCGCGGCCGCGGACGCGGCAATGTCTGCCATTGCGGAGTTGTGGAAACAGAAGGCTGCTGTCGACTACAGCCAAAGAGGGACGCTGATTGCCGACGTACGCGTCGGTTCTCTGGCACAATGGGCCGGCCTGCAATCGGCTTTGGGCACGGTGCCCAACGTCACCGGTTTCCGCGTGCTCGCCATGGATATCGGCGAAAGCCGCATCACGCTTAATTATCTTGGATCGACAGAGCAGCTTAGGGATGCGCTGGCACAAGCAAGCCTGCAATTGAGCCCTCCGGCTTCTGCTTCGGACCAGGGCGATTGGACACTTCGCCAGGGTTCATCTCCTGTCGAGACCCAGGCTGGCGCTACAAAGACCAGTTCCGCGCCGTTGCGGCGATGAGCCAGATCATCCGCCAGGTCCCGAACGCTCTGACCGCGTTCCGTCTCTTTGCGGCGCCTGCGCTCGCGCTTCTGCTTCATGAGCATCATGACGCCGGAGCGCTGTTTCTGTTCATTCTCGCCGGTCTGAGCGATGCGGTGGACGGGTATCTCGCCAAGAGACTGGCTTCTCCCTCGCGCTTCGGCGCGTATCTCGATCCCGCTGCCGACAAGCTCCTGATGCTCGTTGCCTTCATCATACTGACGCAACTCGGCGCCACGCATCTGTGGCTGACAGCCCTCGTGATCGGCCGCGACGTGGCGATTGTTCTTGGCCTGATGCTTGGTCTCGCGCTCGGGCTCCCGCTTGTCGTTGCACCTTTGACGATCGGCAAGGTGAGCACGGTGGTGCAAGTGTGTTACGTCGGCTTGATCCTTCTGTTGCGCGCGTTGCAATTAAATCTTGGAACTCTCCAGGCTCCCGTCGAGATCATCGTTGCAGCCGTGACAACGCTCTCGTGGCTTGCCTACGGCCAACTCCTGTTCCGGGCCTTCTCGTTGCGGCGCCGGACGGCCTAGACATGTCGCGTCAGTTGCCGCTGGCTCTGTCGACAACACCGGCACTCACACGCGCAGACTTCATCGTATCGCCTGGCAATGCCGAAGCGGTCGCCTTTGTGGACTCCTGGCCGGACTGGCCCGTTCCCGCCGCGGCTTTGTTCGGGCCATCCGGCTGCGGGAAGTCGCATCTTGGAGGCGCTTGGGCAGCACAAGCGGGCGCCACGGTTATCGATGTTCGGACATTGGACGATCACCGCGCGGCCCAGGTGCCATCAGGACCCATCCTGCTCGACAACGTCGACGAGGCTGTTCCGGCGGAGCGCGATGGTGCGCTGTTCAGATTGCTCAATCGTGGCGATCCAGCCTTGCTGATCGGTCGTGAGTCGCCCGAGCGGTGGCCGGTGCTTCTGCCCGATCTTGCATCGCGCTTTCACGCGCTGGTTTCGCTTCCGCTTTGGGCTCCTGATGATGCGCTTCTGGCAGCGCTCGCGCGCAAGCTGTTCGAGGACCGTCAGTTGCGCGTGTCTGCCGATGTCATCCATCGGATGCTCACCGCCCTCGAACGTTCACCCGCCGCAATCCGGGCTTTTGTCGAGAAACTTGATCAGGAGGCCCTGGCACGGCACCGACGGATTACGCCCTCTCTTGTGAGCGAATTGCTGGCCTGAAGGCCTGTAATGATCAATTTGCAACAGTGCGCTATGCTAGGGCCATCTCTGTGGTAAGTATTTGATGTCCCAAGCAGAACTTCGCGTTGAAAGCAGCGAGTCGGCGCACCCGACCGAAGGCGTCCGAGCCGTCTCCCTTGACGGGCGACAGGCCTCCGTTGACCCCGCCTCTACTGCCCGCTTTGTCAACAGGGAGCTCTCCTGGCTCGCATTCAATCGACGCGTGCTCGAGGAAACCCAGAACCGGCGCCATCCGCTGCTTGAGCGGCTGCGGTTCCTCTCGATTTCGGCGTCGAATCTCGACGAGTTCTACATGGTTCGGGTGGCCGGGCTTAAAGCCATGGTCAACGAGGGAGTGGCGACGCCGAGTGCCGATGGCCTCACGCCCGCCCAGCAGATCGAGCACATTGACGAAATGGCGAGCAAGCTGATCGCTGATCAGCAATCCACCTGGGTCGGGCTTCACGCGGAACTGCGCGACGCGGGGATTCTTGTCCTCGAATGCGATGAACTCAATGAGGCTGACCGGTCCTGGCTCGATTTGCACTTCCGTGAGCAGGTTTTCCCGGTTCTCACGCCGCTCGCGATCGATCCGGCACATCCATTTCCGTTCATTCCCAATCTCGGCTTCACGATTGCGCTGACGATGACGCGCCGGCGCGACGGCCGGCAGATGAATGCGCTTCTTCCCGTTCCCTCGCAGCTTCAGCGCTTCATCCGCACTCCGTCGTCCGACAAGACAGCGCGTTTCCTGCCGCTGGAAAAGCTGATCGAAATGAATCTCGACCGGCTGTTTCCCGGCCATGTCATGCATGGATCAGGCATGTTCCGCGTGGTGCGGGACAGCGACGTGGAGGTCGAGGAAGAAGCCGAAGACCTGGTGCTGATGTTCGAGACGCTGTTGAAGCGCCGGCGCCGCGGTTCGGTCATTCACATGAAATGCAGCCGGTCGATGCCGGACGAGTTGCGGGAATTTATTGCAGACCATCTGAACCTGAAACCGTCGGAGCTTGTCATCGTCGACCAGATGATGGGCCTCTCGGATCTTACGAAGCTCATTCTTCCGGCACGCCAGGATCTCCAATTCACGCCCTACGTAGCGCGGTTTCCGGAGCGGATCCGTGATCATGGCGGTGATTGCTTTGCCGCGATCAGGGCAAAGGACATCATCGTCCATCACCCCTTCGAGAGTTTCGATGTGGTGGTGCAGTTCCTGCGCCAGGCGGCACAGGACCCAGATGTCGTAGCCATCAAGCAGACCCTCTATCGCACATCCCAGGACTCCCCGATCGTCAAAGCGCTCATTGAGGCGGCCGACGCCGGAAAGTCGGTCACGGCGCTGGTGGAGCTCAAGGCGCGCTTCGACGAGGCAGCCAACATCAAATGGGCGCGAGATCTCGAGCGCGCGGGCGTCCAGGTCGTCTTTGGCTTCATCGAACTCAAGACGCACGCCAAAGTCAGTCTGATTGTGCGCCGCGAAGGCGGGCAACTCAGAACTTATGTCCATTTCGGGACTGGAAACTACCATCCGCAGACGGCGAAAATTTATACGGATCTTTCGCTCTTTAGCGCAGACCCCTCGCTCGGTCGCGATGCTGCGCAGATCTTTAATTACATCACCGGCTACGCGGAACCCGTCGGTCTCGAAAAAGTGGCGGTATCACCTGTGAATCTTCGCGGTCGTCTTGTCGACGCGATTCAGGAGGAAATCGTGCATGCCCGGGCCGGCCGGCCCGCGGCGATCTGGGCTAAGCTCAACTCGCTGGTCGATCCGGCGCTGATCGATGGTCTCTATCGCGCAAGCCAGGCCGGCGTGCGCATCGAACTCGTCGTGCGCGGGATATGCTGTCTGCGTCCGGGTCTACCGGGTCTTTCGGACAATATCCGCGTCAAGAGCATCATCGGTCGCTTCCTCGAACACGGCCGAGTTGTGTGCTTCGGGGCCGGTCATGGTCTGCCTTCGCCGCAATCGAAGGTGTACGTCTCATCAGCAGACTGGATGCCCCGCAATCTCGACCGGCGCGTGGAAGCGCTTGTTCCGATCGAAAACCCGACGGTTCACCAGCAGGTGCAGGACCAGATCATGGTCGCACTCCTCAAAGATCAGGCCCAGAGCTGGACGATGAACCCGGACGGCAGCTACGTCCGCGATCCGCAGGCTGCGGCACAAGATGCGTTCTCTGCGCATACTTACTTCATGACGAATCCTTCTCTGTCCGGGCGCGGCCGTGCGCTCAAGATCGATCAGCCGCGACCCGTCGCGGTAGTTGCGCGGCGCGACTGAGCCACATGAGCGGAGCCGACGTCGCAGCCGGAACGGAACTCGGTTCGCAAACGCGGGTGCGACCAAACCCACGCGGTCCTGTTGCTATCGTGGATATTGGCTCGAATTCTGTCCGTATCGTCGTTTACGAAAGTTCGAGCCGCGCGCCAGCAACGCTCGACAACGAGAAGGCGATTTGCGGCATTGGCCGCAACATGGTGACGACGGGAAAACTGCACGGCGACGGCTGTGCGACCGCGCTCAGGGCCCTTGGCCGGTTCAAGATTCTCGCAGACGGCCTCGATGTTGTTGCGCGCGATGCCGTTGCCACAGCTGCCGCGCGCGACGCACAGAACGGGCGCGAATTCGTCGAGAGGGCGGAAGCGGCCTGGGGTGCGCCGGTGAAGGTGCTTTCGGGCCTCGAGGAAGCACGCCTGGCGGCACAGGGCGTTCTCGCAGGTATTCCGGACGCCGAAGGTCTTGTTGCCGATCTCGGCGGCGGCAGCCTGGACATGGTGACGGTCAGGCGGGGCGAAACCGGCTCGGCGTTCACGCTTCCTTTCGGCCCGCTTCGGCTCATGGATCTCGCAGGCGGGGAAACGGACAGGGCGCGAGACATCGTCGACAAGGGTTTTTCCGAGCTCGACCAGCTGAAGACCGGAACTGTCGGCCGGATCTACGCCGTGGGTGGCATCTGGCGCAGCCTGGCGCGCGTTGACATGGATCGCGAGGAATATCCGCTGCACGTACTGCACCAGTACGCAATCCCGCGGGCGCGTGCGCTGGAGCTTTGCAGATTGTTGTCGCGGCAATCGAGGAAATCGCTCGACAAGATCAGGGTCATTTCGAAAAGGCGTCTTGAAGCGCTTCCCGCGGGCGCGGTGGTTCTGGAGCGTCTCCTCCTTCAAACGGCCGCGAAGGAGGTTGTCATCTCCGCTTATGGCCTTCGCGAAGGGCTGCTCTATGCGCGGCTCTCTGATGACGAACGCGCAAAGGACCCGCTTATCGAATACGCGTCGGCAGTGAACACGCGCCTGGCGCGCGCGCCGGAACATGCGCGCGAGCTCTACCAATGGTCGGCGCCGCTTTTTCCCGATGACACCGCCGAGAAGCGGCGCTTGCGGGAGGCAGCTTTTCTATTCTCCGACATCGGATGGCGCCGCCACCCGGATGACCGCGTCCTCGGGGCGTTTCGCGATGTCCTCTATGCACCCTTTGCTGGCGCGGACCACCGCGCGCGTATCCTGCTCGCCAGCGCCGTATTCCACCGCTATTCGGGTGACGAGGAATTTCCGCGTCACGAGCCAGAGTCTCGGCTATGGCGTGCGGAGGAATCGCCCGTCGCGCTCAGGATCGGGCTGACAGCCCGGCTGGGGTATTGGCTTTCCGCCTCCGCGCCCGGTGCACTCAGGAATTACCGCCTGCGGTTCACTCCGTCGCGTCTTGTGCTCGAGGTTCCACGCAGGCTGGAGGCGAACGCAGGCGACGCGACACTCAAAAGGGTTTCGGCTCTTGCCGCTTCCTTTGGCCGGAAAGGCGAGATTTTGGTCGTTTGAACGGGCCGGATATTACGTTCAGGGAATTAGCCTAGCGGCGTCATATTTCTTGCATGCGTCGGGGTAGGGGTCTTTAAGAGAACGAACCGGGGAAGAATGCCGCCTCTGCGGGCGGTTGCTGGAGATGAAAAATGGGCGGATTGAGCATTTGGCATATCCTTCTCCTCGCGGCGATCGCGCTCGTCTTGTTTGGCGGACGCGGAAAGCTCTCGGACCTGATGGGCGACTTTGCGAAGGGCATCAAAAGTTTCCGCAAGGGGCTCGCGGACGACGACCCGCCGCGCATCCAGGACGAGCGTCGTGATCAGCAGACGACAATGAACAAGGACAACGCGGCTCATTCCTGACCACCGGCCACGATGCCTGATCTGAGCTGGAGCCACATTCTGCTAGTGCTCGTCGTGGCGCTGGTCGTCGTCGGGCCAAAAGATCTGCCCAAACTGATGCGCACACTGGGACAGTGGACCGGCAAGGCCCGCCAGATGGCTGATCAGTTTCGCAAGAGCTTCGACGAGATGTCACGCCAGGCTGAACTCGATGAACTCAGAACAGAACTCGAGTCGCTACGTTCGCGGCAGCCATTTGCTGAAATCGAGGGCGAGGTGAATGCATCGATCCTTCCACCCGATCTCTCTGGTGCGAAAAGTCCGGAGAATTTGCCCGGACGGAAAGACGACGCGCCGGAGCGGGACACGGCCCACCAGGCTTCGTAGCTCCGGCCTGTCGTGACCAAGCCCACAGCCGCCGACGAAGCCGACATCGAGGCCTCCAAAGCGCCGCTGCTCGATCACTTGATCGAACTGAGGCGTCGGCTGGTCTACAGCTTGCTCGCGCTCCTCGGCGGATTTCTGATCTGCTTTGGTTTCGCGAAGCACATTTATTCCTTTCTGACGCTCCCGCTCGCGCATGCGCTCGCGGGTGAGCCCAACCGGCACCTCATCTACACCGCGCTCTACGAAACCTTTTTCACTTACGTGAAGGTGGGGATGTTCGCAGGACTCTGCCTGTCCTTTCCGATCATCGCTTCGCAGATCTGGATGTTTGTGGCACCGGGGCTGTACCGGCACGAACGGCGCGCCTTTCTCCCTTTTCTGATTGCGAGTCCGCTGCTCTTCATCGGCGGAGCAGCCTTCGTCTTTTACCTGATGCTGCCGACGGCCATCCGGTTCTTCCTGAGCTATGAGACGCCTGCGAGTGCCGGCGGCCTCGGGATCGAGCTCCAGGCCAAGGTCAGTGAGTATCTCGATTTCGTGATGACCTTGATCATCGCCTTCGGGCTTACGTTCCAGATGCCCGTGCTGCTGTCCTTGCTGGGCCGCGTCGGAATTGTCTCCGCCGCTTTCCTGAGGAGTGTGCGCCGCTATGCGGTTGTCGGAATTTTTGCGCTCGCGGCCGTGATCACGCCGCCGGATGTGTTCAGTATGCTGAGCCTCGCAATTCCGCTCGTTGGTCTGTACGAAATTTCGATTCTCTGTGTCGCGCTGATCGAGCGTCGCCGCGCAAAGGAAACTGCGGCAACCGCGTGACAAGGAAAGACGGGCACGGCGCTGCGCAAACCCATGAAAAGCAACGCCGCACCCGAAAGAGATAACGCGTTCCATATCCAGCCGTTCCTGCTTTACCGGGTGACGACAGCGTGTCATTACCGGGCCGGGAGGGCGCGCATCCGATGCACGATCTGAAAGTCATTCGCGAGACTACGCCCGCTTTTGTTGCGGGGCTGAAGCGCCGTGGCATTGCGGATGCGGATGCCATCACCCAGGAATTGCTGGAGATCGACCGCGCCCTTCGTGAGCTTCAGACCCGACTGCAATCGGCGCAGGCGCGCCGCAACGAACTCTCCAAACAGATCGGAGTTGCGAAGGCAAAAAAAGACGAGACCCTCGCGCAAAATCTCATGACCGAGGTCTCCGGGTTGCGCGACGACGTGCAGCGAGGGGAAGAGGAAGAGCGCGTACTTCGCGCGCGTCTTTCAGGGAAGCTCGCGGTGCTGCCGAACATTCCGGCGGCAGACGTGCCCGAGGGCGCGGACGAAGGCCACAATGTAGAGATCGCGTCGCGGGCCTTCGGCCGCGCGCCGGGCATGAACGCGCCCAGGGATCACGTCGAACTCGGCGAAAAGCTGGGACTGCTAGACTTTGAAAAGGCTGGGGAGGTATCCGGCTCCCGCTTCGTCTATCTGAAAGGCCAGCTCGCGCGCCTGGAGCGCGCGCTCGCGGCCTTCATGATCGACATCAACATCGAACAATTCGGCTACCGTGAAATTTCGCCGCCGCTTCTCGTGCGCGATGCGACCATGTTCGGCACAGGCCAGCTGCCGAAATTCGAGGACGATCTGTTTCAGACGTCCAAGGCGGGCGAAGAAGGCGAAGGCCGCAACCGGCTCTGGCTGGTGCCTACAGCCGAAGTGCCGCTTACGAACTACGTGCGGGAGACAATTCTCGACGAATCCGCTCTTCCGCTGCGGTTCACCTCTTTCACGCCCTGTTTTCGCGCGGAGGCGGGCGCAGCCGGGAAAGACACCCGCGGCATGATCCGCATGCACCAGTTTTCTAAAGTCGAGCTTGTGTCGATCACGACCGAAGAGCAATCGGAGCGGGAACATGAACGCATGACCGATTGCGCACAGGAGATCCTGAAACGCCTCGATCTCCATCATCGCGTCGTGACCCTTTGCGCGGGCGATCTCGGTTTTTCCGCGCGCAAAACTTATGACATTGAAGTCTGGCTGCCCGGGCAGAACCGGTTCCGGGAAATTTCCTCCTGTTCGAACTGCGGCGACTTCCAGGCCCGGCGCATGAATGCGCGCTGTCGCCCCAGCGGCTCGCGGAATACACGCTTCGTTCACACGTTGAACGGTTCCGCCTTGGCGATCGGCCGAACCATTGTCGCCATCATGGAAAATCACCAGCAGGCGGACGGTTCGATCGCGATCCCGCCTGCGCTCAGGCCTTACATGGGCGGTCTCGAAGTCATACGCAGTGAGGACGATGCGCGTTCTCGTCACCAATGACGATGGCATCCATGCGCCGGGTCTCGCCGTTGCCGAACGCATCGCGCGCGAATTGACGGATGATGTGTGGGTCGTGGCTCCGGAATCCGAACAGTCCGGCGCCTCGCACTCTCTGACGCTTTCCCTTCCGCTTCGCCTGCGCGAAATCGGCCCCCGCCGCTTTGCCGTCACGGGAACGCCGACCGATTGCGTGATGATGGGAACGGCTCACATCATGAAGGAAAAGCCGGCACTCGTGCTCTCCGGCGTCAACCGCGGTTCTAATCTCGCCGATGATGTGACCTATTCCGGCACGATCGCCGGCGCGATGGAAGGTTGCGCGCTTGGGATTCCTTCGATTGCGCTGTCCCAGGCCTATTTCAGCGAGACCGAAGGCGCGACTCCCTGGGGCGTCGCCGAACATCATGGGCCCGCGCTCGTAAAGCGCCTTGTCGAGATCGGTTGGCCTGACGATGTGCTGATGAACGTCAATTTTCCCGACTGTACGCCGCCCGATGTCCGCGGTATCGATGTCACGCGTCAGGGAAAGCGGGATTTGCAGACCGCTGCCCTCGAGCGGCGCGTGGACGCCCGGGGACGGCCCTATTTCTGGATCGGGTTCAAGCGGGTCCGTTCCAATCCGCCGCAAGGAACCGATTTGCGGGCGATCTACGACAAGCGGATCTCGGTAACCCCGCTCCACCTCAACCTGACGGAGTTCAAGGTGCTCGAAGCGCTGCGGGAGAAGTTCGCGGGCGAAGGGAAAAGAGAAGAGGAGTAGAAGATCTGACTCTCGCCGAACACGCCGCGCATCGGCTCGTGGAAGAACTTCGACGGGAAGGCATCCGCGACCAAGGCGTGCTGGTTGCGATCGCTGCGGTGCCGCGCGAAGCGTTTGTCGATGCGCCTTTTGCGCACGCGGCTTATGACAACTCGGCTCTGCCGATCGCCTGCGGGCAGACCATCAGTCAGCCTTACGTCGTCGCCTACATGACGGAGGTGCTCGATCTGCGACCATCGATGCGCGCTCTCGAGATCGGAACGGGCTCAGGATACCAGACCGCCGTGCTCAGCCGTCTCTGCCGGCGCGTGTACACGATCGAGCGCCACAAGCCGCTCCTTCAGTCGGCGGAAGAGCGGTTTCGGTCGCTGCGACTGGAAAACGTCGTCACGAAGCTGGGCGACGGCTATCGCGGATGGCCGGAGCAGGCTCCGTTCGACCGCATCTTGCTGACCGCCGCTGTGCCAGAGGTCCCCGCGGAACTGGCCCGGCAATTGTGTCCCGACGGCATTCTGGTGGCGCCGGTCGGCCCGGCTGTAGGGGGAGGCGGGTACAACCCGGAAAGCATTTGTCAACTTTTAACCAAGATCATCCGCTCTGAGACAGGGTTTCGTGAGGAAAGGCTGATACCGGTCGTCTTCGTGCCCATGATTGCCGGAGTGCCAGGAGCGGGGAGCGTCTCATGATCAAGAAAACAACCTTCGGTCGCGCGAGCTGCAGGCGCCTGCTTCCGGCGGCCGTTTTGCCGCTATTGCTCGCGGCGTGCGGCTATTCACACCCGAATGAGACCCTCTACGACTGGAACCTGGAACGCGACCCCGGCGCGGGTGAAGCGCATCACGCGGCCGTCGCGCGAAGTGACTATCTGGCGAAGCCGGCCGCACACGATCAGAACTTCGCCTATGTTCCGCCCGCAAAGCTGCATGATGATGTTTCGGTGTCGACGCTTGCGGCTCCGGCGATCGACGCCAGCTTCGAGTGGCCGGTCCAGGGGCGCATTCTCTCGGCCTTCGGAAACAAGTCGAATGGCGAGCAGAATGACGGCATCAACATCGCTTCCGATTACGGCATTCCGATTCATGCCGCGGCCGCGGGGACGGTGACCTATGCCGGAAACGAATTGAAGGGCTACGGTAATCTCGTCCTCATCAAGCATGACGACGGATACGTAACCGCTTACGCGCACGCAGAGAATCTGGTCGTGACGCGAGGCGAAGTCGTGAAACAGGGGCAGGTCATCGGCTATGTGGGCGACTCGGGAGGCGTTCCCGAGCCGCAGCTGCATTTCGAGATCCGACGCGGGAAAATTCCGCTGGACCCGCTCACCATGCTGAGATCGCAATCGGCGCGCAGCTGATCGCGCGTCGACTAAACGCCGAAATACCGCGTCCTCATTTCGCGCTTCAGGAGCTTTCCGGTTGCGGTGCGCGGAAGATCATCCTCGGTAAAGGCGTAGCGGGCGGGCTGCTTGAATTTCGCCAGATGCCTTTCGAGATGCGCGCGTAGTTCGGCTTCGAGCTCGTCGTTGCGATTGCCTGCCGTCACCTGAACCACGGCTGACACGATCTCGCCGAATTCGGGGTGAGGAAGGCCGATGACAGCAGCGTCCTTCACGCGCGGATATTCGAGCAGAAGGCTCTCGACCTCGACGCAATAAACGTTCTCTCCACCGCGGATGATGACGTCCTTCTTCCTGTCGACGATGTAGTAGCGTCCTTCGGAATCGCGATAACCGAGATCGCCGCTACGGAACCAGCCGCCGCCGAAGGCCTCTTCCGTCGCCTTCTCGTTGCGCCAATAGCCAGGTATGACGTTGGGACCGCGAAACCAGATCTCGCCGACTTCACCCTCGGCGCAGTCACGCCCATCCTCCCCGACGACGCGCACGTCCGCAGTCGGCACCGGGCGGCCTACACTATCGGGTTTCGCGAGATACTCGGCGCCAGTATTCGAAATCACCGCGCTGGTTGTTTCCGTAAGGCCATAGCCATTGCCCGGTGCCACGCGCGCCTTGAATTGTTCGCCGACGGTGCGGATGAGATCGGGCGGGACCGGCGCGCCGCCGGAAGCGATCCCGATCAGCGACGGCAGGGCCTGATCGGCCCCGCGCGCACTTTCGAGCAGCTGGCGCACGACATAAGGAACGCCGGCCACGCTGTTGAGGCTGTGCTGCACGACGAGCTGGACGGCGGCGGCGGGATCCCAGCGATACATCAGTGCGAGTTTGGTTCCGGTGACGCTCGCGACGTACAAGCCGGTGAGGCCGCCGATGTGAAAGAACGGAAACGTCTGCAGCGCACCGGGCTGGAAATCCGGCGGCGGTGCCACATCGCCGGCGAGCTTGCGCGAGGCGGCCGCTCCGAGCAGCGTGTTCATGATGTTGGTGATGTGGTTTCTGTGCGTCGCTACCGCGCCCTTGGAGCGCCCAGTCGTTCCGGAAGTATAGAGAATGGTCGAATAGTCCTCCGGCGAAACCTGTACGTCCGGCAGCGGCGCGTCGCGGCCCACGATGTCGGTGTAGGCGTGGAATTTTCCGTCAGGCACGCGATCGCGAACCACGATCGTCTCTTCGAGACCGAGGCGCGGATAGATGTCCTTGAGGCGTTCGATCCGCTCGCCATCCGTTATCAGGACCTTCGTCCCGGAATCCTCGATGCCGAACTGCAGTTCTTCGCCGATCCACCAGGCATTCAGCGCCACCGCAATCGCGCCGATCGCCTGGATGGCCCAGAAGCTCGTCACCCATTCGGGATAGTTGCGGAGCGCAATCGCCACGCGATCGCCCTTGTTAACCCCGATGGATTTCAGATGCGCAGCAAGAGCCGAGGCCTGGCGGAAGTGTTCGGCGAACGACAGGACTTCGTTTTCGTAGATGAGAAAAGGCTTGTGGCCGAAAGCGCGCGACATCAGCAGGAATTCGCGCATCGAAGGCGGAGCGTTCTTGTAGACGCGCATCGGAATCCCGCCGATCTCGACCTTCGAGAGCGGAAATTCGCCGTCCTGATCTGTCATGGCGACGATGATTTCCGTGCGCGTTGGCATCACATGAACTCCATCAAGTCAGTTTTTTGCCGAGCTCGCCTGCCAGGTCCTGGACGAATTGCCATGCGACCCGGCCCGAGCGCGCGCCGCGTTGGGCGGCCCACAGCAGCGCGCGCTCGCGCGCACGCGCTTCATCGATGGGCAACCCGTAGTGCGTCACGTAGCCGAGCGCCATCGCGAGATACTCATCCTGGCCGCAATTGTGAAAGCCGAGCCACAGTCCGAATCGATCGGACAGGGAAACCTTTTCCTCGACCGCTTCGGACGGATTGATTGCTGTCGAACGCTCGTTCTCCATCATGTCCCGCGGCATGAGATGGCGTCGGTTCGAGGTCGCGTAGAAGAGGACGTTCTCGGGCC
>Ga0070734_10001759_pt1 | contig 29601 bp, 24 predicted proteins | sample Coa_R1_8_FD_66444 | JGI IMG/M metagenome (GOLD analysis project Ga0070734, IMG submission 66444) | Surface soil microbial communities from Centralia Pennsylvania, which are recovering from an underground coalmine fire - Coalmine... | ecosystem: Environmental > Terrestrial > Soil > Unclassified ... | reverse complement strand
CTCCGGCCGCGACCCCACGCATTGGAGCAGCGGAGCCGCCGCAGTGCTTCCCGCGACCCTCTCCATCGTGCCGTTGTACAATCCCTTGACGGTCAGTCCGGTGTTTTATATCGCGACCGCACACCGGTCGGAGCAAATTCCGAAAACCTCGGATAGAATGAATTGCCGGAGGTTTCCGATGGGCCATCGATCTTCCATTTTTGGGCTCGGGCGCGGACTCGCAGGGGGCATTGCGGGTTTGGCTGTTTCGTTCTTTCCGCTGGCAGCACAAGCGCCTTCCCACGCGAATAGCGCGCAAGCGAGTTCGCGGCCGCACAGGGCCTGGAGTCCCGCGCGCACACCTGACGGACAACCCGACTTGCAGGGAACCTGGACGAACCCGACCATCACCCCGTTCGAGCGGCCGCAGGAACTGGGCGGCAAGGCGGTCCTCAGCGAGCAGGAAGCCGCTCAACTGGAGCAGCGCGCCGCCCGATCGCGCGTCGACGGCGCACCCACCGAAGGCGATGTTGGCAGCTATAACCAGTTCTGGTTCGATTCGGGAACCAAAGTCGTGGCGACGCGCCAAACATCGCTGGTGGTTGATCCATCGGACGGCAGGGTGCCGCTCAAACCATCGGCCGAAGCCCAACGCGATTTTGATCTCGCGCACAACTCCGATTCCTATGAGTATATGAGTCCGTGGGATCGCTGTATTACTCGAGGCGTGCCGGCCTCCATGTTCCCGGCGGGCTATAACAATGCCTACCAGATTGTGCAGGCCCCCGGGTATGTCGTGATTCTGTCGGAGATGATTCACAACGCGCGGATCATTCCCCTCGATGGCCGGACGCACGTAGCGGCGCGCATCAAACAGTGGGATGGCGATTCGCGCGGCCGCTGGGAAGGCGATACCTTGGTTGTAGACACGACGAATTACAACGGCAAAGGGTGGATCTCAACCAGCGCAGCCGGGGGCCGGATTAAGGGTATCCCTCAGAGCCAGATGCTCCATGTCGTGGAACGTTTCCGCCGGGTGGACGCCGATACAATCGCTTACCAGGTCACGATCGACGATCCCGCAGAATACACAAAGCCCTGGACAGTATCCATTCCTCTAGTTCGCGATCGCGACTACCACATATTTGAGTACGCCTGTCACGAAGGCAATCACGCCGTGGAAAATGTTCTGAGGGGCGGACGGGCGCTGGATCAGAGCGGCCACTGATCGCCGCGCGGGCGATTATTTTCACTGGATTATAATTCTTCCGGCCGAAAGTCCCGAACCGACCGAGCCTGCCGAGGGGGCGCCCGAGGCGCCGCTGCCAGTCAGGTTGATAGCCTGCGGACTGTCCGCCGCATTGTCTACAATCTGAATGGAACCAGAACGCGCCCCCGTGGTGGTCGGAGTGAATGTTATTGTGATCGTGCAGGAACTTCCAATTCCTAACGTGCTCGGGGAGATCGGACAGTTACTCAGATCGGAAAAATCCCCGCTCGGGGTAATGGAAGAAATCGCAAGCACATCGCTGCCGGCATTCTGAAGAGTCACGACAAAACCGGCCGAGGGAACCCCTACCGTCTGATTTCCAAAATTGTGACTGCTGGAATCCAGCGCCACCACGGGGGTTCCGGTAGGCGCGCCGTCCGCCATGTAAACCCGCTGATCGAACTGGCGGATGTCGGGCCACTTAAATGCTCCACTACCGCCGCCAGTACATTGATTGGAAGACCCGTTATCGGGTGATCCGCTGCCGAGTGAGTACACTACGTTGACCTGCGTGCTGCTTACTCCCGCCGCGCCTAGCAGCAGAAGCTCACCATCCGGCCTGCCGGTGTATGACGGGCCGCTCGTGGGCAGACATGCCGCATTCAACCCGGATAACTGGAACCCGCCCACTAGATGATAGGCTCCATTGCCGATACCAGCAGGCACGTTGATAGTCAACGTCTCGCACGGCCCTGCGATTGTGTTCGTGTAACCAGCGGCCGAACCAGTGCAGGCTGTGGCCGACCACGACGAGCCCGCGATAGAGAAGCTCCCCTGTTGCGCTATGTCGATTGGCAGGCTCTTGTACGCCACCGCCGCCGGAATATCATAGGCGTGCCCATTCACATAAAGACCGCCGCTCTGATCCGGTCCAATGGGCGGATAAGGTTGCGTCTGGGTGGTGGCGGGAGAGGTCGGAAAAGTGTTCCATGTCTTGACCACTTTCCAGAACGGTAGCCCCGTCCCCCCGTTGGGCTTGATGGAACACGCACCAGACGAGGTTTGAAAATACAATGAACACGGAAGATTGTTATTGGCCGGGGCTGGGTTCTGCCACGCCACCGCATTGGGATAGGTTGCGGCTGGCATAACCGCAGAGGTCGGGACCTCCGAAGCCAAGAACCGACAGGTCCCCGTCACGGTATCGCAGTTGCCCCAACGCATCGAACTCGCTAGTGTCAGTGGATCGTTAACGGGCCAAGTAGTGAAGCCCCAAATATTACAGGCACTGCCGGAACAACCACCTCCTTGGTAAGAGAACGATTCATTCGATGGAGGGCTTGAGTCACCAAGCGCATTCCCTATAAAAGAGAAGAATCGTTGGAACGCCTCAACCAACACCGGCCCCTTATGGATTGGGTAGAGCGGGCCGTCCGTTCCCGAGAAATGATTACGGAACGCCACATCAAAATAGTTGGTATCGTGATTATTGTCACCGTGGAAGCGGGGTATTTGATTTCCCTCAGAATAAGTGAAGCTTTCTGCGCCGGGTCCGTGATTGTTGGTAATCTTATTCATGAAGTTGCTGACCTGATCGTATCGGCTATAGTTGTAAAGCAGGGCCTCGCTGGTCAGCCACCCATCCCCCCAGATTCCCTCGCTGCCGATCACGATGTTGTTTATCAGCGCAGAGGACGTATCCCATGTTCGACTGACTGACTCATTATCAAAGCCATTGAGAGAAGTCTTGGTTTGCCCAGAGAAATAGTTGGACATCAGGAGGTTATGTAAGCCACTAACCTTTGATAAACTGCCCACACCGATGAACCTATTGCCCTTGATCCATGATCCGTATCCGTTAACGCCAACGCCGGAACCGGTGAGCGTAAAATCTTCCAATCCAGCACCGACGGTCGGCGCACTGCCCCACTCCAGATGTGCATCCATCGCACTCGACCAATTCGGCATACTCAAGGAAGACCCAAAAGTCACATTGCAGTTGCTCGTGCAATTACCGGATACCGAGGTAACGAACAGGCTTTGCACTTGGCCCGCTTTATCATTGCCCGGGTTTGTGACCCAAGGAGAACTCTCACTGAGGAAAATGCCCCCGTTATCGCTAGTGGACCCCGATACTGTCGAACAGCCGTGCCAGCCCGTGTATCCGGTGTTGCATTGGGACAACCGCGCCACGGTCCCAGGCATTCCGGCGCCACTGTCATTACCCCCGGTAATCGTGATCTGAGAAGCGCCACCAGCGGGTGAGCCGCTAAGTGCTCCAGAACGGCTAAACGCAAGGCTATAGCTCACGCCCGCCCCGCCTGAAAAATTCAGACTGGCGTTCATCGGCCCACCGTTACCACGCAAAGTGACGCCGTTTTGCATGTTAATGTTGGAGGTCACACTGCATGTACCCCCCACCAGTACGTAACTTCCCGGGTAAGCGGCAGACAAAGCGTTGTTAATCGCCGCCGCATCTGTCGAGTTGTTGGCGCACGTCACCGACGCCGCTTGCACGCGCGTTGGCGGGGTATACGGATTGGGGATCACCTCGACGCAGTTGCGGCCCGGATTCGATGTCCCGTTGCAGGCAGCCCCGTTCGAAACGGGTGCGCACGAAAGAACCCCCGCCCCCCCGGTTCCATAAGGTATACACGCAGGCAAACCGCGAGTCGTGTAGTCAAGGGCGCGGCCGGGTGATAGGACACCCGACCAGGGTTGGGCGGAACAAGAAATAGCGAGGGTTATAAGTAGTATCAGACGCATCATCACTCCAGCACTAATACGTAATAAATATAGAGAAAGCGTACGCCTGCAACGCGCCGCCACTGGATGGCATAGTGGACGGCATCGTGCCGGTATAAGCATTGTACACATAGTAGTTTTGGTTGGCAGCGCCAGCCCCCTTGTAGGTGGTTGTGACGTTAGTGCTTAGTTGCTGATTCGTCGCTATCCAATAGGTTGTCCCGCTATTGATAGTCAACGCGATAGGAACAGTGACCCACGCGGCGGGTGTCGGACAAGTAACGTTTACGCTATTAGATAACCGCGCCTGACCGGAGGGCGTGCCTGCGTTGTCGGCATATACTGCAGCCGCAAGAGTTGTGTTGCTCCCCGAGCAATAGACCGAGAGCGTCGAGGCAGTGCCGGAATTAGCCGCCGTAAATTTAGTCGCGACAATGTAACTTCCGGCTGTGTCACCGGATGCGTGGATAGTCTGATCCCCGAGGTAATAAGGGCCACCAGTGATAATATACGTTGCACTGTGGATTGCACTGGCCGCGTAATTGGTCTTATATCCCCGCGCCTTCACGATGCTGGTCGATCCAATACTGAACGCGCCGGTATAGTGGGTCCCGTTCTCACACGACGAAGCCGTACCCGTCGGGTCTGATCCATCAATGGTGTAGCACTTATAGTCCGACGCGGAACCCCCGCCAAGAGTCACCGATTGAGAGCCGCTGTAGGATCCCTGTCCGGGTGAATCGGTGATCGCCCCCACCTGGAAAGTCAGATCACTACGAACCGGGAGGCTATTCTCGTAGTGCGCCAGTTCGCACCGGCTCAAAAAGCTGGCCTTTGTGCTGGAGTCCGGGGTAACTGATACCGGCGCGGTATAGGCCGCGACCGTGGTGGGAGTGCAGGCGTTCCCTTGGCAAGCGGCATAATGGGCCGTACCGCCAGAGCATCCACCCACCGTTTCAATTACATCGTTGTTCACAATCCCGGTCGCCTGAGAATGTGTCGTGAGAGGCGCTGCCACCCAGCCGGAACCGCCCGTCGCGATCGTGCAGCTCGCGCCGAGAGTGCAGGTTTGCCCGTTTATGGTCGTCGTGGCGTTCGCCAGTTTCGCATTCGTAACCGCCGTATCGCTGATATCTGCGGTCGTAATCGTGGAGACGGTCTCTACGGACGGCGCGGAACTCGTTCGATGAACCACTCCGGCCGCCGGCGCACCCGGCAGCGTAATACGGTACGGCGACGTCACAGAAGCGGGCGCCTGAAAACCCACGGAGTTGGAAGGCGCCGACGTCGGAGTGCCCTGCATGAAAGCCCACGCTCCGGCATTGCTGCTTCCTTGTCCGGCTTGGACGCTGCCCGGCGTTTGGATATTCCCGTTTGCGTCCATGGTGGCCGCTCCGGCCGGTGTTTGAAGGGTCTGGGTCCCGCCACCGGTCACCAGGGCTGTGCTGGTCAGATTGCCGCCGCTTACCACCGTGACGGTCCCACTCCCAGCTGAGCATCCCGCCGTAGTGGCTCCGCCACTGGCGTCGGTGCAGAGCGGCGAGCCGGTGCCGCTAATCGCACTGGAGGTCAAGATATTGCTGCCCGTGCCCTGCAAAGGTTTGATGGATTCAACCGAAGGCGCAGCGTTTGTCCGATACACCATGCCCGCGGCCGGTGCCGGCGGTAAGGTGATCCGGTATGCCGAAGTGACCGAATTGGGCGCCTGAAATCCGACGGAATTAGCCGGCGCGGCCGTTGCCGCGCCCTGAACGAATGCCCAAGCTCCGGCATTGCTGCTCCCGGATCCGGCCTGGATCGTACCCGCAGTCTGGATATTTCCGCTGGCGTCCATCGTGGCCGCCCCGGCCGGCGTTTGCAGAGTCTGCGTCCCACCGCCGGTCACCAGGGCGGAACTGGTGAGATTCCCGCCGCTTACCACCGTGACCGTCCCCGCTCCGGCCGAGCACCCCGCCGTGGTGGCTCCGCCAGTGGCGTCAGTACAGATTAGCGCCCCAGTGCCGCTCACAGTGCCGGCGGTAAGGATATTCACACCCATGCCCTGTTTGTTCGCGAGCTTTGAGGTGTCAATCGAACCCGCAAGCATAGCATTTGTCACGCGCCCGGCGCCGATGGTCAGATTCGTTGAGCCGGCTGAGCCTGTGGTGACATCCCCGCCGGAGAACTGGGGCAATCGCGAATTCGGCAGCGTGCCGCTGCTGATGTTGGCGGCATTAGTGGCATCGGTGGTCGCCGACGCCGCCAAACCGGCGATGTCGGCAGCCGCTGGCTGTGCATACGACACCACGCCGGCGGCCGAAATCCCAGTCGCGAATTGATGGCTGCCCGCCGCCGAGGGCAGCCACGTGAAGCCTTTCCAGGTCTGGTAATCGCTGCCATCGCTGGCAATCACTACGCCCTGGCCGGTTTGCAGCGCAAGGCTGCCGGCGGCGTCGATCATGCTCGTCGTGGGAGTGATGGTCACCGCGCCTGCGCCCAGGTTGCGCACCCGCGCGTACCAGCCGCTCCCGAACGGGCCGGCCGCTCGCGGCAGCGTGACCGCCACCGCCGAGGCATTATTAAATGTGAGCAGTTTCCCGGCGTCACTCGCTGCTACCGTGTAGGAAGTGCCGGACTGCGAGTTGACCGGCAACACCGAATTCAAAGCGACGGATCCGCCCAGCGCCGCCGTTCCGCCCCCGCTCAAGCCGTTGCCGGCCGTAACTGTCACTGAAGAGTTGGCCAGCGCGGAGTTGGGCACCGACGAGAGCCGCGCATTCGGCAGCGTTCCGCTTGTGATATTGGAAGCGTCGGTAGCGTCGGTGGTGGCCGAGGACGCCAGCCCAGCGATGTCACCGGCCGTCAACTGCCCGACGGTCACCGGCCCTCCGGCGGAGCTTTGCCGCAATATCTGATGCGCACCGCCGGTGGCCGACAGGTTGGCATTTAAGCCGCCGCGCGATAACCCCAGAACGCCGTTCCATCCCAGGACATGGGTTGCGCCCGAGGACGTGATAGTCACGTTCGCGTCATTTGAGAAGTTCTGGTTGGCGCCGCTCAGCCCATTCAGCGAACCAATGCCACCGCCAGGGGCCGATACTGGCACTGGTGTTTGCTGAGTCACCAGCCCTTTTGCATTGGTAGTCAACTGGCAGATGTGAGTTGCATCGCCACAGTCTCCCGGAGCGGGATTCACGGTGTTGAGCACGGTGACTGCGCTTCCCGGGCTGGTCGTTACATCGCCCGAAAGCGCAGGCAACTGGGGAGACTGCGGGGTCCATTGGGCGCCGTCCCAACTCAACACATGTCCGCTTGCCGGCGGCGTGGGCGCAACCGGCCGTCCTTGCAGTTTATTTACCGTGAGGGCATCCGGCGCGCCGCTTACATCTCCGCCGAGGCTCTCCCACCCCATTCCAGCTTCATCATTGCTCAGGACCTTTCCATATCCGCCGGCCTGGTAATCCGGTAACAGACTGCCTTGAACCGTCCACACGTTCGTCGCCGTGCAGACATACCAATTCGCGCCCGGCGCGGCATTTGTCTTCAGGAAAGTCTCACCGACCGCGCAGGTAGATGGCACGGCCGTCCCGGTCTTCGATGGCTTAGTCGAATTTGCGTTGGAGAAATCCACGCGCTTGGCCTGCGTCCGCAGGTCGATCTGAGTCTGCGCCAACACGCAGCTGATCATGGCTGCGGCAACTGCGCAACCCGCCCCTACTCTGTGCAGTTTCATCTTTTATTCGAGTATGCTGTCCGAACTGCTTCCTACTTTTCATGTACTCCGTCCAGATGGGGCATTCTGCTATCCGTTTTCGGAAATCGCTGAACTTAAATGCATAAAATCGCGAGAAATTTTGTGATCGTGTGAAATTGCGATGGAGCGCAGAGGCCGATTCAGTCAAATTCCGCGCTGCCGCATAGCCGGCTGAGGCAGCAGAGCGTTCTCTTTCACAAGGGGGTTGGTGGAGCGGGAGACGGGGATCGAACCCGCGACCAACAGCTTGGAAGGCTGTGACTCTACCACTGAGTTACTCCCGCGCCGGTTCACTCCTATTCTACCAGCGGGACCTGCGTCCGAAGTGGCAGCCCCGGCGCCGGCCTCGTGGCGCGCCCCGTTGCCATTCTCATCGCGGCAGCCGGGCTCGCGACTCTGATCCTGACTCGAAAGACCCGCCATCGCGTTGAAAAATCGGCAGATTCGCACCAGCCCAGGCAGATTTGATATAATCGAGTCTGAAACTACTATGAACGCACAGACCGCCGATACTTACAGCCACTGGCACCAAACCGGCCCGGCGCCCCGGCCGCGGCCGAAATGCAGCCCTCTGGATTCCGCCATCGCCTTTGAACGGTACCGCCTGTCGGTGGTGTCGCGCTGGCCTGAATCCGAGCAAAAAATGGAGAAGGCACGGGCAATCGAGCGTACCCTGAAGCGATTGGAATCCGAGCGCGTCTCGTAAAAAGAGACGCCCGGCCTGCTGCCATCTACGAACACACGCCGCCAGCTCCCATCCCCGAGGCGCTCCCGAACAGCCGTGTGATACGCTCGGTAGTTATGCTGTTCGAGTCCGATAAGGTGATGTTCGAGATCTACCGGGAAACTGAGTACACCGGCAAATACAGAGTCGTCTACTTCACCGAACTGCAGGACCACAACAAGGAAACGGAAATCAATCACGCGCTGGCCGGCGAGCACTTTTTCGACGGCTTTATCAAGAACTACCGCAAAGACGAGGCCAAGGAAATCATCGACTCCATCCTCACCCGCCTGAATGAAGGCGAGCGCATCCCTCCCGATGAAGTGGAACGGGCTCTCGGGGAGCACATGGCCTGAAGGCCTGGCGGCGCGCTTGCTTCTTAGCGCGTCAGTTCCTTGAGCTTGTCGTCGAAAACCGAGTACGGCATAGCGCCAATTACCAGTTCGCCATCGACATTGTCCGGTGTGGTCTTACCGAGGACGAATGACGGTGTCCCGTTGGCGCCGATCTTCACTGCATCCTGAATATCTTTCTGTATCGCGTCCTTGTATTTGCCGCTCTCCACGCAGGAGCGGAAGGTCTCGATGTTCAACTTCAGTTCTCCGGCATAGGCCAGCAGATGCGCCATATCGAGTTGGTCAGGATGCGATCCCATCCAGTCACGCATAGGCCAGAACTGCCCTTGCTCGCCGGCGCAGCGCCCGGCCTGCGCGGCCCGCATGGCGTTGGGATGGAAATCGAGGGGCAGATCGCGGCTGACGAAGCGCACCTTTCCGGTGTCGATGTAGTTCTTCTTCAGATCGCTAAACGTGTTCACGTGAAATCGCTGGCAGAACGGGCACTGAAAATCCGTGAATTCCACCATCGTGATGGGCGCGTCCTTGGAGCCAATCGCAAATGCCCCGGCGGTCGCGACCTTGGCGCGCGTCGGCTGCTCAGGTTGCCCCGCGTTGGCGCTTTGCTGTTTCTCCAGAAGCTGACGGATCTGCCGGAGCTCATTCAGAATCTCATCCGCCTGCTGCTTGGTAATACCTTTATCCGCGGCGCTCAGCGGCAACCATAAAACCAGCGGCAGTACGGTCCATTTCGCCCATTGAAGCCAATTTTTCATGCAAAACCGCCCCTTCCAGCTTACCGTTTTTCCAGCACGAGCATGTATTGGACGTTCGGGATCTGTTCACTTTCGGAAACAAGATGGAAGTGATTAGCCTCGACTTCCTCGATGACGTCCGGCTTGTTCAAGCGGATGTGAGTCAGGGCACGCCCATTAGGCATCGCCGACTCGTTCTTGTAATATTCGACGATCACAAGCCGGCCCTCGTCCTTGAGCGCCTTATGAATGCCCGCCAGCATGGCTTCGGGGTAGTCGAAATGGTGATAAACGTCGAGTATCAGCACCCGGTCCAGAGAGTTCCCGGGCAATTTCGGATCCTTGTCGGTTCCTTTAATAAAGACGATGTTGTTCAGGTGCTGGCTCTCGGCGGTCATTTTCGCCGTCTCCAGATAGTCTTCGAAAATATCTTCTGCGAAAACCCTGCCCATCGGGCCGACGCCGCGGCTGAGAAATGGCAGCATGTATCCGATGCCGGTCCCCACATCGGCCACGGACATGCCGCGCGTGATCCCCATCGACTTCACGAGTTCACGCGGCTTCTGGCGGTCATCGCGGTCCGGTGCCGATAGTCCGGCGGCTACCGCCTTGCGCCCGTCCGGCGTCTGATACTGCGAATTGGCTTCCTTGGCGACCTGCGCCTCCGCGGTGACACTGAACAAAAGCACGGCGCAAAACACAGCTCCATACTTTTGGCTTCTGAGTTTTAACCTTTGGATTTTGAGTTCGCTCACAGTGCCGTCTCCATGGGCAGAGCCAGGGGCGCCTCTCGCAAAAAGTCGAGGTGCGACATCTCTTCAACTGCATCCCGAACCGATTGTTCGCTCGTAGGCTCGAGCGTGATCACAAACGGCAGATCGTGTTTGGTGTCGCAGGGTTCCTGCAAAACCGATTCGAGGCTGATGTGCTTGCTGGCGAGGATCCCAGCCAGTTGCGCGATGATTCCGGGCCGGTCGTCCACGCGAAACCGTAGGTAATAGGCGCGTTTCTGCACGGTCACCGACACGGGTTTGTATTCGCCCAGCCTCTCGTGGGCGAAGGGCGAAACACGCTCCGGACTTCCGCTGCGAATCTCGCGTGCCACGCGCATCAGGTCGCTGACCACGGCGACTCCAGTAGGTCGCGGGCCCGCCCCCCGGCCATAATAGAACGTATCGTCGCCATACAGGCCCTTGACCCACACGGCGTTATAGGCGCCCTGCACGCTGGCAAGGATGGTCGATTGCGGGATCAGCGCCGGGCGTACCGAGAGGATCAGCCCTTCGCGGGTCTGCCGCGCCGCGCCGAGCAGCCGAATTGTGTGCGTGAGGGTATGGGCGTATTGAAAATCCATCGGCGAGATCCGCCGGATGCCTTCGACGAAAATGTCGGCCGGCGTAATCTTCTCGCCAAACGCCAGCGCCGCCAGCAAGGCCAGTTTGGAGCGCGCATCGAATCCGTCGATATCGGCGCTGGGATCGGCTTCGGCATACCCCATGGCCTGGGCCTCGGCCAGAATCGCGTCCAGCGGCGCGCCGCGCTTCTCCATCTCCGTAAGGATGTAGTTGCTGGTGCCGTTCAGAATGCCGTACAGCGCCGTGACGCGGTCACCGGAGATTCCCTCGCGCAGCACAGCATGAATCGGAATGCCGCCGCAGACGCTTGCCTCCATCGCCAGATTAATCCCCGCTTGAATCGCGCGGTCCCAAATCTCAGGCCCGCACAGAGCCATCAGCTCCTTGTTGGCAGTGACGACCGATTTGCCGTTCGCGATCGCCGCGTCGACAATTTCGCGGGCAATCCCGGTGCCGCCTACTAACTCGGCGACGATCTGCACGTCCGGATGCGATACCACCCGGCGCCAGTCGGAAGTTTTGTAGACCGGTCCGATGGCCGCGGGTAGCTGCTTCGAGTCGACCGTGCGGCTGCACACCGCCGCGACCTTCAAACGAAATCCCAACTTGAGCGCGATCTGGTCCGCGTTTTCCATAAGGATGGCGAGCGTGCCTGAGCCGACATTGCCCAGCCCGACAAGACCAACCTTCACGTCTTCCATACCCGGTCATCATAGCAACGGCGCGGGAGGCGTGGCTCGCGGTGTTGACCGACGTGCCCGGCGATATCATACGGATAGGTCTGGCCATGAACAACATTCTGCGACGTCCCGCCCTGCTCTTGTCCTTGACGGTGGCTGCCGGCCTCGCGCAAGGCCCTCCCGAACCCGTTGCCCCGCCGGTCAACCAGCGCGACGTGCGCCTGCCCAATGGGAAGCTGCAACGCGATGAAATCCTCAAGGCCGAACATCAGGACAATCTCAAGGACGCTGCCCGGCTGGCGGATCTGGCACAGGAACTCAAAGAGAGTCTGGAGAAAGATGATCGTTACGTCCTTTCGATTTCCACGCTCAAAAAGACCGACGAAATTGAGAAGCTGGCCAGGAAAATTCGTTCTCGCTTGCGGCACGATTAGCCTGCTCGCCAGCGCTGTCGCGCAGCCGCCGGTGCGAAGAATACCGGTGATCGCGCTGCTGGACGGCGGGGATTCGGCGCAGTGGCAGGCATGGACCAAGGATTTGGGCTGGAGCGTAATCGCACCGCCAGCCGAGGCCAACACCGCGATGGATGCGCGGATCCAGGCATTGGAGAAGTCCATTGTCGCGGAAATTCAGAGCGGATCAGCCGATCCCGCACGCATCTATCTCGCCGGCCGCGGAGAAGCCACCGCGGCCGTCTTCTATACCATTTCCCGTGTGCCGGACCTCTGGGCGGCAGCCGTGGCACTGGGCGGTTCGCCGCAGCCAGCCATCGATAGCGGCCGGCTCTATACCGCTAACTTCAGCAACGTGCCGGTGCTCTGGGCCGGCGCGGGCCCGAATGATCGCGCGGCCGCCGAATCGCTGGAGGCCGCCGGGCTGAAGCTGGATTTTCGCGACGCTCAAAGCTTGACGGTCGGAACCATCACGCACTGGCTCGCACAGCACGAGCGGCTGGCGTACCCTCCCGTCATCGATTGCGAAACCAACTCTCCATCGTTCGCACGCTGCTACTGGATCCGCTTGGCCAGATTCGACGCCGGAGAAAGAAACGATGCCCTCGCGTCGACGCGCGTACAGCCTGCCATCATTGCCGCGTTGGATCTCGGGGCGTTCGGGTTTCAGAAGGATGACCCCGGCCCGGGGGTGTTAGTGAGGGGGTTACCCGAAAAATATTCCGGCCCCTTGAAAGTCGGGGACCGCATTGTGGCGCTGGACGGGAGAGAGATCCGGGACGCCCCACACTATCTGGAATTGATGGCCCAAATCAGAGAAGAGCGTCCGGCCGTAGCCGCCGTCCAGCGCGGCAACGAGCGCATCCGCGTGGAAACGCAGATTGTAATTCCAAAGCCGGTTGCCGCCATTACCGCGCGTGTTCAGGCAAAGCATTTGCCGGAACAGAACGCCGTCGAGATCGTCAGCCGCACCGTTACCGAGATGCGCGTCGAGATCCCGGCGCAGTGGGTGCCGGCGATGCTGAACTGGAACGGTGTGCCAATGGAACAACTCGAGGCGCCCGGCTGCCGGCTACTGACGATGGAAAAGGAAATCGAAAAAGCGGGATCGTGCCCTAAGCCGTAGCGCCGGCCGGCGGCAACTCCCGCCGGCCTTACTTGAAACTCGCCTTGGGCCAAACGACGCCTTGGTCCTGCTTGGTAACCGGCGCCATGCCCTTATAGGTGAACTTCTGTACGCGTTGCCCGCGGTACGTCTCGGTAGTGAAGATGTTGCCTTTCGAATCGGTCGCGATGCTGTGCACGCCGTAGAATTCGCCGGGCTGCCGTCCGCCCTCGCCAAACGTGGTCAGCACCTCGAGCGACTGCCGGTCCAGAATATGGACGCGGTCATTCTCTCCATCCGCGAGGTAGATGTACTTCTGCTGCGGATCCTTCGAGAACGCGATATCCCAAGCCGAGCCGGAACCCAACGTGCGCTTTTCGATGAACATCTCTTTGACAAAGCCCCCGTCAGGATGAAAGACCTGAATGCGGTCATTGACGCGGTCGCAGACATACAGCAGCCGGTCCACCGACATCTCCGCGCAATGCACCGGGTTCCGGAACTGTTGCGGGGGCGGCGCGTCGGGATCGTAGCGCCCCTGGTCGGTATCTTCGGGCTTGTGGCCATAGGCGCCCCAGTGCCGCTTGTATTTGCCGCTGTCGGCGTCGTAGACGATCACGCGGTGGTTGCCGTACCCATCGGCGACGTAGACTTCGTTCGTCTCCTTATCCACGAAGGTCTTCGCCGGCAGCCGCAGGTTTTCGGTGTCGTTGCTGCCCTTGCTTTGTCCGGGCTTACCGATCTGCATCAGGAATTTGCCGTCCTGGGTAAACTTCAGGATCATCGAGTCGTTGAAATAGCCCTGGATGCCGGCGACTTGAGATTCATTCAGTTCGAATGGCGCGCTGGCGCCTCCTTTAGCCCCGCGCCCGCCGCGCGCGCCCGGAGCCTGCCCGCGCCCGTTGCCCCCGATCCAAACGTTGCCTTTGTAGTCGATCGTAATGCCGTGGTTGCTGTTAGGCCAGTCGTAGCCTTCTCCGGGTCCGCCCCAGTGATGCAGCAGATTGCCCTCCTCATCGAATTCGAGAACGGGGGGCGCGGGAGCGCAGCATTGAGCCGTCGGCGGATTGGTGGCGGCATGCTGCTCGCCGGGCTCCAGCGATCCGGCGCGATGAATGATCCAGATGTGATCGTTCGCATCCACGGAGACGCCGATCGTTTGTCCCATGATCCAGTGATTGGGCAACGGCTTCGGCCACAGCGGGTTCACTTCAAATCGGGGCGCCATGGCCGTCGCGGCGTGTACCGTCTTGTGATCGAGCAGCAGACTTCCCACTCCTAACAGCGCTGCGATCGACAGAAGGCCGCCACCCAGATAGAGATTACGCCTCATACGGCTCATCCTCCTGGGGAACTAAACTATCACAACAAGTCGCCGTTCGCCTTCGCTAATCGACGCGCCGAGCTTCAACGAGCGCGAAAATCTCTTCGGTCTGCGCCAGCGAAGCGAAGCGCATGCCGGGCAGCCGCGCCGACGCAGTTCCCGCTGCCACACCCCAGCGGATGGCCTCCGCTGGTTTGGATTTGCGCAGCATAGCCCAGGCGTAGGCCGCAGCCAGCGCGTCGCCGGAACCGATCGGGCACACCGAATCGATCGGCGGCGACCCGGCCGTTACCAGGCCGTCTGCAAACGCGCCCACCGCGCCGCGGCTTCCGAGCGACAGCACCACCGATTCGGCGCCCATCTGCCGCACCTGCTCGGCCGCCTCGAGAAATTGAGTGCTGGTCAGCAGCGTCCGGCCCAGCAGCCGTTCGGCTTCGGTTTGGTTCGGGGTGACCACGGAGGGCCGCGCTTCGATACCTTCATGCAGGGCGTCGCCGCTGGTGTGTAGCAAGGTCTTCACTTTTTTCCTGCGCGCCGCGCCGATGAGCTTGGCGTAAAACGAAGCCGGCACTCCCGGAGGCAGGCTCCCGCAGAGCATGAGCCAGTTCGCCCGATCGAGGGACTCTCTCACGGCTTTCTCGACGCAGATCAGTTCGGCCGCGCTCAACTCCGGCCCCGCCTCGTTGAGATGAATCGTAAGCCCGTGCCGGTCTGTAATGGTGAGGTCCGTGCGGATTTCCTTTTGGATAGGAACCACGACCACGGGAAAACCGCTGCGCTCCAACAGAGCCTCGAGCCGCCTCCCTTTATCGCCTCCGGACGTCAGCACGGCCTGTGTCGGGCCCCCGAAGGAATGAATCACCGAAGAGGCATTGATCCCCCGGCCTCCCGCCGATTCGCGGCTCGAACTGATACGGGCCCGGTCTTCAAAGGCCAGCCGATCGACCGAAATGGTGCGATCGATGGCGGGATTGATCGTAAGCGTGACAATCAATTCACCATTGTGAAGCCTCTTTCCCTCGTCATCAAGCCATTTATCGTGGTTGAATGGAATTCATGCAGCGCCCGCTAAAACAAATCGCGCTGGCTGTCGCCGCGATAGGCATGATCACGATTCGTGGAGCGGACCGTCCGGCTTCCGACGCGCCACAATACACCAGCGAGGGCCGCCTGCGGTTTCCGCAAAATTATCGGGAGTGGGTGTTCCTCAGTTCCGGACTCGGCATGACCTATGGCCCGCTCGGCTCCGCCGCGGAACCGCGTTTTGACAACGTTTTCGTCAACCCCTCGGCTTATCGAACCTTCCTCAGTACGGGACATTGGCCCGACAACACCGTTCTGGTGCTAGAAGTCAGGGACGCGCAATCGAAAGGCTCGATCAATCGGGACGGCCATTTCCAGGGAGAAGTCGTGGGACTTGAAGCGCACGTGAGAGACGAAAAACGTTTTCCGCGAAAATGGGCTTTCTTCGGCTTCCGGGAAAAATCCGAAGTTTCGGAAGCAGCCGCCGCAGAGACATCTTCTTGCTTCACCTGCCACGAGCCGAACGGGGCGGTTGACACGACGTTCGTCCAGTTCTATCCGACCCTGATTCCGATCGCGCGATCGAAAGGAACGCTCAAGGCGACTCCTTAAGCAGCTCACTTGCGGAAATGGTCGTAGCCGAGCGGCGCGAGCACTCGGCCCTCCAGCCGGATCTGACCAGGATGCCCGCTCCGCATCACACCGATCCGCGTCAGCGGAATACCCTCGAACTCGTCGGGAACCCGTGTCCGCGGTCGACTCGTGAACAGCAACTCGTAGTCCTCACCGCCGTGCAAAGCTTGTTCGAGCGTGGCGCCTCCAAAGCGCGGGGGCGCTTCAATTTCCGCCCGGCACCGGGAGGCGAGGCACAACCGCCGTAAATCCAGTGAGAGTCCGTCGCTGAGGTCCATCGCCGCCGTGGCGTAGAGCCTCTCCCGCAGAAAGCGTCCCAGGGCCAAACGGGGCTCGGGCCTCACATGCCGCCGCCATGGCGCCCCGCGACGCTTCGCCAGACCCAGAGCCGAGCCTCCCAGTCGTCCGGAAACATAGATCACGTCTCCCGCGCGCGCACCATCGCGGCGTAGCGCCGTTCCCCGCGGCACGGCCCCGCACACCACTACGTCGCAGCCGATGCGGCCGCTCCGCGCCAGATCGCCTCCGACCAGCGCCACATCCTCCCGCCGGCCCAGGCGCAGCGCCCCTTCAAAAAAACCATCCACCCACTGAGTTTCCACCCGCCGGCTTACGGCGAGCGAGATCAGAAAAAACCGCGGCACTCCACCCATTGCGGCAATGTCGCTCAATCCCCGCGCCAGCGCCTTCCATCCCACATCCCCTGCGCTATGAGTCGCACGCCGGAAATGCACGCCTTCCAATAACATGTCGGTCGTAAATAGCAGGTCTTCCGGAGCTCCGCGCGGGCGCACGATCGCGCAATCATCCCCTATACCGAGCACGATCCCATGCCCTCGGGATGAGGAAACTCTACGCCGAATCCGATCGATCCACTCTAGTTCGCTACTCACTATGGCTATAGAACTATCCTCCCATCTTCGCGACTTGACCCTATAAATGCTATCTGAGAGAATACTTACGCATTTGGATTAAGTTGTTTGGACGCGCCTCAAAAGTTTCTGCGCAAGCCTCGAAAGTTCCGCTTTCCTTGTCAGGTGACCCAAGAGCACGACGAACAATGAAACAGGAGAAGGTGTAGTGAAGGAAAAAGGTACAGTCAAATGGTTTAATGCCGCAAAAGGCTATGGTTTCATCCAGCGGGCCAGCGGCGACGATGTGTTCGTTCACTTTTCAGCGATCCAGGCGAACGGGTACCGCACCCTGGATGAAGGCGCGGAGGTGGAGTTCGAGGTCAAGCAGGGTCCCAAAGGGCTGCAGGCCGAGAACGTGATGAGAGTCTGACTTAATCCCACAGCATTCAGTGATAACGAAAGAGGGCCTCGCCGGGCCCTCTTTGTATTTTCGGTATACTAATCCTCAGATGACGCTTTGGGCAAGTCTTCCGCGCAGAACGGTATTAGTCGTTCTGATGCTCTGCGCGCTCACTGCTGCGCAGTTCTCGGCCGCTGCCCTCGAAAACGATCATCATCATTCTTCGGATCACTGCTGTGCCTTGTGCCATGTCGGGCTGCCGTTTTTACAGCCTGCCGCGGTAGCCAGTGCGACTCCGAGTCTGTCGTCGGTGTGGCTGACGCCGTTGGGCGATCAAGACACCGCCCACCAGGTTCTGCTCGCGCAAGCCTCGTCCCGCGCCCCCCCTGCCTCGTTCCTTTAGCGAGTAATTTGTCGTCCCGGATCCGCGGTTCGGTTCCGGGTAGTTATCTTTCTCTAATAGGAACAAAGGAGGTGTCGTGAGGTTGCTATTTCTTCCTGCGATTGCGGGGTTGCTGTCGTTTCTTGTTCCCCCGGCGGCGCGCGCGCAAGCGCCGGATAACGCCGAACTGCTCAACCGGATGAAAGCGATGGAAGATCGGATTCAGGCGTTGGAAGCCGAGATCCAGGCTCTCAAGTCGCAACCAGGCGCGGCACCAGCGGCGCCGGAAGCTGCCCAGCCCCCGAATGCCGCTACCGCGCAGGCGCAGGCGCCGGCCGCGGCCGTCGCTCAGGGCGGCGCCCAGTTGCCCGTTTACGGCGGAGCCAATGCGGCGGCCTCCAAGGTCTTCAATCCCGATATCAGCGCCATCGGCGATTTCATAGGCAGCGCCGGAAATCCGGCCAACCGCTATACGCCGGCACTCGAGATGCACGAATCGGAACTGGGCTTCCAGGCCATCATCGATCCATACGCTCGCGGCGATTTCTTCCTGAGCTTCGGCGAGCATGGGGTGGATCTGGAGGAGGGATATATCACGTTCACCTCGCTGCCGGGTGCATTTCAGCTGCGGGCCGGCAAGATGCGCGCCGCCTTCGGGGTCGTGAACACGCTGCACAACCACGTCCTGCCGTGGGTCGATCGCCCGCTGGTCAACCAGGACCTGGTTGCCGGCGAGGACGGCATCGATGATGCGGGACTCTCGTTGAGCCGCATTATCCCGGCGCCGGGACAAATCTTTCTGGAGGGGACCGCGCAAGTCTTCCGCGGCGACACCGAGGGTGTCTTTCGGGCGGACCGCCGCCGGGATCTGTCCACGGTCGAGCACCTGCGCGCCTACCGCGATATCTCCGAGTCCACGAACCTCTCGCTCGGCGGCTCCTTCGCCCGCGGCCACAGCCCGTTCGTGAATGCCGAAAACCAGCTCTATGGAATCGATGCCACCCTCCGCTGGAAGCCGTTGCGCCGCGCCATCTATCGTTCGTTCGTCGGGCGCAGCGAATTCATCTGGGCGCGGCTGGCTCAAAACGGACCGACTACCACCCCGTTCGGTTATTACGTTTCGGGAGATTACCAGTTCGGCCGCCGCTGGTTCCTGGGAGGCCGCTTCGACCGCTCGCAACGCGCGCTCTGCCAGGCCACGGCGCCCCTCACCACAACGCCTACCGCCTGCGTGCCCGGAAACCTCGGGCCCCTCATCCAGGATACCGGCGGCTCTATGGTCCTGACCTATTGGCCCAGCGAATTCAGCCAGGTGCGCGGACAACTGAAACGGACGCATTACGGAGAAGGGTTGGAGGCTAACGAGTTCCTTCTTCAATTCATCTTTTCCCTCGGCGCCCATGGAGCGCACCCGTTCTAATGACGAATGCTTACGAAACCCAAGCCGCCGTACGCGGCGTCCTCAAACTAGGGGGATCTATGTTCAAACGACTCCAGGCGCTCTCCGTAATCTTCCTCATGATCGGCGCGGGAAGCGCCCACGCCGCTTCCAAGCTAAATGTCGTCACCGCGACCGAAGATCTGGCCGCGCTGTCACGCGAGGTCGGCGGCGACCACATCAACGTCGACTCGATTGCGAAGGGTTACCAAGACCCACACTTTGTCGAGCCCAAACCCAGCTTTTTGCTGAAACTCCAGAAGGCCGATCTGCTGGTGGTGGTCGGCCTGCAGCTCGAGATCGGCTGGCTGCCTCCCTTGCAGACGCAAAGCCGCAATTCAAAAATCCAAGTTGGCGCCAACGGCTATCTCGACGCTTCGCAGTTCTGCAAAATTCTGGAAATTCCCACCGGCCAGATCACGCGCGCGATGGGCGACGTCCACCCGCTCGGCAATCCGCATTACTGGCTCGATCCGGAAAACGGGCGGCACATCGCCAAGGGATTGGCCGATAAATTTTCCGAGCTACAGCCCGCCGACGCTTCTTACTTCCAGCAGCGATACGCCGATTTCGATAAGCGCCTGGCCGCCGCTGAGAAAGGTTGGGAAGCGAAGATGGCTCCTTTTCGCGGCCGCAAAATTGTGACCTACCACCGTTCCTGGCCCAATTTCTGCGACCGGTTCGGCCTGAATGTGGTGGATTACGTCGAACCACGCCCCGGAATCCCGCCTACCCCAAGCCACACACTGGAAGTCATCAACACCATGAAGCGGGAAAACATCAAGCTGATCTTTGTCGAGCCATACTTCGATCTGCGCACGCCGAATTCAATCGCCTCCGCGGTGGGCGGCGATGTCGTTCAGATCATGCCTTCGGTGGGCGGCGTCAAAGAGATCACGAATTACTTCCAGTTATTCGATTATGATATTAACCTCATCGCGAACGCATTTAACAAGGTGAAATAGGAGCTCCGATGGAAGTATTATCTTTCTTGCTCGCGCCGTTTATCGCTAGTCTGATTCTGACTGGCATTCATGCTTACCTCGGTGTCCATGTGGTCGAGCGCGGCGTGATCTTTGTGGATCTGTCTTTGGCGCAAATTGCCGCTCTGGGCACCACCATTGCGGCGCTCTACAGTATCGAGCCGCATAGCGAAACCGCGTACTTTTTCAGCCTGGCGTTCACGTTCGTAGGGGCCGGAATCTTCTCCATGATCCGCGGCCATCGCGCGCGCATTCCGCAGGAAGCCGTGATCGGCATCTGCTACGCCGTGGCCTCCGCCGCCGCCATCCTGGCCATGAGCAAATCGGTTCAGGAGACGGAGCACCTGAAGGAGATGCTGGTGGGCAACATCCTGACGGTTTCCTGGTTTGAAGTTGGAAAAACAGCCGCCCTGTACGGAGCCATCGGACTGTTCCACTATATTTTCCGCCGCAAGTTCCTGTTGATCTCGCTCGACCCGGAGGCCGCCGAAGCCCAGGGCATCTCCATCCGCTTCTGGGATTTTCTCTTCTACGCCTCCTTCGGCTTCGTAGTCACATCCTCGGTTGCCATTGCGGGGGTGCTGCTGGTGTTCTGTTATCTGATCGTGCCCTCGGTTGGCGCCATGCTCTACGCCGAACGGATCGGTCCTCGCCTCGCCATCGGCTGGACTATGGGCACGCTGGTCTCAGCCCTCGGCGTTTATCTTTCGCTCAAGATCGATCTGCCCACCGGCGCGACCATCGTCTGCACGTTTGCGCTGGTGCTGATCGCAATGGCATTGATGCGCCCGCTGCTGGGGCGGAACGTCGAGAACGCTATGGTTCCAGCACCATCTGCACGCGATTACTCTCCTGCCCCCCGGCACTGATATACAGTTCCGAAGTGCCGAGATTGGCAATCACCGGCAGTTGCGCTTCGATCAGATAGAAGCCGACGTAATTCGGCGCCAGCGTGGCGCGCGTTACCTGTAGCGGCGCTCCGTCCAAAAACACCTTCACCTCGGCCGCGACCACGGGGGGATTTTCGGCGGGGGCCGCCAAACCCGTGGGCCATTCGGGCCGCACCTTTCCCAGACCGGTCGCCAGAATCTGAAGGCGGCCATTGGATCGCGCCGCGTTCCGTGCGTCCAACGGTAGTCCGGTATCGGCGTCCAGCAGCAGCGGCGTACCATCGCGCCCGACAATGATAGCCGGTGAAACCTCCCGGACCGGCAGACCCAGCGTTACCAGGCCGCCGTTGGTCCGCAGCGATAGTGACACATTCGGTCCCGAAGCCTCGAACGGTACCTGCAGTTGCGACTCGCTGTCGGAAACCGCCAGCACCGGGTACTCCAAGCCGCCGCCGCGCGCCGAGTCCACGCGCCCGCCGATCACGCTCACCAAGGAACCGGGCGCCGCCGGGCGGGCGCTGAAATCCGCCGTGCTCACGATTCGTAAGCTCTGCCGGCGATGCGGCGCCGCCGTAGCATAGACACCGTAGCCATCCAGCGCGATATACAACTGCACGCCCGCCGGGTCCAACTTCACGTCAGTCACGCTGGCGCTCGGCAAACCGGCGGTGAGGTCGGTCCAGCCGCCCAGAGGCAGACTGGCGCTTTCCAGATCCGTTTGCATCCAGAACACACCGCGATCGGTAGCCACGTACACCGCCCCCGCCGGGCGATCTGCGGTTACCGCGTGCACCGCCCCGCCGGGCAGGTTCGTGCTCAAATCGTCCCAGATATTTCCGCTGCTCGTGGTCCGCAGCACCCGGCCCCCGGGACCGCTCAGCGCTGCCAGAGCCACGCGCGGCTCGACCGCATCGACATAGATACGCTCCACCGGCCCGGCGGTTTCAAACCGCGACGGCTGGAACGTCCCACCCCGGTCGAACGACACCCAGATCCGGCCGTCGCTCGAGCCGGCATAGACGGTGTCATCGGCTGTACCGACTGCTGTGATCTCCACTCCGAGGGCCGCCGAGTAGCGCTGCCGGAGCGCGGCTTCGGCCTGCGATCCGCCCGATTCCGCACGAAACCAGGTGGCTCCGCCGGGAGGCAATTCCAGCACCCCCAGCGTGTCCGCCTCGACCCGGACCCCGGCGGTGCCCGTAGGTGTAGCCACAATCCGGCGGACGGGCAGGTTGGGCAGGAACTGGTTCAGCCCCGCCCAGGAAAGCCCCCCGTCGAGGGAACGCCAAACGCCGTAATCGTTCGCCAAAACCAGCTGATTGGGATCCCGAGGCGAGACCGCCAGGCTGTGTTGTCCTCCACCCACCACTGACGTGGACTTGGATTGCGTGAGGTTCCTCCAGGACCGTCCGCCATCTTCAGAGCGCGAAAGTTGCTCGCCCAACGCGTACTCGCGTGAGGGGTCAGCCGCACTGGCGACCACACGCGATGTCGGATCCGGCAGACGGGCCGCCGGGGCATCCGGTAACGCCGCCGGAGCCATCGCCGTCGTCGCGGACCACGTCTCAAAATCAATCGTGGAAAAGGTTCGGCCCGATGCCGTGCGCGCAAACAACTCCGCGCCATCGCGGGAGAACCAGACCCGCTCGACCGAGCCGGTGGCTGGCGCAGCAAGCATCAACTCGACCGCAGACGAACCGACCTTCCGCCAGTCCGGCCGAGGCTGTCCATTGGCAGAGATGGTTGCCAGCGCCGCCAAAACCAAAAGTGGCAGCGCAGAACGGGATGTTTCCTTACGACACACTCGCGAGTCTCATTTTACCGTATCTGTCGGCAGAATCCGGATTTAACCTGCTGAATTCACGCAATTTGTGACCAAAGTTAATCGCGGGTCCCAACTTGCACCGCAACTTTGGTGCTAGACTGAATGGTCTGCACGGCGAAGGCGGGTTCCAGACATCCGCATCCGATATAGGTTTATGGGTCGGCGATCAGGTATTCCCGGGCGCGGTCGTCCGCTGCTGGTGGCGGCGGCTCTGGTCGTGTCAGCGGCCTCCGCATGGGCGCAAACTGCTGCGGCAGCTCGGGTTATCGAGATGCAGGGGCGTGTTTCAATCTTCCAGGACAGCGCCGAAATCCCACTTTACGCAGGCAGCCCGGTCCAACCACGCCAGTTGATTCGTACCGGACCGGACGGGTACGCCAAGGTCCAGCTGTCTGATGGCAGCACTTTCGAAGTCTTTCAGGATTCTCAAGTTGAGTTCCGTACTAATCCGAGTAGTTGGAGCGATCTGCTCAACGTCATCATCGGCCGTGTGAAAGTGTTTATTCAGCATCGCAACGGTCCAAATCCGAACCGCGTGACCACGCAGACCGCTGTCATTTCCGTCCGGGGAACTGTTTTTGACGTGGTGGTGGAGGACGAAGACGCCACCACGCTGGTCAGCGTCGACGAGGGGATCGTCGGCGTCCGCCATCTGCTGCTGCCGGGTAACGAAATCCAGTTGCAGAGCGGTGAGTCATATCGCGTATTCCGAAACCAGCCGCTCGCGCGGCGGATCGATAAGGGCGGCGCCGTACAGAAAGCACTCCGCATTGCCGCCCAAGCGGTTTATGACGCCATGGTGATGCACCCGGGCGGCGTTGGCAGCGGCACGAGTTCGACTGGCACTTCGACCGGAAGCGGCACCGGCGCTTCGGCCGATAAAGGAAGACCGACCACAGGTAATACCGGTAGCTCAGGCGGCGATAAGGGCGCCCCCCCCGCCCCATCCGCTCCGGCACCACCCCCTCCCCCTCCGCCACCTCCGGGCAACTAAGTGACAGTTCCGCGCCTGGTCGCATGCTAGATTGAAAAGAGCATGCGTTGGGCGCTTGGAAGTCTCCTTTGGGTTTCATTCACCGCGACGCTCCAGGCGCAGGCTCCGCCTCCTCCGCAAGCCGGGCTCGTACCCGACTGGGACATTCGCGCGGTGCTCGAGGAGATGAGCGCGCACGCTACGCGCCTGCAGCCTTTGCTGCAGCAGGTCGACGCGAAATCGTGGGTGGCCAAAGGCGCCTCGGAAACCTACGGCTCCCAGCTGCAATCCAGCAGAGACCAGGCCCGCGCCATGGCCGACGGAGCCAAGGCCTTGGAACAAAATCCCGAGAAGCTTTCCGCGTGTCTTGAACTCTACTTTCGGATCGCGGGTTTGGAGGACATGCTGGCGTCGCTCGAGAACGGAATTCGGCGCTATCAGGATCCCGCCTTGGCCCAGCAGCTCGCGGCGCTCGCCGCCGAGAACGGAGCGAATCGGAACCGGTTTCAGACCTATATCGTGAATCTGGCCACGCAGCGGGAACAGGAATGCGCGGTGATGGACCAGGAAGCGCAGCGCTGCCGCGGCATTCTGGCCACGCAACCGCCGCCAGCCGCCAGCCGCGCCGCGGCGCCGACGCGCAAGGGAGAAGCCAAGAAGTAAGCGGAACCTATGCCATTCGTCTGTAGCATCTGCGGGGAAGCGGCCACGCACATATGTGCCCGCTGTACGAAGGATGTTTGCGGCAATCACATATGCGAGAAATGCCTCCGCTGCAGCGATTGCTGTGAATGCGAAGTGGTTCTGCGCGGACCCGAGTCCGCCCCGCCACCGGTTGTGCGCAGCGTCTCTAGCGTGCAGGCCGAGCACGGCGAACCGGAGCCGCCACAGACCGAGACTCCTTCCGAACTCCCCTGACGTGGATTCTGCCGGCTGCGGCGGATCTTGCCTTAGAACCCTTCCCAAACACAGGCAGAAAACCGGCGCACCGTCTCAAAACCGACGCGTTCATAAAGCGAAACCGCTTCGCGATTGCACGCCGTCACCGTCAGGCTGGCGGAACGGCATTCGGCTTCCCGCAGCTTGAGCAGCGATTGCCGCAGCAGTTGGTAGCCGATACCGGCGCCCCGTGTTTCCGGAGACCCGCAGATTTGCGTGATGTGTCCGCAGTTCGCCGCCACGATGCTGGCCAGCGAAACGCCGCAGAGATCTGCTCTGGAGGTCCCATTGCCGGTGAACGCAGCGTATGATGCCGGCCGGTAAAACACCCCGCAGCCCGGATATTGCACGATGTTGTAAAGGAAACGGCGCGCTCCCGCCACGCTGCGATACTGGTCGTTGATCTGTCCGTCGACGTGTCCGGTATAAGCACTCGCAATCAGTTGAGCGGTAGCCTCCTGGTACGAGTCTGACCATTTTTCCAGGTAGGCATGAAGCCGCGGCCTGCCTTCCCGCAGAACCGCCTGTTTTAAATCGAGCCGCATAAAATTGCGCTCGTATACGTTCAAGTACTGGGGCCGCGGCAGCAGATGGGCCGCGACCGGCTGAATCATGAGCAACTGGCACTCAATTCGCTCGATCTGAGGCGTGAGCATGATGGTCTCCAGCACCGAATCGAGCAGCCGGTTCTCCCGCTCGGTCGTGCGCACCGCGCGGCGCACATACAGATCGCCGATCAACCCCTTGTTGTCTTCCAGCACGTAATAGACATAGCCGGTGATCTCGCCGCCCTCGATCAGGGCGCTGCCGTTCAAGGCCCGCAGGTCCATGAAGCGGCGCACCAAGTCAGCGGATTTTTCGAAGTCCCACTCCAGTTCCGCCCGCCACGTTTCGATCTCTTCGCCCAGCAGCGGCTCGAGATGGCGCGCCGATAACCGCCGGAGATCCACAATCTCCTCGGTCCGCGAAGGAGCCGGATGGAGCCGCGCAGCCATAGAACACCGGCTATTTTACCGCGTACATGGCCGCATATCCGAGTTGCTGCCTGACGTAATCACGCGGATAAGAAAGCGCCACCGCGGACACCTTGCCGCTGCTATCGAGGCGCGCCGTCAGATCTGCATTAATACCCGCCCAGTACGCCGGGATATCCAGCTTCTTGTAACGCGCTACCACCTGGTCGCGCAGCGCCGGGTCAAAGTGCACCCCGTACTTGTCGATCAGGCCCTTAAGCGCCGCGTAGTCGCCTTCCGCCTTGCAGCGCATCAGTTCGGCCAGCAGCATGCCCACGCCCTGATGCATCTTGCCGAAGTCCTTCAACAGCAGATAGGCTTTCCCGTTGCGCTCCACCTTCTGAATCGCACCGGTCTTGTCCATGATGTAATTCACAATCAGCTGCCGATTGCGCTGGTGATCTTCCTCAATCGTGTCCCCGCGGGGAATTCGCTGCAACTGTGTTAGCCCAACCCGGACGGCGGCATAATACATCGCTTTCGCCACGTCCGGACTCGATACGAGTCCGAGCTGCTGCAGCTTGGGATCGGTAATATTCCAGAGCGCCATCAGGTCCGCGCGCGCTTCCTCCATCGCTGAATAGTATTCTTTCAGCATGGATTCGGTGCCCCCCTGGAATTTCGGATTCAGCTTGCCGGAGCCGTGGCCGATAATTTCGTGCAGGGCCGTCATCATGTCAGACGCTTCATCCCCGTACTTTCTCCCGATCGCGATTTCCTCCGGAGTGGCCGCGAACTCCTCCAAGGAACCGAACCCGGAAGCCCGCCGGATGGCGCGCGAACTGCCGGTGAATAGAAAGCTCTTGGTTCCATATTTTTCGCGGATTTCATTTTCGTTCGGCAGGTTGTCGCCGACTGTGTTGGCGTGAAAATCGCCGGTCTCGACCACGGTTTCTACCGCTTTGGCGAGCGGAGGCTTCACGCCTTGTTTCTTATACTGCGGCAGCCACGGTGCGCGATCTTCGAAATACTGCGCGTTCGCAGCGAGCGTGACCATCAGATGATTCATCTGCTCATCGGTGATGGAGACGAAGCTCTGGGAGGTGCCTTTGGCGGCGCGGGCATCCCGGTAGACCTCTATAAATCCATTGGCAAAATCTACCGGCGGATTGTTGCCCACCCAAACCGCTCCGAAGCGCAGCCACTCCGCGGGATCGCCGGTCTGGTAGTAGCGAATCAAGGCGTCGATCACGGCGTCCTGCCCGGGCTCGGCATAGGCGCGCGCTTTTTCCAGATAGCCGATCGCGTTTTTCAGAAATATCGCATACCGCCCCGGCGGAATCTTTCCATCCGGAGTCCCCGCCCGATACACCTCTTCCACCAGCTTGCCCGCGGCGTCCTTCACCAGGCGTGAATTGAGCGGATGAGCATCGTGGAAATTGGCAAGATCGGCTAGAGTCACTCCTTTATAAAAATTATTCGCGCTCGCCTGGAGGATGTCCTGATTCCCGCGCGGGCTCTTGGCCGTGATGAGCGGTTCGAAATTTGGATCGAACAGCGACGGCCGCAGCGCTTCGAGTTCGCGCACCAACTCGGCTTCCGTCCCGATACCCGCCAGGCCGTAGGCGCCCTTTTTGTAGGCCCCCTTCCGAAACGCGGCGATTGCCGCGTCTCTGAATTCATCGAATGTGAATTCCGGCAGAAACTTCTGCGCCGTCTGGTCCTGGTGATTGCCACGGTTGGCCCAAAACAGCTTCGTGAACGCCACGATGTGCCCCTGCGCCGGCGCGGCTCCCGACACGATCCCTTCCAGGAGCCGTTTCTGGCGGAGCCCCCAATTCGAATCCTGGTCATAAATGATGGGATCGATAGCAATCGAGGCCTGCGCCAGCCAATACCCGAGAGTCTGTTGCCGCGCTGATAGTTTGGTAAAGCTGTCGGCCGGGAGTTGGATGAATCCGGTCGTCCCAACGCGCTCCACCAGCGCCGGCCCTTGGGCAAACAATGAGGCGGCGCTCAGCAGGCCCAAACCTAATCTGTGCATCAAAGCACCTCTTTCTCTTATAGTATGCGACTGCAACCCGCGCCGCTAACCGTTCTATATTGAATGAAAGAGGAGCCAGGATTGAAACATACACGCCGGACCACCCGCCGCCAGGTGCTCGCGACTACCGTAGCCACTCCCCTGGCGCTGCTGGCGCAGTCGAAAGCAGCTCGCGCTCCCGCCTCCCAGCCCAATATCCTGTTCATCCTCGCCGACGATTTCGGCTACGCCGACCTCTCCTGTTACGGCCGTCCCGATTACACCACTCCCAACATTGACCGGCTGGCGGCCGAAGGCGTCAAGTTTTTGCAAGCCTATGCCAATTCGGCGGTGTGCACCGCCAGCCGCGTGGCGATCATCACGGGCCGATACCAATACCGCCTGCCGGTCGGACTGGAAGAGCCGCTTACAGGACGAAACGTCGGTGTGCCGCCCGGGCATCCCACGATCGCTTCAATTCTGAAGAAGGCCGGCTACGGTACCACTCTCATTGGCAAGTGGCACCTCGGCCCGCTGCCCGAATACGGTCCGCTCCAAAGCGGCTACGATCATTTCTGGGGATTCCGCGGCGGCGCGCTCGATTATTTCACGCACAAGGCCGGCGGCGCCAACACCGATACCGACGACCTTTGGGATGACGACGTCAAGATTCACCAGACCGGCTACCTGACCGATCTCCTCGCCGCGCAGGCCATCAAATCCATCGAGGCCTATGTGAAAGAGCGCAAGCCGTTTTTCGTGAGCCTGCATTTTAACGCGCCCCACTGGCCCTGGGAAGGCCCGGACGACCAGGCCGCCGCGCAGAAGCTCACCAATCTCGGCGCCTTTGATTCCGGAACCCTGAAAATCTACGCGCGTATGGTGGGCGAAATGGATTTGCAAGTCGGCCGCATCTTGAAAGCGCTCGACGCAGCCGGCGCCGCGCGCAACACCATCGTCGTATTCACCAGCGATAACGGCGGCGAACGCTTCTCCGATACCTGGCCCTTCACCGGCAAAAAAACCGAGCTCCTCGAAGGCGGATTGCGCATTCCCGCGTTGGTCCGCTGGCCGGGCCATATCAAGCCCCACAGCACGACGCAGCAGGTCGCCATGGGGATGGACTGGCTGCCGACTCTGACCGTCGCTGCGGGCACGCAGCCCGATCCGGCGTATCCCTCCGACGGCATCAACCTGATGCCGATCCTGACCGGGAGCGCCCCACCGATGGCCCGCCGCGTCTACTGGCGTTATCGTCTGAATGCGCAGCAGGCCGTGCGTGATGGCGATATGAAGTACCTGAAGATCAACGACAATTCCTTCCTCTTCAATGTCGTCGACGATCCGCTGGAACGCGCCAATTTAAAGGATCGCCAGCCCGACGTCTACCAGCGCCTGGCTCAGGACTATGAAGAATGGCAGGCCGCCATGCTGCCGCTCGACCCTTCGGCTTCCACGTACGGCTTTCATCCGGATCAACTTGCGGATCACTACAATCCGCAGCCCGTGCCGCCCCCACCGGGTCCGCGCCGCGGCGCCGGCCCCCGCCGCGCCCCAGAACCGCCGCCGCGCTGACCTGCTGTTATGATGGGGACAGTCGTTTCGTTTCCCGCGCCGGCGTAGCTCAGTTGGTAGAGCATCTGATTTGTAATCAGAGGGTCGGGGGTTCAAATCCCTCCGCCGGCTCCACGAACGATTTAGTGGGCGGAATCGGTCTTTTCACCGGTATGCCTTGAGGTATGCCCACCTCGCTTTACGACAAAACACAGCGGCTGTACGCCAATTGCGGGGGCAGACCGCGATCCCAAGAGCTAGTTTAAGCACAAAGCACCTGCACTCGCTGCCGGTAGTTTTCGAAGTTGCGGAATCCGTACGCCTGCCGGCTGAT
>Ga0070734_10001758_pt1 | contig 29610 bp, 30 predicted proteins | sample Coa_R1_8_FD_66444 | JGI IMG/M metagenome (GOLD analysis project Ga0070734, IMG submission 66444) | Surface soil microbial communities from Centralia Pennsylvania, which are recovering from an underground coalmine fire - Coalmine... | ecosystem: Environmental > Terrestrial > Soil > Unclassified ... | reverse complement strand
TCCACTGAGATTGTGGAGGCGCTGCTCCCAATCGGGAGGCGCGTTTGTGAATTGCGCTTCAATGACGTTCGATCCAGGGACGCTTGCTTTGAGCGCCATGGGCGTATCAAGAGCGACGAGCTTGCCATGATCCACGATGGCGATGCGGTCGCAGAGGCGATCAGCTTCGTCCATGTAATGCGTGGTGATGAGAATGGTCAGCTTTCGGTTGTTCTTGATGTTGGAGAGCATCTCCCAGACGGCCACGCGAGAAACTGGATCCAGACCGGTGGTGGGTTCATCCAGAAAGAAAATACTTGGACTATGGATAAGACCGCGCGCGATCTCCAAGCGGCGACGCATACCGCCGGAAAGTGTCTTCGTTTGAGCGTGGCGCCATTTAGTCAAATCAACTAGTTCAAGTAGTTCGTCTATGGCAGCGAGGCGCTTTTTAGTGGGAACGTCGTAAAGCTTGGCATAAATGCTGAGGTTTTCTTCGACGGTAAGATCAATGTCGCTGGTGAGGGCCTGCGGAATCACGCCAATGGTGCGACGGACGGAATCAGGATCTTTGGCTACATCATGCCCGCCGATGCGAGCTATGCCTGACGTGATCGGGATGAGCGTGGTCATCATACGAATCAAGGTGGATTTTCCGGCCCCATTGGGGCCGAGCAAGCCAAAGACCTCGCCTTCTTTTACGTGGAAGGTCACATCATCTACGGCGGTGAATTCGCCATAACGTTTAATAATGTTTTCGACATCTATTGCGTTGGCAATTTCGCCGTTGGGCTTGGAGTTCATTCCTACTCCTTGCCTGTCGAGGCAGAAGTTGACGGACGCGCCGTGCCTTTAATTTGATCTGGCGAAATCAGCACATCTGCAGTCATGCCAGGAACGTAAGCGCTATCGGGATTGTCGAGGCGTATTTTCAGGATGATGGTGCGAATGTCGCGCTTGCGGCGGCTAACGTCACGCTGCGTGGCGAAATCGGCCTCCGGCGATTTGAAGAACACTTTGCCCGAAGTCTGAGTGCCGCCGGGCAGGCGAATGCGAAGATTATCGCCGAGGCCGATGTGATCCGCTTGCGTTTCGGGAATGGCAGCACGCACCCATGTATCGCTGAAATCGATAATAGTCACGATTGGCGAACCAGTCTTGAGTACTTCCCCCTCACGGGCGGCACGAACGGAAACTGTTCCAGTCACCGGAGCAATAATGTTGGTGTAGCCAAGACGAACCTGGGCCTGTTTGCGCAGAGCTTCGGCATTACCGAGTTCACCGCGCGTGGATTCAACAGTTCGCCGCGAGGCCAAGGCTTGATTGCGGTTGGCAATGGCCGTCTTTAGATCAGCATCGGCGGCGGTGACCTGGTCTTTCAACGATTGAACAGTGGCTTGTTGCGCGGCGAGGTTACTTTCCGCCTGCACACGGTCCTGGTCGGATGCAACGCCCTGCTGCGCGAGCGCGATCGTGCGGCGACTGTCGCTTTCCGTGCGCTGCAAAGTCGCTTCGGCTTGCTGTAACTGCGCGCGCGTGGACGATAGTTTCGCTTCAGCATTGGCGATTGCGCTGATGGTCGAGCCTTCCATGGCTTGCATGGTCGCCTGGGTTTCGGCAACCTTGTACTTCATGCTGTCCATGGTTGCGACAGCAGCACTGTCTTCCGCTTGTAGTTCTGAAGGGTCGAGAATGGCGATTGTCTCCCCAGCTTTCACGGGAGTGCCTTCATCCACAAGCAATTTGATGAGGCGGCCGTCCACCTGCGGGCTGACAATCACTTGATTCGCGTCCACCGTGCCAATCAGATCAAGATCGCGGGAAAGCGGCGTTGAGAGCAGGAAGTAAACCAAAGAAATCACGCCAATCGCGCCGAGTAAGATGGCAATTCTGTTTCGCGCATTCATGCACGCGCTCCTTTGTGCGATAGATGGTTTGGGTTGAATAAGGCTGCAGAAATAAAATCGAAAACAGCGGCCCGTCGTTCCGCGAGCTTCTCCGGAGACATCGGATCCACTTTGGTCAGCAAGCGAATCACATTGGTGCTGTTGAAGTAGAAAGCGATCACAGCAATCATGGACGGGACGAACTGCATGGGATCCACCCGGCGGAATTCCCCGGAAGCCATGCCTTCGCGAAGAACTTCGGAAACGCGCATAAACAGGGGATGAAAATAGTTTTGAACGATGTGTTCGAAATGCGGCGATTTGCCCGCCTTTAAACGCATCATTTCGCCCTGCACAATTCGCGCATAAACGGGATGAGTAGCGATGTAATCGAAGTGCGTGCCCACATAGCCCAGCAGCTTTTTCCCGGGAGGCAGCTTTTGTGAAAGCGCCCTTTGTACCTCTTCCAGAAGGCCGCTGAAGACTTCGTCCAGAACCGCGCGGTAGAGTGTCTCTTTGTCCCGGAAGTAATAGTAGAGAAGCGCCTTGTTGACCTTCGCGGCGCGGGCGATCGCGTCAGTACGGGCGCCAGACAGCCCTTGATCAGAAAATTCGCGGACGGCGGCGCGCAGTATCGCTGCGCGGCTTTCGACAGGGCGGCCGCGCGTACCAAGCCGGGATTTGGATATGACCTGCATTGTTAATTAACTGGTTAGTTAAAATGATGTCATAAGCAAGACAGCGATTCAAGTAAGTATTAAAGTTACAACAGTGCACAAAAATGGGAGTAAGCCGCGGAGCTAAATTCGTGGCTATGATTACCCTGGAATATTCAAGAATTCACCAACCTTTAATCTGACTGCAACCTCTCTGCAATGTGACCCGGACAGACTGAATTCTAGCCTCCCTAGGACCTGTTCTTTTGACTGCAAGCAGCCACACTGGATTTAACGTCGGAGCCGCCCAGAGTGAAACTTGGGCCCCTAAGCCATTGATTTATGTGGTGGAAGATGAAACCGACATCGCCCGCCTGATTTGTTTTCACCTCGACAGCAACGGCTACGCTACGCGATGGTTCCCTGGTTCAGCCGATGTAATTGACCAGGCAAGCAAAGAACAGCCGGCTTTGTTCCTGCTCGACATCATGATCCCCGGCAGCGATGGACTCGATTTGTGCCGGCAAATCCGGCTACATCAACCTCTCTCCGGCGCGCACATCATTTTTCTGACTGCTAAAACGAGTGAAGGTGATCGCGTGCGAGGGCTGGAGTTGGGTGGCGATGATTATGTGACCAAACCTTTCAGCCCACGGGAACTGGTTGCCCGCGTCCGCGCTGTACTACGTCGCTCACGTGAGTCCGGTCGAAAAGAAGTGCTGCTGATGGGCACGCTGGAAATCGATGCTTCGTCCATGATTTTGAAAGTCAACGGCAAAATTGTGCCTACTACGACGCGCGAGTTTCGCCTCCTCGAATATCTGGCGCGGCGGGGATCCCGTGTTTTCACGCGAGACCAGTTGCTTGATGCCGTCTGGTCGGAAGGCTCGTTCGTGACGCCACGCTCCGTGGATGTTTATGTACGCCGCTTGCGAGAAAAAATTGAGCCGGATGCGGAAAACCCTACCTATCTGAAAACCGTCCGCGGCATCGGTTACCGGTTTGACGTGCCCCGATAAGGGGCCACTAGCATTAAACAGTCCAATCGAAGATGCTAAAGTTGTAAGTTCATGTCAGCCCCCGATTCTCTTTTCGTTAAGGCTTGCCGATTGCAGCCCGTGGAGCGCACTCCAGTTTGGTTCATGCGGCAAGCAGGGCGCTACATGCCGGAATACCGGGCCGTTCGCAAACAATATTCGTTGATTGAAATTTGCAAGCATCCGCAGATTGCCGCAGAAGTTACAATTACCGCAGCCGAAGCTTTGGGAGTGGATGCGGCAATTATCTTTGCCGATCTTTTGCTCCCCCTGGAAGTCATGGGCCTGCCATTTCATTTCTCCCCGGGCGAGGGTCCCGTTATTGAGAAGCCGTTACGCACGGCGGCCGATATTTCTGCTCTACGGACCGATCGAGCCGCCGACTTAGGCTATGTTGCGGAGGCAGTTGCCCTAGTTTGCAAGCAGTTTGGCGCAAAGCTCCCGGTCATCGGTTTTTGCGGCGCTCCGTTCACGTTGGCCAGCTACATGATTGAAGGTGGTGGGTCACGCAATTACATTCATGCCAAGAAAATGATGTATTCGTCGCCGCGGGCGTGGGATGAGTTGTTGGGCAAACTGGTGGCGGTCGCAGGCGAATATGCCGCACAGCAGGTGCGCGCCGGTGCTGACGTGATCCAGGTTTTTGATAGTTGGGTCGGCTGTCTTAGCGTGAATGATTATCGTCGCTACGTTTTGCCACGGACGAAAGAATTAATAAAGCAACTGCAAAAAACTGGCGCGCCTGTGGTTTATTTCGGCACCGACAGTGCGACCCTCTTGCCGGCAATGAGTGAGACAGGAGCCGAAGTGATCGGCCTCGACTGGCGAATTCCTCTCGATGAGGGCTGGCGTAGTGTCGGCAAAAAAACCGGCGTGCAGGGCAATCTCGACCCCGTGTTGCTGTTCGCCGATTGGAAGGAAATTCAACCTCAGGCGGAAGAGATTCTACGTCGCGCTGCCGGACGCCCCGGGCACATCTTTAATCTTGGACACGGCATTCTCCCGGAAACTCCCGTAGAAAACGTGAAAGCATTGGCAGATTTCGTCAAGCAATATTCGTTCGAGACCGCATCGCGATAAAAGCAACATATAACCTTCGGCCCAGCTACATGAAACGAATCGCAATCATCGGTGGTGGTGTATCGGGATTGTCGGCAGCATATTACCTGGAGCAAAAGCGCAAAGAAGGCATCGCAGTCGAATACTCCCTCTATGAATCCAGTCCGCACGCGGGCGGAGTTTTGCGCACGGAAAAAATCAATGATTGCCTTGTAGAAGCCGGGCCAGATTCATTTCTCAGCGAAAAACCTTGGGCGGCTGAACTCTGCCGTGAAATTGGCCTTGGTGATCAGCTAATCGGCTCAAACGATGCCGAGCGAAAAACCTACATTCTAGTGAACGGCCGGTTAGTTCCTCTGCCCGATGGACTCATGTTCATGGTGCCCACGAATCTTGTCGCAGCTGCCGCTTCGCCGTTGTTTTCCATGCACACCAAGCTGTGCATCGCTCGTGAACGCTTTATCCCTCCTCGTCGCGCCGAGGAGGATGAATCTGTTGCGCAATTTGTAGAACGGCACTATGGCAGGGAGATGGTAGAACGGCTGGCCGATCCTTTGCTCTCTGGCGTCTATGGCGGGAGTGCGGACAAATTGAGTGTGCGCGCAGTGTTGCCACGTTTTGCCGAGATGGAAGCGCAGTATGGCAGCCTTGGGCGTGGCATGCTTGCAGCGCGCAAAAAATCGAATACGAGCGCAAAGAAGGCAAGCTCGATTTTTACTTCTCTCCGTGATGGTATGCAGAGTTTGACGGATGCTTTGTCAGCGCACCTTAATCCGGAAGCAGTGAAACTGAATGCCCGCGTGCAAGCCATTCAAACGGAGGGCGAGAGCTGGGTGATTTCTGCAGGTTTCGGTTCAGATGAATTCGATGCCGTGATTCTGGCTACACCGGCAACCGTCAGCTCAGCGCTTGTCGGCATGCTCAGCAGCGAATTGGCGGCTGAGCTTGGGGGGATTTCTTATAGTTCATCCGCGACGGTTGCGCTCGTGTATTCAGGAGAAGTGCGCGCGCAATTGCCGCCAGGTTTTGGATTCCTCGTGCCGCGCAAGGAAGGTTTAAGAATGTTGGCTGCGACGTTCGTGCACAACAAGTTCCCGCATCGCGCGCCTGAGGATCGAGCTTTGCTGAGGTGTTTTTTTGGAGGCAGCGAAAATCAAGATGTATTGGCACTTTCCAACGAACAGATTTTGACAGTTGCACGCGCGGAACTCCAAAAAAGTTTGGGCTTAACTGCTGAACCGCAAGCCACGCGCGTCTATCGTTGGAAAGGCGCAATGGCGCAATACAACGTGGGCCACTTGGAACGCCTGCAACGAATCGATGAACAGATGGCAAGATTTCCCACGCTGGCACTAGCGGGCAACGCTTATCGCGGCATTGGCGTGCCTGACTGCGTTCGCTCCGGCCAACAAGCTGCAAATAGGGTATTAACGGCAATGGCATTGCAATAATTTATTTCCCAAAACCTTCTTTTTGCTACGGGGTTAACATGGGATAGGGGTATTTATGCGCAAAACATTTTTACTGGCGGTCGTATCGGTTTTCCTCATGTCTTGCTTGAACTTGCCGCTGCCGGCGCAGGATCGTTCCCAAGCGCAATCTGAGGTGGAGGGCCGTTCGCAGTCGAACTCGCAAGCCCAATCACAAGCGGTTACGCAAGGCGCGTCGCAAGCCCAATCGCAAGCGACTTCACAAGCGCAGTCCCAGCAAGTAAACACACAGATGCAGAATTCTTCCGGTTCATCCGCACCGATGCAGATGAATATGCCGATGCAGTCCACTGCCAACCCAGCCGCCCAGCAGGATATGACCAACAGCAATGATGGCTCAGCCGCTGCCATGCAATCCATGGAGGGTCATCACATGGACATGGGGCCTCATATGAAGATGACGGCACTGCGAGCTCCCCAACCAGGTGACGCGCAACGCGCTGCCGAAGTCGTGGAATCCGCGCGCAAGGCGGCGATCCGTTACGCCGACTACCGTGACGCGCTGGCGGACGGTTATCACATCTTCTTGCCCAATGTTCCCCAAAAGCAGTATCACTTCACCAACAACAATTACGCGATCGAAGCGGCTTTTCGCTTTAATCCTGACCATCCCACTTCGCTGCTGTATCAAAAAGTTGGAGACGGTTACAAATTGATTGGTGTGATGTACACCGCCCGTAAAACTGCCACCGAAGATGAACTCAACGAACGCATTCCCCTGAGCATTGCGCAATGGCACGCGCATGTAAATTTGTGCCTGCCACCGCTGGGCACCAGCGGAACACAACTGCTTGCACAAAATTCACAGTTTGGATTGCGGGGCTCCATCTCAACGAAAGAAGCCTGCGACGCCGCGGGTGGGCGTTTCATGCCGCAAATTTTCGGATGGATGGTGCATGTCTATCCCTTTGAGAAGACACCGGAAGAAATTTGGTCAGTAGAACGCCAGGCCCCCGGCCACGAGCACATGGATTAGCTTTCAATCTGATCGCGCCACCTGAAAAACGGCGCGATCACTCACCAGAAAATTTGCCACAGAACAAACGGCAATGCTCACGGCATTGGCGGCAAGATATGGCATGCCAAACAGAGCCACCATCCACTTCATCAGCAGCAAATTGCCCAGGATGGAAACCATTCCCGTAGTCAGATTAAATTTTGCGAAGCGGCGCAAACTGCTTTCGCCTTGGCGATCCGCCCAGGTAAAGCGTTCGTGCCAGATGAAGTTATGAATCACCGCAACTTCAACCGCCAGCGCCGTTGCTGAGAGATAATCCATGCGCAAGCCGCTTTTCAGTAGCGCCAGCACTATCAACTGCACGGCAATTCCCATCGCGCCGACTGCATTAAACTTTAGCCAGCGCATCGCAGTTTGCTTCACGATAGCCGCTCCTGTACATACAAACGGTGCGTGTTGCGAGCCGTGAAGTAGATCGTCATCGCTGCCATGCCGATGAGTCCAATCCCGCCTCCAATATCAAATAAGCGGTAGTGGCCATGCAAAACTACCGGCCAGCGAAATAATGCAAGATTGCCCACGGCGAGCAAAATCCGTAGCTCCGTTGGGCCAAAGCTCCAGAAGGAGAGCTGGAATTCGCCGAGCGCATAAGTCGCCAGGTAGGACTGAATTGAAAGCAGAAGAAATGCGACCAGCAAGCCAATCGCGATATAGGGATGCATATATCCCGAAAGCGCAAGCCCACCCATCAGCGCGACCGAGCCGAAACTATCCACCATGTGATCAACGTAAAAGCCATAGCGCGGGCGCTGGCGGTTACGCACGCGGGCCAGCGTTCCATCCAGCGAATCCCCGAACCAATTCACCGCTAGGCAGACTATAACGACCAGCAGCCACTGCCGGTCGTAGCGGGCCATGGCATAACTTATCCCTGCCATGATTTGGGCGAGGAACCCGAGGGCCGTCAAATGGTCAGAATTGACCCAGGCGGGAAGACGTTGCGCCGTCGCTAACAGCGCCCGTTTTTCAATGGAAGATAAAAGACTTTCCTGCACGCGGCTAGCTTTAAGGAATTTTTCCTTCCTCGCCTCGCTCAAAACCCTGGGATCAACCTGCTCACAAAAATCTGTCAATGTGCTGGCCATCGCTCCCTCCTGTCCCGCTAATTTGACCCAGGAACGACTGCGAGGCAATGGTCTACGCCTCAATTCATCCTTAATCGGAGATTAATTTGTATGTGATTGAAAATTAGGGCGAAAGACGTAGTTCTAATTTAGCTCTAGGGGTCAGATTTTTAGCGTAATGCTGCCGCTAAAGGCATGCGAGCGGCTGATTTTGACCCTTGATATTTACCCCGGATCTCAACCAACTTCTCCAACTCACGGCGGCCGAGCGGCTGCTGGCATCCCAGCAGATGGGTAACAAGCGCGATTTGGGCGAAGTGCTCGACCGTTTCCATTTTCATGTAGGCGGATTGAAGATCCACGCCGTAACTGACCACGCCATGGTTCGACATAAGAATGGCGTCATACTCTTCCACCAACGGTTCCAGCGCTTCGGCCAGCTCCGGTGTACCCGGAGTGCCATACTTAGCCAGAGGAATCGAACCGAGCCCGATGACGACTTCACAAACAAGCGGTTGCTCAAGGGCCATGCCGGCAGCTGCAAATCCAGTGGCTGTGCGCGGATGGGCGTGAACAATTCCGCGAATATCGGGCCGCTGGCGGTAAATCAGCAAGTGCATGCCGATTTCGCTGGACACATTGCGCCGTCCGGCGACACGTCGTCCTTCCATGTCCACAATCACAAGGTCTGAGGTCTTCATCATGCCTTTGCACATGGCGGTGGGGGTGACCAGGATGCGGTTTTCGTCGAGCCGGATCGAGAGGTTCCCATCCATGGCGGCGACATACCCGCGATCATGCATCATCTTGCCGTAGAAGACGATGTCCCGTCGAAATTGCCGTTCGCTCGCCATAAGGCTGAACTACGCAAAAACAAGTGCGCAAATGTTAACCCACACGCAGCCTCGGAGACAATCGGTAATTTTGACCATGAACGAATGGCCCTACTAGCGCCTATCGTCACTATAATGACGGAACGTGCTGGTTTCCGACTTCAACTTCCACCTTCCTGAGGAACTGATCGCGCAAGAGCCACTCGCGGAGCGCTCTGCCTCGCGCATGTTGTGTTTGAACCGGACTTCAGGAGCTTGGCAAGATCGCACATTTACTGAATTTCCTGATATTTTGCGTCCAACCGATTTGGTGGTTTTCAATAACACTCGAGTTTTTCCCGCCCGTTTGTTTGGAAAAAGGGCCTCAGGCGAGGGAAAGATCGAAGTCCTGCTTACCCGCCAGATTTCCAGCGAGCCCAATGAATGGGAATGTCTGGTACGGCCGGGAAAGAAAGTGGGTGTCGGCGAGCGTCTGTATTTTGGAGATAGCGCTTTAGAGGCAGAAGTGGCTGCTCGGGGTGACTTTGGCGAACGGCGAATTCGTTTTGCTTCAGTTCCTGATTTTTTTGCGCGTATCGAACAACTAGGCCATGTGCCGCTGCCTCCCTATATTGGCCGGGAAGATCGCGTGGAAGATCGCGAACGCTATCAAACAGTTTTCGCAAAAGAGCGCGGCTCTGTCGCAGCTCCGACCGCTGGGTTGCATTTCACTCCGGAAATTTTGGAAAAGATTCGTTCGCGCGGAATCGAAACCGCCGAACTTACTTTGCATGTGGGCTTGGGAACGTTTCAGCCAATAAAAGTGGACCGCGTCGAAGATCACAAATTGCATTGCGAACACTTCGAAATTTCCGGAGAAGCTGCGGCGGCAATCAATCGTGCAAGGCTTTCGAATCGGAGAATCGTCGCAGTCGGCACGACCACCGTTCGGACGCTCGAATATGCTGCCTCGCAATCTCCAGAAATTCAACCGAGCTCCGGCGAGGCAGACATCTTTATTTATCCTGGGTATAAATTTCAGGTTGTTGACGCCATGCTCACAAATTTCCATCTGCCACAATCAAGCCTGTTGATGCTGGTCTGCGCCTTTGCTGGAAGAGAAAATGTGCTTGCAGCTTATCGCCACGCCGTTCAATCAAGATATCGCTTTTACTCCTATGGCGACTGCATGTTCGTGGAATAAATCGCGCAGGGCGGAGCCCTAAACCCGATACCCGGCTTCAGCGCCTGAGCGCCGCTGATGGGGTGGGAGTATCCTTAACATGAAGGCATCCCCTAGCGGCTTTGAAAATGACGATCTCCGTTCTCCAACTCGGCACCATCGATTATTCGACCGGCCTGCGCCTGCAACAACGACTCGTTGAACTCCGCAAAGATGGCCAGATCGGCGATGTTCTTCTACTTCTCGAGCACTTGCCGGTCATCACTTTAGGACGCAACGCGAAAGCCGTGAATGTAATCGCCTCTCCAGAATTGCTGACTCAGCGTGGCGTTGAAGTCTTCGAGACGAATCGCGGCGGCGACGTGACTTTTCACGGCCCCGGCCAAATCGTCGGCTATCCCATCTTCGATCTGCGAGGATTTCCCTCAAGTTCAGATAAGCGGCCAACCATGGGCGTGATCGAGTACGTACGAGGATTGGAAGAGGTCTTGATTCGCAGCTGCGCTGACTTCGGCATACCGACAAGGCGCATCCCCGGGCTGACCGGAGTGTGGACCGGCCCGGACGATCTTTCATCCCGAGCGCATCCAACCGACGTGTCATCCCGAGCGGCGCAGGATGATTCGCTTGCGAATCATCCTATAAAGTCGAGGGAACTGCTTTTTGCTTCGGATGAAGATAAAAGTGAAGAAGCCAAAATCGCTGCCCTCGGCGTTCACATTTCCCGTGGCGTAACGTCCCACGGCTTCGCTCTAAACGTCAACACCGATCTCAGCTTTTTCGATCTCATTATTCCTTGCGGCATCACCAGCAAACCAGTGACTTCCATGCAGAAAGAACTTGGCCACTCGCTCGATCTCAATGGCATCGCCGAATCTCTCTCCCGCAATATGGGACGTGTCTTCTCCAGCCAGATGCTCTGGATCGAAACGCTTGATGATCTACTTGGCTTCAAAGTTGGTGTGCCCATGCAAGTGCCGGCAGAGTTGCGCCAGATGCACAAACAACAAGAAGACGACCAAAGCTGGGCTTGACCATGTGGCGCGGGCGCCTCGCCCGCGATTGATACCAACTAGCCCAACCCCGCCCTCTCGCGTTAGCATCTAGAGTTGGCCTTATAACCAAGCTTTTGAGCATTCACCATGGCAATCAAGAAAAAATCCGGCAGTAAAGCATCGTCGAATGGCAATAGAACCGTGAACAAAGCGCACACTAACGGCAATCGAAATTCGAGCCTTCGCCAATACGAAATTCCCGACTACCGTCTCGAACATCCAAACTTCTCCGTCCACCAGGTACGGAAGGGCGATGAGATGCGTTACGAAGTCACCGGCGATCTCGATACGCCGGTGCCTCCAATTCGCGACTCGAAGTATCTCGACAAAAAGCAGTGCATCGAGATTTACCGCTACATGCTGCTCAATCGCCGCATGGAGACTGCGCTCGAAAATCTCTACAAGCAGGGCAAAGTCGTGGGTGGAGTTTATTTCGGCCTCGGCCAGGAAGCCTGCTCCTGCGCCTCGGCCTATGCCCTCGATAAAGACGATTGGTTCGCCCCCATGATTCGTAATCAGGGGTCGCTCTTGGTGCGCGGCTTTCGCGCCAGCGACACCATGATGCAGTACATGGCCAAAGCCGGTTCGCCGACCAAGGGCCGCGACGGTACTTCGCACTTTGGCGATATTGAGAAGCGCAACATGGTCTCGCCGATTTCCATGCTCGGCGATTTAATTCCTGTGATGTCGGGCGTGGCGCTGGGCGCGCGTTTGCAAGGACGCGATGTTGCCGTACTCACTTACATCGGCGATGGCGGCCAATCCACGGGCGTGACTTACGAAGGCATCAACTTCGCGGCGGTGCAAAATCTTGGTCTTGTGCTCATTGTCGAAAGCAACGAGTGGGCCTATTCGACTCCTTCAGAAATGCAGTTCAAATGCACCGACCTCGCTGAACGCGCCATTGGATACGGCATTCCGGGCGTGATCGTGGACGGCACCGACGCCTGCCAGGTCTATGACGCCACGCGCGAAGCCGTCGAGCGCGCCCATCGCGGCGAAGGCGCAACCATGATCGAAGCGAAGATGATGCGCATGAAAGGCCACGCCATCCACGATGCGGCGACGTATGTTCCGAAGCCGCTATTTGATTTCTGGAAGCGTCGTGATCCCATTGCGCGGTTTGAGAATTACTTAGTCCGCGAGACAAAATGGCTGAGTGCGAAAGAGAATGCTGACCTAATCGCCGAAGTCGAAAAGATCATCGAAGCCGAACGTGAGATCGCCGTTAATTCTCCGATGCCAACGCCCGAGTCTGCTCTAGGGGGCGTCTATTGCGAAGACGGATGCCATGCCATCAAACCGAAGTACGGCATGCCAAAAGTGCGCAAAGGTTCAGGCGGATTCAAAGAAACCGAAGCGGCAGTGCATTTGAAGTAATGCGTTTGTAAATCTGCGTTCATCAGAGTAATCAGCGGTCAAGGACTTTCATATGGCACAACTTACTTATCTCGAAGCTATCCGCCAGGGAATCTGGGAAGAAATGGAACGCGACCCCACCGTCTTCTGCCTCGGCGAAGATATCGGTATCTACGGCGGCGCGTTCAAAGTCACCGACGGCTTTATCGGCCGCTTTGGCGCCGAGCGCGTGATTGATACGCCTATTGCGGAGTCGGCCATTGTGGGCGCGGCTTTCGGTGCATCGCTCACTGGCATGCGTCCCGTCGCCGAATTTCAGTTCATGGATTTCATTCCCTGCGCCATGAATCAGATTTCCAACATGGTTGCCAAGACGCACTACCTCTGGGGTGCGCCCGCGCCGCTCGTTCTCCGCGGTCCCAGCGGCGGATACGTCCACGGCGGCCCGTTCCATTCGCAAAATCCCGAGATGTGGTTTGTACACAATCCTGGCCTCAAAGTCATTTGCCCGGCGACACCTTACGACGCCAAAGGCCTCATCAAAGCCGCTATTCGCGACAACAATCCCTGCATTTTCTTCGAGCACAAATATCTCTATCGCCGCATCAAGGGCGAAGTCCCCTCCGAAGATTACGTCGTGCCCATCGGCAAGGCAAACATCGTGAGGGAAGGCAGCAATCTCAGCATCATCACTTATGCCGCGATGGTGCACTCTGCGCTTGAGGCCGCCGAGGTTCTTAAAAACGACGGCATCGATGTCGAAATTCTCGACCTGCGCACCGTCTCCCCGCTCGATCGCGAAGCCATCGCTGCCACCGTTCGCAAGACCAACAAAGTCATCATTCTGCATGAACACTCGCGTACCGGCGGTCTCGCGGGAGAAATCGCGGCCATGATCAACGAAGAAGCCTTCGATTCGCTCGACGGCCCCATCGTTCGCATCACCGGCCTCGACTCCGCCGTTCCCTTTTCGCCGCCGCAGGAAGAATTTTTTCTTCCCAAGGTGAGTGAAATCGTCAACGAAGCGCGTAAGCTAAAGGCGTACTGACGGAAAGACCATGCGCAACTTTATTCTTGGCATCATTATCGTGCTGCTCGTTATCGTGCTCGGTGGTTTGGCCGTCGTGAATTTCGGCTGGTTCCCCACTCGTGCCGACGCCACGCCTCCCTCGTGGGAGACTCGCATCGCCAGCAGCGCTCTCGATGCTTCTATGGAGCGGCATGCGCCGCGCATCGCCAATCCCGTTCCACCGACCGACGAAAATCTGATCGAAGGCATGAAAATTTACACCATGAATTGTGCGGTCTGCCACGGCACGCTTGATGAAAAGCCCAGCCCACTGGCGACTTCGTTTTATCCGCCCCCGCCGCAGTTGATTCTCATGCCCCCGGATGACCCGGAATGGCATGTTTATTACGCCATTCGCACCGGCGTGCGCTACTCGGGTATGCCTGCATGGAGCAAGGCTCTCAGCGACGACGATATCTGGAAGGTCACAGCATTTCTTACTCGTCTCGAAAAACTTCCTCCCAATGTTCAGGATTATTGGAAGAAAGCTTTCGGCGTTGGCCCGCTACCCGCCGGGGCCGATCACGATTCCATGCCCATGAAATCCGACAAAACTGAACCTTCCAAGAAGCCTTAATCTTTTCTGCAATCCGAGCAATCCGGAGTGTATTTCATGGCAGGGATGAGCGAGAAATCCGTTTTTCGCCCGCCCGATACCTGCGTGTCAGCGTATCCGAGTAGCCTCTTATATAATGAAAAGTTACGTTTCATCCGAATTTCTTACTAAATACCCTGAGGACATTTATGCCGACTGACATTGTTATGCCCCAAATGGGCGAATCCATCGTTGAGGGCACCATCACCAAATGGCTCAAGAAGCCGGGCGACAAAGTGCAGCGCGACGAACCGCTCTTTGAAATCTCCACCGACAAAGTGGACGCCGAAATTCCCGCGCCTGCATCTGGGGTTTTGCAAGAAATCAAAGTCGCCGAAGGAACGACGGTTCAGGTGAACGCAGTTGTCGGCACCATTGCTGCAGAAGGCGAAGCTGCTCCAACGAAATCGGCGCCAGCTCCTGCCGCGCCTGCCAAATCTGCTGCTCCGGCAGTACCGGCGAAAGTTGAGGCCCCCGCCCCCGTCGCTGCTGCAGCCGCTCAACAAGAAGAATCGGACGATGACGACCATGCCCGCTCATCTCCGCTCGTTCGTAAAATCGCCCGCGAACACAACGTGAATCTCTCGCAAGTAAGCGGCACCGGGCTCGGAGGCCGCATCACGAAGCAAGACATTCAAGCCTTTATTGACCGTCCTGCTGCTGCAGCCGCACCAAACTATTCGGCTCCAGCTCCACAAACCGCCGCTCCGCGCCCATCCTCACCCGCAGCTCCAGCCGCGCCCGCGCCTTACCCCGGCGATCTCGTGCCCATGACCAACATGCGGAAGATTATCGCGCAGCGCATGATCGAGTCACGCCGCACCAGCGCTCACGTTCACTGCATGTACGAAGTGGATTTCACCCGCATCGTCAATCTCCGCAACAAGCACAAAAACGGATTCGAGCAGCGTCACGGCGTTCGCCTTACCTTCATGCCCTTCTTCGTGCGCGCCGCCATCATCGCCTTGCAACAGTTCCCCATCATCAACGCGTCCACCGAAGGCGATAACATTCGCTATCACCGCTACATCAACATCGGCATTGCCGTTGCTCTCGATTGGGGATTGATCGTTCCCGTCCTCAAGAACGCCGGTGACCTCAACTTCCTCGGATTGCAGCGCGGCATCACCGATCTCGGCGAGCGTGCCCGCTCCAAGAAACTCAAGCCCGAAGACGTCGAGGGCTCAACCTTCACCGTCACCAATCCCGGCCAGTTCGGCGCGGTCTTCGGATTGCCCATCATCAATCAGCCCAACTCGGCCATCATGGGCGTCGGCGGCATCACCAAGCAGCCGATGGTTCTGACCGACAAAGACGGCAACGACTCCATTGCCATTCGCAGCGTCGTGCACATGACGCTCGGCTACGACCATCGCTTGATTGACGGCGCCGTCGCCGACCAGTTCATGGCTTTGGTCAAAAAGACGTTGGAAACTTACAGCGAAGAAATTGGCTAAAAAACTCACGTAGGGGCAGGTGTCCTCACCTGCCCACGCGAGCGCGCCTCGACAGTTGTAGCCCATAACAAATTTGTCATTCCGAAACCCTGCGTTCTCACTAGCAGGGCGAGGAACCTTGCGCGTAGCTTCGACACACTAGCCGCGCCTCGCCGCTATTTCGGCCAGTGCCCATGCCATGAAATGCCCGCGCTGATCGCGACTGTGATCATCGCATTCAGCAATCGGTCGTAAACGCCCCGGCGAATATCATTCCGTTCCAGCGTGTCAATACGCTGCTCCGCGATATTCATGCGCCCCGGCTGATTGTTCCCAATCAGCATTTCCATTCGCGTTTCCAGGCGCGCGAGTTTCTCCAGCACTTCGCGCTGAAAATCGCCGTCCGCCACTCTCACGACGAGTTGTTTTGAAACGCTGCCTTCATTCATAACCAATCCTCACTAAGCTGGCTCTGCGTGCTCCGCGATCTCTGCGGTGAGATTGCTTTTACATAGTTGCCCCCAACGGAAAATCCAGATGGAGCGCCGCGGAGTAGCGGCTATATCGCGGTGGATTTGACGCATCATACTGCTGCACAAAAAAATCCACTGTCCGCGCCAATCGCGGCAGCGTAAATGTCTGGGTCGTAAATCTCCCCAGCAGATTCCGGTTGTTTCCCACTCCCCAGCCTTCATCACTCCACCTGACCTCAAATCCGCCGCCGCTTGGCGGCGCGTTGCCCGCATCAATCGTCACCGTTGTTGAAGTCACCTGCGTAATCTGCGCTGAAGTTAAGTCAGCAATATAAATGTTCCCAACTTGCGTGTTCGCATAGCTTGTCACATCGGGCAGCGCTGTCAAACTTGACGCTTCAAATTCAAAAGCCAGAGGCCTAGCTGCATCCATCGCAAATTGGACCAGATACCGGCTGTGTTCCCCCGCGAGATCCTCCACTGTAATCTGCACTTCGCGCACAATCGCCGTAAACGCGGTGCCGCGGGAAGGAGCATTAATGTTCATCGCGTCGCCCGGCAAGATATCTGTAGCTCCATCTGGCAAGAAATCGCTCCACGTCTCGTATTGGCCGCTGTAAGCCGGATTAACAGCATCATCTAAAATTGCCAGCGCAGCCTGTTCGCAATCCGCGGATGTCCGCGCCGGGGGCAGCTTCACCCGTCGCACCACCCCATGCACTCCGGTATCAACTCCCCGCTGCTGTGCCGCAATGCTCGTTGGATTCGTAATTCGTGCAATCGCGCGCCCTCGCCCACGATAATGCACTTCAATCTGCTGGTTCGCCGCCGGTACATACGCCGAAAAGAACTCAAGTTCTGTACTTGTCGTTCGGCACTCCGCGCCCTCCGATAAATCACCGACCAACAAAGTGCTGAACGTCGCGCCCGGCAGAGCGCTCCGCACTTCTGTATCAATCGCGTCAATCAATTCCGTAAATGCAATCGCGCATTGCAGGTTTGCCGCGTTGATCAATGCATACGTGCAAAACCCGGGCGCGTCCGCAATCTCTCCGTCATAAAGCACTGTCGAAGGCGCGACTTGCGATGCGGGATTCGACGGATCAATGTCATGGACTTCCAAAACTAAGCGGACGTTCGCCGCAACCGCCTCTCCGCCGTACCCCGCACCCGCGGGGTGCACTGACGAATGAAAAATCTCTTGCAGCCGATAAATCTCCTGCGAATACAGCCGCGTAGTCATTGTGTAGTGATGCCCCGCAATCGTCGTTAGTGGCGTACCAACTGCGGAACCATTCATCAACGCCTGAATATTATTCTGCGTTCCATTCGGCGTGATCTGAAATCCCGCCAGACATCCGCCAATGGAAACCGCTCCTGCGTACAACCCTCCAATCACCGCCGACGACGGAGCATTGAACGCCACATCGCCATGCTGCATCACCACCGCCCCACCTAACTCAACTTGCTCGATGAACTCAACCAGTGTCCCGCCATCGCTGCCCGTTCCGCCAGCAATCTGCAGATTGCCATTCACTATCGAAACTGCATTCGTTGGATCAGTGACCACCCATCGCGTAGGATCAAGCCGCGGCCCCGTGTACTCTTCATCGAACACCGTCGTGCTCGTCTTCGTGTAGGGAGTTTGAGAAAGATAAAATCTTTCCGTCAGCCCATCGCCCACAAACAGGCACGTCGCGGCCATGTAGCAATTCACAATCGATCCGCCAAAATCCACAGTCATGTCCGATGATCGGATGGACACCGTCGCGTACGCATTAAACTCGCCCGGCGGCACGATTACTTTTCCCGCTTGCGAAGTTCCCGGTGGATTTTGCGGAATATATCTCGCCGCGATCAGCGCTTCTTGCACTCCCTGCGATGCGCTCGTCACCGTATATCCCGAGGGATGTGTGTTCACCGTAGTGAATTGCAACGTCCCCGGATTTCCATCGCCCGCGCACGTTCCGCCCGTCACCAACACCGCTTCCGGCGTGCCCGTGCCCGTGACATATACGTAATAAGCCGGCTCCGCTCCTGTCACTCCCGCCGGGCACGCGGAGAGATTCACTGTCACCGCGCCCGGCGTGCCCAAATTTTCTGACGGAGTCTGTGTCCACGCATAATCGGTCGCATACTTCACCGCTTCCATCCCCGCGCTTACGCCGCCGCCCGCCGCTGGCGCATATTGCCCGGTCGAAGACGAATATGTAAGCACCTGATTGTTCGTCGGGCTCGTACTCGCCACCGGCGTGCCTTGAATCGAAACCGCGTTGCTGCTCGTTCCACACGCCCCCCACGTCGAATTTCCATGCAGACATACGCTGTTGTTGGCGGAACCGCTCGCAAGTTCGCCCGTCGGCACCACGCCGCTCACCAAATCCGCCTTCGAGCTAACGTTCGTATCAACGTATTGCTTTGTAGAAGCCTGATTCGGAGCCGTCGGTGCGCCCGGCAGCGTGAGTGGCCCGGTCATCGTATCTCCCGCCTTGCTCACATAATTTCCCGCGCCCGCGTTTTCGACGGAATTGTCCACATACGCCTTGTTCGCCGCATCCGTCGTATTCACCGGAGTCGGCAAGCTCGGCGAAACCGAAAATTGTTTCGTTCCCGTGATCACTTCTGCGCCGCTCAAGTGCACCACGGCATCATCATTCGCTTTTCCCGCCAGCGCGCTGTTGACGTAAGATTCTGTGGCAAACTGCTGCGGCGAAGTATTCGCGCCCAACTGCGTTCGCACCTGCGCAATCGTCTCGGGAGAAGTCGTTCCTACGACCCAATACTCAGTTTTATTTGTGCCGTCATCCAGTTGGTACACGACCGTATAAACCGTATTTCCGGGTGTCGCACCCACATTCGGCGCCAGTTGTACGCTCAGCGCACCCGCATTTCCCAGCGTCACCGGATTCACTCCAGCCGCAACCGCCTGCCCCGCGGCCGTCGTAAATGCCGGCCACGAAATGACCAATGACCCCTGCGCTGGCGTCCCATCTGCCCGGTAAACTGTGTCCGAAATCGTAGTCAGCGTCGGCCCACTCTGCGCCCATGCCGCTGTCGAGGCAAAGCTCACCGCAAAAATCAGCGCCCAATAAAAAAGCCGCCCATTTAGGCGGCGTGCGTCCTGCATAACCCCTCCGTATCTTTGAATATCTTTAAACCCTCGTCATGCTTAGCGCAGCAATATCATTCGCTCGCGAATGATATTACGCAGTCGAAGGACCCCGTGTTCTCCCGAAATATGCACCGGTCTTACAGGTCATCTCGCCGATAAAAAAATCACCGGCTCCAAATTCTTCGTTCAGTCCGCGGAAACAACTCGCTTCGCAAATACGTCCTCACGCTCTCCAGATAAACATCTGGGAATTCCGCTACCGGGCGTTTGTTCTCTATCAAATAGATCGCTTCGCGCAACTCCATCCCCCTCGCGCACAGCAACGCGAGCGCCATCATCGGCGCGCGATGCACTCCCGCCGCACAATGGATATACAGTTTGCTTTCTTCTTGCAACAGCGCATTCGCGCCAAACTCAACTCCGCGCGCAAACACCTCCGGAGGTTTGGGAAGAAAATCATCTTCAATCGCATTCCACAACAACTCAATGCCGCAACTGTCCGCCAACGGAGTATCGTCAAACTCAATCTGCATGTTGATGACGTGAGTGATGCCCATGCGTGCAAGTTCGGTCATGTTGTCCAGCCGCCAAATCGCCCCTCCAACCGCAATGCGGTCATTCAACCAGGTCATATCCATGCGAACGCTTTCGCCCCGTGTGCGCCGTTTGGCGCGTGAATTATTTTGCAATGCAGCAGCCCAGGCGCTTCCGGCTTGCAGCCAGCGTTCTGCCATTCGTTCTCCCAGGCTGGCTTTCATTCTATGGTACCTTCCGCCGCCGCCTTTTCATCGCTCGTGCGGACATCGCCCGCCGGTGCCGCACCTTCCTCAGCGGTTTGCTCCGGAAATCCCAGGCGCCGTAACAAAGTCGCAATCAGCGAATCATCCACAGGACCCTCTTCCTCCGCCGACGCCGGATACAGCCCGACCAGCTCAAACAAATATTTCATCGACGTATGCTGCCCCTTATGCACCTCGGCAATGGCATTGTTGACCATGTCCAATGCTTCGTCGGCCACGACGCTCGCGATCTTCTTCCGGATGGCGCCCAGGTCTGCCGGCTTCCCGGCGGCCCTTCGCTTTGGGCGAGACTTCGTTTTCGCCGTGGAATCTTTGGCTTTGCTTGTATTCATAATTTGCTCGAACGCAAGAATCATTACCGGAAAGTCTGTCCTAAAACGCCAAAGGCGCGTCCGGTTAAGGAACGCGCCTTTAATTTTGTACTTACAAATACAGCATAGCATATTCAAGGGGGGTAACCCGCCACGGTTTTGACATTTATTTTTCCCTTGTTAACAATCACTTACATCAAAATCGGGCCTTCCCCCCTCTTGACAAGATTTTCCACAGCCATCGTTTTCCGCCGATGTGCATCCGTCACACGCGACGGAGTTTTCCACATTTTCTTCATCCTCATCGCTGTCATCCTGAATCTCCAGCCGGTCCAATAGCCCGCCGGCCAGGAACAATTCGCTGATGTGGTCCACTGCCTCATAAAAACGCCTTTGCATGGTGCGCTCGCCGTAACCCAGCATCGCGCCCGCTTCTCTGCGCGTGTAATCCTGAAACACGATGGCGACAATCAACCGCTTTTCATGCGCTTGCAGCTTTTCGAGGATTTGCTCCACGTCATGCACAAAGATCACCAGGTCTTCAAATGTCGAAGAGCTGTAGGAAGTGATACGTGTGCGGAAAAATTCCCGCCCCAGCAATGAAGGCACCCGTTCCACTTCCACCGAAAGGCGCAAATAACGCAACAACATGCCGAGCGTGCGGTCACGATAAAGCCACAGGTTCGGATCGTTCGGGTCATAACTGGATTCATACGGCGGTTCGTATGCCGAATCATCTGGAAAGATTGGATCCACGCTGCTCAACAGCACTCCGCGAAGTTCCACGACCCCATCAACAAAGCCATCCATATGTGCCGGAATCATGCTGTACCTCCTGCATCGTAAAAACTTCCCCAGTCCGCCGCCCCGTCCAGCGAACCAATGCCACGCGGCGGCATCTTCTCGCCCGGCATTCGCGGTTTCGTCCGGTGCCGCGACGAGGGCGACATCTGCCGCACAGCTTCGGCGCAGCTCACGCAATAGGGTTCTTCGCTTCCGGCGTGCCTTATCCATAGCGCGCCGCAACGTTCGCAATACTTCAGTTCCAGGTGGATCACTTCATGACAGTCTTCCACAATAACCTCCTTGCCTTTCCTTCCACGCCGTTGGCGCGGAAAAACGTGAAAAATACAAAAGGCCCTGCGCCGAGGTTTCGGCCACAGGGCCCGTTTCTATTACGGAGTGCCTGATGAATGCTTTTAGTTATGAATTCCGCGCAAGGACTTTTCCACAGCTACCCATGCTGGTGGAAGTAGCCCTCCTCATATCCTGACTTCAATACCCGCCCGTTTTGCACCACAACGCTGACCTTGCCGGTAAACCGCAACGATGAAAGCAGCCGCTCCATGGATGACGAAAGCACCTCGGCAGACCGCACTTTCCGGCGAAACTCCACGAATGTCGCGCCATCCGGGTCAATCTTTGCATTGTTCTCCATACTTTCCTACTTCTCGGGGGAGTGAATTTTTTTTGCACGCGAGGCCATCCTATGCTGAAAAATTTTGCGCAGTCAAGGTCATATTGCCCATAGATGATATTTTTTTTAGAAATTAGCAAATCGCTAACATTTTTCGCGGTGCTATACTCCGCGACATGAAATTCACCGCCATGCAGGAAAACCTCCGGCAAATCCTGCTGGAGCGCATAAGGACCCGCGAACTGACCGGGCGGCGCCTGTCACAACAAACCGGATTTCGCACGGCCCACGTCTCCAACTTCTTGAATCGCAAGCGCGGACTGAGCCTCGAAGGCATGGATAAAGTATTGCGCGTCCAGAAACTTTCCATCTTCGATCTCCTTGACCCTAAAGAGATTAATCAGCATGCCAACCTCGCGCCCCGCCGCGCCGATGGCTTTCAGCTGGTCCCGATGGTCGCCGGGTCCGATGCCGGCGATCCGCGCATCGCCAAGCGCAATGTGAAGCGGGCTTTGCCCTTCAGCACAAGTTTCTTAAACCGTCTGCGCCCGGGGATGGAGGGCGACCGCAAGAATTGGGAGCGCTTTTTGCTCATTCGAGTCGAGCAAAGCACGGGCAAGAGCATGTTTCCCAAATTGGAACCGGGCTTCGTCGTCCTGATTGACCGCCATTACAACTCTCTGCGCCGTTACCGCAAAGGGCAGCCGAATCTTTACGCAGTGTATTGCGACGGCTTTTGCGTCATTCGCTATGTCGAAAAAGACGACGGCCGAGTCTTATTCCGTCCGTTGAACGCCACGTACCCCATTTCCGTTGGGAACTCGGGCGAGAGCAAAAACCGCGTCATCGGGCGCGTGTGCTATTTGGGTAACGAGGTGTGAATAAACCCGTAGTCGCACAAACCGCTCCCTTTCGCGGAATCCGGCTTACTGCTTACGCGTTCAAGCCAAAAAACGGCCTGAATAGGGCCCCTCGAATCCCCTTAAGCTCGCTTAGTCTCGGCATCCTGAAAACGGGGAAGTGCGAATTGTCGTAAGAGGTCTAACTTCTTCTCCAGGATCGCAGCCTCCTCGGGCGTAGCCTTGGCGCTCACGGGCATGACGTGGCGAGACACAAGTCCTTGTTTCGCAAGCTCAACCCATTTCGTCATTTGTTGGATGTACGCTTCTAACGCCTCGGACGGCACCTTGCAGTTGTCCACGACAAGGTAGGCCAGTGGGATATCACCAACTATAACCCACAGCCACTCATCCACTCCTGCGCGTGCAGGCTGTATATGGAAGAAAAATACCTCCACGATACCGCCGATCCCATCGCCAAAATAAGTGCCTCGTATGCTTTCGCACCAGGGGAAAGCCAGTAGGTACTCTTTTGCAGCAAGGTATGCCATGTGAAACAGCTTCGTTTCTTCGGCATCTTCCCCGAGCATTTGTTCAACAGGGACTACTCCTGTCACAGGGAGTTTGAGCGACTCATTTCGCATATGCATACCCCGGCAATATCTTAATTATAAATTTCTAACTCCGGATCTCCCTTCTCACTCCGTGCTATTTGGGTAACGAGGTGTGATGTAGCGCACAGCATTTCTGTCGCCCACTTGTGATAATGCGCAGATGGCATCTACGTTCCTGCGCTGGGACGAGCAATGGCTCCCCAAATCAGTCCTTCTCCTGCGTCACTACACACTTAACAAGTTTGGACATGATCTGGTCGCCGGCATCACGGTCGGCCTGGTCGCACTGCCTTTGGCTATGGCATTCTCCATCGCTTCGGGATTAACTCCGCAAGCGGGAATCTATTGCGCCATGGTCACTGGTTTTCTGATTTCCGCGTTGGGCGGATCGAAAGCCCAAATCGGCGGCCCGACCGGCGCGTTCGTGGTTGTAGTGGCGGGGATCGTCGCCGCTCACGGCATAGATGGACTGTTTATGTGCACAGTAATGGCTGGCGTCCTGCTCGTCGTCATGGGATTGAGCCGGATGGGTTCGGCGGTGAATTACATTCCGCGCCCGGTGGTGCTCGGTTTCACCAATGGCATTGCCGTATTGATTGCCAGCACCCAAATCAAAGACTTCTTCGGATTGAAGATGGACAAAACGCCGGGCGAATTCTGGCTGCGCATCAAAACGATTGCCGCGGCTTTCCCGACCTGGTCGTCACGGGCAACCATGCTCGCGGGGGGCACAGTAATCGTGATGATTGTGTGCCGTTTGATCTCGACGCGCATCCCCGGCCCCATCGTCGCCATGCTGGGTGCGACGATTGCTGCTTATTGGCTGAAGCTTCCCGTGGAAACGATTGGAAGCCGCTTTGGCGGAATCCCCAGCGGATTGCCGCATCTCGCGATTCCGCAGTTTCGCCCGGAACTCATTCACGGATTGCTCGGTCCCGCGCTCACCGTGGCTATGCTGGGCGCGATTGAGTCGCTGATGTCGGCGGTGGTGGCCGACCGCATGAGCCATGACCATCACAATCCGAATGTCGAGTTGGTGGCGCAAGGCATTGCCAACATGGTTTCGCCGATGTTTGGAGGACTTCCGGCAACCGGTGCGATTGCGAGAACGGCGACGAACATCCGTTCCGGCGCGCAAACTCCGGTGGCGGGCATGATTCATGCCTTCACGTTGATGTGCATTTTGCTCTTCGCTGCGCCCTATGCCAGCTATATTCCCATGGCGGCTCTGGCGGGAATTTTGATGATCGTCTCTTACAACATGGGCGAGTGGCGCGAGATTCCGCAGTTGCTCAAGTTGACCAAGACTGACATCAGCGTATGGTTCGTGACATTTGCGCTGACGGTCTTTGCCGATCTTACGGTTGCGGTCGAAGCTGGCATGATACTGGCGGCGCTGCTCTTCATTGCCCGCGTGGCGAGCACAACGACGGTTTCGCAGGTGACGGGAGATTATGTGGAGGACGCGCGTGTCCACATTTTGCAAGACAAAGACATTCCGGATTACGTGACCATCTTTCGGATTCACGGGCCGTTTCTGTTCGGCGCAACCGACAAAGTCGCCATGATTACGGAAAGGCTGGCCGAGTTGCCGCCGGTCGTGATTATCCGTCTGCGTAACATGACAGCGATTGATGCCACCGGATTATTTGCGCTCGAAGAAATTGCCAGGCAACTGCATGCGAGCGGGCGAGCTTTGATTTTGTGCGGAGCGCGCGAGCAGCCGGCAAAGCTCATGCATCAGGCGGAGTTTGAAGAAGTCGTGGGCAAGGACAACATCTGCGCCAATGTGGACGAAGCTTTGCGGCGCGCAGAAGAAGTGCACGCAGCGATGAATACAGTAGCTGACACAATCAAATGATTGGATGAATTGAGTTTAGTTTTTATACGTCTTGGTTACGTCCGTGACCTCCCACAGCGGTATGATGTGCTGAAGAGTGGTTTGGGAGTGGTTTGGGAGTGTTCCGGGGGATTCGATGACCATCCTTTCTTTTCGCAAAACTCTACGCCTGCTGATTATCGTCTCTGAATTGGGAACGATTCTCTGTGCCTCACTTCATGCCCAAAGCAAACACGAACGCTTTTGGTTGGCAGGCCGCTACGACGGCACGCGAGTCCTTGTTTACTTTGATGCCGTGAAATTCGATGGCACACTTCCACCCGACGCAAAAAGCTTAAATCCAGGTGTGGCGTCATTTTATGACGGCGTCGAGATTTCACCGACCTTTCTGGAGAGGTTTGAAAAGCAGCCAACCACCGAACATTTTGCCCTTGGCGATAAATATGACTTGCTGCTCGACGAAGACCATGTGGCGACAGTTGCGCTAACGACGCTGGTTGGCACAGAGACAGACGAAGGAGTTGGCAACGATTCGTTTGTTGGCGCGCTCGCGACCGTGAAGGGCGATGACCTTCTCTTTTTCAAAAAAGACTACTATGTCTTGCGTCGGCACGAAGAATCGACCAAACCAGCTGAGCGAGTGATCAAAATGGAGGATGAATATACGGGTATTGTTAATGGTCCGGTTGAGTTTGCCACTCAAGCAAAGATTGTCGCGCTACTTACCGAGCGCATGAACACGCTCGCGAGTAGTGCCCAACGGCAACGAGCCAGCATCTCTTCGCCGCTATTCGAAGTACAGGCGTTTCGCACGGCTCGTGGCAATTTGCGCTATTACGCCAGAATTATGTGGAAAGCGGCATCAACGAACTCACGAGATCTCACCGGTTTTGCTCTAGGAGCGTGGATTTCGCCGTCACCCACGTTGCATATTTTGGCTTTGGAAAACCGCACCGACGGTTATGAAAATTTTGGGACTGCAGTGCCGACCCTTGCCAATGTAATTAATCTAGGCGGCGGTAGAACCGGCCTGATTGTTAGGGTATTCGGCGACGATAGCAATGCGACCAATCTCATGGAGTATAAAGATGGCGCAGATCTGGGCGCCATGAATTTGCTCCAATCTATCGGGATGGGCGAGTGATCCTTGAAGAAACACTCCGGAATCTCCCGCTTACTTCTTCGACCAATAGCCAACTTGCCGCTGCGGCTGATCGGATGAAAACAGAGAGGCTCCCGAGGTTGCCGTGATGTCGTTCAGCATATAGGGCGAGCCTCCGCCGTCTTCCTGGATGGAGCCATCCGGCCCATAGACAGCGAAACCGTTGCCCTGCGTGATGGTTACATAACCATAGGGATCGGCTGTAATGGCGCTGACGGTCATGTTAAACGCACCGGCGCTCGTCACCGCAAAGTTACTCTTCGAAACTTCGACGGCCGTACCACCATAACTGGTTCCGATGAAAAGAAACCGGCGATTCGCTGCCATGAAGCAAATTGCTCCTCCGCCTCCAGCCAGCGTGGGCAGATTCACGGTTTTCCATAGCGCGACCGTTACTGTGTCAGTAGATGCGCTGACGGTGTCGATTTTCTTATAGACGTCGAGCACGACGCCATTGCCGCCGTTTGCTTCAGTATCCACCACATAAATGGCACGGGTGACCACATTGCCATTTACCACTGGCTGGCTTTCCATGATGGCTCCGACAAACCCGAAGCTCCCGAGTATTCCACTGGCATAGCAACCCTCAGTTTGCTGAGTTGAACCGCAGACCGTCCAATATACGGTCTGATTGCCCGTGTAAGTCGTGTAAAGGGTGGAGTCTGGCGCAGATGGGCTTTGCCCATAAGCCGCGAATGAAAACAAAATCACGGTTGCGATAAAAAGAATTGTCCGGCGATGGTTCGGCATTTTTTCTCCTGGCTGAAACAGCTTGCTGCGAAGGGTTTCGCGAGCACGAATGCTCGAAGTGCCGATAATTTTGTCGTCTGGTGGTTCCATTGTCAATCTGCAAATATTTGCGCACATGGATGTTAGAATCCCGCCGTGGTTGTGCCCAGCCAATCCGCCACTGTACCTTCCCGCATTGAGTCCATTGATATTTTCCGTGGGTTGACTGTGCTGACCATGATCTTCGTGGACAACCTCGGCTTTGTGCAGGGCCTTCCCTGGTGGACGGAACACATGCCGCGCGAAGCCAACGGCATGACGTATGTTGACATGGTTTTCCCGGCGTTTTTGTTTCTCATGGGAATGTCGCTGCCGCTTTCCATTCGTTCCCGTGTAGAGAAAGACGCGACGAAAGCGCAGATATGGGTGCATGTGATTTCACGTGCGCTAATTTTAGTGGCGTTGGGACTTTTCATTGCGAATGCTCCACAGGTGGATGCACAACATACGCGGATGAATTCGGAGTGGTGGGCGGGGCTTGGTTTCATTGGGATTGGGCTCGCGCTCAGCCAATTTCCTGCAAGGGCGAGTCATCTGAAGCTCTCCGCGATTTTGAAATATGGCGGAATCGCTTTGCTCGTCGTGTTAGCTGTAATCTTCCGGCGGGTTACCCCCGACAGCAATGTTGCATGGATCGATTTTTCTGATTGGGAGATCCTTGGATTGTTGGGTTGTGCCTATCTTGCGGTCGCGGCCCTATATATTTTGTTCGAAAAGAAAATTGTCGTGCTCTTTTCTGCTTTTGCCGCCTTCGTGGTCATCAATGCGTTGTCGGTCACCGGAAAGTTGAGCTTGCTGAACTCGCTGCCGCCTTACGCGAAGCCGTTTGAAGCAGGACTGACTTCGATAACGATGGCAGGACTATTAGCTGCCTTGCTCATCGTTGAAAATGAAATTGCGCCAACTTTCAAAGCAAAGGCCCGCTGGACAGTCGTTTTCGCTGTAGCCACATTCGCGGCCGGATGGATGCTTCGTCCGCTGGGCATTTCGAAACTGCGCGACACGCCGACCTGGTGCCTCTACTGCATTGCAGCAAACTTGCTGATTGTTTTGCTTTTCTACTGGATCGCCGATGTGAAACATTGGACGCGATGGGCGAGTTTCACGAAACCTGTCGGCAGGAATCCGCTGCTGGCATATTTTCTGCCTTACATCGCGTACTTCAATTCCACGGCCTTCAGACTCACCGCCGATGGAACCGTTGGCTGGCACGGGGTAGCGAAGTCATTATTTTTCACTGCATTGATTCTTGCTATAGTCACAACCCTCGATCGGATGAAGATCAAAGTGCGATTATAAGTAAACGATTTTTTTTGAAAACTTATGATCACCCTTGAGCGCGTCACTCCACAAAATATTCTGGTTTATCGAGACGTTCGCTTGCGTGCGTTGCAGGACACTCCGTGGGCTTTTGGTTCGACCCATGCGCGCGAATCGCAGCTGACCGATGCTGCTTGGATGGAGCGAGCCAAGCGATGGGATGGCGTAACCGGGATTTTATATCTTGCGATGGACTTAGATGTTGCGTGCGCTATGGCTGGTTCGTTTATCGATCCCGAAGATGCCACGCGCGCGCAGTTGATTTCCATGTGGACGGCGCCGACGCACCGGCAGAAAGGCGTTGGACGAATGCTCGTGGAGCAGGTGATGGAGTGGGCAAAATCGCGAGGTGTGACAGTGCTGACGCTGATGGTGACATCGGTGAATCCGACTGCTATGAAATTTTATAAGCAGTTGGGATTCACGCGAACCGGGCGGACCGAGCCGTATCCCAATGATGCGGCGGTAATTGAATATGAGATGGCGCGAGCGATTGGTTGAGATTTTTATGAAATAAGAAATGTTTATTGAATCAGCGCGGGAATTTCAGGCTGGGTAACTCGGGCGGGGCGTTCGCGGATTTCCTGGATGGTCGAAGTGAGGATAGGCGTGCTGTACAGGGGATGGAAAAATTCGAGGTGCATGCCGCGCCCAACGTAGCGGCGGCGGAGCATGGAGCCTCCCCAAGTGGACCCGGTGATACAGACCATCACGGGCTCGGGGCAAAACTCGGGATGGCCGGAAAGCATAGCCAAATTCTCGCCGAGCATGACCGCGGTGTAGCAGTGATTTCGGGTCTGAATTTCGAGCACGGTCGCGGAGGGAAGATCTTCCAGGAAAACGCCGCCTTCGATCTCAGACTGAATGATGTGGCGATTTACTTCGTCGCTGAGATTGGGGTGGGGCGCGAACAATGACGTCGGCTGGTCCAAGACAAACTTACCTTTCGCAGCATTATACCCATCGTCCGAAAGTTAGATGCACTTTATTCCAAGGGGTTAGCTGTACGAAATTCAGGGGGCGGCCACGCCGTTAGCCCAGCCCCAGAAGATGCGCGCAAGGTTCCTCGCCCGCGAAGAAAAGCGCGGGTCTCGGAATGACGACGGATTGAAGGTCTATAAGGGATTCCGCGCATTTGCTATCATCGAGTTTCTTAAATCATTTTCGGGAGGGAAGTCATCTTGGCAGAAGAAACGCAGGGAACGGGAGCAGGGGCACGCCGCGATGAAGATATC
>Ga0070734_10001755_pt1 | contig 29651 bp, 27 predicted proteins | sample Coa_R1_8_FD_66444 | JGI IMG/M metagenome (GOLD analysis project Ga0070734, IMG submission 66444) | Surface soil microbial communities from Centralia Pennsylvania, which are recovering from an underground coalmine fire - Coalmine... | ecosystem: Environmental > Terrestrial > Soil > Unclassified ... | reverse complement strand
CCGCAATCTCGTTCAACCTGACCCGGCTCCTGGCCAACCGCCTGTCCGGACCAAAACCTTTACCGCATCCTGCTATTAGACCGCCTTTGACAGCCGTTCTCACGCGGTCTCTTTAGCCCCGGGATGTCGCGTAGGCTGACGCGGCGCTAGAAGCGCCGCTCTTCCACCTTTTCCCACATAAGCGTTTTCCGCTCGCGGGCTCGGCAGCGGATGTAAGATTTCCTCAGACAAGGTCATTTCACCAGATCGGGCCTCCGACGGCGGCCACAGCCGAAAGGAGTCGTCATGGGCAGCACACTTCTTCGTCATCCTGCGGTAGCGGGACGGTTTTATCCGGGCGATGCAGACGAACTGCAATCCGAAGTACAGGCTTACCTCGCGCCTACCGACTCCAAAGATTCTGCTCCGATTCGTGCTGTCGGCTGCATCGCACCGCATGCGGGTTACATTTATTCGGGGCATGTGGCTGGAGCGGTCTTTGCGCGAATTGAGGTCCCAGAGCTATGCATCGTGATGTGCCCGAACCATACGGGGATCGGACGTGCGTTGTCTGTTATGAGCGAAGGGGCTTGGGAAACTCCCCTGGGCGAGGTTGCGATTCATGACGGCTTCGCGAGTGCGTTGAAAGGGCGATTCCCTGCTCTCGAAGAAGACGCGGCCGCACACCGCGCGGAACATGCTGTCGAGGTCGAGCTACCGTTCCTGCAAGCGCTTCAGCCGCAGTTGCGATTTGTTCCGATCGCTCTGGGTACTGGCCGGCTCGAGGTGCTCGAGCAATTAGGACTGGCGCTCGCCGAGGTCATCGTCCAACATGGTGAGCCTGTGTTGATGGTGGCGTCTAGCGATATGAATCATTACGAATCGGATGCGGTCACCCGGGTGAAGGATCACAAAGCGATTGAACGCATTCTGACCCTGGACCCACGCGGACTGCATGAGGTTGTCACTCAGCAGGACATCAGCATGTGCGGGTACGGACCCACGGTCGCAATGTTAACTGCGGCGCGACAACTGGGGGCAAAGTCGGCGGACTTAGTGAAATACGCGACTTCGGGAGATGTCTCTGGCGATCGGGATATGGTCGTCGGGTACGCGGGGGTGGTTATTTCCTAACGAAACGTCAGTCCTTGACGTGACGGAACTCGTCTCACAATTGTCGCGCGGCCGTCGGGAACGTACGTCAGAAGTTGGGAGCCTAGGTCTTTACTGTGTGCCTTACAGGACGGCTGAAGCCAAATTTGTGGATCTCTCGCAAAGCGCTGCGAGGGGGCGCTGAAGGCAGTGTGGTTCGCAGGGGTACTCTTTGTGGCAGAGCTCACGTTCGACCTAAGTTGGATCTACGTTCGTTTGAACCTGCAGCAGAGCTGGTGGCGCTGGCTTCTGTTTGGCTCGGTACGGACCGACATTGTTTGGATTGGTACGGTTGTGTTCTTCAGTGGGCTGGCGTGGTATCGAACCCGGAAAAGACGGGAATTGGATCGCCTGTTGCAGATGCGAGAGCAAATTCTCGGTGTGGGGTAGGGATCCTTCGATTACGCAAGGGCTTCACGTTCGTGAGGCCCTTGCTTCGCTCAGCATGACAATTTTTCTAGTGGTGCGACACACCACTACTGCTACTGGAGTGTCCAGCGCTGGCGGAGGCGTGGCCCATTGACGGAGCTGCCATCGCACCGCGGCCTTCACCCTGTTCATCGTAAGATGGGCGCGAGTATCCGTGCGGCGAACTGGCCGCAAATTGCGGCTCCGGATGCACCTGAGCGAATCCGGTCTTTGCCACCTGATGATTCAAGTGGCTCAGATTGCCGAGGGATCCACGAGCAATTCCCATCCCTGCAGACTGGGCATTCACCGTGTAACGGGAGCCCATCACCGAGGTTGGGGACGCAGCCTTCCCCACGATTACTGTCTTCGTGCCCACGGTTGGGGCAACGATTGGTGTCACGTGGACCAAGGTCGTAGGGCGATAGACTGGGGTGGTGACCCACGAATTCCAGCCACCGGGTTGCCACATCCAGCCGAATCCCGGAACAAACGACCAGGCTCCGTAGCGGTAAGGTAGCCATCCCCACGGATAGGCCGACGCATACATGTAGCCGAAGCCGGGATACCAGCCCCAAGCGCCATTCATAAATGGATCCCAGCCTACGCCAGCGAAATAAGGCTGCCACATCATGCCGTAGCCGGGCACAATTTGGTAGGCGCCGTAGTAATTCAGATCGCTGAGACCGTAACCATAGGGAGATGAAGCGTTGTTCTTTGCGTACTCATCGTGGTACGAGACGGCTTCTTTGTCCCAGGAATCGAGCGGAGCTTCGGCGATCTTGTTTTCGACTTTGGATTTGTCATCGTCAGCAGCGTCGAAGGTCGCAGTCTTCTTCTTCTCGACGGATAACTTGCCGTTCGGCCCTTCAACATCGACGTCGCCCTTGAATACGGCCAAATTGGCGACTTCCGTCGATGTGTCTACACGGAAGTGCGCGGCACGATCAAGAGAGACCTTCTCGCGCGAGAAATTCAGGGCGAAATCGTCTTTGCCTAGCCAGTTGACGTAAGTCATGCCCTCGACCAGATTGACCTCTGACACTCGCTGCCCGGCGTCAGTCAAACCCAGCCTGCTGAATTCTACCGTCGTATTCGGAGTCAGGCGCATGGAGCTGCCGTCTTCAAACTCCACCTCGGCTCTGCCCGTCGCGCCAGTTTTGAGATGAACGCCCTGAGTAATCGGCAGGTTGACGAACGCGTTCTCGAACCCGAGTCCGGTGTTCTTGTCGATTTGAACTGAGCCCTGAACGTCGCTCAGTCGAACAATGCGGGCTTGCGACTCCGCAAAGGCTGGAAGGGCAAATACTGCTAAGGCGCAAAAAACTAAGCTGAGTTTCAACGGAGATGGAGTGGTCATGACACCCTCCGGGATGTGTTTAGCTATTAGAACACGGTTTGCCAAGAGAGGTTGTAAAAACTGGGATCATACAGGGGTAACGTGACTGTTGAGCGTTTGGCCGCTGGCCGAACGTTCAGACTCCTGGACGTCAGTTTCGGGAGGCTACGGGCGCCATCTGGATGATTCGAAGGGCGCGGGCGCGGGCCACGTTCATCACGGAGGTGTCGTCGTAAATCTTTTGCAGGATGGGAGCTACGGCCTTGAGTTCTACCAATTCCCCACTGCGGGCCTGATCCTCCATGCGCTTGGTCTCGTCGTCAAGTGCCAGTTTTTGGTAACGGTGGTAGTAGGTGAGACGGCGGCCGAACTCCAAGGTGGCGCCTAAGCTTTGGAAGAGCGTGGTGAGCTGCTGCACGGCTGGCTGGGTCGAGTAGTTGTATTCGGCGGACGAGTTCCGCTTGTCGTCTTTGTAAACGAGCTTCTTGGCGCCGGTGAAGGCCAGTTTCTTATTGCCGGAATCGACCTTTCCTGAAAAATAGTGAGCCTTTTCAGCCAATTCGAAGAGGCGGGCACGAGTCGCATCCGAAAGAACGAAGCTTGTTTCGTAGTCGTCCCGGACGTCCGAATCTTGAGAAATCCTTCCCGAGGACACATAGTGAGCCTGGCCATCGGACTGCACCGAAATATCGTAGTGCTCGGGGCTGGAGTTCGGGAAATCGAGAGAGAAGCTAATGGAGGCGCCGTCAGCAGCGACCGAAACGGCGGAGCCAGCAACGAGGTAAACGGCGAGAAGTGCAATTGACCAGAGCGCGATCTGAGCGGACAACGCGCGCGAGTGATATTCCTGTTTTTTTAACATCCGTGGCTTTACCAGGTCGCGAACTTCACAGCCCAAAATTATGCCAGAGATCAGGCCCCTTGAGCGGCTATCGTGCGACCAGATGTTGGCGGTTCAGAGTTCCAGCCGTGTGGAGGTGACAGATTGCGATCGCCAGAGCGTCCGAAGCGTCCATGGGCTCGGGTGGCTCTGCGAGACTGAGCAAACGCGTTACCATGTGCTGGACCTGCTGCTTCTCAGCCCTTCCATAGCCGACCACCGATGACTTGATCGTAAGGGGCGAGTATTCGGCAACTTCTAGTCCTGCGGAGGCAGCCGCCAGCATCGCGACTCCCCGAACCTGCCCCAGCTTCAGTGCGGACTTCACATTGAGCGCGTAAAAGACGTCTTCAATGGCAACTTCGTCAGGCTGGTGCTCAGAAATCACTGCGCCGAGATGAGAGTAAATCCGAGAGAGACGTCGGGGTAGCGCTTCGCGGGTAGATAGCTTGATGGCACCGCAGGTCAGGCAACATAGCTTGCCGCCGGATTGCATTTCGACCACACCGTAACCGGTGTATTCTCCACCGCAGTCGATCCCGAGGACTCGCATCGCTTGAGTGTAGCGCGGAACGAGTGCACGTCCTAGGAGTATCCGTGGTTCGGAAGTTGTTACCAGGCCCACGCGTAAGCATCGACGCGCGGGTCCGCACCTGCGCTTAGCACTCCGGTGGCAGAATCGACTACGATGCCCCCGTTTGAACCTAACGACCAGGGCGGCGCAACGTGCAACTTGTGGCCTTTGGCGATTAAAGCGTCTCTGGTAGCTACGGGAATGCGAGACTCGACCGACAGATCTCCGGGATACATCGTGTGCGGGAATGGCGACGCCGGGAAGCTGCGCGAGGACCATCGCGGCGACTCAATTGCTTGCTGGATGTTCATACCGAAGTCGACCATGTTGATCAGCGTCTGCATGGTACGCATCACCTGATCATCTCCGCCGGGGCTACCGAGGATCGCGTAGGGCTGACCGTCCTTCATGACCAAGGTGCTTTGCAGCGTGCTGCGCGGGCGCTTCCCCGGCTCGAGCGCGTTGGCTTCGCCGCGAACAAGGGAGTAATAGTCACCCCGGCAATTGAAGATGATGCCGGTATCTCCCATGACGACGCCCGTGCCGAACAGGCTGTGCAGGCTCGGTTCGAAGCTCACCATGTTGTGATCTTTGTCGACGACCGCAATGTAGCTGGTGTCGCCGACATGGCTGGCATCTCCGGTAAGTACTTCGTGAACCGGACGGTCAAGTTTGGCGTTGCTGCCTGCAAACTTCTCAGGATCTCCCGGCCGCAGATCGAGCGAAGCCTTGTCAGGATCGATGAGCTTGCGGCGTTCGCGTGCGTAATCTTTCGACAGCAACCCGCCATAGGGAATCTTGATGAAATCCATGTCGCCGAGATACTTTTCGCGATCTCCCATGGCGAGCTTTACGGCTTCAGCACTGGTGTGAAGGAATTCGGGACTGTTGTGTCCCATGGCCTTTAGGTCGTAGCCCTCAAGAAGATTGAGGGCGATGAGTTCAGTCGGGCCTTGGCTGGCCGACGGATTCTTGTAGACCTGGTAGCCGTGATAGTTGATTGAGATCGCCGTTTCCACTTCAGCGGTGTATTCCGCGAAATCTTCATAGCGGAAAAGTCCGCCGTTTGCTTCGGAGAAGGCGGCGAGATCGTGGGCGATATCGCCTTTGTAGAAGCGATCCCGTGCGGTTTGTAACGCGGCATGCCTGCCTTTCGAGCGGCTATCTTTTTCGGCCTCGACCAACTTCCTCAATGTTTGGGCCAAGTCCGGATTCTTGAGAATCTCGCCCGCTTTCGGCGGATGGCCGTTCGGAAGATAGATCTTCGTGGTCGTGGGATATTTCAGAATTTTCTTCGATTCGGCGATATACGACGCGCCAAGTTCGCTGAGCGGGAAACCGTTCTCGGCGAGGTCGATCGCCGGCTTCAACACCTGCTCGAACGACATCGTTCCCCAACGGTCGAGGAGGATATACCAGGCGTCGACGACGCCGGGCAGGCCTCCGGAAAGAAGGCCGTCACTCTCGGGAATCTTGCCTCCGTTGTTTTTCTCGTACCAATCGATGGTGGCCAGCTTGGGCGCGCGAGGCTCGGCATTGATCGAATAGACCTTCTTGTCGCGCGAATTGTAGACAAGCAGGACAGCGTCGCTGCCAAGACCATTCAATGAGAAGTCAGTGACAGCCAGGGCGGCCTGCCCCGCGACAGCAGCATCGAAGGCATTGCCTCCAGCATCGAGGATGCGGCGGGCGGCTTCGGTCGACTCCGCCTTCATTGAGGCCACCGCGGCGTGGCGCCCTCGGATCACCGGGCGCATGGTCTGGGTATTCGAATCGTCGCTCTGGGAAAGAGTTTGGGAAACGAGAAGTGAAAGGCACAGGATCGCCAACAAGGCAAGTCTGCCTGCGATGAGCATCGATTGAACGGTCGTAGGACTTCGCCTGGAGAGATTTTTCGGACTCAAAATTCGCCGCAGTATCGCCAAGGTGACTCTCCTGAATGGTTCAGAAATACAGTTCTTCTGAGAATTGGACGCCAGCATACGCGCTGAGGGAGTTCATTCACAACTGCCTCAACAGCATCGCGGACGTCGGGAGGACCTGCACTCTCGCTCACGACAAAAGGCAGCGTACGCCTCCGCGGAAGAACGCACGCCCGCGCGTTGGAGAAAGCGCGAGTATGCCGCCTCGTCGAATATCTCCCGTAGTGCGGCCCAAACGATCCTCGCGGCCGCCCACACTCGGCTCATAGTCTCTCCTCAGCAAGGCGGGTCATCACGAATGGCACCTCTCTGACACGCGCTTCTCTTCGGCCGCTCAAGATCCCAATCCACTGGCGGGCTGACTCGATCAAAACGAGAGCGACCATTCCAACCAATCCGGCCGTAACCGCGGCGTCGAGACGATTATTGAAAATCAACCGTGCGGTGGCTACCGACGCGGGACCGGTGGCCAGCACATGGGCTTGTGCCAGGAACCCGACTCGCGGACTTGGATCGAGAATCTTGTGCCAACAAGCCGTGAAAGTGACCGCCACGAGCCAGGCCAGCGGAATGAGCGTTACGGCGGCGTATTTCGCGCGGTGCATCTTGATGATGATCGTGGTGGCCACGCACAGCGCAACCGTCGCGAGTAACTGGTTAGCAATCCCAAAGAGCGGCCATAGGGAGTTGATGCCGCCGAGTGGATCTTTCACTCCCTGCCACAAAAAGAAACCCCAAGCCCCAACAACTAGCGCACTTGTCGCGAGAATGGACGGATACCAACTTGTACGGCCCAGAGGTTTATAAATGTGCCCGAGGGCATCCTGAATCATGAAGCGGGCGACGCGTGTGCCGGCATCAAGCACCGTCAGGATGAACAATGCCTCAAACATGACTGCGAAGTGATACCATAGCGGCATCACCTTCGATCCGCCCAAGCTTTGCGAAAACATGCGCGCCATCCCGAGCGCAAAGGCGGGAGCGCCTCCGGTGCGATTGAACAATGTCTGTTCGCCCACGGCACTGGCGAGGTTCTGCATGTCGGCGGCGGAGACTGGGAATCCCCAGTTGCTGATTGTTGCTGTGGCAGCGGTCGCACTCTGGCCAACGATTCCTGCGGGACTGTTCACTGCAAAGTAAACCCCGGGTTGCAGCACGCATGCGGCAATAACAGCCATGACGGCCACCGCGGATTCGCACATCATCGCACCGTAGCCGACCATCTGTGTCTGGGTCTCTCGTGCGATCAATTTTGGAGTCGTTCCGCTCGAGATGAGGGAGTGAAAGCCGCTGATGGCTCCACAGGCAATCGTGATGAACGCGAATGGAAATACCTTTCCTGCGAAAACAGGGCCCGTTCCGTCGACGAAACGAGTAAAAGCCGGCATATGCAGCGTGGGATGAATGACGACAATCCCCAGGCCCAGGAGTCCAATGGTTCCGAGTTTCACAAATGTACTCAGATAGTCGCGTGGGGCAAGCAGCAGCCAAACCGGGACGGCCGAAGCCGCGAACGCATAGATCATGATCGAAATCGCAAGTGGGGCGGCTCTAAGAGTGAAGACTTGCGCCATCGCGGGATTCTGCGAGACCCACTGACCTCCCCAGATTGCAAGCAGCACCAGAACAAATCCGAGTGCAGAAACTTCCAGCACTTTTCCCGGCCGCATTCGTCTCAGGTAGATGCCCATGAGGAGTGCGATGGGAATGGTCATGGCAATGGTGAAAGTTCCCCATGGGCTGTCTTTCAGGGCATTCACGACGACCAGGGCAACGACTGCCAAAAGGATGATCAGGATCGCGATAACCGCCGCGTAGGCAACGATGCCTCCAACGACACCGGTCTCCTCCTTTGCCATCTCAGTGAGTGATTTGCCGTCGCGCCGCACCGAAAACAGCAGGATGACAAAGTCCTGCACACAACCGGCGAACACGGCACCAGCCAGAATCCACAGCGTTCCAGGAAGGTATCCAAATTGGGCCGCCAGGACCGGGCCAACCAGTGGACCCGGCCCGGCAATAGCAGCGAAGTGGTGCCCGAAGACGACCCATTTGTTGGTGACAAGGAAGTCCCGGCCGTTCTCGAGGCGCTCGGCGGGTGTGGCCCGAAGGGCATCCAGCGCGAGGATCTTCGCGGAAATGAATTTGGCATAGAAGCGATAGCCCAGGGCATAACAGCAGGTTGCGGCTGTCACCAACCAGAGAGCGTTGATGGGTTCGGAACGGTGAAAGGCGACGACTGCGACAGCTACGGTGCCAAGCGCGGTAATGGCTCCCCAGAGGAAGAACTGCGAGACCTTGTTCATGCGTGTGGGACATTGTGGCGAATCTCAGAGCGAAGGGCAAGATGATGTGAAGGTACGCCGATGGCCACGAATTCTCCCCATGTCCCGCCGCACCGAGAGAATTTCCTGCCGCACCAATCGGACGAGACGCTCCATAGGGATCCTTCGACTCCGGAACTGCTCCGCATGCGCGGATCATTTCCTCCGCTCAGGATGACACCATCATTTTTCTGCGAAACCGTCGCCCGGCATTTTGAATCCCTGCCATAAGAATTTTGAATTTCGGGAGAGCCTCATTTCCCTTATAAGATTGCGCTCAACCGGGTAATTGAATCCGCGCGCAAAGGGGAGTGCGATGAAAACCAGGATATTAGGTCTTTTCGCGACAGTATTGTTGATTTCGAGCTGTTGTGTCGCCCAGGAAAAGTCTGAAATCGCAAAGACAGGTAGCGCTCACTCCTCAACACAAATATTGATCGTCTTTGGCAAAGTGAGCAATGACGCACGAACTTTGTTGACGGATCTCGACTCAGAGTGGAAGGTCGCGAATGCGAGCGTCCTGAAAGGTTACGAAGATCATCTGGTACGCGTCCGGTGCTATATCGATGCGGAAAAGAGCCAGCTTCATATCCTTTCGATCAAGAAGGAAAACGGCGCGGAAAACTACGCGGCGCGGTATGCGGATTCTGCTTTTCGGCGATAGCACTTTCCTAGCATCGCAGCCAGGAGCAGATACGTTTCGTTACACATTTCGGCTTCCCTTGGTGTTACCCTAATCCTTCCGAAAGACTGCTCCCCCGGCATTTTTGGGCCATTTCGTCTGCCCCTGCACTCGGGGTGCATTCCAAGGATTCATCCGGAACCCATAGTGAACAGGAGCATACGATGAAGGTTGGGATCCTAACCGGCGGGGGCGATTGTCCTGGTCTTAACGCGGTCATTCGCGCGGTCGTGCGCAAAGGAATTTTCCACTACGACGATGAACTCGTGGGATTTCTGGAGGGCTGGCGCGGGTTGATTGAAGATCAGAGTGTTGAGCTCGATCTTGATGCCGTAAGCGGGATCCTGCCGCGTGGCGGAACCATACTCCGCACGTCCCGGACCAATCCTTCCAAGCGCCCCGACGGTTTCGACCGCTGTATTGCGACAATCCAGAAACACACGCTCGACGCGCTGGTAGCGATCGGAGGGGACGACACGCTTTCTGTCGCGCAGAAGCTGCACGAAAAAGGAGTGAAGGTGGTCGGAGTACCGAAGACGATCGATAACGATCTTGGCGGCACGGACTATACCTTCGGCTTTGATACAGCCTGCAACATCGTCTGTGAAGCGATTGATCGTGTTCATACGACCGCAGAAGCTCACAACCGTGTGATGGTGGTAGAGGTCATGGGGCGCGACGCGGGATGGATCGCTCTCTACAGCGGCATCGCCGGCGGCGCTGATGTCATTCTGATTCCAGAACGGCCCTTTGATGTCGACAAGGTTGCGGAATCTATTCGGCAGCGTCATGAGCGGGGCCGCTACTTCTCCATTGTCGTTGTGGCTGAGGGCGCAAAATTTGCCACCGAAGCGGGGGCCCCTGTCGTGCAGGACATGGGCAAAGACGAGTTTGGACACGCCAAGTTGGGCGGCATTGCCAACATCCTTGCCCGCGAGATCGAAAAACGCACCGGTTTCGAAACTCGGGCTGTCGTGCTTGGCCACATTCAACGCGGAGGTTCGCCCACCGCATTCGATCGCGTGCTGGCCACACGTTATGGCCTGGGCGCTATCGACATGGTGCATCGCGGAGAGTTTGGCTGCATGGCCGCACTAAAGGCGAACAAAATCATTTCGATTCCGCTGAAGGAAGCAATCGCAAAGAACCGCGTGGTCGACAACGAAATGATCGACATCGCCGCTGGACTATTCGAGGAGATCGGCGAGGCGGCGAGCAAATGAAGCATTCTGCTGTCCTCCTCGCGCGTTTGCGGTGGGCGGCTTTTTTATCTCAAGCTTCGACTTCCCGTTTGGAAGACTTTTCGCGCAAAAGGACGATCGTCAGCATTGGAAGATAGATAGAGAGCACGATCCACCGTCCCACCTGGTCGAAGGATTGCGGCAGGTGATACCAACGCCAAATACCCGCACACCAACTGAAAAACACGGTTATGAGAATCTCTCGCCGGGTCTTCGGAATAAGCCACAATATGAACACATCGAAAAACCAGCGCTGCGGCATGCACGCCGTGAGCAGCAACAACATTGCGTCCCGGTCGCGATAACGAAACAAAGCAAGCAGGATAAGGGGTCCCGGCAGCACCAGGAGGGCGATGAAATGCTGATAGTTGTGCAATTGACCTAGCCATAGCAGGGGCCAACGTGGAAGCAAGAGCAAGCTCGCGACTGCCACCAAGACACAAAGCAAGCAGCCTCGCAACGAAAACCGGGTAAGAAATATTGGGAGTCCGACTTGCGGCTTGGCCATCGTCAAAGGTATTAAGAGCGGGAAAAATGCTGCCGCCATGATGATCGGCGACCATTGCACGTATAGAAGGCCAATCCAGTAAGGGTAAGCGAGAAATACGAGAAGTCTGTGATAACCCTCGCGCGCTAACCCGAAAGCTAGCACCGCGGAACTGATCCCATAAAAAATGCCGGCGGCAATCTCGCGCGGTAGTTTGACGAAAGGCAAAGCAAAGAAGCCCGCAGTAATGGGGTACTGCTCGAAAGGTGTGTCGTAGGGATTCTGACGGTGTAGAAGACGTTGCGCAAGATGCAGAGACCAGGTAAAGTCGCCCGCACCTTGCCCCAATCTACCCATGAAGAAAAAACAGAGAAAACCCGAAATCAGCCCCACAGCGATGGAGGCGATCATCCGCGACCTTGTCGGAAGCATCTTGATCGGTCATTTGTATCATGAGCTCCGTGTTTTGGTTCAACGGATTGAAGCACCTTTCGCAGTTGCTCTGATGCGTTCGACTACGTCAGCGGCTCGCAATACTATGACTCCCAGAGCCAGTGGGCATTTCAAATTATCAGATATCATCAGGCGAAATAAATCGTTCTACGTGGCCTGCTAACAACGATTGCGGTCGCTATGCAGCAGACCAGGTCGGGTTCTCTCGGATGAAGATGACAGCTTGGTGTTGGCTTGTGCTCGGTGCAATCTCCTGCATGGTGAGTTGGACGTACATGCATCGCGTCCTGCTTCCCTGGGAATACTACGGCAACGTTTCGCAGAAGCGGCTGAAAGATCAGATGGGTGACCTGTATCCGCGATGGGTGGGCACCCGCGAACTCCTTCTCAATCATCGCAATCCCTATGGCCCCGATGTAAGCCACCAAATTCAGGTGGCCTTTTATGGACATCCGATTGAGCAGAACTATGCACCCGGGTCAGAAATTGTCGATGAGCAGCGATTTGTCTATCCCGTCTATGCCGTGTTCCTGCTCGCTCCCACCGTACATGCGGACTTCGACACCCTGCAGGCGTGGGCTCCCGTGGTGCTCGGAGCCATGATCGCTCTCAGCGTTTTACTCTGGCCTGCGGCCCTTCGATGGCAACTCTCGCCATTAGTCACGATCGCGATCGGACTGATTCTACTGAGCACCCCACAAATCGCGCAGGGATTGCGCCTAAGGCAGCTTGGATTTCTCGTCTTTTTCCTGCTCACGTTGGCCAGTTTTTGTGTCACACGCAATCATCTATTCGCGGCAGGTGTGCTGTTAGCAGTGGCAACCATCAAGCCCCAGATGATTGCCTTGTGCCTAGTGTGGTTTCTAACGTGGGCTGTAGGCGATTGGAGCAAACGATGGACTCTTGTCGCGGGATTCAGTGGTGCTCTCGCTGTCCTCGTCGGTGGTGGAGAACTGCTTCTGCCTGGCTGGCCGCGCTATTTTCTAGAGGGCCTTCAGGCCTATCGAAAATACTTTCCCACGACTTCGCCGATTCGATTGATTCTAGGGAATTGGATGGGAGGAACCGTGTCGCTCCTGGCTCTAGCTGTGCTCTTGATCCATTCGTGGCACAAACGCAAAGTTGCTGCAGACTCGCCTGAATTCCTAGACCTGCTGGCGCTATTCTTCCTTGCCTCTACGCTGATTTTGCCTATATTCACGCCTTACAATCAGGTGCTCCTATTGCCTCCGTGCCTGCTCCTCATTCGCAGGTGGAAAACGCTCTCTAAATTCGGCCGTCTCATATTTGTCACTCTATTTGCATGGCCGCTGGTGTTCTCAATCGTATTATTGTTTGATCGCCCGGACGTGAACTCCCTTCACCGCACTCCTCTTCTGCCTTCGCTGCCCGTGCTTGTTACACCATTGCTCATTTGCTGGCTCACATTTACTCGCCAGGCTCGGCCATTGCAGGTTCCTGTCCATTGATCCATTTACCCGGGATCATTCCGATATCATTACCCACGAATGGATATCGGCCGGTGGTTGACCGCAAAGCGTCTGCGCGCACATGGACTTTTCCTGGGCCTTGTCCTGTGGTCGCTTTACGTCTGGACCATCGCCACTCCTGGCCTGCGCGACCGAAATGGCAATCTAAAAGGCACGGATTTTCTTCACTTCTACACACTAGGATCGTTGGCTATTGAGAGGCGTGGGGCAGATCTTTACGATATCGACAAGCAGGCTGCGCTTGCTGGTCAGCGAGTACCTGCCGCGGCAGGAATTCGCTACTTGCCCCTCTACCCGCCCCAGGTTTCCCTACTATTCGCGCCGTTCGCGTACTTGTCTTATCCCTGGGCGCTGGCCCTGTGGTGGCTTTGCACGACCGCGATTTACGCGATCTGCTGCTACGCCATTTGGCGCTCTTGTCCACATCTCGCACAACACCGACTGACGGTCGCCATTCTTGCTGCAGGATTTCCTGGATTCTTCAATTTGATCGCCTGGGGACAGACCAGCGCCGTCGCACTGGCCTGCTTCACAATCCTGTTTTTCTTGATGCGGCAGAATCGGCATCTCCTTGCCGGCCTGGTGCTTGGATGCCTGATCTTCAAGCCACAATTGGGGCTGGCAGCAGGGATTCTGTTTGTGTTACTTGGCGCATGGAAGATGGTCATCGGAGCAACCGTATCCGCGGCCGTGCAACTTTCGATCGGAGTCCTTTATTACGGAATCGCGCCTCTGCGTACCTGGTTTTCGATGCTTTGGAATCTCCCCGCTCTGTCTACTCTGCTCGAGCCAAAGCCATATCAAACGCACTGTTTGCGGACTTTCTGGTCGATGTTGATTCCTTGGAGTTCCTTGTCGACCGCTTTGTATTTAGTCAGCGCTGCGGTTGTCATGACGTGGACAATCCTGACATGGAAGCGGTCGCAGGACTGGGCTTTGCGTCTTAGCTCATTGCTTCTGGCATCCGTGTTGATAGCGCCCCACCTTACGGTTTACGACCTGCTGATTCTGGCGCCTGCTTTCTTACTGCTGTCGGACTGGGCCGTTGGACTTTCTCAAACTTCGAACACTAGCTTCATCGGCACTATGCTTTATCTGGCTTACATCCTTCCACTGACCGGTCCGCTTTTGCGCGGAACGCACGTGCAACTTTCAGTGGTGGCCATGTCGATTCTGGTTTACCTCGTCATGAAATCAACCAAGAGTGATTGGGTAGGTCGGCCGATTGAAGCACAGCCACCAAGGCAAGTCACGGCGATCTGATTACGAATGCGGACTTCGGAAAAGGAAGGACAGCGCTTCCGGAAAACGTCTTGCCCACGCTGACTCGTGATGGTTGGCGCCTTCCTCGATGAACAGGCGAAGCCTGTTTGTGCCGAGTCCGGCACGGCCGAAGATCGCCGCAAGTTCGCGGACGTCGTCAACCATGCTTCGGTCTTTCTCTGGCCTGCCGGCTTCGGCTGTACCAGTGCCCAGGAAAATTCGCTCGGGCCAACTCTTGGTTTCGCGGCTCTCGCGAATCATCTGCCGATTCGACGCCCAAAGAGAGGGGCTTTCCAGCAACAATCGACCGATCGTGCCTGGCCGTGCCGCAGCCGTGTAAAGAGAAATCAATGCGCCAAGCGACGAGCCTCCCAGCCCCGTATTCTCTGGGCCAGACGCAACACGATAGTTGCGCGCAATGAATGGCATCACTTCTTTCATCAGAAAATGCGGATAGCGCTGGCCTTGCACGCGCAGCATCATTGGTTGCAGCGAGCGATGCGGCATGTATTCGCGAAAGCGGTCTTTGCCGGCATTGTCGATGCCGACGATAATCATCGGCGGGATGACTCTTTCCCGTATGAGGCGATCCGCAGTTTCGTCGACACCCCATTCAACCCCGGTGAAGGAAGTCGATGGCTCGAACAAGTTCTGGCCGTCATTCAGATAAAGAATCGGATAGCGGCGGCCCGAATTTTCCTGGTTGTCATAGCCGGGCGGAAGCCAGACTCGCAGAAAGCGGGTGTTACGGAAAGTCCGGCTCTGAAACTCGTGTAGCCGAAGGTCGCCAGTCGCCGCTTCCACTCGAATTACATTCGGAGGCCCTGGCGGCCCTAAGTTTTCAGTTTGTTGGATTTCTTCCATCCGACGAAGGCGCTTTCTTAGGATACAACGGCGAGTGGACTCATACGATGCGGCTTCTCAACTTCACTAATAGCGCGAAGTTGGTGATCAACAAGATCAGCACAAGCGATCCGACACATAAGATGCACCATGTTGTCAGTTCGTACGCTTCGACGTAAGTCAGGTATAGGGCAAAAACCAATCCCGCCAGAGATGCAGCAAGCAACCGGGTGGGCGTCTCCGGACGTGACTTCAGAAAAGTTGCGAGTACGAACAACGCAGCGTATCCGGCTACTCCGATGCCCGCAACCGGAATGCCAGCCATGGTCGAGTACTCGCTACGATTCACAATGTCGCAACTGAATTTCTTGCTGAAGTCGCAGAAATTCGTGTCCGACTTCGCGTAGTGACGTTGTAAGGCTATGGCCGAATCGACTATGCCGGCCAGGGAAAGGATCGCAATCAACATGAAGAGAACATTGTTACGAGCCCCGGTCTCGGTCACGGCAAGCTGCACCCGGTTTTATCGCTGAGGGCCTCCAGCGAAAGCACGCCTTCTTTCGGTTGCTCGCCGGCAAACTGCCAGCTTGGAAACAACTTCACTCCCGCTGCTTTGCAGGCTGGAGCAAGTTCTCCCGGCTTATCCTTGATCGCGCACTCTACGTAGGACACGTTTCGGAAGGATGCGCCAAACATTTCCTTTTGATCTGCGCAATGCGGGCACCAATAGAGCCCATACATCTTTGCATTCTTGCTGGCGAGACAGCGCGCGAACGAATCGTACTTGTGATCCTTGTAGTACCGGCCCGCGAAGTAAGCGCCCGCAAACAGGATCACGATGCCGACGTACACCAGAGACCTCTTGCTCTTGGTTTCCTGGACGCCTTCGCGCTCCTGCTGCCGCTTTCGCCGCTCTTCAGACATAGCTTTTCTCTTATATCACGCCGGTCAGGCGACCACGTTCAATGCACCGGGAAGCACATCGAGTTCCTCGCAATGCAGCGAAAGCACCTCGCCATCGACCATCACATCGATGGGAGCATCGAGTCGGAACTCCACCTTCCGAACCGCCTTATGTTCCGCCAGCGGATGTTGAATGTGTGTGCCGTCATACAGCCCAGGCAGGTTGCGGATTAGTCCCAGCCTTCCAATCGGCCCCCAGCGCACATACTCGACCAAGCCGTCGTTCACCTTGGCTTTGGGTGCGATCATCATCGTTCCGCCGGTGAACTTGCTGTTATTGAATGTGAGAAACAAGGAGCGGCGCATGTCGAACGTGCCTTGTCCTTCAACCCTGACCGGGAAAGGACGGCGGTTGAATCTGGTCAACGTCAGGAAGATTGAACTGAAGTATCCGAGTTCGCCCCAATCACTGAATCGGCGTGCCCGCAGGGTGGCGACGTCCGCCGTAAAACCCATGCTCAGCAGATTGATGTAGTAGATTGTGCCCGAGCGATGCCGCATGCGCAGCACATCACACAGCCGGTTGCGCCCCACCAACAACGATTCAATCGCATACTCGACGCCACGATCGCTGAAATCCCGAAGAAAGGAATTTCCGGTGCCGAGTGGCAGAAAAGCTAAAGTTGGCGGACCATCGGTGGCCGCCTGGGGAAACAACCCATTGACGACCTCGTAGGAGGTCCCGTCGCCGCCAACCGCAATGAAATTCCGCTGGCCGCGGCCGTAGGCATCCCGGGCAATCTGGGTTGCCTCGCCTCCGGAGCGCGTGGTGGCGACTTCAATCTCAATGCCACCCGCTCGCAGGCGGTCCAATGCCGGACCAAGGAGTTTGACGCTCTTCCCTCCTCCCGCGGCCGGATTCACAATTGCAAGATAGCTTCGCCCCAAGGTTTCAGACCCACGATGGCTACAACGAAACGACTGCAGTCCTCTGCAGCGACTTCCCGATTTCCTCGGCGAGTACTTGCCGCTTGATCTTCATCGAAGCCGTGCGCGGGAAGTCCTTATCCCAGATAAGATATCCGCTCACTCGTTTGAAATCGGGCAGCTTGCGATTACGTGCAGCAATGTCTTCCAGCAGAGAATTGTCGAATTTCTGATTCTGGTCCAGCCGGATGACCAGTACCAGCCCTTCTTTCCCAAGTTCCTTCGTTGGCCAAAGGTAATTCGCGGCAAAGACCGCGTACTCTTTCACGGGCAGCCCGTCGAAGACTGTTTCGATGTCTTCCGGGTAGATGTTCTTTCCACCCTCGGTGACGATCATGTTCTTCTTGCGGCCAAAAAGTTGCAGATGACCGTGTGGTTCAAATCGGCCGAGGTCCCCGGTGAGAAGCCAACCATCAACGATGGTTTCCAACGTAAGTTCGGGATCGTCCAGATAGTGGGACATCACCGTTTTGCTGCGAACCGCGACTTCTCCAACCCCCTCGGCATCTGGACTCAAGATTCGGAGTTCGACGCCCGGTAGTGGCTTGCCGACCGTGTCGACGCGAAATGGCTTCAGATCATTGAGTGTCAGCGCTGTGCCGGCCTCTGTGAGGCCGTAACCATTCACCACCGGGATCCCGAGATCGTAAAAGAACTGCATGGTTGACGGTTCCATGAAGGCTCCGCCCGTAATCAGGGCGAGCAGTTCTCCGCCAAATCCTTTGTGAATGTTCGAGAGCAGCATCCGGCTGAGTTTCACGTTCGGCCGGCGGCGGGTGAAAAGCCGGTTGACGCTGATCATCGAATTCAGGATCCCCCGCTTCCACGATGGCAGTTCGTCGAACTTGGCGCGGAGTCCGCGTTCAAGATTCTTCACGATCATCGGCACCAATGAGACGTAGGTGATCCGATATCGAACAAACGCGTCGCGCACGAATTCCGGCCGCAGAGTGCGCAGGTGCACCACGCACGCGCCGCAAACGAAAGGACCGATGAATCCGACCATGAAATCGATCGCGTGATTCGTGGGCAGGATGCTGAGATACCGGACTCCCGGCCAGAACGGATACCATGCCGTCAGAGAGCGGCATTGTTCCAGATAATTCTCATGCGTTAAGACGCATCCTTTCGGCCGGCCACCCGTTCCCGAGGAATAAACGATGCACGCCACATCGTCCTTCTGCCGCATCACGAAGTCCGGAGCGCCTTTGCGCTTGAAGTCCTCCCAGCGGAACGCCCCCGACAAGTCCGCTCCCAGCGGGGCTTCCGTCACGAGAACGATCTTGGTCGTGATCTTCTGAAAATCCGGCGAAGCCATGATCGCGCGCCACAGGTGATACTCGACAATCAGGACCTTGGCTTTGGAATGAGCCAGCAGTTGCAGATGCTCATTAGCTGTCAGCTTGTAATCGAGGGGAACGACCACGCCACCACAATAAAAAACCGCATAGGCCGAGATCAGCCATTTCGACTGATTCGTCATGATGATGGCCGCGCGGTCGTTGGGATCGAAGTCGGCATCCTCAAGCGCGCGCGCCAGCGGCAAGGCAATCTCTTTGAAATCGGAGTACGTGAGACGAAGTTTTTCGCGGTCGCGCTCGGCTTCGATCAGGCACACTTCGGACGAGAAGCGATCAAGCGCATCACGAAGCGCGGCTCCCAGGCACGTGTATTGACGAAGATCGAGCATTTGCGAAACTGCTGATTCTAGATTGTAGAGTGTTGATTGAACAACTTAGCCGGCTCGGAAAGTAATGTGCCCTCGGAATCAACAATCATTAATCAAAATGAAAAACTTGCCTAAAGTCGGGCCTGTATCTTGCCGGCCAGCGTCCGAAAGTCGGTTACACCTTGCAGTTCGTAGTCAGGAAGCTCGACGCGGAAATGATTTTCGAGCTTCGTCAAAAGATCGAGTGTCTGCAGGCTGTCGATGCCGAGAGCCTTGAAGAAGTCGTCGTCAGGAGACAACTTCTCGCGCGGCACCTTGAAATGGGCTGCAGCAAGATTCAGGATTTCATTTAACGTCTGATCAGTCGTTGGCATAGTTGTCTACTGTAATTCCAACTGCGGGAGTTAAGGCAAATACGGTTGGGCGTTCTTGCTTTCGACGAACTTTTTGAGTCCAGCCTGCACGGCCGGACGGGAAAATAAGTCACAGAAAATTTCGATCTCCTGCTGCAATTCTCCGTGCGGAATTGGCTTGATAAACTTCTTCGCCGCCGCCGATGTTGCCCGATCGAACTTGGCAATCTGGGCGGCAGTAGCTCGCGCGGCCCGCACAGCTTCTCCTTCAGCCACGACCTGACTGGCCAATCCGATCTGCTGCGCCTTGGTAGCGTTAAAGCTGCGCCCAGTGAGCAACAGGTCGCGTACCGCGGCGTTGCCGATATCGCGCTTCAGGCGCGGGATTCCACCGAATCCGGGAATAAGTCCGAGCCTCAGTTCAGGAAAAGCAAAACGCGCGGTTTTGTCGGCGACGATCAAATCACAAGCAAGCGCTAACTCGAAACCGCCACCGAACACGACGCCATGAACTGCGGCGATCGTAGTCAGTGGAACCATATCGATCACTTTCAGCACATGATGGATCCGCTCCAGAAACTCCCGCACTCCCTTTACGGCCTCCGACTTCTCCATCAATTGCGAACGCTCATACAGTTCACGCAGGTCAGCACCAGCAGAAAATCCACATTTCAGGTCGCTGTAGATGACGACCGCGCCAGCGGTCAATTCCACACGCTGCAGGGTCTCACAGAACGACTCGAGTTCTTCCAGTGTCGCGGAGCCGATCTCATTGCATGGTGTGCGGTGCAGAACCAGCTCGACAATCCCATCCGTAACCGCATACGACATAGTTTTGCCGGTCGAACTGAGCGCTTGAGCGGAGCTCATGCCGTCTTCACCGCCCGGTACATGTCGTCGATCTCATTCTTCATCCGCGCGCAAATTAAGTCGCGCTTCAATTTGCCGTTGGCTGTGAGCATCCCGTTGTCGATCGAAAAGGGCTCCAGCCGCACATAGAACGCTCGCACCTGCTTGTAGTGCGGCAACTGCGGATTCACCGTGTTCAACGCGGCCTGAACTTGTTCCGCGCTCACATTTCCAGTCACAAGGACTGAAAGGTATCCCCGTCCGTTGCCCACGACCACAACCTGCTGGGCTCCCGGCAAGTGCCGTGCGATTTCGTCTTCAATTGCTTCAGGAGCCATTTTGTGACCTGATCCCAACACGATGAGGTTCTTGATTCGTCCCACGATGCGCCACGTACCGGTCACATCTTTCTCACCCTGATCGCCGGTATGAAACCATCCATCACGAAGAACTTCGGCCGTCTGCTGCGGACGGTTCCAGTATCCGCGAAAAACGTTCGGGCCGCGGATTACGATCTCATCGTTCTCAGCAACCTTCATCTCGATGCCCGCGATTGAGGGTCCGACTCGTCCTGGTACCGGTTTTTTGGGATCGTCCATCGTGCAAATGCCCGTCGTTTCAGTGAGGCCGTACACCTGCAGCACGGGAATGCCCAGCATTAGGAAGTAATCCTGCGTTTCTGGCGTCAAAGGTGCCGAGCCACAGATGAGCGCCTTCAGGTTCTCGCCCACCATCTTCTTGCGGATCGTCGGGAACACCAGCCTGTTCGCGAGCCAAAGCCAAAAGGAGCTTCCTTCTCTTCGCTTACGGATCCAATCGGCTTTCGAACGAGAATAGATTGCCTGCCCAATACCGCCTTTCTGGGCGACCTGCTCGTCGACAGCGCGACGCATCCTTTCGAGCAACTGAGGCACGTTCAGAAAATAGTCTGGTGCGACGGTGGGCATGTCGGTCGCAATCTTCGACAAATCCGTGTTCAGCGTGACCAAACTGCCGCGCAGCATGAAGCTCAAGACAGCAATCCACGAGGCGCCGAAATTGAACGGGAGATAGTGGAAGATGCGGTCTTGGCTAGTACGCCCGCCCATCAACTCGTCGAGGCGTTCCGACGTGCAGCCTAGCATGAAACCTACATTCGCAGCAGTCAGCACCACACCCTTCGACTCTCCGGAAGTGCCCGATGTATAGATAATCGTGATCGGATCTTCATCGCGAACTTGCGGGCGACCAAGAGCTAGACCCTCCACGCCCACGAAAATTTCATCAAACAGAAAATGCGCCGGAGCATCGGGCCAAGCTTGGTGGATTCCGCTTCGCAAGGCCGCATCGCCGCAACACACCAGCGAGGGCGTGCTGTCCTTCATCATCGCAACCAGTTCCGCGGGCGCCTGCCGAAAATACAGAGGGACCACGATTAGCCCTTCGGCCGTAGCGGCCAGGTCCATGGCGATCCAGCGAATGCTGTTTGCGGCCAGAAGTCCGCAACGGTCGCCTTTCTTGAGACCCTTCGAAACAAGAAACGTGCGGGCTCTTCGCACCAACTCCAGCAACTGTTCACCGGTCACACCGGTGGTCTGCCCGTCACGGATCTCCTGCAGCGCAATCCGGCCAGGCGCAGCTTTCAGTTGCGAAAAAATTTCTCCGACGAAAGGCATGTTTTCGATCTATTCGTTCCTGGGGACGCCTAACTATAAGCAGAAGCCAACTCATGCAGCGACGAACTCATTGGCGGCAAATAATCTTCCCAGCTCCATTCACCCGTGCGCGTTGGGAAGTCCGGATACCGACGCTGCACTTCCTCCTCGAAGAACACCCCCATCTGGGCCATCACTTTCAAATTCTTGACCACGGTCCGGGCGATGCCGTCAGAAATGCGCTCACCATCGGTTGCCAATACATTCAGTGCGGCTAACAGTTTTGGTTCCAAATCCGGATCATCCACGGTGGTCAGCAACTCCTGATGTCCGCGTTCGCGTATCAGGTTGCGAATGCGCTCGTCCATTGTGATTCCGGCGGAAGGAACCAGCGCCGGCATTGAGGTAACAATTCCGTGATAGCGCGACGATGCCATCATGTGGCATGAACGCAGAATGCTGACCAGTTCGTACATGTTGTACTGATCCGACGTCAGGACGGGAACTCCACCCAATTGCTCCGAGATGCGTTTTGCAGGGCGCGCGTCCAACCGCTCCGTTGCTGCCAGAATCACAAAGACCTTGCGCTGTTTCCGGAATGCATCCACTGCCTTAGAGATCGAGGTCAGGTAATGCTGATACGCGCGATCGGCCGCCGGTCCAGAGTTGTGGAAGTATACCGTCCGGTAGTGGCTATCTTTGTACGCTCCAGTCAGACTATGCAACGCGTATTTCCCCACCGATGCGCGTACGGGCCACTCAAAAGGATTGATCGGACAAACGACGAGAACTGGCGTGCGGCCATCCCAACCAACCTGACGCAGCACGCTCTGCCCGTATTCCGCCGGACGAGGTTCAAACGTCCAAGCCGTATCGGTCCCCAACTGCGTGGGCACTCCCAATTCGCTCAGAATCCTTCGTGACTCCTCATTGCGCGTAATAACAAGAGAGTTCTTGCAGTAGCGAGCACACATCTTTGCGATCAGCGGATCCATGTGCCCCGCTTCAGCGCCGTAGCCGACGGAAAGCTTGTTCTCAACCGCCGCGATGCCCAATGAGCCAATCATCATCGTGGTCAGCGCATTGGCGAACTTGCTTTTGAACATCGATCCTTCGCAGGCCACCACTCCGTGATGCCTGGGAACTTCATTCGACAAAAACGGCGGAAAAATATCCGGAAGATGGACTTGTTTCGTTCCGTCGAAATATCCCTTGGAGAAATCGAAGTTCTGGCTCATCACGCTGAAGTCGACGCGCTCCGCGCCCAGAATGTGACGAATCTGACGGATCATCTCCTCCACGCGCACATCCGATCCCATATTGCGCGTGCCGTTGTATCCGGCAAATAGAAGCTTTAGCTTCTCGCCAGGCTGCCATGGTTTATTGCCACCCAGCATCCATCGGGCCTTGGCGCGTTCGATGTTGCCGCTCACCCAGGCTTCGAGAATAAAGTCCATCATGCGGCAGTACCTCCTCGTGCCGCGGGCCACGGCTGGTATTTATATTCGAAATTATTTTCGCGGCTGAACTTCAGGAGCGGATAGCTGTACTCGGAGAACGGCACAGGCCGGCGGCCGAGCTCGGAGGTCACGCGAGTGTTGTCGAACACCGTGTTCCAGACCAGATAGGGCATGAATACTTTCATCAGCGAGGCACCATACCCCAGCGGCCCCTTGCGGTTCGAAAGAAACTTCACTGAACCAGAAAAAGGTCCCTCTGCAAAGGGCAGGAAGACTGGCTTGCGTTTCTGCTGTGCTTCGGCCAGCGCGCTGGTCAAATCGCGAAACGTCTGGGACGCTACACCCGAAGAGAGGTGGTACGTGTCGAACTTTGGCTGATCCTTCTGGTGAAGTGTGGCGATCGCATCGGCAACGAAATCCACGTTTACGATGTCCACCTTGTCGGTCGGCCGGAATGGCAAAACAGGCAATCCCGCCAGAAATACAAATGCCTTCACCATGTCGAACTGCGTAGTTTCTGCGTGGCGGCTGTCGCCCAGAACAATGCTGGGACGAAATACTGTTTTCGGCGTATCCGGCAACAGCACACGCGTCATATGCTCGCAGAATTTTTTCGTGCGCGCGTAAGGATCATAGTCCGAGCGATCCCAGTCGATCGACTTGTCTTCCGTGACCAATTCGTTGCTGCGCTTACCGGCCACCGCCACCGTGCTGACTTCGCTGAAGCGTCGGAGTCCATGGTAGTGCTCGGCATGCCGCGCCAGGGTGAGCACTTCCAGCGTGCCGCGCAAGTTTACATTCAGGCAGCTCTTTTCCGATTTTCGGTTGAGCGACGCAGCGCAGTGAATCACCGAATCCGTGGTGTGCACCAGACGGTCATACTCATCCCGCCCGAGGCCAAAACCAGAATCGGTCAGGTCTCCGCAGAAGATGCGTATCTTGGTCTGTAGATGTTCATAGAACTGCTGAAATGGCATGTGCAACTGCATTCCACGCCACAACCGCATCTGTGCTTCCTGAGGATCGCGTGCGCGCACCAGAAGGTTCAGCGAGGCGCCGTGCGTGTTAAGCAGGTTGGCGGCGACATGTGCGCCGATGTATCCGGTCGATCCGGTCAGGAATATCGCCACGTTGCTCCGTTAGTCCCGGTTCTCACTGCGTTTCCATTCGAAGGCGCAAGTTGAAAACTACGGGGAGGCCTGGGCTCCAGCGGCCGACCCTCGATCAGAGGATACGTCCACCGGCGCAAGGCCGGGATGTGAATGTTGATCCAGTACTCCCACCAGTCGAGTGCACGCGTATTGTAGGCAAACCGCTCGCGCTCCTCGGGAACGAGCGCAAATGAGAGTCTCTCGATATTTTCCGCCGTGAAATCGTGCTCGTTCAGAAGAATGAATGGCTCGAATAACTCGATGAGTTTCTCCACGCGCTCCAGGTTTCTTTCCGTCTTCACCAGCGGAGCTTTCTTCAGGGGCAGCGGCGACATGATCCGCTGGATGGATTTTACGATCGCCTTCTGCGCCGGAGCCGACATCCGGTTGTAGCGCTCTTTGGAGACTGGAATCGCATCGAAGCGCAGCCGCAACCACGACTCAAGACCCTCCTGTGCGCGGTAATGTTTCCGGTGCGCCAGCGAGGTCAGTTCGATGGATCGTCCCATATCGCACGGGTTCGTCACTGACGTCGCCAGCTGATAAAGCGGCTCATTCCGTCGCTCCATCACAGCCGCGGCAATCAGGGTCATGCCGTCGCAGACGGAATCCACAGGGATGATATCGAGCCGCTTCGTCTCCTTCGAGGGCAACTGGCGGAAGTAGGTGCCAAGCAAATACGAAAGCGATGCAGAGGTATTGATACCCTCATTCCAGCCAAGGAAAGGCTTGGCAAGCGAGGTTTCGACGATGGCAGGCCGCACGACCGCAATTGGCAAGCCGTCGCCGTACTTGGCGATGAGCGATTCCGCCAAGCTCTTTGTTAGCGTGTAAGTATTGGGCCAGCCCAACTCTTTCGCCCGGCGTGTTCCCGCCTCGGTCAGGTAAGTCTTGAGCCAGCGTACCCGATTTTTGCGAATCTGATTCTCGAGTGCCGCGCCCTGCAGATCCTTAGCGGCGTGTTCTTTCGCGCGGGCTTGCATCCGCAGGCCGGAGGTAACCTCTTCGCTCTCGGCTCGAACCTCGGCTTCGCGAATCACATCTTGCAGAGCATGCCATTCCCGCTCGGCATCAAACTCGGTCAATCCTCGAGGATTGTAGTTGGGAACCAACTTCTCGCTGACACGCCCGTCCTGTTCACCTGCTACATAGCAAGTCGAAAGATGCAGCAGGCCCGCGTGATCCGATCCGCGGACGAACTCCAGAATGTTGACCGCAGCGTCAGTATTGGTCGTAAGCGCATCGCGCAGGTCCGGATTGAAATCCGTCAATCCCGAACTGTTAACAAGCAAGTCCAGATTCTGCTGAAGGAACTGAAATGTTTCCGGACTCAGGCCGAGTCCCGGTTGAGTAACGTCGCCTTCCACAACCTCGATCTTTTCCCGCAAGAACTCAGGCAGAGAATCCCCATGGCGCTCGAAAAGCGGATCAAAGACCGGCGAATCCTCAATCAACTTTTCGAAACGCCGTTCTCCCGGATTCGACTTCTGGCGCCGAATGAGCAAATAGATTCGTTTTACATCCGGCAAATCGAGCAAGGTATTCGCCAACCAAACCTTGCCAATGAATCCTGTGACGCCGATCAGCATGATTTGCTTGCCGGCAAACGCACGCCGGACGGAAAATCCGCCGGCCTGTTTTTGGCCTCCGAAATGAACGATCGGACGTACTGGCGCTTCCGGCTTCCGCTCTGCCGGGATCACGGCTGCACGCAGCTGTTCCAGTGAGATATCGAGATGGCGAGCCAAAGTCTTGGGAGCCCGGCGGCCATCCGGCATATTCTCGCGGAAGGGAGCGAACGCTCCCCGCGGACGAATGACAGGATCGAGCAGACGACCCGTCGCCACGCCGTCCCGAAACTCCAGCCGATTGGCAACAATCAACTTCACTCCGAGATGCTGTGCCAGAGGCCGCATCAGGTGATCGAGTGCCTGGCTGACTAATACCACCTCGGCCCCGGACTGCAGAAGCTGCTGCACCTGCTGTACGCCTGCAGCCTTCAAGTACGGCTTTAACTTGTATTGAAAAAACTCTTCCCCCAGAAGATCAAAGCGGTCGCGGGTGACTCCCCGCAAGACGTTGTGCACAACCCGGGTGGCGAACTTCCGGTTCGCGGCGTAGAGAAACGGCCGCAGCACCGCCATCAGGAAAATGAGCCCTCGCCGGCGAAAACGCTCGGTAAACGTCTGAGCATTCCAGGTGAAGAACGCCACTGGTCTGACGACGGTCAGATCAAGAAGGCTGCCCTCAACCCGCCAGTAAACGGTGGGGGACGCACTGGAGTTGTTGGTTACTGGTTCCAAATTCCTGTCGATACCTCTACAGACTGTGGTCTGAACGTGCAGGCGAAACTTCTATTGTAAACAATCGGTGAACAGGAGCGAAGCAGAACCACCCCGAAGTGGTCGGTAATTCGTGTGGTTCTGACGAAGCGGTGGTTGCTCCTCGACAGAAATCTATGAGGCTTTGGCTAACCTCGTGCGTCCAACGATCAAGGCGATTGTTCCGCTCATGGTGACTGTTGCGGCGATGGCCAGTAAACCTCCGCGAAATCCGCCATTTGCGGTGCGAAACAGCCCAATGATATCCGGCCCAAAGTAGCCACCGAGATTTGCCAGTGAGTTGATGACTGCAATGCCAGCCGCAGCGGACAGTCCAGCCATCCGCGAAGTCGCCATCGCCCAGAAGGGTCCGCCCATGCCTTCCGCAAAAGCCATCCCCAGTCCAACACCGGCGACCACCACAACGGTCGAGGTTCCGAATGCCGCACCAACCAGCGCAACTGCAGCGATGTAGGCCGGAATTGCCGTATGCCAGCGGCGTTCGTTCCTCTTATCAGAACTCATTCCTACTACCACCATCACCACCACAGTCGCCAGGAATGGAAGCACTGCGATGATCCCGGTCCAGAAGTAGCTCAATCCTGAAAAGGCACGAATCACGCTCGGCAGCCATAGCGTGATGCCATACATCGTGGTCGAAAGTCCGAAGTAGACCATTGAGAGGAGCCAGATCCTTCCGCTGATCAGCACCTTCCAGAAATCGGCCGGATCAACCTGCGGCTCGCTTCGCCGTTCCGCTTCCAGTTTTTCGAGCAGCCACGCTCGCTCTTCTCCCTTCAACCAGTCTGCTTCGTACGGGTGATCGAACAGAGTGAAAAAGACAACCGCGCCGAGCACAATCGCTGGAAGGCCTTCGATGAGAAACATCCATTGCCAACCCACCAGTCGTGCCCCATGCAGACCGAGCAGCGAGCCGGAAATTGGGCTGCCAAACACTCCGGCCAAAGGATTCGCCGTCATGAACCACGCCACTGCTCGCGCGCGGGAGTTGGCTGGAAACCAGCGCTTCATGTACAGAATCATGCCGGGGAAAAATCCAGCCTCGGCCGCACCCAGCAAGAAGCGCATTCCGTAGAAGCTGAGCGGCCCGCGAACCAGGATCATGAGGCACGAGATCACTCCCCATGCCACCATCAGCCCTGAGATCCATCGCCGGACACCGACCTTTTCGAGCACAAGATTGCTGGGAAGCTGAAAGAGGAAATATCCAATGAAGAACATTCCTCCCGCACGTCCGATAGCGCGTTCGCTCAAACCGAGTTGTCCGCGCATTTGCAGAACGGCGAAGCTCATGTTGATGCGATCAAGGTAGGCAACGATGTAGAGCAGGAACAGGAACGGCATGAGCCGCCACATCAATCGCGAGACGACAGCCGATTCCAGGCGGTTTGGAGAGCTTTCCAACAGAGGTTCGGTATGCGGGGACGGATGCATGGAGGACATCGACAGTGCGAGAATTCTACTCCAAGCCCAACGCTTTCCGAATTTGATCGACGATTTGCTGTGGGGTGCCAGAAATTTCGACCTTCACCGCGTCGTCTGGCTCTTCAAGATCGGCTAATTGGCTTGCGAGGATCGCCTCTCCCGCGAAGTGTCCTTGCCGCGCATGTAAGCGTTGGGCAATTAGAGCCGCACTTCCATTCAGAAAAACAAACCGAACCTCGGGTGCGGCCTGAAGCGCTAAACGATAGCTGCGTTTTAAAGCGGAACATGCCAAAACGGCTGATTGTCCATTAGCAATCCACTGGAGAATCGCGCCGCGCAGACGATCAAGCCATGGTTCGCGATCTTCGTCGGTCAGCGGAATACCGTGGCTGATCTTCTCCACGTTCGAGGCAGGATGAAAGTCATCGGCGTCGGCAAACTGCCAGCCCAATTCCGAAGCGAGGAGTTTCCCTACCGTGGTCTTCCCTGCCCCGACCACTCCCATCACAATGACGATCATCTCTGGAATGTGTCTCGCTATTTCTTGGGGTAAGTTTTCTCGGCGCCGGTCCGTGCGTTGGTGAGCGTGAAGGAACCGTCTGATTGGGCCTCAACCTTTAAGCCCTTTCCTTCGCAGTTTTCTTTCACGTTGGCGATGTGATCCGGCTCGACGTTATGGTCCTTATCCGACTCGGCCGCGTAATGCAGCTGCCAGAGGTCTTCAAGGCCTGGAGATTCGCGCACAATCTTCCACGCGGCAGGACTTGCTCCCTTGCGAGCACCGTTATCGATGATCGCGACCCGCGGATGCAGTGCCCACACCAGCGGCTTCGGATTCGAAAGGTCAGCTCCATGATGTGTCACCAGAAACAAATCGACCGTGCCAATCAGATTGTTTGGACAGGCGAGTTCAAGCTCTTTCTTTTTGGTCAGATCTCCCAGATCCAGAAAGCGGAAGTTCCCAAACGTGACCAGAACGCCGACAGAACGCGCATTTTCCGTATCATCCGCCGGAGCTGTGGGTTCGCCAGTGCAATACGAATTGGCCTCGCCCGTATTGGGCAGTGGATCGGTAATGTGGTCTCCAGCCGCCGAGAGAACTCGAACGTCCACGCCCTTGATTGGCAGCGCCCATCCTGGCTTCACCACGACGTGAGCGTGGCCTGCGATCGCTTTTTCATACGCCGCATAGTCAGTGCGGGTCACTTCGGAATTTTCAAGGTTCGGTCCGTGGTCGACGAAGGTCCCAATCTTGATGCCATCGGCCAGTTGAGGCACTCCGCCCACATGGTCGCGGTGGTAGTGGGTGATCAAGACGTAATCTAACTGCTTGATCCCGGCCTGATGGGCAGTCGCGATGATCCGGTCCGCATCTCTGCCTTCGTTGCCGGGCCATCCGGTATCGATCAGTAAGGATTGTCCTGACGGGCTGACGAGCAGAGTAGACTGACCGCCCTCCACATCGATGAAGTAAATCTGCAAGGGCTTTGAAGCCGTGGGTGCGGCATAGGAAGTTATGGCAAGGAGACACGACCAGCTAACAGCTATCAAAAATCGACGCATGTATGCACCCGATGTGGAGTTTGGGAGATTATGCCATGTGCGAGACGGTGGCGCAGATGATGTATCCGATGCGCCGGTCACAAACATTTGTGTTAGCCTGAATGGTCACATTTTTCCTTGACTTCGGAATGCGATCAGAGTAGCTATGCATTCCTTGAGTTCGGCGCGGTTGTGGGGCCGTGCCTGCTCTGCCGGAAAAGGGCTTCCCCGTTCGGAACAACTGAGCTGATGAGCACAATACCTCTGGCTTTTCCTGACCTACGCGCGCGGATCATCTC